>QMCE01000207.1_pt1 | contig 158406 bp, 147 predicted proteins | sample 1821851 | NCBI WGS metagenome assembly QMCE01 (sample SAMN09453174, study PRJNA476694) | Termite gut metagenome, whole genome shotgun sequencing project. | isolation source: worker | host: Odontotermes sp. | place: South Africa:Pretoria | collected 2016-01-28
TGTGAGAACTCCCTCAAAGGTGTCCCAATCGTATGGGGAATCCTGCGGCCTATGATACAGCCAAAACGCCCGCTCTTCACTGAAATAAGCTTCGTAACTTAATTCTGACGCCGGAATCTCCTCGGAAACGGAAGTGCTTACTTGGGAGCTGTTCTCTACCGTACTCGCCCCTGCCTCGGAAGACGTACCGCTTTGTACGGTGCTGGAAGGCAGCACCTGCGGCGGCGAAACCGTGCTGGGCACAGAAACGGACACGGACGAACCGTCCGCCCCGCCGCCGCAGGCGGCCAGCAGGCAAAGCAAGAGCAGGGCGCTAAGAAGCTTGGGCAATTGCTTGGCAGTGGGTTTCATGAGCAAAACACCTCTTTTCTGCGTTATTTCTGTATATAGCATAGCATTTTGCATAATGCTTTTATAGTCAATAATCAAAGGTTTTCCGTAGAATTTTACGGCATATATTTGTGCAATTGTTACAAGGCACAATCCTCCGTATGCACATGTTTTTGTTCGGCGGGCACTTCGGTGTGAACGGAATGGTCATGATCTTCCGTACATGGGGATTCTTCTGCCGCCACCGGCAAAACGCTGCTGGACAAAAGAGTGATAACTGCCAGAATGGCCAGTGTTTTTTGCAATCTTTTCCGCATTTCATTTTCCTCTCTTTATTCTACATCTTCCCTGGCACAGCACCCCAGTAAGCAAAACCTCAATAGTTCAATCCTATTGCCCCTTTCCTTCGTCCAAAATTTCTTGCGTCACTTCATCCAACGCGTAAATACCGCCAAACTGTGAAACATAAACATACCCGCGCGTGGCATGGTATGATTTTGCGAACCATACGGGAGATGTAGGGGTATGCTGCATAGTAACACCCAAGGCCAGTTCTTCTTCTGGTAACCCATTTTCCGGCATTTCAAACCACCAACTGCAGACATTATTGTAATTTACCCCAAAGTTAAAGATATAGTCTTTGTAAGTATTCAAGTCCTGCGAAACCGTTATCAGATCTGCTGTTTTTGTAGGCATGTGTATGCGCCATATTTCGCCGTTATCCAGCCAGAAATAACTTACGATATTATCGCATCGCATAATCTGGACAGGTGATTGAAAGGTGAATAGATGCATACTGATACCGGTGTACAAATCCATTACATAGAGGTCTACGTTGTCGATGATGAAGTAATAGTAGCTGTAGTTGCGATCATACAAGCTTACATTTGGGAGAGTGAATAAAATCGAGCCTTCTTCCAAAATTTCAGTGGTGTTGGAGTTTTTAGCTGTCAAAAACACCTGACCGATTTCGTTCACATAGTAGGAGGTGCTTCGGTCGAAACCCATATTATTTGGCACTCCTCTATCCTGCGCAAAAAATTCTTCGCGACTCATCCCAATGCACCTATAGTAATATGAATCATCCCGATATGCGCGCGTCAGCTCAAACTCCCCCACCGGGAAGCCCGGGTCATCTTTTGTGGCATCACCGATCTCTACCGTACTCGCCCCTGTCTCGGAATACGTACCGCTTTGCGCCGTACTGGACGGTGGCAAAGGCGGCGAAGCCGTGCTGGGCACAGAAACGGACACGGACGAACCGTCCGCCCCGCCGCCGCAGGCGGCCAGCAGGCAAAGCAAGAGCAGGGCGCTAAAAAGCTTGGGCAATTGCTTGAAAGTGGGTTTCATAGGCAAACACCTCTTTTCTGCGTTGTTTATGTGCAAATAGTATGGCATTTTAGAGATGGTGTTTGTGCACCGGGGTGTGCCGTGCCCACAGAGAGATGGACGTGGGTTCAATAGGTGTGGTCATCATCAAAGGGCATCTGGAGCAACGTTTCATTCCGCCGGAGTCTATCCAGCTGTGCCCCAAGGCGCTGCCGCTAGTAGCGCTGCAACGATTACACATTTGCGGCCGGGTGCAGGTGGCAGCAGCCCAGGCGTGGCCCAACGGGCTGCCGGAGGTTGTGCCGCACCGGGTACATTTTTTGGCCACGGTGCAGGTGGCGGTAGTAAAACTGTGATTACAAGTGGTTTCTCCTGCCAGCACGGGCAAGCTGCCGGTTACCAACAAGGCCATGCATACCAGTATAGCAAACACTCTTTGTACTTTTTTACGCAATTTTGAAACCCCCTTCCAGTACTATATTATTGGAAAAATGCTAAGAAAAAGATTAACAAATGACAGTATCATAGACAGGAAAAAAGGCTGCCAAGCAGTTTGCCGCACTTTTGTGGTGGCAATAGATTTATTGCGTCCCCATTGTATTGCTTCAATGATAAACATCGGTAAAAAGGCGAAAATGAAGTAGAGTTGAAACTTGTAAAAATTAAATGGTGATTGGTTGTAGCTACTGAACTGTGCCCGTGTATGTTCAATAAAAGAGATGTTTACAACTATTACCAAAAAAATAAACGGCAGCGGCCACAAACTCAACAACAAGCACCGCAAGATTGCCTAAAATGCTGAACCATGCCAGGATGAGGAGATAGAGCGGGAGCGCGTTTGTAAACAAAAGATAGCAAGCAGATAGCACGATGTTTACGGCAGAAAAAATAAAAAGCCAGGTGCGTTTGTGTCTAGCCAGAAACCGACATAAACGGGTGCGCATGTTCAAAGGTATAAGCTCGCCTGGGTTTTGCTCGTCATGTGCCAAAAACTTCACCTCTTTTCTCAGTGATGCCGATATTTCTCAAGCATCCAAGAACAGCAAAGTGGCCCACATAGGCAAAACACCTCCTTTTTGCGTTATTCCTTTATATAGTATAGCATTTTGTTAAATGCTTAAATAGTCAATAATCATAGTTTGTTCGTAGAATATTGCGATGCTTATTTGTGCAATGTGCCAATGGTCGCTTCTCTCTTTTTTGGCCTTCTCAATTCCCCCTTCTTTCCACTTGCCCCGCCGGGCCGGAAAAGCTATAATGCTTGTGGACACCATCTGGCAAAACCTATTTGCCGAATGCAAATTGACGAAAAGGAGCAGCGAGTTATGATCTATACCCACGAAGTGGAACAGATGTGCCCGGTGCAAAAAGGCCCGCGCCACGGCCCGGCCCCTATCCCGCAGGAAGGGCGCTGGACAGAAGTGCGCGAGGTAAAAGACATCAGCGGGTTTACCCACGGCGTAGGCTGGTGCGCGCCCCAGCAGGGCGCCTGCAAGCTTAGCCTCAACATCAAAAACGGCATTATCGAAGAGGCCCTGGTAGAAACCATTGGCTGCAGCGGCATGACGCACTCGGCCGCCATGGCGGGCGAGATACTGCCCGGCAAAACCGTGCTGGAGGCACTGAATACAGACCTTGTGTGCGATGCCATCAACGTAGCCATGCGGGAGCTGTTCTTGCAAATTGCCTACGGCCGCAGCCAAAGCGCTTTTAGCGAAGACGGCCTGCCCGTGGGCGCGGCGCAGGAAGATTTGGGCAAGGGCCTGCGCAGCATGGTGGGCACTATTTTCTCCACCCAGAAAAAAGGTGTGCGGTACATGGACCTCACCGAGGGCTACATCACCCGCATGGCGCTGGACGCGAACAACGAAGTGATTGGCTACGAGTTTGTGCGTTTGGGCAAGATGATGGAGGATATCCGCCACGGCAAGGACGCCGCCGAGGCGCTGAAAGCCAACACGGCCCACTACGGGCGCTTTACAACCGAAGACGGCGCGGTGAAGTTTATAGACCCGCGCGAAGAATAAGAAAGGAGGCGTGACACGATGGCAAAGTTTGAAAACATGGACCGCAGGATGCCCAAAATAAACGCCTGCCTGAAAGACAACGGCTTTAAGGATTTGGACGAGTGCAAGGAGATGCTCTTGCAGAAGGGCATAGACGTGGACGCGATTGTGCGCGGCGTGCAGAACATTTGCTTTGACAACGCCGTGTGGGCCTACACCCTGGGCACGGCCATTGCCGTAAAGCGCGGCCTTTCCGGCGCCGCCGATTGCGCCGCCGCCATTGGCGAAGGGCTGGAGGCCTTTACCATACCGGGCAGCGTGGCCGAGCAGCGCCAGGTGGGCCTGGGCCACGGCAACCTGGGCGCTATGCTGCTGCGCGACGAAACCGAGTGCTTTGCCTTTTTGGCGGGGCACGAGAGCTTTGCCGCCGCCGAGGGCGCCATTGGCATTGCCAAAACGGCCAACAAGGCGCGCAAAAAGCCCCTGCGCGTTATCCTCAACGGCCTGGGCAAGGACGCCGCGTATATCATCAGCCGCATCAACGGCTTTACCTACGTGGAAACCGAATACGACTTTGAAAAAGGCAAGCTGAACATTAAGGAAACCAAAGCCTTCAGCGAGGGCGCGCGCGCGGCGGTGAACTGCTACGGCGCGAACGATGTGCTGGAGGGCGTTGCCATCATGAAGCACGAGGGCGTGCAGGTGAGCATTACCGGCAACAGCACCAACCCCACGCGCTTTCAGCATTTGGTAGCGGGCACGTACAAAAAATGGGCCAATGAAAATAACGCCAAGTATTTCAGCGTGGCCAGCGGCGGCGGCACGGGCCGCACCCTGCACCCGGATAATATGGGCGCGGGCCCGGCCAGCTACGGCCTTACCGACAGCATGGGCCGCATGCACGGCGACGCGCAGTTTGCCGGCAGCAGCAGCGTACCCGCCCATGTGGAGATGATGGGCCTGATTGGCATGGGCAACAACCCCATGGTGGGCGCAACGGTGGCCTGCGCCGTGGCGGCCAGCCAAATTTAATGGCGGCGCAAAGCGCGCATAATTAGCAATAAAACCCTGCCGACACCATTTGGCAGGGTTTTATGCATATTTTGCGGGGATTATGGGGTTGTTTTCTTTTGCACTCCGCCGTGCTATGATAGTGCGTAGCCCCAGTGGGCCATAACCCCAAGGAGGCCCCCCCATTGAGTGTGATAGCGCTGATTGACCCCGGCGAAGCCTTAGACGCCCCCGAGTGGGACGCGCGCACCCTGGGCGCAAGCTATGTTACCCACGGCGGGCGGTACATGGCGCTGGCCCTGGAGTGTGCCGCCAGGCTGGCGGAATGACAAATCCCTATTCCCGCGTTTTGGCCTGCGGCTTGCCGCCGGTAATCTCAATCCAGTTGCCGTCGGGGTCTAAAACGGTGCTCTCATAATACCCCGCGCCGTCCAGGCGCGGATCGCCCACCACGGTGTAGCCGTCGGCGCGCAGGCGGCCGGTTACAAAATTCACACCGTCCTCGTCGCCGGCGTCCAGCGATAAATGGGTGTAGCCAATGCTGTGGTCTGCCGCGCGGTGGCTGTAGCCCGGCCGGGTGCTTATCTCCAGCAGGGCGCCTTTGTCAAACTGCATAAAGCTGGTGCGCAGGCCGGTTTTGGGGTTGTGATACGTAGAGTATTCCAGTGCCCCAAAATACTTTTTGTAGAAATTTACCATACGCTCCATGTTGGTGGTGCACAGTGATACATGGTGGATAACCATCGTGCGCTCCTTTCTGGCAATGCGGGCTAAAAGTGGTAGTCGTCGTCCAGGCCGGGGGCGTTTTCAGGTTCGTCCGGCGGCTGGGCAAAGCGGGGCAGCGGCTGGTAATATTCAAAAATAATACCCTCGTTCACGTCTTCGGCCACATCGCTGTCTTGCTGGCTGCGCAGTGTCCAGGCAAAGCGCATGCAAAAGCGCTCGGCCAGCTTGATGGTAAGGGGCTTTTTGCCGTATTGATAGGCAATAAAATGCGGGCGGCCCACAAAGTTTAGCAGCCCCAGCCCCGCCAGTGCCCCCAATGGGTTGCTTTTAAGCACCCCGGCCGGGCGCAGGGCCAGCTGCCCGCGCAGCACCCCGGGCACATGCCGCTTAAACCAGCGCACCATGCGGGGGTCAAAGCTTTCAACGCATATTTCACCGTCGTAGGTGCGCAGTATTTTCCAGGTGCTTTCGCACAATTGGCGGCGCTGCGCCCCGGGCGCCATTTTCAGCTCTATAATCAGAGGCGCGTTGCCGTTTACCAAATCCAGCACATCCCACAGCAGCGGGATGCCCTGCCCGGTTTGCGCCAGGCGCATCGCTTGCAGCTCTTCCCAGGTAAACGCGTCTACCCGGCCGGGAACGCCGCACAGGCGCTCTAAGGTATCATCGTGGAACGATGCCGTAGCCGCCGTCTACGGCGGCAGTGAAGGCGGCCAGGCTGTTCTCCGGTATGGATTTATCCTGGGTGTGCAGCCCCCGGTGGGCAAAGTTTACCCCCCAGAAGGGCGAGCGCATGGCGGTGTCGCTTTCGCCCGGCAGCATAAGAAAAAACAACAGTACGGCCACGGCGCACAGCACCATCAGCACGGCCAAAAGCACAGGCATCCCTCCAGTGCGGGGTTTTGGGGTTTACGGTCATTATTCGTCTTTTTTTTGGGCGCGGACGGGCGATTACCTGCACCCCGCCACCTTCATCATACGGCTTTTGGTACATTTATTCAAGGGTGCTGCCATTTACCCCCTATTTAATCAATATTTTCACAATTTGCCAAATTGTCACAAATAGTACATACCATGCCGCTATTATGGTGTGTATGGAAACAGGCGGGAACAAGGCACGGGTTTTGTGGGTTTGCCTTGGCATGGAGGGCACAGTATGGTAAAGATACTGATAGTGGACGACGAGCCGCGCATACGGGAATTGATACGCCAGCACCTGGAGCACGCGGGTTACGAGTGCGAGGAGGCCGGCGACGGCAGCGCCGCGCTGGTGGCCCTGGGCAAGGGCGGGGTAGATTTGGTGATACTGGATATCATGATGCCCTTTGTGGACGGCATGAGCGCGCTGCGCGAGATGCGCGCGCGCAAATATGACGTGCCGGTGATTATGCTGACGGCCCGCGGTGAAGAATACGACCGTGTGCAGGGCCTGGAGGGCGGCGCGGACGATTACGTGGTGAAGCCGTTTTCCCCGCGTGAATTGGTGGCCCGGGTAAAGGCGGTGCTCTCGCGCACTTTGCCGCGCGAAAAAAGCGAGGGTGAAAGCTATATGTTTGGCGGCCTTTCGATAGACACGGTGTCGCACACCGTAAAAATAGAGGGCGACGAGGTAGACCTTACGCCCAAGGAGTTTGATTTGCTGGTGTTTTTGGCGGCCAACAAGGGCATTGCCCTCTCGCGCGAGAAAATACTGCAAAAGGTGTGGAACTTCGATTACATCGGCGAAGACCGCACGGTGGACACGCATATCAAAATGCTGCGCAGCCACCTGGGGCCTTACCGCAATTGCATCAGCACCGTGTGGGGCATTGGCTACAAGTTCGATGCCGGGGCGTCATGAGCGGCCTCGGCAATAAAAAGAAAACCTGCCGGGCCGAAAACAGCCGCTGGCTTGCGGGCAGCATACGCCGCAAGCTGGCATTGTTTGTGGGCATTACCCTCATTGTGGTAATTGGCCTTTTTTGGCTGTTTACGGTGCAGCTGCTGGGCCCGGCGTACGAGCGGTCTATCAACGCCAACCTGGATAAGGCGCTGCAAACGGTGGCTGTGATTTTGAACGTGGCGGACGCCCAGGGCGACTTGCTGGTGGTGGATGTTGCTGCCGGAACAATGGCGCTGTCCGAAACAGCAAATAACGCGATGAACCAGGCCATTGCAGACGGCAGCCTGGATACGAGCAACCGCTGCCTGGAAGTTGCGAACAGCGACGGTGTGTATATAGGCGGCGCAGAGGGCTTGGGTACGCGCTGCCTGCTGCATCCCAGCCGGGAAACTTTTGTATACTACGGCTATGGCGTTGCAAGCATGCGGGACCCCGAGCGCGACAGGGACAGCCCCATGGCTGTTGCCATCCGCAGGCTGGTGCGGCAATACGGGCATTACGAAACAGTGCAGCAAGGCCAGATTATCCGCGGCATCACCGCCGCCGGCGGCAAGCTTACGGTGATTCTCTCCACCAACCAGGAGCGCATCCCGCAGGCGGTGAATGTGCTGCGCAGCCTGTTTTTGCCGCTGTCGGTGCTGCTTTTCGCGGTATCATCCCTCATGGCGTGGATATTCAGCAGCTGGTTTACGCGGCCCATTTCGCGTTTATCGGCGGCGGCGCGGGAGATGGGGCGCGGCAACTACGATGTGCAGGTGGAAGCCTGCGGCGACGACGAGATAGGCGAGCTGGGCCGCGACTTTAACCAAATGGCGCGCGAGGTGAAGCGCAGCGCCGAATTGCAGCGCGATTTGCTGGCCAACGTGAGCCACGATTTGCGCACCCCGCTTACCCTGATAAAAGGCTATGCCGAAACGGTGCGCGATTTGACCGGGGACGAGCGCGAAAAGCGCACCGAACAGCTGAACGTGATTGTGGACGAAGCCGACCGCTTGAGCAGCCTGGTGGGCAGTGTGCTGGAGCTGACGCGCGTGACCAGCGGCAGTGAAAAAATAGAAAAGGTGCGCTTTGACCTGACCCAGCTGTGCGAGGAGGTGGCCTATCGATACGAGGCGGCCGGTGCGCAAACGGGCCTGCGGTTTGTGTATACGGGCGAAGCTGCCTGCGAGATATACGCCGACCCCGCCATGGTGGAGCGTGCCCTGCACAACCTTTTGGGCAACGCCTTAAAGCATGTGGGCGATGATAAGTACGTGGGCCTTAGTGTGTACCGCACCGCCGGCGGCATGGCCCGCGTAGAGGTGAGCGACCACGGCAAGGGTGTTGCCAGGGAAGACCAGGCGCATATTTTCGAGCGATACTACCGAGCCCGGGCCGATGCGGGCAAGCCGGGCACGGGGAAGCCATTTTCGAAGCCAACGGCTTCCCCTTTGGGGTGCAGAGCGCCCCCGGCGAAGGGGCTACCTTCTGGTTTGAGGCAAAGCTGGTGTAAAATACCCAATAAATATAGATATAATACGGGAAAAAGCGGGATGCTTTTTCCCGTATTATAGGGTATAATAAAGGCGCAAACATTGCACTGGGGGTGCGCGCGTGCTTTTGGCGGTAGACATTGGCAACAGCAATATTGTACTGGGCGGCTATGGCCTGGGCGGCGGCGTGCGCTTTTGCTCGCGCCTGGCCACCCAGACGGGCCTGGAAGCAGACCAGATGGCTATGCAGCTGGGGGGCGTTTTTGCCCTGTACAACGTGCAGCCTGTGGAGATAGAGGCCATTGCCATATCCAGCGTAGTGCCCGCGCTTACGCCGCTTTTGCTGCGGGCGCTGGCGCACCATACCCCGGTGGCCCCCCACCTGCTAAGCCCGCAAGACGCGGCGGCGGGCGGCGTGACGGTAGACATAGACAACCCGCGGGAGCTGGGCATGGATATATTGGCCACCGCCTTGGCTATACGCCACAGCCGGGCGCTGCCCGCCATTGTGGTAGACATGGGCACGGCCACCAAGCTTTCGGCAATGGATAGCCGGGGGCATTTGCTGGGCGTGGCCATTGCGCCGGGGCTGCGCCTTTCGCTGAACGCGCTGGTACAAGGCGCCAGCGCGCTGGGGGGTATCCCGCTGGAAGCGCCCGGCCGCGCTATTGGCAAAAACACCGCCGAGAGCATGAAAAGCGGTGTGGTGCTGGGCGCCGCCGCCATGCTGGACGGCATGATAGACCGTTTTGACGCGGAGCTGGGCGGCGCGGCCACCGTGGTGGCCACCGGCGGCTCGGCCGGTGTGGTAACGCCGCATTGCCGCCATGCCATAGAGCTTTGCGAAACCCTGCTGCTGGACGGTCTGGTTGCGTTTTGGCGGGGGCGGGTTTCGGCGGGGAGTACCTGAAGCACAGGACACATGCGTTAGACACCATCTTGGGGGGATTGCTGATATGCGAACAAAGGCCGGATTTAACCTGGCGGCCCTGCTGTTTAGCCTTGTGCTGCTGTGCGCGCTGGCGCTGCCCGCCGGCGCGGCAGAGGCCGACGCGCCTCCAATGCCCGAGGGCTCAAACGCGGTGGCCGTGCAGCTGGAGCAGCTGCTGTCGTCGGACATTGATTGGCGCTGGCTGCCGGACATAGAACATAACCAGGTGTCTGTTCAGGCCCTGCTGGACAGCTACCTGGCCTGCACGCCAAAGGAGCGGGAGGGCTTTACCGAAAGCCAAAACAGCGATTTGCGCGGCTATTTTGAGGCCCTGTACACAATACAGGGGAAAGATTTAGCCGAAATAGACGCGCTGTTTGCCCCGCCCGCCGTTTCCGATAGCACAGTGTCCTCCTCGGTTTCGGTTTCCGAGAGCCTTCCAGACAGCAGCGTTTCCGCGTCCGCTTCACTTTCCCAGCCCCAAAGCAGCGCGGTGTCCTCCGGCCAGGCCGCCTCTTCCCTGCCCAGCTCATTTGTGCCCGTGATTGATAACCCCCCGCAAGCGCCGGGCGGCAGCGGCTGGACGGCCCTGTTCAGCGGCAGTGCGCTGGGCTTTGTGCTGGTGGGCCTGCTGGTGCTGCTGATAGCCGGTTTGTTTGTGCGGTTTTTGGTGTCTTTGCGGCGGGCGGGCAAGCCCGCCCGGGTGAACCCGGGCGACGAAGCGCGCGCGCGGGAATTGTTTGGCGAGGCGTTTGACGAGCAAACCCTGCCGGATGCCGATGAACCCGATGCCGCAAAGGGCACGCCCGAGCGTGAGGCGATGCGTGAAGCGGAGGATGAACGGCCGCTTTCCCGCCGGGAGCAGCGCCGGGAAGAAAGGCGCGCCAAGGCCGAAGCGCGCGGGCGAAGCGAAGAAATGCAAGGCGATGCGGACGGCGACGCAGACCCCTTTGACACTGCGGCGAAACAACCCAAAACGCCAGAGCGGCCCGTAGCCCCCGCACCGCCTTTGCCCGAAACACGCCCTGCCCCGCCGCCCGCCGCCCCCGCAAACCCGCCCGAGGCGAAGAGCCTGCCCCCCGCGCGCGCGGAGAAGAAAACCGTGATTGCGCCGGGCGGCGACGTGATTGTGCAAAGCGCCACCAGCCGCGACCCGGACGCCCCCAACGCCATATCCATGCGCAGCTTTTCCGGCCAGCCGCGCACCGGCCGCCCCGCCAAGATGACCTTTAGGCAGGGCGAGCCTGGCGACATAGACGCCATTGATGAGTGAGCGGGTGCGGATGGGGATAGCGATGAAACCCTTTGTAGGATAGCATAAGCCGCCCGGCAAAACACCGGGCGGCTTTTGAAACGTCTTACGCCTTTTCGATGGGGAAGTAAATCTCCGTCAGGTAGTTTTCGGGCGCGGTGTCTTCGCCGCCGCGCACATACACCTCGTAGGGCGCTGCGGCAACGCGGTAGCCGTTTTGGTTTATCCATTCCATCAGGCCGGTGTAAGCGCCCATAAAGGCTTGATGCTCGTATGGGCCAACCAGCGCCGTAAAGCAGCACAGGCCGCCGGGCAAGGCGCGCGCGCCCGGCGCGTTTTTGGCCACCGGCACGGCCACCTCTATGTCACTGTCGTCGGGGTTGAAGTCCTCTTCGTGGTAAAAAGCCATGGGCGGGCCCTGGGGGGTAACGCCGGCGCGCCCCAGATTTGCGAACAGTTCGCCAAACAATTCGCCAAAGTTTTTAACGCCAATGCGGCGGCGTATGCCGTAAATTGTGCTCTCGGGGCGCTGTGTGGTGCTAATGCTCAGTTGTGTATCCATAATGTCTTCTCTCCTGTGTAGTTTGATAAGGTCTTGGTCCAGCCATGCCAGGCTGCGCTGTGCCTGCTGCACGTCGGCCTGCAATTGCGCGCGCTTTGCCTCCAAACGCCGGGCAAGGGCATCGGGTGCCTGCTCGGCAATGGCAAGCGCCACCTCCGGCAGCGAAAACCCATACCCTTTCAAGCGCGTAATCAGCCGCATGGTGCGCAGCTGTGCCACGGCATAGTAGCGGTAGCCGTTTTCGGCCACGTGCTCTGGGCGCAGCAGGCCAATTTCGTCGTAATGGCGCAGGGTTTTCTTGGTAACAAAGCACAGGCGCGAAAATTCTCCAATGGTTAGCATGGCTCTTTCCTTTCGGGTTATGGGGCAGGGCAAAAGCAGGGATGGAACGTTCCATCCACAGCATAAGGGATACCCTAAGGGGAAGGTCAAGAAGAAAATAAAAAAAGCGCCTAGGCGCTTTTTGGGGTTTCATCTGGGGGCGGCTTAAACGCCCACAGCCGCTGGCCCACGTAGTTTAGCAGGGTAAACACCACCTGGATGCCCACCAGCCGCAGGGCGGTGTATAAGCCCTCGCCGATGCCGGGAAACCAGGCGCTGCGCATGGCGGGCACCACCAGGTGGTTAAGCAAGAACGACAAATGGAAGCACACGGCAATAATCAGGGCAAAGCGCACAATGCTGGGCCCCAGCGGCGCGCGGCTTTTAAAGCTGAAGCGCCGGTTAAAGTAAAAGCTGGGCACGCTTAGCACCGCGTAGGGCAGCAGGGTGGAAAAATACAAATCCCAGTGGGTATATTCGGCCAGCGCAAAGCTGGCCAGCCAGCTTAGCACGGTGTTCACGCCGCCTATCAGCAAAAAAATGAGCAGGCTGCGATTCCAAAAAAAGCGAAACAGTTTTTTCACGGCATACGGCCTTTCGCAAAAGGTTAGTCCACAATGCGGATGGTTTTAATCACCACTGGGTCTGCCGGTGTGCCGCCGCGCCCGCTGGTGGGTACGGCGGCTATTTCGTCCAGCACGTCCAGGCCCTCGGTTACGCGCCCAAAGGCGGCATAGTCGCCGTCCAGATGGGGCGAATCCTCGTGCACGATGAAGAACTGGCTGCCGGCAGAATCCGGCTGGCCGCTGCGGGCCATGCTGATCACACCGCGTGTGTGCGCGATGGGGTTGTCCCAGCCGTTGCTCGCAAACTCGCCTTTAATCTGGTATCCAGGGCCGCCCATGCCGGTGCCCTCCGGGCAGCCGCCCTGTATCATAAAGCCCTCGATGATGCGGTGGAAGGTAAGGCCATCGTAGAAATGGTCGCTTACCAAATTTTCAAAATTCTGCACCGAGATAGGCGCGGCCTCGCGGTCCAGCTCCAATCGCATCACGCCGCCGTTTTCCATGGTTATTTCAATCATCAAATAGCGCTCCTTTTTTGTGGGTTCACTTGCCGAAGCCGGTATGGGGGGCGCCCCCGCGCCGATGCTTTGGCCCGCCCCGCCGCCGCAGGCGGCCAGCGCAAGCAGGGGCAGCAGCACTGCCGCCAGCATAGCCAGGCTCTTTTTTACAGCATTATTCATGGGGTTTTCTCCATATTACTTCGCCATCGAACAGGTGCAAGTAGCAGTATAGCATAGCCCATGCCTTGCCGCAAGAATGGATGATGCCATCCTTGCGGCGGGGCGGCGGCTGTGCTATACTGTTTGCATGTTAATACACGCATACGCGTAGCATTTATCAAAGAAGGGAAAAAGTGATGGAAGGCAAAATGAAGGTGGCCGTGATGACCGGCGCGCGGCAAATGGCCTGGCAGGAGCGCGACATCCCGCAGCCCGGCGTGGGCGAGGTGCAAATTAAGCTGGAATATGTGGGGGTGTGCGGGTCGGACTTGCACTTCTACAGCGACGGGCGCTTGGCCAATTGGGTGCCGGACGGCCCGCTGGTGCTGGGGCACGAGCCCGGCGGCGTGGTAACCGCTTTGGGCGCGGGCGTAACCACGCTTGCCGTGGGAGACCGCGTGGCCTTAGAACCAGGCGTGCCCTGCGGCCAGTGCGAAGAATGCCGCACCGGCCGGTACAACCTTTGCCCGCAGGTGCGGTTTATGGCCATCCCGGGCGAGCGCGACGGCGTGTTTGCCGAGTACTGCACCCACGCCGCCAGCATGTCCTTCAAGCTGCCAGGCAACGTATCCACCCTGGAGGGCGCGCTGATAGAGCCGCTGGCCGTAGGGATGCACGCGTGCGAGTTATCAAACGCCAAGCTGGGCGAAAGTGCCGTGGTGCTGGGGGCGGGGTGCATTGGGCTGGTAACGCTGATGGCCTTAAAAGCCCGCGGGGTAAGCGAGATATATGTGTGCGACGTGCTGGACAAGCGCCTTGAAAAAGCAAAAGAGCTGGGCGCTGCCCGCGTGTTTAACAGCAAAACCGAAGACATAGAGGCCTTTGTGAAAACCCTGCCCGGCGGCGGGGTGCACCAGGTGTACGAGTGCGCCGGCAACCGCGCCACCACCCTTGCCACCTGCCGTTTGCTGCGGCGGGCGGGCAAGGTAACCCTGGTGGGCGTATCGCCAGAGCCGGTGCTGGAGATGGATTTGGCCGCCCTGAACATGATGGAGGGCACGGTATACTCGGTGTACCGCTACCGCAATTTGTACCCGGCCGCCATCAAGGCGGTAAGCGCGGGGCTTATCCCGCTCAAATCCATTGTGTCGCATGTGTACGATTTTGCCGACGTGATACAGGGTGTGGACTATAACCTGGACCACAAGGAAGACGTGATAAAAGCGGTGATTAAGTTCTAAAAAACGAGGCTGCCCGCGAAACGCGGGCAGCCTTTTTTGTTGCGGTTTTACCCCAACCGCTCGGCAACCATTTCGTCTATCATGGCGTTCACCGTGTCGTACACTGCGTACAGCGTATCGGTATCATCCGCATCGCTGGGCATCCCCCACGTGCTGCCGTCATCGTAATGCGTGTACAGTATCACCGGGAAGATGTATGTCACCTGATCCGGGAGTAAATAAGACAAATAGTCATACATCCCATAGGTATCCCCCGGGGCTATATCCAAGTCGTAATCCCAGCACCAGTCCCAGTTGTCGCCAAACTCATCATACACCGGGTTGCCCTCGGCATCGTAGCAAAACACGCGGCCCTCTATCTCTACAATGGTTTTATTGCCGGTATTGGTAAAGTTAAAGCTATACCACAAGGTGTCGTCTTCCACATAAAGGTCGGCAAAATCCATCTCGGCCATGTCGTAAGGCGGGTTATCAAACGGGTCTGCCGGTGTTGTTTGGCCCGGTGGGGGCGAAGAAGAACCGGGCAGGGAAGACGTGACGGGCGGGCCTGGGTCAGGGGGCGTTGGGTCTGTAAAATAGTCGATAAATTCGTCGTAATCGGCCCTTACCACACCCAGGCAAGTGTATGCGCAGTCGGCAACCGCCGCGTCGTCCGCGTTTGCCAGGCGGCCCAGCGCGCTTTCGGCCGCCGTATAGCGGTTTTCGTTGTCCCATGCGCTGCCGGCATATTGCGCGCAAACGCCCACCAGCTCGGCCAAATCATCACTTGCCTGCACCGAGGGGTGATCCGCCACAAAATCAGACAGGTCATCGCTATAAGCGGCCACCGCGTCTGGGGTTTGCTGCGCGGTGATGGTGGCGGCCAGGGTGTCGTAATCGGTTTGCGTGGTGTCGGGCGCATCGCTGCCGCCCAGCAGCAAAAACGCGGCCAAGCCGCCGCCAACAAGCACAACGGCCACCGCGCACAGCATAATAATAAGCGGCGCGCGGTTTTTTTTGATGGGCGGCGGCGTGGGCCGCATGGGTGCGCCGTAGGCGGCGGGGGGCGCGGGGGCTGGGGGCGGCCCATAGCCCGGCGATGCCACGCCCGGCGCCGGCGGGGATGCCTGGCCGTAGCCCGGCATCACAGGGCGCGGCGGCGCGCCGTAGCCTGCGGGCGGCATGGGGGGCGACGGATGCGCGGGGGGCAGCATAGCCCCGCACTGGGCACATGTCTGGGCGCTTTGCGGCTGCAATTGGCCGCAGTTGGGGCAAGGGCGGGGCTGTGGTTGCATCTAATCATTCCTTTCTGTGATGCTGGGGGGTGTCGCCAAACGACACCCCCCAGACTTGGTTAACCGGTCAGTCGTAGGTGTTTTCGTCAAGCTGGGCGGCGGCTTTTACAAAATCGTCCTGATGTGGGAGCTTTCTCTTTTCCATAGGCTCAAAGGTAGCCTCGTACGCCTCAAATCCGTTTTGGTCGGGCTCCAGCGCGGCGCTTAGCTTGATGGTGCCGGTAATGCTGTTTAGCGCGCCCTCGCACAGCGGCAGCGCCATAATGGCGGTGTAATACTTGCCGTCTGGCATGGAGATATGGTATTTTTTGGTGCCCACAAAACCATACGGATGGTAATGGTACGGGAAGCCGGCCAGCACAATGGCCCGATGCCCCTGGCTTTTCGCGCTTTCGATGGCGTGCGTAATCAGCTTGCGGCCATAGCCCTGGCGGTGCAGCCGGGGCAGTATGCACACCGGCCCAAAATGCACAACGGGCACTTCCTCGCCCGTCGGGGTTACTATCCACGCGCGGGTAAAATGGATACTGCCAATCAGTTCGCCGTCCTCCTCAATCACAAAAGAGAGTTCGGGCATATAGTCTTCGTGCTGGCGCATGGTGTGCACCAGGTAATGCTCGCTGCCGCCTGGCAGGTACAAATTCCAAAACGCCTGGCGGGTAATTTCTTCAATGCGCCGGTAGTCGGCGGGTGTTTCGTTTCGTATGGTTATCAATTTATATGCTCCTTTTAATCGCAATCAAAATCGCAAATAATATTATTTCTAATGCCGCTTAATTCCGACATGCTACAGGCCCCCTCAATCTTGCGTTTGCCGCGTTACGGCAAACACAGTATAGCACATTCGTGGCGGGCTTGGCTACTCTTCGCGTATTGACATCGAATGCACGACCTGTTAATATTGACTTACAATTCAGTCAATAATAAAGCACAGGAGAAAGCCCATGCCCAGAAGCCCACAGCAAAACACCCGGCTGCGCGAAGCGCGGCGCGAGCAAATATTAAACGCCGCCCTGGCGGTGTATATCCGCTGCGGCTACCACGGCACAGACATGGACGATGTGGCCCGCCAGGCGGGGCTTGCCAAGGGCCTGGTGTACTATTACTATAAGGCCAAAAAAGATTTGTTTGCCGCGCTGTACACGCACATGTTTAACGACGGCGCGGCATTTACCGAAGCGGTGCTGGCACAAACGCGCGGCCTTGCCCCCCTGCGGCGGCTGGCGCGCTACACCCACGCCATGTTTTTGAAAAACCGGCAAAACCCCTATACCATGCCCTTTTACATGCGCGCCCCCTTCGATGCCGCGGCGGTTTTTGGCCGGGACGCCTGGCAGGACGGCGCGGGCCAAAGCGCGGCGCACCACCGGGCGCTGGCGGGCATTATTGCAGACGCCATGGCCGAGGGCCGGCTGCCCGAAGGCGACGCAAACCGGCTGGCCACCAGCTTTTGGACGGTGTTTGTGGGCAGCCTGTTCGATTATTCAAAGCTGGTTTTGGGCCGGGAGAGCCCGGCCCTGAACGACAAGGAGGCCTTTGCGCAGGCCGTGTGTTTTGCCTTTCGGGGCTTGGGGGCACAGGAAGCGCAGTGGCGGGCAGAGGTGGCGGCGGTGACGACGGAAAGCGAAACCGCCGGGAAAGAGGAGGCACAGGCATGACGAAGGTGTACAAGAGCGAAAAGGCGCGCGAGAATATCCTGAAAACCTACGACCAATTGCTGGCGCGGTGGGGATGCGAAGCGGCGGAAAGCGACGTGCCGACACCCTATGGGGACACGCATGTGGTTTGCTTCGGCCCAAAAAACGCCCCCGCGCTGGTGCTGCTGCACGGCGTGGGGGACGATACGGCCCTGATGTGGCTGCTGAACGCAAAGGCGCTGGCGCAGCATTTTTGCTGCTATGCCCTGGATACCCTGGGCGGCCCGGGCAAAAGCCGCCCAAACGCTGCCTACGCCAAGGGTTTTGACGATTGCGTGTGGCTGGACGCGGTGTTTGACGGCCTTGGGCTGGGGGAAGGGCTTTACATTGCCGGGGTATCCAACGGGGCGTATCTGGCGCAGCTATATGCCGCCCAGCGGCCGCAGCGCGTGGGCCGTGTGCTGTGCATGGCGGGCAGCGTGCCGGCGGGGGGCGGCAGCCCGATGAAAACCATGATGAAAATCTTTTTGCCCGAGGCGCTGTTCCCCACCGAAAAAAATACCCTGAAATTGCTGAAAAAACTAAGCGGAGACCATTATCGCGTGTTTACGCAAGACCCCCTGATACTGGAGCACTACCGCTGGCTCTTGAAGGGCTTTAACAACATGGCCATGCGCTGGCACAACATCACATCGTTCAGCGCGCGGCAGATAGAGGCCATCCGCGGCAAAACCCTGTACCTGATGGGCGAAGCCGACCCCTTTGCAAAGCTGGGCGGCAAGCAGGCGCTGCTGGACAACCACATGAACGCGCGGTTTTTCCCCGGCGCGGGCCATGGCATCAACCACGAGCTGGCCAGTGAGGTAAACGCAATTATGGCGGAGTATTTTGGCTAATCCACTCTGATATCGGATACCGCCTCCAGCGTTTTGCGCGGGCGGGGGGCGGGGGCTTCGCCGGGTATGCCCAGGGGGCTTACGGCCACCACCACCGCGCCCTCGGGCAGGCACAGGGCGCGGCGCACGGCTTCGGCGTCAAACGCGCCCAGCCAGCAAGTGCCCAGGCCCAGCTCGGTGGCTTTCAGCATCATAAAGCTTAGCGCAATGCTGCAATCCACCACCGCCGCCGAGTGGCCGCAGGCCATCATGAGGGCGTCGTCGGCCCACACCACCAGGTTATGCGGCGCTTCGCGCAGCATGGCCTGGTTGCTGCAGGCCTTTTCCATCCTCTCGCGGTCGGCTTCGCTTTGCACCACCGTAAAATGCCAGTTCTGCCGGTTTCTGGCGCTGGGGGCCAGACGCCCGGCCTCCAGCACCTGCCGCAGGGCATCCGCGTTCACCGCATCGGGTTTGTAGTGCCGTATGCTGCGCCGGGCAACCATAATCTCGTCTAAAGTCATAGTAAACACTCCTTACACATATTTTAGCTGCATTTATTGAAAATTAACTAACTTGGCGGCGCGGTGTTTTCCTCGGCATTATTCGGCACATTATGCACTTTTTTTTCGCCCACCCAAAACTGGCCGCCGCACGATATATAATAGCAGGTCAGTTTGCGCCCGGCGGCGTCGGGGCTTAGCGGAATGATGCCGTTATCGTTTGGCTTAGGGTAATAAAAGGTTTTTTGCGCGGCGCTGGCATAAGCCACGCTGCCCGATAAGGTACAGCAAAACGTAAAAGGGCTTTGCCCGCTGGCCGCAAAAGCCTCGGGTATCAGCGCCTGGCCGCCGCCGGTCAGGCGCAGCTGGCCGTTTGCGGCATCCAGCTGCGCCAGCTGCCGCCGCGGGCGTTCCCAGCCCGTTCGGCGGCCTGCCCGCCGCAAAAGCAAGGCCTGGCCGGTGTACATGGCCGCAAACAGGGACAACGACACCTCGCGCCGCACGGCGTCGTCGGTTTCGGCCAGAGGGTCGTGCAGCAGCACGTACTCGCGGCCGTCGCGGCGCACAAAGCCGCACACCGCCACCAAATGCCCGGTGCTTTCCCGGGGCGCGTGCGGCAGCACCGGCGGCAACGGGCCTTGCGCTTCGCCGCCGGTTTGCGCTTCGCCCTGGCCGGGGGTTGGTGTGCGGTAATGCACCCGGGCCGCCACAGCCCGCCCGGCGTATATCTCATCGCGCAGCGCACCAATGCCGGCATAGGCCAAATAGCAGCTGAAGCCCCAAGCCCCGGCCACCGCGCACAGGTTTGGCAAACGGTCGTACCGGTGGGTGGCGGTATCGCAGCACAGGTGGGCAATCTCCTCGGGCAGCACATCACTGCCCCAGCGGTTCATCAGCATGGCCAGGGTGGCCGCGTCTGCAAGATGCTTTCCCAGGGCGGGGTCGCGGTTCAGGCAGGCGTAGGCGGGCAGTTCCAGCGCGCGGTCAATCACGCGCTCCTCGCCGGCCATCTGGGTGGCGTTGGTGCACACGCCCAGCAGGCTTACCCGGGGCGTTTGCCCGGGGTCTTCCGTGGCCAGGCGCACCCGCAGCTGCACCATGTCGGCCGCGCGGGCGCCGTCCTGCAGCAGCAGCGCGCCGCTTTCCAGGCGCGCAATTTCGTCCTCCTGCGCGGGCAGCGAGGCGTTGCTTTGGTATATGCCAAAGCTGCCCAGCGAGAGCCAGCGGCTCCACCATCCCACACTGGCCACCCGCACCTGCATTTCCACACTGGTGCCGGGGGGCGTGCAGGCGTTTTGTTGAAGGGGATAGAGGTATACACACCGGTTTTGAGATAGCTGCCGCCCTGCAAGCTTAGGCGCAGGCTGCCGTCCTCAAAAACAGTGCTTTCAAAGAGCCCGGGCGAATAATCTGTTACCGATTGCAACAGAAAAAGCTTTTGGGCCATCTTGCACCTTCTTACAAACTATTTTATACTGTAAGTGTATGCCTTGGCGGGTATGCTGTCAAGCTGGTATGCGGGCCCGCTGTGTGGTTTTTCGGTGGGCCTGCACGCTGGGCGCGCTGGCGGGTTTTTGGTGATGCTGTGTTTAGATAGGGGCACTACAACAATTTGGCATATGGCGGGAGAAATATGATGAAAAATCCGATTAAAATCGACCATTTTGGCGAATATACCTTCCCCGGCGGCTTGAAGGGCTGCCCCGGGCAAGACGGTGTATTTTGCTTTACCACCCAAAAAGCCAATTTTGAGGAGAATAAATACGACCAATGCCTGTGGCTGTGGCGGGGGGGCGAGCTGCGCCGCCTAACACCCCCGGGGGAGCTGCGCGGCACGTGGTGGATGGACGAAAACACCCTGCTGCTGGCCCGCCCCGGCAGCGAGAAAGACAAAGACCGCGAAAAAAAGGGCTTGCCCGCCACCGTGCTGCAAACCCTGCCGGTGAACGGCCCGGGCGAGGGGCAGGAGATGCTGCGCTTGCACCACGCGCCGCAGGATGTGATTGGCCTTGCGGATGGGCGGCTATTGCTGCTGCTAAGCTACAGCCCCGATGTGCAGGCCGCCCTGGATAAAGCCGAGGGCGACGCGGCCAAGGCCGCCGAGGCGCTGGCGGAAGAAGCCGATTACGAGGTGCTTTGCGAAGTGCCGTTTTGGAGCAACGGCGGCGGCTTTACCGGCAGTGCGCGCGGGCGCTTGTATGTGTGGGAGCGCGGCAGCCTAACGGCCCTAACGGACGAAGCTACCGATGTGGAAGCCATGCGCCTTTCGCCCGACGGCGGCACGGTGTATTACATTGGCACGGCCTACACGGCCATTGCCCCGCTGCACAACCAACTGTTTGCGCTGGATTTAAGCGGCGGAGAAGCGCGGGAGTTATCGGTGGCGGCGGGTTTTACCCACACCGGTATGCTGCCCCTGCCCTGCGGCGGCTTGCTGGTGGCCGCAGCAGACCGCAAGGCCTACGGTATCAACCAAAACGCGGGCTTTTGGCGCGTAAACGCCGCCACGGGCGAAGCCTTGGCCCTACCCAAGGCGGGCACGTACAGCCTGTGGAACAGCGTGGGCACAGACCTGAACATGGCGGGCAATGTGCGCTGGTTTGCCCGCGAGGGCCAGGCCATTTTTAACGCGACGCTGGACGAAGACAGCCACCTGATGGCGATAGACACCCAAAGCGGGGAGGTGCGCCGCCTTACCCGCGAAGCGGGCGCGGTGGCCGAGGCGCTGCCGGACGGCGACGGGTTTATAGTGCTGGCCATGCGCGGGCTGCGCGCACCAGAGCTGTACCGCCTTGCGCCGGACGGCGCGGAAACCCGCCTGACAGACTTTAACACGGCGGTGTTTGACAGGCACGAATGGGTGCAGCCCCGGCCGCTGTGCTTTACCAATAGCGAGGGTACGGAGATACGCGGCTGGGTGCTGCTGCCCCCGGGCCTTGCCCAGGGGCAAAAATGCCCGGCTATTTTGGATATCCACGGCGGGCCCAAAACGGTGTACGGCACGGTGGCTTACCACGAGATGCAGTATTGGGCGCACAAGGGCTGGGCCGTGCTGTTTTGCAACCCCACCGGCGGCGATGGCCGGGGCGATGCATTTGCGGACATACGGGGCAAATACGGCACGGTGGATTACGATGATTTGATGGCCTTTGTAAACGCCGCGCTGGCCGCCTACCCTGCCTTGGACGAAACGCGCCTGGGCGTTACCGGCGGCAGCTACGGCGGGTTTATGACCAACTGGATAATTGGCCACACAAACCGCTTTAAGGCCGCGGCCAGCCAGCGCAGCATAGCCAACTGGCTGGGTTTTACCTGCACCAGCGACATTGGCTACCGCTTTGGGCCGGACCAAACGGCCGCCGGGCTTTGGGATGATGCCGAAAAGCTGTGGTGGCACAGCCCGCTGAAATATGCCGACAAAGTAAAAACCCCCACGCTGTTTATCCACAGCGATGAGGATTACCGCTGCCCCCTGCCAGAGGGTTTGCAAATGGTTACCGCTTTAATCATGCACGGCGTGCCCGCGCGGCTGTGCCTGTTCCACGGCGAAAACCACGAGCTTAGCCGCAGCGGCAAGCCCAAGCACCGCCTGCGCCGCCTGCGCGAGATAACCGAATGGTTTGAAAAATACCTATAAAATACCACAAAAATACCCGCCGGGTTTATCGGCGGGTATTTTATAGGCTATTTTGCCATCAGCGCCGCCACGGTGGCGCTGATGGCCGCCAGGCCTTCCTGTGCGTTGTGTATGTTTTCCACCGATGCCTCTATGGGGCAAAGCCCGTTGCCCGCGCGGTTGTGGATAACGGGCACCCATTCGCCGCAGCGGTAGGGAATGCCCCGCGCGTCCAGCCAGTCGCAGGCGGTTTGGCTCATCACCCGGCCGTACACGCTGCCCGCGCCCGCCAGGCTTAAAATCATGGCCGCGCCCTTGCCAATCACCTTGTCGGCCACATCGGCATCCTTCAATAGGGCGCGGCCGCTTTCGGTGTTAAGCAGCGCCAGCAGCGGGCGCACGCCCGGGCCTTTGTCGCGGTGTATAATCTGGCCGCCGCGCGCCACCACGCAGCTGGCGGCCTCGGCTTCTATTTCCGCCACGGCGGCAGGGGGAACATTATACATAAGATTATCCTTCCGGGTGCATGTAAGCGTTATCGTCATCATAGCATGGCGGGGCGCGTGCTTCAAGGCATCAAGTAAAACTTGCAAAGAATTGTGTCTTGCGTTACAATTATACGCAATATGTAGTGTTGTGCCTCTTTTAAGATGCGGCGGCAAGGGGGTGGAGCGGCCGTGGATTATATCATGGGGCTGTCTTGCGCAGACAGCATTACCAACGTGAACATCGCCACCATCACCGGGGTGGTGGTGCAAAGCTTTACGGTAGGGGCTATCAATATCTTCTTTGCCAGCGAGGAAGAAGCCGGCCACAACCTGGCCGAGGCCTTTGTTACCGCGCAGATGACAGGCTACCCGGTGCGCAGCTGCATTCAGCTGTGCGCGGGCGTGGCGGGGCTGCAAGGGCGCGAAAGCGTGAGGCTGGACCCCATGCTGCGCGGCGTGATGCGCCGCTGCGGCTACACCGGCGATGCGCTGCTGTGCGGCGACGAGCCCATAGCCCTGGCGGGGGCGCTGGGCAGCAAAAAGGGCGCTATTTTGCTGGCGGGCAACACCTCGGCCTGCTATGGGCAAAACGCGGCGGGCTTGCAGCACCGCACCGGCGGCCTGGGGCACCTTGCCGACGACGACGGCAGCGCCTACGCCATTGGGCGGGAGATACTGCGGGCGGTGGCCCGTGCCAGCGACGGGCGGGGGCCCATGACACACTTGACCTTGCACGTTTACCGGCAGTTTAAGCTGGCCAGCACGGGCGATTTAGCGCGCCTGCTGCGCGCGGGCGAGCCCTCGGGCGAGGAAATTTGCGCGCTGGCCACGGGCCTGGCCGCCGCCTGCCAGGCAAAGGATAAAGTGGCGCTGGCCATTGTGGATACCACCGTGGAGCAACTGGCGGCGCTGGTACAGCCGGTGATTAAGCGCCTTGGCATGCACAAGGGTGTGCTGGCCGTGGCCGGTCGCATTTTGTTAAACGACGCTTTTGTGGGCGTCGCTTTCAAAAAGCGCATTGCCGAGTTGTTCCCCGATTTGCAGTGTGTGCCCCCCCGCAGCGACGGCGCGGCGGGCGCGGTGCTGCTGGCCAAAGAGCGGCTGGCCCTGCGGGGGTATGCCAGGGGGTAAAGCATGAAGGAGCGCACCGCCGTTGTAAAACAACTGGTTTTGGAGGATTGCCGCCCCGGGCTGCTTGGGCGGTTTGACGGTGTGCGGTATCTTCTTTTGCCGCAGGAAACGAAGGCCAAGCTGAAGGATTTTTATAGCGCATTGTGAATTGTGAAGGAGAAACCGAAATGATTGAATTACCCGAAGCCGTTACCCTGGCGCGACAGCTGGAAGACACCGTGCTTGGCCATACCATCCAAACGGTGGCGGCGGCGCAAAGCCCACACAAGTTTGCCTTTTACACCGGCGACGCGGCAGAGTATCCCGCCCGCCTGCGAGGGCGCAGCGTAAGCGGCGTGGCGGCTTACGGCGGCATTGTATGCCTGGCTCTGGGCGACGGTTTGTCGCTGTGCGTCAACGATGGCGCGCGCGGGCAATACCTAAAACCCGGCACGGCGCCGCCCCAAAAGCACCAGCTGCTGCTGGGCTTTGAAAACGGCGCGCACCTGGCGTTTACCGTGCAGATGTACGGCGGCTTTTTGCTGCGGCCAAGCGGCGACAACGAAACCGATTTTTACTACGACACGGCGCGCGAAAAACCCTCGCCACTGACAGACGCCTTTAGCGAGGATTATTTTCTGCAACTGGCCGGGAACGCCAGGCAAACCCTGAGCGCCAAGGCCTTTTTGGCCACCGAGCAGCGCATTCCCGGCCTTGGCAACGGCGTTTTGCAGGACATTCTGTTTTACGCCGGTATCCACCCCAAAACCAAGCTGGCGGCGCTGGATACCCCCGCGCGCCAAAAGCTGTACCGCCAGGTGAAGCAAAGCCTGGCCGACATGACCGAAAAGGGCGGCCGCGACAGCGAGCGCGATTTGTTTGGCCGCCCCGGCGGCTACCAAGCAACGCTAAGCAGCAAAACCGCCAATAAGCCTTGCCCGGTGTGCGGCACACCCATTGTGAAGCAGGCCTATATGGGCGGCAGCGTGTATTTTTGCCAAAATTGCCAAAAGTAGTGGAGAAATAATCTATGATAATCAATCATAAAGGAACCCAGGCAATTCTTACACAAAGAACAACCCTACGCAAGATAGGCCCGGAAGATTTAGAAACAATTTCAATCTGGATGCATGACCCGGAAGTGACAAAATATGAGGACTGGATACCGCATGAAAGCGTAGATTACACTCGCGGATTTATTTCCTATCTTACCGAGGACTATAAGTCTGAGCAGATATATTGCTGGGGCATCTATTTGGACAACAGTATCATAGGCTTTGTCAAAGTGTCTGATGTCAACGAATGGAACGGTTCTATTGGCTACTGGCTTAGTAAGGATTATTGGTTAAAGGGATATGCGACAGAAGCGACCGCCGCAGTTATTGATTACATGTTTTCAGAGGTTGGAATAAACAGGATTGATGCCAAGCACTCAGTTAAGAATACAGCGTCCGGTAAAGTGCTAAAAAAGCTTGGGATGGCTTTTAGAGGGCGCGTTAAAGATTATGAGTATTATACCAGTAAATCCGAGTGGCACTCTTGCGATTTTTATGCCATCACAAGAGAACAATACTTACATTCAGCATAAACTTTATCTGTAGGGTGATAACCCATGGCAAACCCCGTGCAAACGCCCGCCGACATAGACAACCGCATCCACGCCCTGGTGGCGCAAATACCGGCAGGGTGCGTGGCCAGCTATGGCCAATTGGCCGTGCTGGCTGGCCTGCCCGGCGGCGCGCGCCGCGCCGCGCGCGCGGTGAAAAACAGCCCGCCGCACCTGCCCTGCCACCGGGTGGTAAACAGCAACGGGCGCATCGCCCCCGGCTGGCCAGCGCAGCGCGCACTGCTGCAAGCCGAGGGCGTTGCCTTTACCCGCAGCGGCAACGCCGACATAAAGCGCCACCGCTGGCAGCCGTGGGGGTAGCAATCACTCCGGCGGCCCCGCAACCGCATACGGCAAAAACAAATGCGCTTTGCCGGCCTCCACCAGGCCCTCGTAATATACGCCGTCCGCGCGGTAATCTTCGCGCGTTACCGTGCCGCCGGCGCGCAGGGTATCGGCCAGGGCCAGCCTTGGGTACGGCAGCAGCACCCGCACCCGGCACATGCGCCCGGCCAGCGCTTTATCGATGGCGGCCAGCAGCTCGTTCAGGCCCTGGCCGGTTTTGGCGCTTACCGCCAGGGCGGTTTCATCAAAGGGGGTAAAGCCGGGCACACAGTCGCTTTTATTATACACCCTCAGGCGCGGCACATCCGGCCCTATGCCCAGCCCCGCCAGCACCTCGGCGGTTATCTCCAGCTGGCGGGTGCTGTCCGCATCGCTCACATCACACACGGTTAGCAGTAAATCCGCGTAGCGGGCTTCTTCCAGCGTGCTCTTAAACGCCTCTACCAAATTGTGCGGCAGGCGCGAAACAAACCCCACCGTATCAATCAGCACCGTGTGCTGCCCGCTGGGCAGTACCAGGGCGCGGGCGGTAGCATCCAGCGTGGCAAACAGCATATCGGCTACCGGGATACCCGCGCCGCACAGGGCGTTGGCCAGGCTGCTTTTGCCCACGTTGGTGTAGCCCACCAGCGCAATTAGCGGCACACCGCTTTTTTGGCGGCTGCGGCGGGTTTCGTCGCGGCGGGTTTGCATTTCGGCCAGGCGCTTTTTTAAGAGCGCAATGCGGCCGCGCACATAGCGCCGGTCGTATTCCAGCTTGGTTTCGCCGCCGCCGCGCCGCGCGCCCGTGCCGCCGCCGCCGCCGCCCCCCTGGCGCGACAAACTGCCCCCCAGCCCGGCCAGGCGTGGCAGGCGGTATTCCAGCGTGGCCAGCTCGGTTTGCACCTTGCCCTCGCGGGTAACGGCACGGCTACTGAATATCTCCAAAATCAGCATGGTGCGGTCCATCACCGGCACACCCAGTGCGTTTTCCAGGTTGCGCAGCTGGCTGCCGGAGAGCTCGCCGTCAAAAACAGCCGCCGCGGCGTCCAAATTGTGGGCCAGCAGCTTTGCTTCGGCCAGGCGGCCCGCGCCCAGCAGGGTGGCGGCGTTTGGTTTTTGAAGGCGCTGCAGCACTTCGCCCACCGGCTGCATGCCGCCCGCCTCGGCCAGGGCGGCCAGCTCCGCCAGGCTTTTGTCGGCGTCAAACGCGCCGGTATCCGCCGCCAGCAGCAGCACTTTTCGCGGCGCGGCGCCGGGTGCTTGCCCGGCCGCGGCCAGTGTGTCCTCCCCGGCCGCATTCTCGCCGCCGGGGAAGGGGATGGTGTTTTCTTTATTGCTCAAGACAACCTCTCATCTCATAAAACAGCGCCGGAACGCGCGCGCCGCCGGGTTTATCGTAAGAGCCCTTGTGCGTGTACACAAAGCCCGTTTTTTGCAGCACCCGGCCGCTGGCGGGGTTTTCTACGGCGTGGCAGCAGTAAAGCGTCTTCGCGCCCGTATTATCAAAAAACCAGCGCACGGCGGCGCTTAAAGCCTCGGTGGTGTAGCCCTGCCCCCAAAAAGCCCGGCCAACACAGTAGCCGGGCTCGTAGCCGTTTGGGCCGTGGTCTTCCAGGCTTTTCAGGATTCCCAAAGAGCCCATCAGTGCGCCGTCACCAAGGCGCTGGATGGCCCACACATAAAAATCGGGCTTTGCGTATTCCCGCAGCCAGCCGCGCAGGGTGGCTTTGGTTTCGGCCACGCACACGTGGGCGTTCCAGCGCATCCAGCGGGTTACCTCGGCGTCGCGCGCCCAGTTTTGATACATGGCGGGCGCGTCGCTAAGGGTAAAACGGCGCAGCAGCAGGCGCGGGGTGGTTATCTCTTGTGTGCCAACGTGCTTCATCATGGAAGATACATCGCCATGGGTACGCCATCCGGGAAGGCCTCGGCCCAATCCAGCACCGCTTCGGCGTCGCCTTGCGGCCAGCTGGCCGCAAAGCCGCCCAAAAGCTGCCCAATGGCGGACGTGCGCGAGAAATTGGGGTAGAACGCCGTGCCGCCGGTTTCGGCGATAAAGGCCTCCAGCGCGCTGTCCCAGTTGCCCAGCGCGTCTACCAGCCCTAAATCCAGCGCCTGGCGGCCGGTGTACACGCGTCCGTCGGCCAAAGCGCGCACCTCGTCAAGCGGCATGCCGCGCCCCTCGGCAATGATGCCTACAAACTGCTCGTAGCTTTCGTCCACCACGCTTTGGTACACCGCGCGCTGCCCGTCGGTAATGGGCGCGCCCTCAATGCCCGCGCCCTTGTTGTCGCCCGAGCGGATAAGCACCGACTCCATGCCCAGCTTTTCGTACAGGCCGCTCGTATCCGTCATGGAGATATACACCCCGATTGAGCCGGTGGTGGTGTTGCGGTTGGCAATGATGTAATCGGCCGCCGCGGCAATGTAGTACCCGCCCGACGCGCAGGTGGGCCCCATGTATGCCCACACGGGGCGGCCGGTTTTCTCTTTGTAGTCCATCAGGGCCAGGTAGGCTTCGTCGCTCTCGTACACCCCGCCGCCGCCGGTATTCATGTTCAGCAAAATGCCCTTGTTGCCGTCGTCTTCGGCCAATTGCTTTATGTGCGCCAGCGTGGCGCTGTGGTTGTAGCTGGGGTTGTGTATGCCCATGGCGTCGGGCGAGGCGCTTTGGATAGTGCCGGCCACGTTGATGACCGAAAAGCTGCCGGCGGGCGGGGTGTTGTTGTACAGTGTAACGTTGAACAAATTGCCAAGCGCCCCCTGCAGGCCCAGCAGGGCCGCCAGCACCGCGCCCACCAGCAGCATCAGTGCCAGCGAAAACGCGATAATGGCCAGGGAAAACGCACCCTGCCCGCGCCAGCGCGCGGTGCGCGGGCGCGGCGCACGCGGCCGGGGCGGCGGCAGGGGCTCTTTTGGCAGCGCGGGCGGCATGTTGCCGCCAGGCGGCAAGCCGCCCAGCTGCATGCCGTAGGCGGGCGGCGCGCCGGGCTTGTTTTCCGCCGTCGGGGGGTGTGGATTGTTGTCCATCATGGCTCCTGTCGTTGGTGGGTTTTACGGTGTTATGGCTCTGTTTTGCGTTTCGGTTCTTCCGGCGCTTGTGGCGCTTCTTCGCGCAGGGGGCGGGCGCTGGCCAGCACGGTGATTTTGCCGCGCACCGGCGGCGGCGTAACAACCCCGGCCACCACATAGCGCCGCAAAATAAACCCGGCCGCAATAAAACCCGCCAGCAGCACCGCCAAAGAAAGCCACATCTCACCCAGGGCCTCTAAAAACCCGCGTGTGGCAAAATAGCCCTGCACCCCTTGCCACAGCGTAAGGGGGTTGCCCAAAACCACCGCCTGATACAGCCAGTAGCCAAACAGCTCCAGGGCAAAGCTGGCCGCCAAAGAGCACAGCAGCACCGACAGCCCGGCCAGCCATTGGCTGGCCCTGCCCCGGCACAGCCGGTACATCAGCGCGGATATCAGCGGCACAAATGCGTAAAAAACAATAGAAAATTCATGGTTATTTATAACGTACGTCCAGTTGGGCAAAATGCCCAACAGCGCCCCCAGTAGCGCGCCCAATATGCCGGTGGCCACATGCCCGCGCACCCGTTTTGGGGGCTGCACATCGGCATCGGGCAGGGTTAGCCGCGCCTGCAGGCAGGCGGCATGGGTTTTGCGGTAGCCGTTCTGCAAATACGCCAATGTGTCACAGTTTTCTAGGCCGCACAGCGGGCAGGTTTCGTCCGCTTTAAGCCCCTGTGCAGCCAGGGCCCTGGTGGCGGCGGCCAAGGTGTCGCGGATAGATACCTTGGCGTAAAAATCGCTGGGCGGCGATAGCCAGGCCACCAAGACGCCGCCGGCTTCGCCGTCGTCTTCGGCCGCCCAGCGCAGGTGGGGCAGCTTTTGCTTGTTCAGCAAGGCCGCCGCCGCCCGCACCGGGGCGGCTACCGCAAGCCGGAAGGTAAACGCCGATTTATCGCCCTTACGCGCCATTTCCAGGCTATACGGGTAGGCGGCCTCGCCTGCCATGGCCACACCAAAAGCCATTCCCGCGCCCACATGGGCTTTAAGCTCGGCCATCATCTCCTCAAAATATACCCTGGTCAGTGCGCGGCCTCCAATTTCTCGTCTTTTGAATACAGGTTCTCACTCCAGCTCGCCCGGTACGGCGGCGGCGGGGGCGTCCTGCATGTTAATGGCGGGGGCGGTATCCTGCGCGGGGGCGGGCTGCGGCAGGGGCGAGTACGCGCCGCCCGCCTGTAAGGGCCGCAGGGTGGCGGCCGCAAAGGCGGCCTCGTTCCAGATATGCTGGTTGCCGCGCAGAATAATGCCCAGCACCAGCACCACCCCAATGCCGGTAAACAGCAAGAACTGGCCCAGCTCCATCCACCCATCCGTGCCGGCCAACTGAAACAGCTGGATATAATCCCCCGGGGTGGCAAAAACCTCAATTTCCTTTAACAGGGTGAACGCCACCGTAAAGTAGTGCATGATAGGAACCAGCACCACCGATATCACGATGACAATGACCGCCGCCACCCGGGTAAGCTTGCCGCGCAGCAAGCGGTAGCCGCCGTAAGCGCCCAGGGGTATCAGCGCGCACAGCCAGGCGCTGATAACACCGGCCAGCACCACCGAGAGAATGGTGGGAACGCAGCCCACAATGCCGCCCAGAACCGCACCCAAAAAGCCCAGACCGTAGCTGCCGCCAGCTTCGTTCTTGCGCACTTTTTGCTGCTGGGCGGCGCTTTTGTTCAGCACACAGGCGGCGTGCACCGGCTGGTAGCCGCTGTCGGCCAAAGCCACGGAATCGCAGCCGGGCGCCTTGCAAATGGGGCAGTTTTGCGGCAGGCTAAGCCCGCTTCGCGCCACCGCCTGCACCAATGTGTCAAACACGCGCTCCAGGCTGGCGTCGTCTTTTACGCTTACGCTTACAAGCAAAACATTGGCGTTGTTGCCGCTTAGCCGCGTTAGGCCCGCCAGGCCCTTTACCGCGCCGCGCATTTGCCTGAACAGCTCTGCGGTGGCCCGCTGCCCAAACACCACGCGCAGCGTAAATACCGTATTGCGCGCGCCGCCGCGCGCGTAGCCCGCCGAGAACGGCCAGCCCTGGTATGTGCCGCAAAATGTTTTGTCTTGATGCGTGCAGCCGCGCGCCTCCATCACCCCAGTGAAACGTGCCAAATCCATCTTCTACGCCTCCCAAATTGGTTTCTTTAATACAAAACGCCCCTGAGCGTCTTTGTAAAACAGGTTTGGGTTATACCATTTGTTCATTATCTCCCAAAATTCGCTCTCCGTATAGCCGCAAAATTCGCAAAAATCGCGTACGCACAAGGGGTCCAGCGCGCCGTCGCGCGCCTTTACAATTGCTATGGCTTCTTCGCGGGTTAGCAAGCCGTAGCGGATGTAACGGGCCGTGTAATCGGTGGCGGCGGCGTGGCCAAACTTGGGGTATTTCAGCCAGCTGTGCACCAGGTAGGCCCGGCTGTCTATCTGGTCAAAATTTTCGGCGTGGTGGGTGCGCTCCCACTCGTGGGTTAAATCGTGAAAACCCCGGCTTTTGGCAAACTGGTAGTTGGCCACGCTGTTCCACGGCATAAAATAGCTGAGGTAGAAGGGGTCTAGTTTGTCCAAATCGGCCTTGGCGGGAGCCATTACCAGGCTTAGGTCCTTTTCGGTAACGCCGTCGCCCGTAAGCTCGCTCAGCGGCATGTCCACGGCCACGCCGTTTTCCATCTGCCCGCGCGCACTGTAGGTTTCCGCGTCGGCGTTGCCGCCATATTCAAAGCTTACATTCTCGCCGTAGCACAGCAGCGGGGTGTTAAACTTTACGGCCATGTGCAGCGGGAAGGTGTAAATCAGGCGGTCTATCAGCCAGGTGGGTTTGCCGTATCGCTCAAAAAAGCGGCGCATTAATACCTTTTGCGCGCGTATATCGGGCTTAATGCTGATGATGGGGCAGCCAAAGGCCTCGGAGATATTGCGCAGGTTGTGCCGGCCCGCCTCGGTTTGCGGGAAATTGTCTTCGGCGCAAAACAAAATGGGGTTCATACCCATCTGCTCTTTCAGCACATGCACCTGATAATGGCTGTCCTTGCCGCCGCTTGCGGCCACGGCGCAATCGTACCCGCCCGGGCCGTTCATGCCCCGGTATTTATCGCACAGGGCCTCAAACTCTTTTTTGCGGGCGGCCCAATCTACGGTTTTGCGGTGCTCGTAGTGGTTGCAGGCGGTGCACACCCCCGCTTCGTCAAAGCTGATGCCGGGCCGGGTATCGGGCATGGTGCAGCGGGTACAGTAGCGCATTTGGAAGCCTCCCCTGGCAGAAAATCACACCGCTCATTGTATCACATAAGCGGGGGCTTGAACAGACCCACCCACCGGCCTTACGGGCGCTTGCGATGATAATTCTTGGGTTTACCGGCTTGAAACACGAACAAAAATGGGTGTATAATACTACAACCGATGGGGGGAGGGGGAAACGCATGAGGCCAACACGCAAAAAGGCTGTGCTGGCGCTGGCACTGGTGCTGCCGGCGGTGCTTAGCGCCTGCGCCGTAAAACCCGCCGAAGTTCCGCTGGAAGACCGCATTACCTATGTGCAGCCGCCCGAGCCGCAGAGCCAGCCGCGCCCGGCACAAGCCGCAAGCAGTGTGCCCAAGGCAGGCATCAGCCGCCCGTCTGTGCCCGTATACGAGCTTTTGTCTTTTGACGAAACAGGTGTTACCGGCATGGACGGCCGCAAGCTGGTTTTGGAGGCTTTGCCCGAAGACGAAGCCGCCACGGTGGTGTGCAGCGCCTTAAGCGCCGAGGTAACCGGGGAGTTTTGGCGCTGGCAAACCCTGTGCCAAAAGCCGCTGCGCGAGCCTGCCCTGGCCATGCCTTGGCTGGACGCGCTGGAAGAGGGCTACCTGGGCGGCTATGGATACCAGCGCATTACCGTGCACCAGGTGTACACCCTTAGTGCCGAGCAAATGCGCACCGCGCTGGACGGCCGCGGCGAAAACCCCATCTTATGGCCGTATTTCTTAAAAGCGGGCAACCAGGCTTCTTACGAGGCCAATGTAGACGATTTTTGGGCGCAGGGCGACCGTTTGGTGTATCTGGACTGCACGCTTGAGTTTACCGAGGCGCAAGATGCCGACACCCAGCGCCATACGGTGTGGTACTACCTAAAGCCCACCGGCGGCCACTTGTGGATAGTGAATAACACCCTGAATACGGACGGGAGGTTTATTGCATAGCACAATCAAAAACCACCGGCGCGCCGGTGGTTTTTGATTGTGCTTACCGCAGGCTGGGCGGCACTTGTGCGCCTGTGGTATCGGCACTGCTTGCGGTATCATCACCGCCGGCGTCCGCGTTCAGGTTATCCCTGCCAAATATCCGGTCGCTTTCGGGCGGTGTCAGCCCCTCGGCGCGGCACAGGGCATCCACATATTCTTCCAGCGTAACATCCAGCTCCACAATCTTTTCGGCGTGGTTTGCCCCCACATAGCGGTAGTGCCAGGGTTCCCAGGCTATGCGGGTAATGTCGGTAGTGTCTTTTTGGTAACGGCAGATAAACCCAAAGCGGGTCATGTTTTCTTGCAGCCAGGTGTAAGCCGGGGTATCGGCAAAGCTATCGTCAATGCGCGCGCCGGGGTAGTTCGCGTCGTTCACGTCCATGGCCAGGCCGGCCTCGTGCTCGCTGGTGCCGGGGATGGCGTAATACAATTCGGTTTGGCGCAGCGCTTCTTCCTGGCTGTAGCCCTGGCTTAAATAGCGCTGGATGGCGTTGTTGTAGTTATTGGTTTGCTCCCAGTTGGTGCGGTAGCCGCTGCAGGCCACCAGCGCAATGCCGTCTTCGGCGGCGGCCTCGGCCATGGCCGTGTAGGCCTCGGCGGCGCGGCGGTCCATCTGCAAGCCGCCCGCGGGGGTTAAGTCGGGCTGCCAGGTGTCTGGGATGGAATTAAACCGGTTATACAAAGCGGGGATGCCGTCTTCGTCCCACGGGGTGGGGGTGCGCGGCGGCAGCGGCGGCACGCTGCTTGCCTGTGCCACCGAAGACACCACCGGCGGCGCGGGCGGCGGCGTAGATTCTGGCGGGGTGCTAACCACCGGCGGCGTTTGGCCGCCGCGCACAAGGCCAATGATTAGCGCCGTTATAAACAAAACCACCACGGCGCCGGCCATTACGGCCAGGGCAACCCATTTTTGGCGCTGCGTGCGCTTATGGCGGCGGCTGTGGTACACCCTTGCGGGAGGTTCTTGCTGCATGAGGGTTTACTCCAAATACTCAAACTTATTCACAAGCCATCCGCCGTCCACGTAAATCAGCTGTACGCTTTGGCGGGTGCTGCCGTCTTCATACGTACCGCCGTTATCGCGGGGGGTATAGCTGTAGCGGCCGGTCATGGTAAACTCTATGGCTGTTGTGCCGCTGGCCGTGGTGTACTTCATGCTGTCGGCGTCGCATTTTACGCTTTGATAACGGAAGGTATTGGCCTTGTTGCCCGCCCCGGTGATGCGCGTTCCCATGGCCGTGCGGTTGCTGTCGGTGGTGCGTCGCAAGCCGCTGACGCTCTGCGCGTTGATGCACTCGAGGTACGATTGGTAGTAGTCCGCCATGATGGTATCCAGTTCGGAAACCGTCAGCGTGGGCGTGCCCTCCGGCGGCGTGGATGACGAGGTGTCTGGGGAAGAGCTGGAGTCGTCCGGCGGGGAGGTTTCGGGGGGTGCAAGCGGGGTATAGTTCTCAAAGCGCAGGGTGGTTGCGCCGGGGCTTTGGTACACCACACTGGCGGTTTGCTGCGCGCCGTCTACCGTGGCCACAATGCGGATGGTGCTGCCCAGGGCCACGCCCGGGATGCTGGCCGTGCCGTTTACAATGGTAACGGCCACCGGCGCGTCGTTGATAAACAGCTGGGCGGCGTCGCTCAGGCAGTTTTCCACGGTAACGGTGGCGCGCAGCAGGGTGTTGTCCAGGGCGTTAGGGCCGCTGCCCGGCCTGCTATTCGTGGGGGTTACCTTAAACATATCCTGCGTTACCGGCGCACCCTGCGCGGGGTCTGCCCCGGGGGGCACTACCGTGCATTCGTAGCGGCCGGGCATCATGCCGGTATACAGCATGCCGCCGTTTGCCATCGTGCCGGTTGTAAGGGGTACGCCGTTCAGCATCACCTGGGTTTGGGCATCGATGCCGGGCACAAACAAATCAACCGCCGTGAGGGTAAGGGTGTATTTCTGGATGTAGCTGAAGGGCCAGAAGCTGAATATTTCCAGCGGCACGCTGCTTACGCCGATGGCCTCAAAGGTTTCCGCGCCGTCGTAAGGCCTGTTTGCCATTAAAGCGTTTATCCATTTCCGCAATTCGGCGTCGTCTGTAAACTTGCTGCCCAGCGCCCGCCAATCCGCCGTGGCGGCGTCGATGCCAACCAAAGCAAGCTTGTTCGTCGCCACCATATCCTTCAGTTCGTCCACCCCCTGCGCAATCCGGTCCGCTTCGCCGGAGGCTATATTGCCAATAGCTTCGTAGAAGGGGTCGGTAACCGCACTGGGCTGGTTGAAAAAGTACAGCAAGCCGAAGGTAACGCCCGCCAGCACCACCACAAAGATGACAAAAGACACAATGATGCGCGCCGCGATGCTGCCGCCGCTGCGGCGCACGCGCGCTTGCGCGCCGTGGGGCTGCATAGGCGGCGGCACGGGCCGGGGCGCGGGGTAGTTTTGGCGCGGGGCGTCTGCGCCAAACAGGGCAGGCTGGCCCACAGCGCGCTGGGGCGGGTATGCGGTGGGCCCGTTTTGGGTGGGGAAAGCGGCGGGCGCTCGTTGCGCCTGCTGAGGAATAACCGGAGGCGCAAACGGGGGCGAGGTTGTGGGCAGCGGCCCGCCGCCGGGAGGCGGAGGGCTGGCCAGCGGCGGGCTTTGCGCATAAACAGGGGGCTGCACCGGCGGTGCGGGCTGTGCCGGCCGGGGCGGCTGCGGGGGCGGCGCGGCCTGGGGCTGCGCCGGGGCGGGCTGCGGCGGTGTTTGCGCGCGCGGCGCCTTGCTGAATATCTGGGTGGGGGGGCTGGGCTGCTTGTTCAGCGTGCCGGTGGTATCAAACAGGCTGCCCATGCCGGGCGCGGGGGGCGGCACGGTTTGGTGCGGCTGCGGGGGCAACTGGGCACCCGGGGCTTCCGGGGGCAAAAAAGCCGGGCCGGGCGGCTCTGGCGTAAGGCCGGGCAGCTCGAAGGTATCGGTGTGCTGGCCGGCGGCGGGCGCGGCTTGCGCCGGCGGCACGGCTTCTTCAGCGCGCTTTTTGGCAGCGCCGGCCTGTGCCTCGGCAATCAGCGCCAGAATACTATCGTCCTTGCCGGTGTCTTGCGGCGCGGGCGGTGTGTTTTGCGGTGTTGAGGGTGCAGCATTGTGTGGCACGGCCGGGCTCTCCTGCGGCGCGGGCGGCGTGCCTTGCGCCGTGGGGGGGGCACCGGCATGGCCCTCTTTGGGCTGCGCAGAAACTTTTTGGCCGCACTTCATGCAAAACTGGGCGTCCTCAAAGGGCATCTCCGCCCCGCAATTTGGGCAATAAACCAAAACTGTCGCCTCCTTATGCGGGCGCTGTGCTTTACCGCCCGCGTTCGCGCCAATGATTCGGCGCAAATTACAATTCAGTATACCATCCGCCGGGGGAAATTGCCAGACCCAAACCATGCTGTACAAACGCCCGCAAAAATAGTATGATAAACGGCAACAACCGGCAGGCGATAAACGTGTTTGCGCTTAGGAGGGAAACATGGAACACATCAGCATTTACCAATTGTACAAGCACCCGCCGCAAGACGGCGCCGAGGTGTTTGTTTGCGGCTGGGCGCGCACCGTGCGCGACTCGAAGAGCATTGGCTTTATAGAAATGAACGACGGCTCCAGTTTCAGGAATCTGCAAGTGGTGTTTGAGCAGGAAAAGCTGGGCAATTTTGCGCAGGTGGCCCGCTGCGGTGTGGGCACGGCACTGCGTGTGGCGGGGCGCGTGGTGCTTACGCCCGGCGCGCAGCAGCCCTTGGAGATAAACGCCACCGCCATAGAGGTTGCGGGCGGCGTAGATGCCGATTATCCCCTGCAAAAAAAGCGGCATAGTGTAGAATTTTTGCGCACTCTGCCCCACCTGCGCGCGCGCACCAACACCTTTGCGGCGGTGTTTCGCCTGCGCAGCACGGCGGCTTACGCCATCCACAAGTTTTTTAACCAAAACGGCTTTGTGTACGTGCATACGCCTGTTATCACCGGCAGCGATGCCGAGGGCGCGGGTGAAATGTTCCGCGTTACCACCCTGCCGCCCTGCGCCCCCACCCTGCCGGACGGCACACCCGACTGGACACAGGACTTTTTTGGCCGCCAGGCCAACCTTACGGTAAGCGGCCAATTGGAGGCCGAGGGCATGGCCCTGGCCTTTGGCAAGGTGTACACCTTTGGGCCCACCTTCAGGGCCGAAAACAGCAACACCCCGCGCCACGCCGCCGAGTTTTGGATGATAGAGCCGGAAATAGCCTTTGCAAACCTGGCCGACGACATGGATTTGGCCGAAGCCATGATGAAATTTATTGTGCGCTATGTGCTAAAGCACTGCGGCGACGAGCTGGCCTTTTTTAACAAGTTTTACGACACCACCCTTTTGCAGCGCCTGAACGCGCTGGCAACATCAGATTTTGAGCGCGTGGCCTACACGGCGGCGATAGAGCAGCTTGAAAAGAACAACGCGCAATTTCAGTTTAAGGCCGAATGGGGCTGCGATTTGCAAACCGAGCACGAGCGCTACCTGACCGAGCGGGTGTACAGCAAGCCGGTGTTTGTTACCGATTACCCGAAGGATATTAAAAGCTTTTACATGCGCCAAAACACAGACGGCAAAACCGTGGCCGCCACCGACATGCTGGTGCCCGGCGTGGGCGAGCTGATTGGCGGCAGCCAGCGCGAGGAGCGCGGCGATGTGCTGCAAGCGCGCATGCAGGAACTGGGCATGGATTTGGACGAATACCGGTGGTTTTTAGATTTGCGCCGCTTTGGCAGCGCGCCGCACGCCGGCTTTGGCCTGGGTTTCGAGCGCCTGGTGATGTACCTCTCCGGCATCCCCAACATCCGCGATGTGCAACTGTACCCAAGGGTGGCAGGGGGGCTTTAGTGACAGGTATTTCCCGGCCGCTGCTGGATTGGTACTGCGAGAACCGCCGGGTGCTGCCCTTTCGCGAAGACCCCGTGCCCTACCATGTGTGGGTGAGCGAGATGATGCTGCAGCAAACCCAAATGGCCACCGTGCTGCCCTACTACCGGCGCTTTTTGGCGGCGCTGCCGGATATTGCGGCACTGGCCGCCTGCGGCGAAGAAACCCTGCACAAGCTGTGGGAGGGCCTGGGCTACTATAGCCGCGCGCGCAACCTGCAAAAGGCCGCCGTTGTGGTAATGCAAAAATACGGCGGGCACTTGCCCGCCGATTATGATGCGCTGTTGTCGCTGCCGGGCATTGGGCCGTATACGGCAGGGGCTATCGCGTCTATCGCGTTTGGCCTGCCCTGCCCGGCGGTAGACGGCAACGTGCTGCGGGTGGCCGCCCGCCTGCTGGCCGACGGGCGCGATGTTGCCTTGCCCGCCACCAAACAGGCCCTTACGGATTTTGTGCGGCGGGAGATGCCGCAAAACGCCCCCGGCGATTACAACCAGGCTTTGATGGAACTGGGCGCGCTGGTGTGCGTACCCCCCGCCCCCCGCTGCGGGGTGTGCCCGCTGGCCGCCCTGTGCGCGGGATACGGGCAGGGCGTTGCGGCCGCCCTGCCCGTAAAAGCACCCGCGCGGGCCAAGGCCGAAGAGCAATACACAGTGCTGGTGGTGCGCGCGCCCGGCACAGACGGCGCAGACAGCCTTGTGCTATTGCAAAAGCGCCCGGCGGGCGGCCTGCTGGCCGGGCTGTGGCAGCCGTTATTGCTGCCGGGGCGCATGGCGGCCAGCGCGGCACAGGCACAGCTGGCCGCCTTGCTGCCCGGCGCGGCGCTGGGCGAAAAGCTGCCCGCGACGCGGCATGTATTCACGCATAAAATCTGGCGCATGACGGGCTGGCTATGCAGTGCCCCACCCGGCGCAAAAGCCCCGCCCGGCTGTGTGTGGGCGGCGCCCCGGCAAGTGCGGCAGGCCTACACCCTGCCCGGCGCGTTCAAGGCGTATTTGCAATATTTTCTTTAATTCCGCGCGGCCATCTCGCGCTCCATCATGTCCCGGATGTGCGGCTTTGTTTCATCCGTTAAAGCCAGCAAAAAACCGCCATAGCGGCATTTTTGTTGCCGCTCGCCGTCTAAAACATAGTCAAAGCCCTTCATGCAGCGCGCGTTGCAGGCCTCGGGGTTTAGCAGCCGCTTGCAGGGCCCCGCGTCTTTCAGGGTGCTTTTCATGGCGGCGGGCCAGGTGTCCAGGCGCTCCATATAGGCGGCCACATGGTCCGCGTACATGCGTATCATGGGGCCTTTTTTGCGGAAGATGTAATTGGCCACCGTTTTTTTAGACGGTGTGTGCACATACGATACCACATAGCCCTGCGCCGCCTCTTTAATCTCGGCTTTGCAATGGGCGGCCAGCAAATAATCGTGCAGCGCGCCAATAAACTCGGTGTGCTGCGGCCCTGCGGCCTCTACAAAGGCGCTGAATGGGATGGCTGGTTTTGGCATGGTTTTCCCCTTTCTCTTAGGTACTGTCATCACGAGTTCAACGATGCGTCTTTGCGGCAAAATATTCCGCATTCCTGCGTTGTCCTCAGTCGCAAGGCACAAAGCCTTGCTTCCTCGTCCGCCTTGGACTGCGAAAATTTTACTCGCAAATCCGATACATTTCATCTCATGACGACAGCACCAAGGCAAACAACAAATAACAACCAACAGGTGTATTGGTATCATAATACAACTGCCGGTTGTTGTCAAATATTTTTTTGTTTTACAAGGGCTGTGAGGAGGGACCGGACGTTGCCGGCGGCGGTGTGCTGGTGTCGACGATGCCATATTCTTCTTGCCATTGGCCGGGGCGGCCGGGGTTTAGGGCAATGCTCTCTATCCACAGGTTAATCATCTGCCGTCCGGCTTCCCCGTAGTTCTGGGGTCGGAAATCCATGTGGCGGCTGTATATGGCAAGGCTTGATTCAGCACTGTACAGCAGGCATTCCGTATACGATACTTCGGAGCTGCCCTCTCTCCTCTGCGCATCTTCGGTGCTCAGCAGCGTCCAGTCGGTAAACATCGACAACCCCAGATACTCCTTGTACGTATAAACCAATTTTTCCGCGTGGGCGGCAAAGGGAAGGTCTTGCGGGCGGGCGCTGAACTCAAAGCTGATTAATAGGCCCGTTTCCATCTCCGCTTGCACGTAAGCACCCCTGTAGGTATTTAGCTCGCGGCCATAAACGCCGATGTTTTCGCAGCCAATGGCCGTGATGTTGTGCGAGGTGTCCATCCCGTAATTAATAATATCTTCCCAAAAAGCGTCGGTTTTCTGCGTATCAGCATGTAAAGCCACCAGCAGCGGGCCAGACAGCTCCCGAATGCGCCGCGCCACATCTTCCACCGTTTCCCAGGTGTTTTCATAGCTGTTCCAATACCCGCCGTTCACAATGTGGTTTTCCTGGGCGCGCAGCGTGCGCACCAGCGGCAAATCCTCGGGCTGTATGGCCAGGCTGCCGCCCGTGCGCTCGGCGGCGTGGGTGGTGTACAGGGCGTTATCGGTGGCCGCAAACAGCGCGCGGGGCCCAAGCAGGCCCGCCGCCACCACCAAAAGGGCCAGCAGCGCGGCCATTATGGCAGGCAGGCTTTTTTGTATTTTCACACAGCGCACCCCCTATGCTTCCGGCGCTGTCTGCGCCAGCCCCAGGCTGAAAGACACCTGCGTGCCCTTGCCCACCTGGCTTTGAAAATGCAGCGGCCCGCCGTGCAGCAGGGCAATGCGCTGGCACAGCGAGAGCCCGATGCCGCTGCCGCCCTCGGCGCGTGCGCGGGATTTATCCACCATATAAAACGGCTCGGTAATATGGGCCAGCTCTTCGGGCGGGATGCCGCAGCCGGTGTCGCGCACCGCCACCTGGCAGCGGTTTTCGTGCACGCGCGCCAGCACGCGGATACGCCCGTCGCGCGGTTTTGCGTGCATGGCGTTCAGAATGAGGTTGCGCAGAAGGTCGGCGGCCAAATCGCCGTTGGCCAGCACCCAAATACCTTCGCTTTCACTAAACTCCAGCAAAATATTCCCCGGCAGCGGCAGCAGGCTGCGGTAGCAGGCCGTAAACACCGCCTTTAAGGGCACGGCGGCCAGCGCGGCGTCTTCGCCGGTAAGGCCCATCAGGGCCAGCAGCTGCTGGCTTAGGCGCTCCAGGCGCTTGGCCTCGTAAAATATATTGTTGGCCGCGCGGTGGCGGGTGCGCTCGTCCACCTCCATGCTGCGCAATAAATCGGAAAACCCGATGATGGAAGTCATCGGGGTTTTGATTTCGTGCGTAAAAGCCGATACAAAGTCGTCGCGGCGCTGCAAGCTGTCGTTCAGCTGCTCCACCTGGGCCTCCACCGCGACAGCCATCGCGTCAAAGTTGCGGCTTAGCTGGCCAATTTCGTCTGCCGATTGAATACCCGTGCGCACCGAGTACGCGCCCTCGGCAATGCGGCGGCTGGCGCGGTTTAGCTTGCGGATGGGGCGGGTAAGCAGGCTTGCCTGCACCCACACCACCCCCGCGCCCAGCGCAAGCACCCCCAATTGCACCCACAAAAGCGTGGTAAGCTGCCCCTCGCGCTGGGCAAAAACCCCGCTCAGGTCGTATCCGTTTACCAGCCACAGGCTTTGCCCCGGGCCATCCAGCAGCGATGCCGTCAGCATCATCGTATTGTTTCCGCTTCGCCGCAGGCTGTACATGTTTTCCCCGCCGGCGGTGGCTTCGCGCATAACCGCTTCGTCCGCCCAGGTGGCAAACACCGGGCTTTGGTAAATTACCCGGCCCTCCGCCGATAAAAAGGCCACCAGCTTCTCGTCGCCCATGTAGCGGTTCAGCGTTGCGCCATAGCGGGCCAGCTGCTCGCCGCCGGCGTCTTCGCCGCGCGCCAGCAGGCGCAGCAATTCGCTCTCCAGCGCGTAGCGCTCCATCAGGTGCTGGCCAAGGTTTTGCTCCACGGCCGTATCCAGGGTGCTGTTAAACCCCGCGCGCACCAGCACAAAGCCGCTGGCCGCAATGGCAAGGCTTAGCAGCACCATAACGGCAAGTGTTAGCTTGGTGGAAAATTTCACCCCGGTTAATCCTCTTTCTCCAGCATGTACCCAATTTTATACACGGTGCGGATACGCTCGTTCCAGTCCAGCTTTTTGCGCAGGCGCAAAATGTGCAAATCCAGCGTGCGGGTGGCGTCTTCTGGCTCGCCCCCCCAGGCGCGCTCGTACATCACGTCGCGGTACAGCGCCACGCCCGGGTTGCGCATCAGCAGCTCCAGCAGCGCAAACTCGCGCGGGGTAAGCTCTATGGCCGCGCCCCCGCGGGTAACGGTGTGGCTCTGGGTGTTCAGGCACACGTCCCAGTGCACAATTTCGCCGCTGGATTTACCAAAACGCCGCAATACCGTTTCCACCCGGGCCACCAGCTCCATCGGCTCGAAGGGCTTTACAATATAATCGTCCGCACCCATGTTCAGCCCGTGCACGCGGTCGCGCAAATCGGCCTTGGCGGTTAAAAATATCACCGGCGTGCCGGTGGGTTTAATATACTCCATCAAATCGTAGCCGTTGTGCCCGGGCAGCATAATGTCCAGCAGCACCAAATCGTAGGTGTTGTCCTCAATCAAATCGGCGGCGGCAATGCCGTCGAAGGCCTGCTGGCAGGTGTACCCCGCGCGGGCCAGGGTCATTTCAATCAGCTCGGATATTCGCTTTTCGTCTTCCACAATCAAAATGCGCTGCATGCAAGCCACCCCCAAACCATGTTAAGTATACACTATACGGCCGCATGTTTCCATCATGTTTCGCGCCCCTTGCGCCCCCTAAAAACCATTGAAACCCCCAGCCGCCACAGGCGCGCCAGCTGGCGGCGGTACAGCAGGCAAAACGCGGCCAGCGCCGCGGCGCACAGGGCCAGCTTTGGCCAAAACTGCCCGGCCAGCAGCGTGCCCCCGGCGGCCAGGGCGGTGGCCAGCGCCACGGCCAGCGCGGTGCGGCCATAGCTTTGGATACTGCGGTAAAACCGCTGGGCGATGAGGGTGCGGAACATAAACATGATAAAATTGGCCGCCGCAAGGCCTATGGCCGCGCCATGCAGGCCCAGCGAAGGCACGAGGAGCACAATGCCCCCCACGTTAACGGCAAAAGACAGGCCAATGCCCACGGTATCCCAAATGGGCCTTTTGGCAATGGCGATGCCGTACACGGTGGTTTCGCATAAAATGGTAAACACCGCGCTTAGCATCATCAGCGGGAAGATGGGCAGCACGCCCGCATATTTTGGGAAAAACAGCCCCACCGCATCCTGAAAAGCCACCAGCAGGGTAAAAAAAGCCAAAATAAGCAGGTTTAAGTAATCGTGTACCCGCATGATGCGTGGCTGCTGCGTTTTGTAGTGGGCGTACATGTAGGGCCCCCAATAGGCCGCAAAGCCCAATTGCACCATGCTAACCACATTGGACAGCGTGTAGGCAAAGCTGTACATGCCCGCCTGCGCCTCGCCCGCCATGCCCACCAGCATGGACAGCGCCACCGAGAGGTTGGCGGTGACAAACACCGCCGTGGGCGCCACCGCCAGGCCGTAGGGCAGCAGGGTTTTGTAGCCCCCGCCGGTAAAATCGGCCCGGCGCGGGTGCAGCACCCGGCGCTTAAAAATACAAAAAAATACCGCAAAAATGCAAAGGCCGCCCAGGCTGCACAGCATCATGGCGGGCGCGGGGTTTTCCGTGCCCATAAAAGCGCCCAGAATAAAAAACAATTTGTAGAAAAACTGCATGAGTATACTCTCTGCAGTATACCACAGGATGTTGCCCCGCATGCGAAAATACACGTTAAAATACCTGGCAATTAGGTAGAAAAAGGCATTAAGGAACAACAGCGGCACAAACTGCGGCCCGGCCATGGAAAAGCCCAGCGCGCCGTACACCGGGCCCAGCAGCAGGGTGCTGCACAGCGTGCCGGCCAGCAGCAGCGCCGCCGAAGAGCCGTAGAAGCACAGCCGGAACAAGCCGTTTTGCGTTAAGCGCGCGGGGGGGTTATTGTAAAAGCGCAGAAAGGCTTGGTCCAGCCCCAGCACGGCAATGGTCATGATGGTATTGGTCCAGGTGGTGAAGATGCTGATTTCTTCAAGCACATCCGGCACAATAAACACCCCGGTGAGGATGATGGACAAGCCCAAAATGCCCATGTTCACAAAGGTAGACACCGAATACTTGAGCACCGAGGCTGCAAAGCCCTCGGCGGTATTTTCGGCGGATTTACGCGCGGGTTTTTCTGCGGCTTTTTGCGGCATTTTCAACCTCTAAATATCCCTGTATTTTCTCTGCCATTTGCCGCCGGGCCTTGCGCGGCACATGCGCCTTTTGCACGTAGCCGTAAATGCGCCCGGCAAATTTGGAAACCCGCGCCGGGTTCAGCCTTAAAGCAAACAGCACGTGCACCCCCCACAGCGCAAAAAACTTCAGCCAGTTAAAGTGCGGCTTAAACGGCGCGGCAAAGGGCGTGTCGCGCGGCGGGTTTTTATACACATCCTCCAATAAATCGGCCATGCGCACGTAGGCGGCTTTTTCGCCCTGCTCAAAGTAAGCTTCAATCACGCCCGGCTTTATGGGAAAATGGGCGGCATCGCTTTGCGCGGCCCGCGCCATGGCGGCGCAAAAGGCGCCGTAATTCTCGGCGGCGTTACAGTCTTTATAAATCACGGGGTCAAATTCGTGCGGCACCGGCTGCGGGCGCAGCACCGTGCAGCTTTTGCGCGCGTAAAACACCTCGGCAATGGCCGTGCTCATCCAAATCAGGCAATGGTCTGCCGCGCAAATCCATTGCTTCACGCTGCCTTCAAAAATCACGTAAAAATTGGGGTGCTCGTGCCGCATCTCCATAAGGCGCGGGCTGTCCCACTCGCTGGGGTGGCGGCGGTACACCAGCTGTGCCTCGGGGTTTTGGCGCAGCCAGCGGGCAAACCAGTTCAGCGTTTCGTCCATGCTCTCGCGGTTCACGCGGGCAAAGTCCTTAAAATCTGTGCCCGCCATGTCCGACAGCTCGGCCACCTCGGCGGCATCCATGCTGGCATAGCCAAAGCTGGAGATATACAAATGCAGCGGACGCGCCGCGCTTAGCCCGTGGCGGGCGCACAGTGCCGCTTTGTCTAAAAAATAGCCCTTAAACTGCCCGCGCAAAAAATCCATCATCATCGCCCCGGTAACCGGGGCATTGCGCGCCGGCACGCCATGGGCCACCAGCCGCTTTTGGGTGGCCGGGCCCCAGCAGGTTTGCACACAGCGCCCAGCGCTGCCGGCAAAATTGAACCAGGGCTCTTCCTCCTGGGTGTCGCTCAGCATTTGCTCCCAATGCAGGTTCACCACCTTGTTTAATCGGCCCACATTGTTGTACACATGGCTGTTCAGGCCCTCATCGTCGTACAGGCAGCTGGCCACCAGTACCTTGGGCTTTTTATAGGTAAAGTATTTCAGTTTTTTGCGGTCCAGCAGCTGGCGTATTTCGGCCGTGTAGCCCCGGCGGCGCAGCTCGGCGGCCAATAGCAGCAGGCTCTCGTATTCGCGCGCCACATGTTCGTACAAAAGCAAAAAATCCAAAGGCATCGTGTTTTACTCCTCATAGGGGACAAACCACCCCGCCGCCACATCCCCAAACAGTTTGCGCGTCCAAAAGGGCATGCCGCTTTTCAAATCCACATGGAAGCAATCGTAAAACTGCGCGTCTTGCAGCAGCCCGGTGTGGGCAAATTCGTAATCCAGCACCACCGCGCCGCTTTGGCCCAGCGCCGCCAGCGCCGGGCCCATTTTTGGGCCAATGCCAAAGGCGTCTATCACGGCGGGGTACACCTGCGGGCTGGCCGGGGGCAGCACCACCACAAAGCGCACCCCGCGCGCGCGGCAGGCCTGTATGGTTTGCAAGAGGCGCTGTAGCAGCGCCTCGTCCAGCGCCCAGCCGCGGCTTCGCTCCACCACATTGGGCAAATGGCTTAGCATGGCCTGCCGCAGCTGGTAGGTTTCGCCCGTGTCCGGGTGCGTCCAGGCCGTGTAAACATACTGCGAAGCGTCCATGTGTTCGGCGGCATCGCCCACGGCCGCGCCGGGGGTTAAATGGTTCACTAAATTGGTAACCATGTTGATATTGTACCCCAGGTTGGTAACGTAGGCAAAGGGGTTGCTAAGCGCGCGGATCACCTGCCGGTCGTGGTTGTAGTGTTCGTTCAGCGTGTAAAAGCTTAGCATAAACACCACTTCGGTTAGCTTCGGGTTTTGCACAAGTGCCCAGTCCAGAATATCCAGCTGCTCTTTCAGCGCCGCGCCGCCGTAGGCCAGGTTGGCATAGCTGTGCCCGGTTACCTCCCGCACGGTGTTTTCGTCAAACTTGGCCAGGCGGCTGTCGCCTAAAATCACAAAGTTCTGCGGCCGGCGCTGGTAGCCTCGCAAGGCAGCTATAATATCCGTGCCGTCGGCTTTGGGCTTTAAGCCAAAATAGTTGTTGGGCTCAAATGCCACAAACAGCGCCAGCCAGGCCACCATGGGGGTTAGCAGTATGGCGATGTTGCGAAGCAGCTTTTTCACGCCTAAAACCCCCCATACAAAAAGCTGGTGCCGCTAAAGCCGCCGCTTTGCAAAACAAAGCCCGCAAAGCAGCACACGGCCAGCACAAAATAAACCAGCCACTTGGCCGCCGCGGGCAGGCCCGCCACCCCGGCGGCCAGGCTGCCGCCCTTTAGGCGGTGGCACTGCGCCCAATCGGCCCACAGGGCCAGCGCCAGGCAAAAGGCCATAAATGCTATAAACAGCATGGCAATGCGGCTGTCTTGGTAAAAGCCGCTTTGCACCGCGCCAAAAACATCCGCCGCCAGGCTGCCGCCGGGCACAAACTGCCGCCCCAGCGCCGACAGCGCATCTGCCACTGTGCCGCCGTGCGCCATGCCCACCTTAAAAAACACCAGGCCCTCCACCCACAGCACCAGCACCACGGCGGTTTTGCCAATGCGCGCGGCGAGGCCGGGGTGCTTTTTGGGCTTGCCCAGCACCCGGTGCAAAAGCTCCTCGCCAATGCGGTACAGGGCCATCAGCGCGCCCCACACCAAAAAGCACAGGGTATCGCCGTGCCACACGCCCGATACCACAAACACCGCCGCGATGCTGGAAAGCACCGGCGGCTTTTTGGCAAAGCGGCGCAAAAGGGGCAATTTCTCGGGCCAGCGGCTCCACACCAGGGGGGTAAAGATATAGTCTTGCAGCCAGCACGACAAACTGATGTGCCAGCGCTGCCAAAACTGCGAGAAATTGGTGGCGTAATAGGGGTTTTGAAAGTTTTGCGGCAGGTGTATGCCCAGCAGCTTTGCCGCGCCCCGGGCAATGTCGGTATAGCCGGAAAAATCGAAGTACAATTGCAGCGCAAAGCACAGCGCCGCCGCCGTGAGCGTGAGGCCCGAATAGGCGGGTAAATTGCCGTACACCGCGCCGGTAAACACGGCCAGGGTATCGGCCACGGCCAGCTTTTTGAATAAGCCGATGGCCATCGTGCGCAAGCTGTCTGCCGCGCCGGCGGGGCTAAAGCGGCGGGCAGTGTCTTTCAGCTGGGGCAGCAGCACCCCCGCGCGGTTGATGGGCCCCATGGCCACACTGGGGAAAAACCCCAAAAACAGCGCGTAGTTTAGCAGGTTTTTCTCTGCCGCAACGTCGCCGCGGTATACATCGATGAGATAGCCCGCCGCCGTGAAGGTGTAAAAGCTGATGCCCAGGGCTGCGGCGGTGGTAAACAGGCCGCCGCTGTAGCTGGCGCCCAGCGCCGCAAACAAAGGCGAGAGAAACACCGCGAAAAAACCGTTGACCTTGAAAAACGCCAGTATCAGCAGCAGAAAGCCCACGGCGGCCAGCATGCAGCCGCGGCGCGCGCGCTGTGTTTTGCGCCCGCTTGCCCAAAGCCCCCCCGCCCAGGAGGCCAGCGTGCCCAGCAACAGCACCGGCAAATAGCGCGGCGCGGCAAAAAAATAAAACCAATAGCTGCACAGCAGCAGCCAGGCCCGCCGCAGCCGCCCGGGCAACAAGAAATAAGCCCCCGCGCAAAGAGGCAAAAAAAACACAAAATGCAGGGACGAAAAACTCATGGGCCAGGCGCGGGCCGCCGCGCCAATGGCATCGGGCATGCGTTTGCTCCTATCCGGCGTGTGGGTGCTACGCCCTACATTATATAATTAAGGCCCGCAAATGTAAACCATGTGCCACCTCGCAGTATTTCGAAGTATTTCGGCAAAAACACAGTTGTAATCCCTTTGCAAAACAGGTATAATATGGATATTGTGAAAGCCGGGGATGCATCCCCGGACAGACCAGCACGAAGGAGGCACACCATGAAGAGTGCAAAGCGCTTGGGCCGCACCTTAAAGCGGGCCAGAAAAAGCCTTCGGGGCGCCCGTAAAAAGGCGAAAGGCATACGCAAAAGCGCCTTGGCCGGGGCTGCGGGCGTTGCCCTGTTGTTTAGCAACCTGGGCGGCTCCCTAAAGGATAAGGCAAGCGATTTTAAGGAGAACGGCTTCTCCAAAAAGAAAAAATCCAGGGAGGTTATCGAAGTGAAGAAATCGACTGTTGTTGCCCTGCTGGTGGCGCTGGCCGCCGTGGCGGGTGTGCTGTGCGCGCTGTATTTTTACGTAATACGCCGCGAAAAAGAGCTGGACGAGTACGAAGAGCTGCTGTTTAGCGAAGATTTTGAAGACGACGAGCTGCCCGCAGCCGAAGAAGAAGCCGCGCCGGCGAAGGCGTAGACTCTTAAACACCAACATAAGCCAAAAACCCCGCCGCGCCTCTTTGCTGTGCGCACCAAGGCGGGGTTCTTTGTTTATATGGTAAAACTGATAGTTTCTTCGCCCAGCGGCCCATGCAGTGTGGGCAAAGCGGCAAACCGCGCGCCGGGCCTTGTAATTGCGCGCGTGGGCATGTAATCTTGTAGGTGGAAGAAGGACGGGTTCTGGGGGGACACAATGAGTATGGAAGTACTGCTGGTGATGGGCAGCGACAGTGACTTGCCCGTGCTGCAAAAGGCTTTTGACACGCTAAACGCGCTGGGCATTGGCTACGAGGCCCGTGTGGCCAGCGCCCACCGCACGCCCGAAAAATTTGGCCCGCACGGCGCGCCAGCGCGGCTTTGGCGCGGTGATTGCGGCGGCCGGTATGGCGGCCCATTTGGCGGGGGTGCTGGCCGCTCACACCACGCTGCCGGTTATTGGCTTGCCCTGCGGCGGCGGCGCGCTTTCGGGCATGGACGCTTTGCTGAGTACCGCGCAGATGCCGCCCGGTGTGCCGGTGGCCACCGTGGGCATAGACGCGGGGGCGAACGCCGCCTTGCTGGCCGCGCAGATACTGGCGGTATCGGACGCCCGGCTTGCTAAAAAACTGGCCGAGCGAAAGGCACAAATGGCGGCCGGTGTAGAAGAAAAAGACGCGGCACTGCAAACAAGCTTCGGAGAACTTTATGAGCAAATTTGATTGTAAAACCGGCAAACCGCGCGAAGAGTGCGGCGTGTTTGGTGTGTTTAACCCCGATGGCGAAGCCACCGACGTAGCCCGGCTGTGCTATTACGGCCTGTATGCCCTGCAGCACCGCGGGCAGGAAAGCTGCGGTATTGCGGTGAGCGACCGCGGCGTGGTAACCAATTACCGGGATTTGGGCCTGGTGAACGAGGTGTTTACCAAAGAGAAGCTGGAGAGCCTGGGCGCGGGGCAAATGGCCCTGGGGCATGTGCGCTACGCGGCGGGCGGCGCCAGACGGCGCAGCAACGCGCAGCCCTTGGTAAACAGCCACGTGAAAGGCAACATGACGCTGGCCCACAACGGCGCTTTAACCAACGCGGCCGAACTGCGCGAAGAGCATGAATTGCGGGGGGGGATTTTCCATACCGCCAGCGACGCCGAGGTGATTGCCTACGCCATTACCTACCAGCGCCTTACCGCGCCCAGCATAGAGGCCGCCGTAGAAGCCGCCATGCCTGCCCTGCACGGCGCGTACACCTTTTTGCTGATGAGCCCCCAAAAAATGGTGGCCGCGCGCGACCCCAAAGGCTTTCGCCCGCTGTGCATGGGCACGCTGGATGGCGCTACCGTGTTTGCCAGCGAGTCTTGCGCGCTGAACGCCGTGGGCGCAGAGTTTGTGCGGGACATTTTGCCCGGCGAGATAGTGGTGGTTACCAAAGACGGGGTGCGCAGCATTACCACCCACTGCGGGCAGAAAACCAGCCTTTGCGTATTTGAATATGTTTATTTTGCCCGCCCGGACAGTGTGGTAGACGGCGCCAGTGTGCACATGGCGCGCCTGCGGGCCGGGCAATTTTTGGCTAAAGAGTATCCCATCGAGGGCGACGTGGTGATTGGCGTGCCCGATTCCGGCATCGACGCGGCCCTTGGCTACAGCCGTGAGAGCGGCGTCCCCTACGGCATTGGGTTTCTTAAAAACAAGTACGTTGGCCGCACCTTCATCGCGCCCGGGCAGGGCCAGCGCGAAAATTTGGTGCGCATCAAGCAAAGCCCCATAGCCGCCACCGTGGCGGGCAAGCGGGTGATTATGGTAGACGATTCGATTGTGCGCGGCACCACCAGCCTTAAAATCATCAAGATGCTGCGCGAGGCGGGCGCCAAAGAGGTGCACATGCTGCTAAGCTGCCCGCCCTTTTTGTACCCCTGCTACTTTGGCACAGACATAGACAGCAGCGAAAAACTGATTGCACACAACCACACGGTGGACGAGATTTGCAAGATTATCGGGGCAGATTCGCTGGGATACCTCTCGATTGAGGCCCTGGAGAAGCTTGCCCCCGAATGCGGCCTTGGGTTTTGCAGCGGCTGCTTTACCGGCCAATACCCCGTGCCGCCGCCCGCGCGCCCTCAAAAACCCCGATACGAGCGCAAGCTTAGCGAAGAACCGGCACAGTATCAGCTGGATATATAGAAAGGGTGTTTGAGGATGGAAAAAAGCCAAAGCCACAGCCAAAGCTATGCCGCCGCGGGGGTGGATATTACGGCCGGCTACGAAAGTGTGCGGCGCATGCAAAGCCATGTGAAACGCACCCTTACCCCCGGCGTGCTAAGCGGCCTGGGCAGCTTTGGCGGCCTGTTTGCGCCGGATGTTGCCGGCATGAAAGAGCCGGTGCTGGTAAGCGGCACAGACGGCGTGGGCACCAAGCTGCAAATTGCCAGGGCAATGCACCGGCACAACACCGTTGGCATAGACTGTGTGGCCATGTGCGTGAACGATATTTTGTGCGCCGGGGCAAAGCCCCTGTTTTTTCTGGATTATATTGCCTGCGGCAGGAACATCCCCGAGAAAATTGAAGCCATTGTGGCCGGGGTGGCCGAGGGCTGCGTGCAGGCGGGCTGCGCGCTGATTGGCGGCGAAACCGCCGAGCACCCCGGCGTGATGCCCGAAGACGACTACGACCTGGCCGGGTTTGCCGTGGGCCTGGCGGATAAAGCCGATTTGCTGAACAACAGCGCCACCCAGGCGGGCGACGCGCTGATTGCCCTGCCTTCCTCGGGGGTGCACAGCAACGGGTTTTCTTTGGTGCGCCGGGTGTTTGGCATACACGAAAACCCCGCCGTGCTGCGTGATTATGAACAAAGACTGGGCCGCCCCCTGGGCGAGGTGCTGCTTACGCCCACCCGCATTTACGCAAAGGCCGTGGCGGCGCTGCTGGCCGCCGTGCCGGTGCGCGGGCTGTCGCATATCACGGGCGGCGGCTTTTTCGAGAACATCCCCCGCTGCCTGCCACGGGGCCTTGCGGCCGAGGTGGACGAAAAAGCCCTGCGCGTGCCGCCTGTTTTCGATTTGATTGCCGAAACAGGGGGTATCCCCCGGCGGGATATGTTCAACACGTTTAACATGGGTGTTGGCATGGTGGCCGTAGTGGCCGCAGGTGATGCCGAAGCCGCCATTACCGCCCTACGCGCCGCCGGGGAAGACGCCTGGCTGCTGGGCCGGGTGACAGAGGGTGATGAGGGCGTGGTGTTTGCATGAGAGTTGCCGTATTGGTATCGGGGGGCGGCACCAACCTGCAGGCCCTGATTGACGCCAAAAACCGGGGCGAGATGCCCCACGCCCGGCTGGTGCTGGTGGTGGCCAGCAAACCCGGCGCGGGGGCGCTGGGCCGCGCGGCGGCGGCGGGCATCCCGGCCGTTACGCTGGCGCGGGGGGCCTACGCCGATGCCGGCAGCTACGACGAAGACCTGTATGCCACGCTAAGGCAGTACCGCGCGGAGCTGGTGGTGCTGGCGGGTTTTTTAACCGTGCTGGGCCCGCGGGTGCTGGGCGGTTTTGAAAACCGCGTGGTAAACGTACACCCCGCGCTGCTGCCCAGCTTTGGCGGCAAGGGTTTTTACGGCCTGCGGGTGCACCAGGCCGCGCTGAACGCCGGCGTAAAGGTAACCGGCGCCACCGTGCATTTGGTAACCAGCGTGATAGACGGCGGGCGCATTTTGCTGCAAAAGGCCGTGGAGGTGCTGCCCGGCGACACCCCCGAAGCCTTACAGCTGCGCGTGATGGAACAGGCCGAGTGGGTGCTGCTGCCAAAAGCCGTGGAGATGCTGTGCAAAGAACATGAGAATCGTTTGTAGGGAACGGTTCTAAACCGTTCCAAGTGCATGGCAGGCAATCATGAATTATCCCTGTAGGCAGACAAATGGCAAAGGAGGCGTCTTGTGGAAATCCGGCTTGCAACACCTGGGGACGTACCCGCCCTTTCCCGCCTGTACGAGGCGTTTTTTGCCTGCAACGCCGCCTTGCAGCCGGAATACTACCGCGCCGGGCAAGAGAGCGGCGCTTACCCCCAAAGCGTGATAGAGGCGGCCAATGCCGAACTCTTTGTGGCCGCCGAGGCGGGCGAGCTTTTGGGGTTTTTGCACATCCGCCAGGCACACACGCCGCCTTATGATGCGTTTGTGCCGCACCCCTATGCCGAAGTGGTGGATTTGTTTGTGGCCGCCTTGCACCGCAAAAAGGGGCTTGCCACCAAGCTAATGGACGCGGCCCGGCAGTGGGCGCGGGCGCGCAGCCTAGATTACATGGAGCTGCTTGTTTTGCCCGGCGCCGAAGATGCCGCGCGCTTTTACGAGCAGGGCGGCTTTGCCGTGGCGGCCCGCACCATGCGGTTATCGCTTAATTAATTATCTATACTTGGGGGAATGACAAAAATGCTGCATAGCCTAACCGACCTTTTGCAAAACAACCCCTACCCCGGGCGGGGCATTGTGCTGGGGCGCAGCCCAGACGGCGTGCATGCCATGATGGCCTATTTCATCATGGGGCGCAGTGCCAACAGCCGCAACCGCGTGTTTATGGAAATAAACGGCAGCATTGTTACCCAGGCGGCCAACCCCGCCCTGATGACCGACCCCAGCCTGGTGATTTACGCGCCGGTGCGCAAGGCGGGCATGGCCACGGTGGTAACCAACGGCGACCAAACCGATACCATCGCGGATTTTTTGGCGCAGGGGAAAAGCTTTGAAGACGCGCTGGAAACCCGCACCTTTGAGCCGGACGCCCCCAACTACACCCCGCGCATCAGCGGCATGATGAGCCTGCATCCGGACGGCTTTGCGTATAAACTCTCACTTTTGAAAACCGCCGGCGGCAACGCGGACGCCGTGCAGCGCTTTACCTACAGCTACCCCCAGCCGCTGGCCGGGCAGGGGCACTTTTTGCACACCTACGCCGGGGACGGCAACCCCCTGCCCAGCTTTGCGGGCGAGCCCGTGCCCGTCGCCCTTTCCACGGGCAGCCTAAAGGCCCTTGGCGACAGCCTGTGGCAGGCGCTGAACGACGAAAACAAGGTATCACTTTTTGTGCGCAGCCTGGCGCCGGATGGCACGGAGGAAACACTTATTTATAACAAGTATAGCAAGGTATAATTTGTATCAATCACGAATAAATGCAAAAACAACCCTGTTTGTGGAGGTTTATCATGACAGAGCTTTCCCTGAAATACGGCTGCAACCCTGGCCAAACACCCGCGCGCGTGTTCGCAAAGCAGGGCGAATTGCCCATCACCGTGCTAAGCGGCAAGCCGGGGTTTATCAACCTTTTAGACGCGCTGAACGCCTGGCAGCTGGTGTGCGAGCTGCGCGAAGCCACCCATCTTGCCGCCGCCGCCTCGTTTAAGCATGTATCCCCGGCGGGCGCCGCCGTGGGCCTGCCGCTAACGCCGGTGCTGCGCCAAATATACTTTGCGGGCGAAAACACCGCCCTGTCGCCCCTGGCCTGTGCCTACGCCCGCGCCCGCGGGGCAGACCGCATGAGCAGCTACGGCGACTGGGCCGCCTTGAGCGATGTGTGCGACGAAGACACCGCGCGCCTTTTACAGCACGAGGTGAGCGACGGGGTGATTGCGCCCGGCTACACCGACGCGGCTTTGGCCATTCTTTCGGCCAAGCGCAAGGGCGGCTACAATGTGGTGGCCATAAACCCCGCCTATGTGCCCGCGCCCATAGAGCAAAAAGACGTGTTTGGCGTTACCTTCGAGCAAGGCCGCAACAACGTGAAGATTACGGCCGATTTACTGAAAAACCTGCCCACCGCGAACAAAACCCTGACGGATGAACAAACACGCGATTTATTGGTAGCACTGATTACGTTAAAATATACCCAGAGCAACAGCGTATGCTATGCCAAAGACGGCCAGGCCATCGGCGTGGGCGCGGGCCAGCAAAGCCGTATCCACTGCACCCGCCTGGCGGGCAACAAAGCCGATATCTGGCACTTGCGCCAGCACCCCAAGGTGCTGGGGCTAAGCTTTGTGCCCGGCATTGGCCGGGCCGACCGCGACAACACCATTGATTTGTACCTGGGCGAAGATGCCGATGATGTGCTGGCCGACGGCGCTTGGCAGAAACTGTTTGTCGCAAGGCCCGAGCCCTTAACGCCGGAAGAAAAAAAGGCGTACCTGGCCACGGTGTCTGGCGTGGCGCTGGGCAGCGACGCCTTTTTCCCCTTTGGCGACAACATCGAGCGCGCCAGGCGCAGCGGGGTATGCTGCATCGCCCAGCCCGGCGGCAGCATCCGCGACGACCATGTGATAGACACCTGCGACAAATACGGCATCGCCATGGCGTTTACGGGGTTAAGATTGTTTCATCATTAGGGCTCGAAGGGCCCTTTAGGGCCGAGTGTGGCTTTGCGAGCATAGCGAGCAAAACACGCGAGCTAGCGCCCGGCGAATAGCGACCAAAAATAAGCGAGGTGCGCCGTATGAGAGTTGCCGTCATCGGCAGTGGTGGCCGAGAGCACGCCCTTATCAAAAAAATAAGGCAAAGCCCGGCCTGCGGCGCGGTTTTTGCCCTGCCGGGCAACGGCGGCATCGCGGCCGATGCCACCTGTGTGCCCATTGCGGCCACGGATGTTGCCGCCGTGGTGGCCTGGTGCGCCCAAAACGCCATGGACTATGTAGTGGTAGCCCCCGACGACCCGCTGGCCCTTGGCATGGTAGACGCCCTGGCCGAAGCGGGCATCCCGGCCTTTGGGCCTGCGGCGGCGGCGGCCCGCATCGAGGCCAGCAAGGTGTTTGCCAAGAACCTCATGCGCCGGTATGGCATCCCCACCGCGAAATACGAGTGTTTTAACAATGCAAACGCGGCAATTAATTACATAAAAAGCGAAAACCGTTACCCTGTGGTGGTCAAAGCCGATGGCCTGGCCCTGGGCAAGGGCGTGCTGATTTGCGAGGACCAGGCCGAAGCCGAAGCCGCCGTGCGTGCCATTTTGGAAGAAAACCGCTTTGGCAGATCCGGGGCGCAGGTGGTGGTGGAAGAATACCTTACCGGGCCGGAGGTGAGCGTGCTGGCCCTGTGCGATGGCGAACGCCTTGCGCCTTTGGCCAGCAGCATGGACCATAAGCGCGCCTTTGACGGCGACAAAGGCCCAAACACCGGCGGCATGGGCACGGTTGCGCCCAACCCCCACTACACCCAGGCCATGCACAAGCGCTGCATGGACGAGATATTGATGCCCACCTTGCGCGCCATGGCCGCCGAGGGCGCGCCTTTTAAGGGCTGCCTGTATTTTGGCCTGATGCTGACGCCAAGCGGCCCGAAGGTGATTGAATACAACTGCCGCTTTGGCGACCCCGAAGCCCAGGTGGTGCTGCCGCTTTTAGACGGCGATTTACTGGAACTGATGCGCGCTTGCACCGAGGGGCGGCTTAACCCGGAAAGGGTGCGTGTGGCAAAAGGCGCTGCCGCCTGCGTGGTGATGGCCAGCGGCGGCTACCCGGAGCAATACGCCACCGGCTTTGCCATTGAGGGCCTTGCCGCCGCCCAAAGCCAGCCGGATGTGACGGTGTACCACGCTGGCACGCGCCTTGCCCAGGATGGCACTGTGCAAACCGCAGGAGGCCGGGTGCTGGGCGTTGCCGCCGCCGGGCCAAACCTGCAAACCGCGCTAAGCCGCGCCTACGCCGCCGTGGATGCCATCCATTTTGAGGGAGCGTTTTATAGAAAAGACATTGGAAAAACGCTGCTGTAGCAGGGCGGATGGCAATCCGCCCGCAAGATACATTGGAGGGGAATCACGTATGGTCTATCGCGTCTACGTAGAAAAAAAGCCCGGCTTTGCCGTGGAAGCCGCCCAGCTTTTGGAAGAGCTGCGCGGGCTTTTGGGCCTTACGGCGCTAAGCGGCCTGCGCATTATCAACCGATACGACGTGGAGGGCATCGATGAAGCGCTGTTTCAAAGATGCGTGCCAACCGTGTTTTCCGAGCCTCCGATGGACACGGTGCACCCCGCGCTGCCCGCTGCCGCGCACGTGTTTGCGGCAGAATACCTGCCTGGCCAGTTCGACCAGCGCGCCGATTCCGCCGCCGAGTGCATCCAGCTGATGAGCCAGGGCGAGCGGCCCAGTGTGCAAAGCGCCCGCGTGTACCTGCTGGAGGGCGCGCTAAGCGCGGCGGCGCTGGACACCGTGAAGCGCTATGTGATTAACCCCGTGGAGGCGCGCGAAGCCGATTTGGCCGAAAAAACCACCTTGAGGCAAAACTACCCCGCCCCGCCCGATGTGCCGGTGCTGCACGGCTTAACAGAGCTTTGCGGCAGCGCGCTGGCAAGGGCCATTAATACCTACGCGCTGGCCATGGACGAAGCCGATTTGGCCGTTTGCCGCGATTATTTTAAGAGCGAGGGGCGCGACCCCACCCTGGCCGAGCTGCGGGTGCTGGATACCTACTGGAGCGACCACTGCCGCCACACCACGTTTGGCACGGTGTTGTCGAAGATAGACATTGAAGATGAAAACGTACAGAAAAGCTATGATACATACCTGAGTTTGCGAAAGCAGCTGGGCCGAGCCGATAAACCGCAAACTTTGATGGACATTGCCACCCTTGGGGCAAAGGCTGTGAAAGCTGCGGGCGGGCTTGGCAACCTGGACGAAAGCGAAGAGATAAACGCCTGCAGCGTAAGAATACCCGTAGACAACAACGGCCAGAACGAAGACTGGCTCTTGCTGTTCAAAAACGAAACCCACAACCACCCCACCGAGATAGAGCCCTTTGGCGGGGCGGCCACCTGCATTGGCGGGGCGATACGCGACCCCCTGGCAAACCGCGGCTATGTGTTTGGGGCTATGCGCGTTACCGGCGCGGGGGACCCCACCGCCCCGGTAAGCAGCACCCTGCCGGGCAAGCTGCCCCAGCGCAAGCTGTGCGTTACGGCGGCGGCGGGGTACGCAAGCTATGGCAACCAGGTGGGCCTACCCACGGGCGAGGTAACCGAGATTTACCATCCGGGCTACGTGGCCAAGCGCCTGGAAGTGGGCGCGGTGCTGGGCGCCGTGCCGCTGGCCGCCGTGCGGCGCGACACCCCCGCCCCCGGCGACGTGGTGCTGCTGCTGGGCGGCGCCACCGGGCGCGAGCAGCAAGGCGCACGCGGTGGAAAGCCTTGCCGCCTGCGGCGCAGAGGTGCAAAAGGGCAACGCGCCCATCGAGCGCAAATTGCAGCGCCTGTTCCAAAACCCCGAGGCTACGCGCCTGATACGCCGCTGCAACGATTTTGGCGCGGGCGGCGTGTCGGTGGCTATTGGAGAGCTGGCCGACGGGCTGGTGATTGATTTGGACGCCGTGCCCAAAAAGTACGATGGGCTGGACGGCATAGAGCTTGCCATCAGCGAGAGCCAGGAGCGCATGGCCGTGGTGGTGGAGGCCAAGGACGCCGCGCGCTTTGCCCGGCTGGCCCACGCGGAAAACCTGGCCGCCACCCAAGTGGCCGTGGTAAGCGCCGCCCCGCGCCTGCAAATGCGCTGGCGGGGGCAGCAAATAGTAGACATCAGCCGCGCATTTATAAACACCAACGGCGCGGCCAAAAACGCATCTGTGCGCGTGGCCGCCCTGCCCCTACCCGCTTTGGCCCCACCCGCCGGGCAAGGCCTGCAGCAGCGCCTGGAGGCCATGGCGGGCGATTTGAACCGCTGCAGCCAAAAGGGCCTGGCCCAGCGCTTTGGCTGCACCATTGGCGCGGGCAGTGTGCTGATGCCCTTTGGCGGGCGGCGGCAGCTTTCGCCAGCCGGGGCAATGGTGATGAAACTGCCCGTGGCGGGCGAAACCACCACCTGCGCGGGCATGGCCTTCGGGTTTAACCCCTTCATCAGCGCCCAAAACCCCTGGGCCGGGGCTTACCTGGCCGTAGCCGACAGCATCGCAAAGCTGTGCGCGCGCGGCTTCGCGCTGCGCGATATCCGCCTGTCTTTCCAGGAGTATTTCGAGCGCCTGCGCGATGTGCCCGACCGCTGGGGCAAGCCCTTTGCCGCTTTGCTGGGGGCGCTGCAGGCCCAGCTGGATTTTGGCACGGCGGCCATTGGCGGAAAGGACAGTATGTCCGGCAGCTTTGAGGATTTGGACGTGCCGCCCACGCTGATTAGCTTTGCGGTAGCCCCGGGCAGCACCGGGCGCGTCACGCCCTCTGGCTTCCAATTGCCCGGCAGCCGTTTGGTGTGGCTGCGGCCCGAAACCCGCGAAGGCCTGCTTCCGGACGCCCCCTCGATGAAAGCTGTTTTGGCAACATTGGAGGGGTGGATTGCCGAAAATAAAGTGCTTTCGGTGGCCGCCGTGGGCGCGGGCGGCCTGGCCCACACGCTGCTTAACATGGCCGTGGGCAGCGGGGTGGGCGCGCGCTTGCACGATACCCTTGCCGCAGACGCCTTGTTTGCCCCGGCGTTTGGCAGCTTTGTGGTGGAATTGGAGGACGACGCCGACGGCGGCATACCGCTGGGCGTTACCGCCGGGCGCTATGTATTGGAAGCTGCGGGCGAAACGGCCGATTTACAGGCCGTGCAAGCCGTATGGGAAAACCGGCTGGAAAGCGTGTTCCCCTACCAAAGCCCTTCGCCCGACGAAACCGTGCGCCCTCTGGCCTTTGAAACGGCTGCCGATGCGCGCAAAGCCCCAAAGATTGGGGTGGCAAAGCCCCGGGCGCTGATTCCCGTGTTCCCCGGCACAAACAACGAAACCGACACCGCCCGCGCCCTGCGACGCGCCGGGGCGCTGCCCGAAATATTTATTGTGAACAACCTTTCCCCCGCCGATGTAGCCGAAAGCGCCCGAGCCCTGGCGGCCCAAATAGAACAAAGCCAGATGCTGGTGCTGCCGGGCGGGTTTTCCGGCGGCGACGAGCCAGAGGGCAGTGCCAAGCTGATTGCCGCGTTTTTCCGTGGCCCGGCGGTGGCGGCGGCAGTGATGCGCCTGCTAAACCAGCGCGACGGCCTGGTGCTGGGTATTTGCAACGGCTTTCAGGCGCTTATCAAGCTGGGGCTGCTGCCCTACGGCGAGATATTGCCCGATTTAACCCCCAAAAACCTGCCGGGCACGGCGCACAGCGCCCCTACTCTCACCTTCAATGCCATTGGCCGCCACCAGGCCACCCTTGGCCGCCTGCCACGGCGAGGGGCGCTTTGTGGCCGATGAAAACATGCTGCAAGCCCTTGCCGATGCGGGCCAAATTGCCACCCAGTATGCGGATTTAACCGGCGCGCCCACCATGGATGTGCGCTACAACCCCAACGGCAGCGCGTGGGCCGTAGAAGGCATTACCAGCCCGGACGGGCGTATATTGGGCAAGATGGGCCACACCGAGCGCATTGGCGAAAACGTATACAAAAACGTGCCCGGCAACAAGCACCAGCTGTTGTTCGAGGGCGGGACAGGGTATTTTAACGTCTAACCCCTCTTGCGCTGCGCCCAAAAATGATGTACAATCCATTTAGCACTCTGTTTGAAAGACTGCTAAACACTTTGGAATAACCCACTCACACACAGTAGGAGGCATTTTGCCCGATGAAACAGTTTAAGGCGGAATCTAAACGGCTGCTGGATTTGATGATTAACAGCATTTACACCCACAAAGAAATATTCATCCGCGAGCTTATCAGCAACGCGTCGGACGCGATTGACAAGCTGTATTTCCGTTCGCTTACAGACGATGCCGTGGGCATGAACCGCGAGGATTTTGAAATACGGATTATCCCCGATAAAGACAGCCGCACCCTTACCATTACCGACAACGGCATTGGCATGAGCCGCGAGGATTTGGAAAGCAACCTGGGCGTGATTGCCAAAAGCGGCAGCCTGGGCTTTAAGCAAGACAACGCCGGCGCGGGCGATATCGATATCATCGGCCAGTTTGGCGTGGGCTTTTACTCGGCTTTTATGGTGGCAAAGCGGGTAACGGTAACCTCGCGCCTGTTTGGCGCGCCCGATGCCTGGCAGTGGGAAAGCCGGGGCGCGGAGGGCTTTACCGTTGCCGCCGCCGAAAAGGATACGGTGGGCACCCAAATTGTGCTGGTGCTGAAAGATGATACCGATGACGAGCGCTACAGCGAATTTTTAGACACCTGGCGCTTGGAGCAGCTGGTAAAAAAATACTCGGATTACATTCGCTACCCCATCAAGATGGATGTGGAAAAAAGCGTGCCCAAAAAGGGCACGGGCGAAGACGGCAAAGACGCCGAATACGAGCAGGTAACGCAAGAAACCGTGCTGAACAGCATGATACCTATTTGGAAACGGCCCAAAAGCGAAGTGGGCGACGCGGATTACAACGCCTTTTACAAGGATAAATTCTCAGATTATCAAGACCCGGCCCGGGTGATGCAAAGCAGCACCGAGGGCACGGCCACCTACAACGCGCTTCTGTTCATCCCCAGCCGCCCCGCCTACGATTATTACACCAAAGACTACGAAAAGGGCTTGCAGCTGTATGCCTCCGGCGTGCTGATTATGGATAAATGCGCCGATTTGCTGCCAGACCATTTCAGCTTTGTGAAGGGCATTGTAGACAGCCAGGATTTATCCCTGAACATCAGCCGCGAGATGCTGCAGCACGACCGGCAGCTGAAGCTGATACGCACCAGCTTAGAGCGCAAGATAAAAAGCGAGCTGGCCGCCTGGCTGCGGGGCGACCGCGCGGCGTATGAGGCGTTTTTTGAAAACTTTGGCTTGCAGCTGAAAGTGGGCGCTTACGCCGGGTTTGGCGCGGCGGCCGACAGCTTGAAAGACTTGCTGCTGTTCAAATCGGTGGCCGGGGGAGAAGAGGCCGACGCAGCCAAAGCCGCCCCTGCCGAAGAAAAGCCCGCCAAGAAGAGCAAAAAGAAAAAAGGCGAAGCGGCACAGGCCGATGAAGCACAGGCAACCCCCTCGGCTTACCGCACCCTGGCCGAGTATGTGGCCGCCATGCCCGAAGGGCAAAAATATATTTACTACGCCGCGGGCGATAAGAACAGCGGGGCCCGCCTGGCAAAGCTGCCCCAGGCCGGGCTGGTGCGCGCCAAAGGCTACGACCTTTTGCTGCTTACCGAGGACGTAGACGAGTTTGTGCTGCAAGTGCTGCGCAATTACGACGAAAAAGAGTTTAGAAATATCTCTGGCGACGATTTGGGCCTGGAGGACGAGGCCGAGCAAAAAGAAACGGAAAAGCAAAACGAAGACAACAAGGATTTGTTTGCCTTTATGGCAGCCGCGCTGAACGGCAAGGTGAAGGACGTGAAGGTATCCGGCCGCCTGGCCGACAACCCGGTGATTCTCACCGCCGAGGGCGGGCTATCGCTGGAGATGGAAAAGGTGCTGAACAGCATGCCCACGGGCGAAAAGGTGGAGAGCCGCAAGGTGCTGGAGCTAAACGCCGGGCATCCCTTGTTTGCCAAGCTGCAAGCGCTGTTTGCCGGCGGCGACGCCGGCAAAGACACCTTGAAAACCTACACCGGCCTTTTGTACGAGCAGGCGCTGCTGATACAGGGCCTGCCCATAGAAGACCCCGCCGCCTACAGCCGCGCGGTGAGTGAGCTGCTGGCGAAATAAAGGACAAGCGGCCCTATCACACATCGGATAACCGATTTCCTTGTCATACGGTGTGCCGTTGGTGTATAATGAAGCCCTGCGCAGAAATATAACTGGGGGCGGAGGCACCGCGCCCACCCAGGAGGATTTATCCATGTCGAGAGTAAAGCGCTTTATCTTGCTGACGGCCAGCCTGCTGGTGGCTTTGGCGGCCGTTTTTGGCGTTGCCTATTGGTCGGCCAGCTACAACCCCGAAGACCCGAACCCCGGCCTGTACATTGATGGACGCCGTGTGAGCAACCCCGGCACGATTATCACCGTGGGCGGGAATGAAATTGATTTCGATGAATACCGTTTCTACTATTACAATACGAAATACCAAATAGAGATGACCCAGTATGCCCAAAACAGCCCAATGCCAACCTGGGACGAAGACCCGGACGGGGAATGGGCCTATATGCTTCAGTCGCGCACCAACGACGCCCTGGTAAATACGTACGCGTGGCTTGCCAAGGCACAGGAAATGAACATTACGCTGACGGACGAAGAAAAGCAAGAGGCCATGAAGCTGGTGGAGGAGCAGCGCACCGCGATGGGCGGCGGCTACGAGGAGTGGCTGAAAAGCATATACCTCAACACCGAGGAAGCCTTTATCCGTTTACAGGAGCAGCAAACCTTGATAGCCAAGGTACAGACGGCGTTGCAAGAGCAAATACGCGGCGATAATGAAGAGGCCGCCGGCGATGCCGCCGACGCCGATTATTTGAAGAACTATATTAGCGCCAAGCATATTTTGTTTATGCTAAAAACCGATGAACAATACGAGGCAGACCGCACCGCCGCCGAAGCGGGCGAAACGGCCGAGGTGATATCGGAGTATCTGGACGCTGATACCGGTGAGGCCTTGAGCGAAGCGCAGATTGCCGATAAGGCCAAAACAGACACGCTGGCCCGTGCCGAGCGCCTGCTGCAAGAGATTGAAGAAGCGGAAGACCCCATTGCCGCCTTTGACACCGCCATGAATGAATTGAGCGAGGACGGCGGCCTGGCCACGAACCCGGACGGCTATACCTTTGCGATGGGCATGATGGTAGACATATTCTACCAAACGGCCCTGGATTTGGACGAGTATGAAATTTCGCAGCCGGTCCTCAGCGAATCCGGCAATTACAGCGGCTACCACATCATTATGCGCATTCCCCTTAGCCAAACAGAAATGGAGGCAAACCGCACCGCCGCGGTGAACGCCAAGGTGAACGCGCTGCTTACCGAGGAGCAAACAAAGATAGTGGATGCCACCCAGGTTCAGTATGGGGAGTATTACGACGAAATAAACCCACAGAGTGTAGTATAAACGGTGGCGGTGTGTGCTTAAAGCCCATATAAAAAGCCCATTCAAAAACGGCGCGCGGCATTGACATTCGCATTCCACTATGATAAATTGGCAGTATTGCCGCGCGGGCGTCTGCCCGCGCAGACGGGGCGTTTTGGGTAAAAGCGCCCTGCCGTGGCCCGGTAGTTCAGTTGGTTTAGAACGCCAGCCTGTCACGCTGGAGGTCGTGGGTTCGAGCCCCATCCGGGTCGCCATTCCGGGTTTCACCCGGAAAATGCTCTTATAGCTCAGACGGTAGAGCGCATCCTTGGTAAGGATGAGGTCTCCAGTTCGAATCTGGATAAGAGCTCCACAGAAAATCCGCATTGCATCATGCTTTGCGGATTTTTTGCGTTTCCGCTACTGTCTTGTTCTATTGTTCGACCGCACACATGGGATGATAATGGGAAATGACTTCCGACTTATATCAGGATTTGTTTCGTTTCAGAAAACACTTGCATGATTTGCAAGTGTTTATTATAATGGAAATATACTGCGACATTTCCCGCAAGGAGACATATGTATGAACACTCTTATTGCCCGTAAAAACTACTTGGCGCAGCTTAGTCTGTGGCGCGAAAAAGAAATGATTGTGGAAAATCTACTCTTTTTGAACAGTATGTCGAAATCCTTAAATCGGATAATGTGTCAAGCGAACAAATCATTTTCATCAACTTGGAGGATGAAAACCACTCAAATCTTTTGAATCACAAAGAGCTTCACGATTATATCCAGTCTCGCATTGCTGCTGATGGTTGGACATATGTTTTTATTGATGAAGTGCAAAACTGCCCTGAGTATGAAAAGGCTATCTCAAGTCTTTTTCTAAAAAAGAATTTGGATATATACATTACAGGGTCAAACGCACTTATGTTGTCTGGTGAACTTGCAACTAAGCTGACCGCCCGCTATATTAAAATTGATATGCTCCCGCTTTCCTTTGCGGAATACAGTGTATCTGTAAAAGCAGATAAGGCGGAACGGTTTTCACAGTATTTGAATTTGGGCGCGTTTCCCTATGCGATTCACTTTCTTGATAATTCTCTTGCGCACAGCCAGTATTTGGAAGGCATATATAACACTGTACTTGTTAAGGATGTGATGACACGCAAGAAACTAAGCGACACCACTTTGTTAAAATCCATTGCCAGTTTTTTAAGCAGTAACATAGGGAGCCCTGTATCGGCAAAGAAAATTGCTGATACATTATCCTCTGCGGGTAGACCCACTGGTGTTGCCACAGTGGAAACATATTTGGAAGCATTAACCGACAGCTTTCTGTTCTATAAGGTGGGGCGATATGATATAAAAGGTAAAATGCACCTAAAAACAGAGAATAAATATTATATTTGTGATACGGGTTTACGAAATATGATACTGGTAGCACAAGGGCGGGATATTGGGCATCAGATTGAGAATATTGTTTATCTTGAACTCTTGCGGCGCGGCTATACAATCAATATTGGCAAAGCCGGACGCGGTACGGAAGTTGATTTTGTCGCTGTTCGCGATAGGCAAACGGAATATTATCAAGTGTCCATGAGTGTGCTTGATGAAAACACGCTCAAAAGAGAACTGGAGCCGCTGAAGCAAATAAAAGACAACTATCCCAAATATCTTTTAACGCTTGACTTTATTACAGGCGACAATGAGGGGATAAAACAGATGAACTTGATAGACTGGCCCAGTTTCATCCTGTGTCATCCTCGTTCGGGTCAACTTTTGGGTCAAATCGCCGTCTTGGTAATTGTCGCGCCTAAATTGTGCGTATTGCACAAAGGCGATATAAAATTTTTGTTAATCATGCCAAGAAAAGCTTGCATAATCGCCCGGAAGGTGTTATAGTATGGATGAAATCCGGAGCAGGTGGTGCTCACATGATTCGCGTAAACACCATCCGGCGGGTTTCTGCACATAGATAAACGATGATACGAAAGGAGGAACACCAAATGGAAATGCATGATTTTGACTTGAAGGAGTTTATGACCGTGCTGGATTCTTGCGAGGGCGACGTGTACATGGTAACGAACGAAGGCGACCGGCTGAACCTGAAAAGCAAGCTGACGCAACTGATTGGCTTTACCGCGCTGATTGAGGGCGGCACCGTAACCGAGGCCCGCATTGAGTGCACCAGCAAGGCCGACGAGCAGAAACTGTTCCGGTTTAACCTGTTTGGCGAAACCGCGCAATGAACACACCGCACAGCACGCAAACCCCCAAGCTTGCTCGCAGTAGTGGCAGCGGTAGGTATCACCCTCGGCCTGGCGGTGGAATATTTGCGGCAGGCCGCGCTCGGTGGTGGTGATGCAGCGCGGGTTTTTGCATTTTACCACATTGACCACCTTATCGGGCGGCGCCATGCGCTTTTTCTCTACAATGCGCCCGCCCTGTATCACGTTTACGGTAATGTGCGGGTCTATAAAGCCCAGCACATCCAGGTTTACGTCCACATCGTCTTCTATCTTAATAATGTCCTTGCGGCCGGTTTTGCCGCTGCGCGCGTTGCGAATGACCGCCACCGGGCAAGCGGTGTCTTCCAATTCCAGCAAGCGCACAATCTCCATGCCTTTCCCGGCGGCAATGTGGTCTATCACCACGCCGCGCTCAATGCTGTCTATATTCACGGGCGCTGTACCTCCAGTAATGTCATGATAAGGGCCATGCGGGCATATTTACCGCACAGCACCTGCTTAAAGTATGCGGCGCGCGGGTCGGTATCCACCTCGGTGGCTATCTCGTTCACACGGGGCAGGGGGTGCAGCACCAGCATGGCGGGCCGGGCCATGGCCATCTTGGCCGCATCCAAAATGTAGCTGTCGCGCAGGCGCACATAGTCTTCCTCGTTAAAGAAGCGCTCGCGCTGGACTCGCGTCATGTACAAAATGTCCAAATCGCCAATCACATCTTCCAGGCGCTCCACCTCGGCAAAGGGGATGTTCTTGCGGCTCAATTCGTCCAGCAGGTAGGCCGGCAGGCGCAATTCGCGCGGGTTAATCAGCACAAAGCGCACCCCTTTGCGCTGCATCAGCGCGCGCACCAGGCTGTGCACCGTGCGGCCAAACATCAAATCGCCGCACAGGCCAATGGATAAGTTTTCCAGGCCGCCCGGCCGCAGGCTTTTAATGGTATACAAATCGGTAAGGGTTTGGGTGGGGTGCTGGTGGCCGCCGTCGCCCGCGTTGATGATGGGTATCTGTGCCACAGACGCCGCCACCGCCGCCGCGCCCTCTTTGGGGTGGCGCATGGCAATGATGTCGGCGAAGCACTGCACGGTGCGCACGGTGTCGGCCACACTTTCGCCCTTGGCCGCGCTGGACGAATCGGCAGAAGAAAAGCCAAGCACACCCCCGCCCAATTCCAGCATGGCGGCCTCGAACGAGAGGCGGGTACGGGTGCTTGGCTCGAAAAACAGCGTGGCAATCTTTTTGTGGCGGCATACCTCGGCGTAGCGCAGCGGGTTTTTCTCAATTTCCCCGGCAAGGGCCAGCAGGCGGTCGGTGTCGGCCAGCGGCAAATCGTCCGGCGAGAGCAGATGGCGTAGCTTGTTCATTCGCATCCCTCCATACCCAAATTTTTGATATTATACTGCAATCGCGGCCGGGTTTCAAGGTTTTTCAAGGGTTTTTTGGGGTTTTTCGAGAGTTTTTTGGGGGAATACTTCAATGGGAAAATCCACGCGAATAGCAAAACACCGGCGCAGCACTCCCCGATTTTACGGTTTGGTTGCTTTTTCGCTTGGCGTACGTCATAATAAACAATATGCCGTGTCTGAACCGTGCGCGGTTCAAGCACCTGATTGTTATTGGGAGGTAACCACCATGCGCAACGCCGGTATTTTGCTGCCGCTTACCGCCCTGCCCAGCCCCTACGGGGTGGGCGCTTTGGGGCGCGCCGCGTACCATTTTGTAGATTTTTTGGCGGCGGCCGGGCAGGGCTTTTGGCAGGTGCTGCCGGTGGGCCCCACCGGGTTTGGCGACAGCCCCTACCAAAGCTTTTCGGCTTTTGCGGGCAACCCCTACAATATAGATTTGGATTTATTGGCGGCAAACGGCTTGCTTCTGGCAAACGAGATAGAGGGCGGCTGGGGCGAAGACCCCGCCAGGGTGGATTACGGCTTGCTGTTTGAGAGGCGTTTGAGGGTGCTGGCCCTGGCCACGGCCCGGCAAAACAAGGCCGCGCCGGATTATCTGGATTTTTGCTCCCAAAACGCCGATTGGCTGGACGATTACGCCCTGTTTATGGCCTTAAAAGAGGCCGGCGGCGGCCAGGGCTTTTGCACCTGGGCCCCCGAGCTGCGCCAGCGCCGCCCGGCCGCGCTGGCCGCCGCCCGCACGCGGTACGGCCCGCGGGCAGAGTTTTGGCGCTGTTTGCAATATTTCTGGCATCGGCAGTGGATGGCGCTGAAAAGCTACGCGGGCGCCCGGGGGATACGCATCATCGGGGATATTCCCATTTATGTCAGCGACGATTCCGCCGATTTGTGGGCCCACCCCGAATTGTTCCAGCTGGACACTTTGGGCCGCCCTTCGCGCGTGGCCGGTGTACCGCCGGACGCTTATTCCAGCCTGGGGCAGCTGTGGGGCAACCCTTTGTACAGCTGGCCACAGCACAGGCGCACCCGCTATGCCTGGTGGCTGGCCCGCCTGCGCCAGGCAGCCACGCTGTTCGACATCACCCGCATCGACCATTTCCGCGGCTTCGCGGGTTATTATGCCATCCCGGCCGGCAGCAAAAACGCCATACGCGGCCGCTGGGTAAAAGGCCCGGGCGCGCATTTTATCCGCGCGGTGCGCCAGGCGCTGCCGCACATGCAAATTATTGCCGAGGATTTAGGTTTTTTAACCGACGATGTATACGCGTTGCTGCGCGCCAGCGGCTACCCCGGCATGAAGGTGCTGCAATTTGCCTTTGACGACGGCGGGGACAGCACCTACCTGCCGCACAATTACACCCGCCACACCATTGTGTATACCGGCACGCACGACAATACCACCACCGAGGCTTGGCGCAAAGAAAGCCCCGCCGCCACGATAAACTTTGCGCGCCGCTACCTGGGGCTTAGCCCGCGGCAAAGCATGGCGCAGGGCCTGGTGCGCGCCGCCATGGCCAGCGTTGCAGACATGGCCGTGATACCCATGCAGGATTGGCTGGAGCTGGGCGCTGAGGCACGCTTTAACACCCCCAGCACCCTGGGCGGCAACAACTGGCGCTGGCGTTTGCTGCCCGGGCAGCTTACCGAACAGCTGGCGGCGGATATCCGCCAAAGCACCCGCGCCTACGGACGCCTGAGCAAAGCCGAACGGCAAAGAGAGCGATACGCGGCAAAATTGCAAGCGATGCGCAGTTGACAACCCCCCGGTGTTTCGTGGTACAATAGGCCTGTTCGGGGCTTTGTTTCTATTTTTATATTATTTTTTCAGATTATTGGGGGTTATTTTGTTTTGAACCGCAACATGATTATTGCCCAGAGCGGCGGGCCGTCGCCGGCCATCAACGCCTCGCTGTCGGCCGCCGTATCGCGCGCCATGGCCAGCAGCGAAATTGGCACGGTGTATGGCGCTTTGCACGGCCTGCAGGGGCTGCTAAACCGCCAGATTATCAGCTTTACAGACCAAATGAAAACCGCGCACGATTTTGAACTGCTGGTGCATACCCCGGCCATGGCACTGGGCACCTGCCGCTTTAAGCTGCCCAACGACCCCTGCGACGTTTACGAGCAGGTGCTGGCCATTTTGCGGGAATATAAAATCGGTTATTTTTTCTACTGCGGCGGCAACGACAGCATGGATACCATCGCCCGCCTGTCGGCCTATTTCCGCGCCCAGGGCGAAGATATCAAGTGCATTGGCATCCCCAAAACCGTAGACAACGACCTGGCCGTTACCGACCATACCCCCGGCTTTGGCTCGGCCGCCCGCTTTGTGGCCGCCAGCTTTAGCGAGATTATGATAGACACCATGGCCTACCCCAGCAAGAGCGTTACCATTGTAGAGGTGATGGGCCGCAACGCGGGCTGGCTTACCGCCAGCAGCGTGCTGGCCCGGGCGCACGGCTTTAACGGCCCGCAGCTTATTTACTTGCCCGAAGTGCCCTTCTACCCTATGAAGTTCTTACAAAGGGTAGACGAGCTGTTGCAAAACGACGACAATGTGCTGGTGGCCGTGTCCGAAGGCATCCGCACCGAAAACGGCGACTATGTGGCCAAGGCCGACAGCGGCGCGATAGATATGTTTGGCCACCATGCCCTGGGCGGCGTTGCCAGCGCGCTGGAAGCGCTGGTGCGCGGCAAGCTAAGCGAAAAATACCCCGACATGAAGCTGCGCAGCGTAGAGCCCAGCATTTTGCAGCGCGTGGCCATGCACCTGGCCAGCGGCACCGATTTGCGCGAGGCCCAAGAGGTGGGCCTTACCGCCGTGGAGGCCGCCCTGGCCGGAAAAACCGACCACATGGTGGCCATTAAGCGCGTGGGCAACTACCCCTACCTGGTGCGGTACGAGCTGGCCCCCCTGCAAGACGTGGCCAACCACGAGCGCAAAGTGCCTTTAGAGTGGATTTGCGACGACGGAACGAACGTAACCGAGGACATGCTGGAGTACCTGCGCCCGCTGTTCCGCGGCGAAACCAACGTAAACTACGAAGACGGCCTGCCGCACTTCTTTAAGCTGGACAAAACAAGGATTGTGAAACCGTAAGCACACAAGCCAAGCCCCCCGCCGAATGGCGGGGGGCTTTTGAGTTATCATTTACCTCTCCGTCCCCACATAAAACAGGGCGATGGTGCCCGGGCCGGCGTGGCTGCCAATTACCGGGCCGATGAAGTTGATATGTGTTTCCCGCACACCCAGGCGGCTTTTCACCTGTTCGGCCACATACTCGGCGTCGGCCAGCGCGTCGCCGTGCGAGATAAACACCGTTTGCCCGGCGGCGTTAACGGCGGCTTTCTCCATGTGGTTCACCAAGGCGTCCAGGCTGTGCTTGCGCCCGCGCACCTTCTCCATGGCAATCAGGTGGCCGTCATCGTCTACGTGCAGCACGGGCTTAATGCTTAGCATGCTGCCCAAAAATGCCGATGCCGCCGAAACCCGGCCGCCGCGCTTGAGAAACTTGAGGTCGTCCACCGTAAACCAGTGGGCCAATTTCAGCTTGTTGTCTTCGGTCCACTGGGCCACTTCCTCAATGCTTTTGCCCGCGTCGGCTTCCCGCATGGCCAGGTACACCAAAAGGCCCTGCCCCAGGCTGGCGGCCAGGGTATCCACCACCAGCACCTTGCGCTCGCCAAATTCGGCCATCAGCTCTTCTGCGGCCAGGCGCGCCGAGTTTACCGTGCCGCTCAGGCCGGAAGAAAAACCCAAATACAGAATATCCTTGCCACCCGCCAAAAAGGGGCGAAAGGCGGTAACAAAATCGGTAACATTCACCTGGCTGGTAGACGACATGCTGCCGCCGCGCAGTTTGCCGTAAAACTCCGGGAACGGGATATCCCGGCCATCGGGCCAGTTGGCATACTCTTTACCGTCCATGGTGAAGGTAAGGGGTATCATCTCCAGCCCCAGGCTGCTCACCATCTGGGGGTCTAAATCGGCGCAGGAGTCTGTAAACACAACATATTCTCTCACGTATATCCCTCCGTAATACCGGGGCTGCCGGTTGCTTTGCCGGGCCAATACACCGCACAAAGTTATCTGCTTTGCAGTATAACCTTATCTGGTATGCAGTATAACATGTCTTGGTATATGGTTCAAGATTTTTTCAAAAGGTTCACAAATCGGCCCTCACAAATCACCTTTCAGGGTCATCACGGCGGCCAGTGCCGCAATGGGTGCGGTTTCGCAGCGCAAAATGCGCGGCCCAAGGCCCACAGTTTGGCAGCCCGCCACTCCGGCCTCGGCGGCTTCGGCGGGGGTAAAGCCGCCCTCAGGCCCGCATATCAGCGCCAGGCTTTGCGCGCCGGGCAGGCTATGCAGCGCACTGGCAACGCTGATGCCGCCGCCCTCGTAAAAAAACAAAGCGCCGCCAAGCGCCGCCGCCTGCCGCAACGCCCCGGCAAAGGGCAGGGGCGGGTGCACCACCGGCAGCAGCCCGCGCCCGCTTTGCTTGGCGGCCTCGGCGGCCACACGCGCCCAGCGTGCCGTTTTTTCCGCGTCGCGGGCGGGCTTCACCACGCAGTTGGCGCTGTAAAACGGCCGGATGGCCGACGCCCCCAGCTCCACCGATTTCTGCACCGCCCAATCCATGCGTTCGCCCTTGGCCACGCCCATAAAAACCTCGGCCCACAGGGCGGGCTCGGCCACGCTTGGGCGCGTGGCTATTATACGCAGGCGCACCGCGTCGGGCGCGGCGGTTTCCACCTCGGCGTCATAATCGCTGCCCTGGCCATTGCACAGCAGCACAGCCGTGCCTGGCGCAGCGCGCAGCACCACCGCCAGGTGGCGTGCCTCGGCGCCGCGCAGCCAGGCAGTGTGGCCATCAATCTCGGTTGTAAAGTAGCGGCGCGGCATAGCTCCTCCTCAATGCGTTGCTACCAGCGCCACCCAGCCGTTTGCTTCGCGCGCCTCGCGCACGCAAAGCCCGGCGGCGGATAGGTTTGCGGCCACCTCGCCGGCACGCTCTTTAATGATGCCGCTGGCCACAAACAAGCCGCCCGGGGCAAGCAGGGGCGGCACGGCGGGCGCAAGCCGCATAATGGCGTCGGCCACAATGTTGGCGGTGATGATATTATAGCGCCCGCTGGCGGCGCTTGCCAAATCGCCCGCCGCCACAGTGATGCGGTTTTGAACGCCGTTGCGCTGCGCGTTTTCGCGCGCGGTGCGCACGGCCAGGGGGTCTATGTCTATGGCCAGGGCGCTTTTAGCGCCCAGCAGCAGCGCCGCCACCGCCAAAATGCCGCTGCCGCAGCCCACGTCCAGCACCCGCTCGCCGCCTTGCACAGCGCCGTCCAGCACCTCCAGGCACAGGGCGGTGGTTTCGTGCGTGCCTGTGCCAAAGGCCATGCCGGGGTCTAGCCGCAGCACGGTGCGGCCCGTGCCGGGGTAGGCTTCCCAACTGGGCGCTACGGCCAGCCGCGCGCCAATTTCTATGGGGTGATAATACTGCTTCCAGGCGTTCTCCCAATCCTCTTGCCTTAGGCTGCCCTGTGTAAGGGTGTGCGCCACCCCGGCCGCCAGCAAGCGCCCGCGCAGGTTTTCGGCAAGGGCGGCGGCGTTTTCATCCGCGCCGGCATATAGGTGTATGCGCACCACATCGCGTGGTTTGTTTAGCAGGGCATCTTCTATCAAGTCCACATGGGCTATCTGCCACACCTGTTCTTCCAAATCGGCGTAATCCTCAATATACAGCCCTCCATCGCACAGGGCGGTGGCCACGTTTTCGGCCGTTTGGGCGCTGTGCCGGGGCACTTCTATCACCAGCTCGGTCCAGTTCATGGCATCTCCTCTGTCCGCCTTCGCCGGTGGGCCCGGGCAGAAACAGCACCCGGGTTACAGGCGCTCTAATTCGGTGGTGGCAAACACAGGTTCTATGCCGCCGGGGGCTAATAATGGCTGGCAGCGCTTGCGCACACGGTCTATCACCAGTTCGGCGCCGCCCGCTTTATCCACGCTAAGCATAATGATGTACTGGCTTTTGCTGTAGCGGGCTACGGTATCGCTTTTGCGCAAAAGGCCGTTCAATATCAGGGTTTTTAGCTGGCCCATGGCATTGCTTAGGGTTTTGGGCGGCGGCAGGGTGCCATCCTTCTGCTGCAGGGTTAGCAGCACAATCACCACGCTGCCGCCGCTGCGCTCCGACGAGCGCGCCACCATCTGGTACAAATACTTGAACACGTCGTAGGTGCAGTACAGCGGGCCGTTCACCGGGCCGCTCTCTTGTGTTACCTCGCGCAAGTCGTCTTTAATAATCATGATATCCCGCTCGATGGAATCTACCTGCTCGCTGGCGGCGGTGTAAATACGCGTCAGCTCGCCGCCAAGGCCCACGCCCAGCTCTTCACCGAAAAAGCGTGCGGTTTTAGTGTAGGCCGGGATAATAGCCCGGTACATACCAAGGGCATAAAGCGCCCGGAAGGTATACACGTAAAAACGTTCTTCCAAGGGGTCTATCCGGCTGGCCATGGTGGCCGCGGCCAGTAGCTGGTTGTGCATTTTTTGCCCGTGCAGGCCCTCGCACAGCTCTAATACGCTTTGGGTATACAGCTGCCGGTAGTACAATGCCCTGGGCATCACCCAGGCTTCGCCCTCCAGCTGCGGCAGCAAATCGCCCCGGTACAAATCCACCGCTTCACCCAGGGCCGCCAGCCTTTCGGCGTCCCTCAGCATGCCTGCCGCTTGTATTTTTTGCTCAAAGCGCTCGGTGTCCAGCACCAGATGGATGACCGGGTTTATCAGGTAGCCGCCGTTTTCGTGCAAAATAGGGCTCTCGTGCGGCTCGGCGGCGGCAAACTCTTTGCGCAGGGCATACACGGTGCTTTTAAGCACACCCGGCGGGTCGGTCAAATCTTCGTCTGGCCACAGGGCCGCTATAATCTTGCCCGAGCTGACAGGCGCGCCGCGGCCGCCAAGCGCCAGAAAGCAAAAAACCTGCCAGGGCTTGTTGGCGCGCGCGCTGGTATCCAGCACCGCCGTGCCGTCGGCCCAAACCGACAGGCCGCCCAGCATTTCCACACGTATTTCCTGTATCACGCGGCGGCACCCCCTTGCTAAAAAAGTGATGCATTATACATAGATTTTCTTCTTCATCTCTTCTAAATTAACGCTGTACTGCAAAGCGGTGTCGGCGGTGATTTGCCCCTGCTTGTACAGGGCCAGCACGCTTTGGTCCATGGTAATCATGCCCAGGGCCGCCCCGGCAAAAATGGCCGAGTCAATCTGGTGCACCTTGCTCTCGCGTATCATGTTGCGGATAGCCGGGGTAAACAGCATAATCTCAAATGCGGGCACTAAAGAGCCGTCGATGCTGGGAATAAGCTGCTGGCTTACCACCGCCCGCAGCACCATGCTAAGCTGGATGCGGATTTGATGCTGCTGGCCGGGGGGAAAGATGTCCAGAATACGGTCTACCGTGTTGGCCGCGCCGGTGGTGTGCAGGGTGCTTAGCACCAGCTGGCCGGTTTCGGCGGCGGTCACCGCTATTTCTATGGTTTCCGCGTCGCGCATTTCGCCCACCAAAATCACGTCGGGGCTTTGCCGCAGCGCGGCGCGCAGGGCGCTGGCGTAATCCTTGGTGTCGCCGTTTATCTCCCGCTGGCTTACAATGCTTTGCCGGTGGCGGTGAATATACTCGATGGGGTCTTCCATGGTGATGATATGGCTCGAGCGCTCCTGATTGATTTTATCCACCAGGCAGGCCAGGGTGGTGCTTTTGCCGCTGCCGGCGGGCCCTGTAATCAGCACCAGGCCCTTGGTGCAGGCGGCCAGCTGCATCACGGCGGGCGGTATTTGCAGCTGGGCGGGGTTTGGCAAATTAAACATCACCACGCGCACCACGGCCGCCAGGCTGCCGCGCTGGCGGAAAGTGTTGGCCCGAAACCGCCCAATGCCCGGCGCGGAGAAGGAAAAGTCGTCGTCGCCATCGGCCAGCAGCCTTTCGATGGGGCGATCGTGCGTAAGGGCATAAATCTCGCGCACCAGCTTTTCCACGTCACCCACGCTGAGGGGTTCGTCGCTGGCCTTGGTTACCTGGCTGTCTTTGCGGTACGCCGGTGGGAAACCGGCGATAAAAAACATATCCGACGCACCGTTTTGGGTGGCCATGGTCAACAGTTCATTTAAGTTCATAAATGCTCCCTGGTGATACCTAATTATCAAAACACCCGACCCTTCAGGCCCCCCACACCCCCGGCCCGCCTTCGGGCTGCCACCCTGCGGTAAGGCGGGTGCTTTGGCCGGTAAGGCGGTAGCGCGCATGGCTGCCCGGCGGCAATACCTCTATTTGGGTTACCAGCTCGGTGGTGCTGTCCACCGGTATTACCAGCGCCCAGGCCAAAGCCGCGCCATCCTGCTGCCAGCCCTGGCTGGTGGCAAGAATCTTTACCTCTGCGGCAAAGCCTACCGTGGCATCCCAAACACGCGCGTCTTCCCGCCGCCACAAAGTGTTGATATCGGCGTCCAGCATGGCCAGCGCCACGGCAGCTTCGCCCTTGGCGGCCGCCAGGCGAATGCTGTTTTGGGTACTGCGCAGCTGCACTTGCCGGTTGTTGTCGGCCGTGGAAAGGCTTAGCATGGCCAGGGTGGCAAAGCACAACACCGTAAAAATCATCAGCAGCGAGGTGGCGCCCGTACCCACGGCCGCGCGCCGCGCGCCTTGCCTCTCTGTTTTGGGCCGCACACTCAGGGCAGGGCCTGTATCGCTCATATTCGCCACCTTTTTGTATCATTGTATGTGATTGCTGCCCGTTGGAATTTATGCCGGAACGTAAAACGCCGTTTGCACCGCGTACAGCTCTTCACCCTCTGTGTTGATGGCCGTGGCCTGCACGCGGTACAGCGTGCCCGCGGGGCTGTCCTGCGGCAGCAAGCACAGGTTTACGGCGTAGCCTTCGCGCGCCCAGGCGCGCGGCGGTATGGGGTATACAGACATCGCGGCTGTCCATTCGGCTGCCAGCGGCTGCCAGGTGTCGTTGTACGCAAAGCACACCTCTTCGGGGCCGTTTTCGTGGCCGCCCGCCTGCAGCAAGCCGTCGCGGCCGCGCGCCTTGGCAATTTCAATCAGGGCGCTCACCTCGGCCTCGGCGGCGGCGGCCCGGCGCGTGGCCGTTGTAACCTGCCAGGCCCTGCCAAACAGCGCCACCAAAATAGCACAGCAGATGGAAAACACCAGCACATTGATAAGCAGCTCTACCAAAAAGCTTACGCTACGATATTTTTTCACACCGTGCCCCCCGTTTGTGCCAGCGCAAAGGCGGTGCGAACCGCCGTGCCGGCCTCGCTCACCATTTCGGCGGTGAACAAGCCGTCGCTCGCAAAGCTGAAGCGGCAGCTTTGCAGGTGGGCGATGGTTATATCCGCCCCGCTTATCTGGTAGGGCGTGCCCGCCGCCACGGTGTCTTCGCGCAGCTGGCCCTCCGTGTGGTAAATGCGGGTTTCGTAGCGGCTGTTGGCGTCTGTGGCGGCTATTATCAGCCACTGTATGCCATTCTCTTCGTGCAAAGAAAACAGCCCGCGGCCGTTGTGCTGGCTAAGCTTGTTGCGCAAATAACCCGCCGCAATGTTGCAGTCAAAGCTGTCGTCGGCCGCGCTTTGCACTTGGCGGTACGCACCGCCGCCAAACAGCGCCAGCGCCAGCGAGCAAAAGGCAAACAGGCAAACCAGGCCCATAGGCAGCAAAATGCCTGCCACAATGCCGCTTTTTCTGTGTGCTAAATGCACGGTTAGCCTCCTTTACCCACCCTTAATTTCAACCCGTATCGAGGGGCGTACATTGTAGGCAAAAACGTCGTACCACACCACATATTTATCGCGGTTTACCTTTACGTTGTAGTGCTCTTCAATATAGCTTAAGCCCGGGGGATAAAAACCTTCGGTGGCATAGCACAGCACCGCCGCCCGCTCTATGGCTTCGCGGGTGGCTTCGGCGCCGCGCTCGCTTGCGCCGGCAGATAACCCCAGCGTGCCGGCCAAGAGCACCGCCAGCACCAGCACAAACAATGCCGCGGTGGCAAAAAGGCCCGCCCCGCGCCGCTTTTCTTGCGCCTGCCTGCGCATAAATGCCCCCCTTTGCAAGTTTTGCATGGCTTGTAGGGAACGGTTCTAAACCGTTCCGCTGTCTATATCGGCGCCGAGAGAATGCCCGTGAGCGGCAGCATCACGCTGAGCAAGATAACGCCAATGGCCACGCTTAGCACCCCCACCAGTGCGGGCTCTATCATGCCCAGCAGGCGCTCTATGCCCGCGTCGGCTTCGCTTAGGTAAATACCGGATAAATTTCGCATGGCGGCCTCGGTTTGGCCCGCACGCGCGGCTGATAGTAAAATTTTGGCCTCAAACCCGTCCAGCACATCGTGCTTCACCAGCGTTTTGCCCAAATCCTCGCCTTGGTTCACCTCGGCCAGCGCCCCGGGTATTTTCTTTGCAATGCGCTTATTGTTCACCAGCACGGCGGCTTTTTCCACGGCTTCGCCCACAGAGATACCGCTGGCCAGCAGCATGGCCAGGCCACTGGTAAAGCGCCCGGCGCTCATGGCATAATGCAGACGCCGTGTAACGGGCAGCACCTGGGCAAAGCCCGCCAGGCGCTGCTTGCCGCCGGGCAGCAAATACGCAAGGCCCACCGCCAGCAGCAGCACCAGCAGCGCGCCCACCACGGCCATGGCCACATATGCCACGGTAAACACGCCCCCCAAATCGGCCTCTTGGGTGCGGGCCAAAGACAAATACACGCCCCTGAACACCGGCAGCACAAAGCTGATGAGGAAAATAAGCACCACGCTCATCATGGCCATCAGCAGCACCGGCCCGCTAACGGCACTGCGGATGCTTTGGCGCAGGGTTTCCTGCCGCCGGTAGTATTCGCCCAGGGCCTCGGCGGTGGCTTCCAGGCGGCCGCTGTCTTCGCCCAGGCGCATCATCTCGACGGCATAGCGGGGAAAAGCGCCGCTTTGCTGTATCGCCTGGCTAAAAATATACACCTCGCCGCCGGATAAAATACCAGCCACCGTGCGCAGCACGCCGGCAAGCCGCCCGGTTTCCACATCGGCGGCCACAATTTCCGCGCACTCGTTGGCGGGCACTCCGGCGCGCAGCAGCATGGCAAGGCTCTCAAAAAACGCCGCCAAATCGCGCGGGGGCAGTTCCTTCACTCTTTTATCCGCCATGGCTTCTTCCTCCTGTTCATGCTCCGGGGCTAGTGGTAATACATGTCGGCATAATTGCTGCCGTTGCCTATAAACTGTGCCTGGCTTTCGCCCGCCGCGCTAAAGGTTGCGTCTATGCGCGTCCAGTCATCCGGGTTCACGCTTATTTTCACGGCCACAAACCCCACATCCTCCAGCCATATATGGTTCCACGCGTGAACAATAGCGCCGGTATCAGTGGCCACCTGGCCAATCACCAGCCGGCACGGGATGCCGTTGGCCCGCAGCATGGCGGCGGTAAGCGACGCGTAATCGTAGCAAATGCCTGTTTTTTGGCGCAGGGTAGCATCTGGGCTTGGGGTGGTGTCTTCGCCCGGGCTGGCACTCACACGAGCGGCCTTGGCGGTGTCGTAGCTTATATTTTCGCTTACCCACCAGTATATCATTTGGGCCACCTCCAAATCGGTGGCACAGTTTTGGGTAAGCTCGTAGGCTTGGGCCATAGCCTACATCGTGGCTTTGCGTGGTGAATGGCGCGTATTCGCTGGGGATATTGGCTTGCACCTCGGCTTCAAGCAGTGGGTAATAGGCGTTGGTGTCGCCGCCGTCGTGGTACATCAGCGCAACGGTGTACCGGCCGGAGCCGTAAGCCAGCGGCAAAAACACCATCTCGCCGCTGGAATTGAGGTGCATGGCGTCAAATTCGCTGTTTGCCATGTTCGGGCCTTTGATGACAGCCCGCGCACGCGTGGGCGCCGTTACCTGCACCGCCACATAGCCCGCGTCGGCATTGGTGTAGTCAATCAGTCCGGTGGCAACGCCGTCGTCGCCGGTTACCTGCCGTGTACCCACATACTCGGCCAGCTTCAGCGGCGGGGGGGTACGCACAAAGTCCGGCTCGGCCAGCGCCGGCCTGCCGCCGGCATTAAACCCCCCGTTATCCGCGCAAGCCCCCATCAACACCGGCACCAGGGCCGCGGCAAGCAAGAGCGCCGCACGCGAAAGCCGTTTTTTGCAGCCCATACCGGCGTTCGCCTCCCTTCGCGGTGATGTCGGTATTTTACAGCATACGGCCAAAAAAAGCAAGCGCGCCGCCGGGGTACGCTTGCCTTGGTTTTTTCGTTTGTGTGCTGTTATTGGGCGCGCCGCGCATCCAAAACGGCCTTCACCTTGATGGGCAGGCCAAACAGGTTGATAAAACCCTCGGCGTCGGCGTGGTTGTAGCTGTCGCCCGTGGCAAAGCTGGCAATGTCGGGGTCGTACAGGCTGTAGGGGCTGGCAACCCCGGCATTGATGATATTGCCCTTGTACAGCTTCAGGCGCACTTCGCCCGTAACGGTTTGCTGGGTGCTGTCCACAAAGGCGTCCAGCGCCTGGCGCAGCGGGGTGTACCATTGGCCGTTATACACAAGCTCTGCGTATTTCAGGGCCGCATGGGCCTTAAAGTGTGCGGTTTCTTTGTCCAGGCAAATGCTCTCCAGCACCTCGTGCGCGTGGTATAAAATGGTGCCGCCCGGGGTTTCGTACACGCCGCGGCTCTTCATGCCCACCAGGCGGTTTTCCACCAAATCCAGCAATCCCACGCCGTTTTCGCCGCCAAGCTTGTTCAAAGCCTCCACCAGAGCCACGCCGTCCATCGCCTGGCCGTTCAGGGCCACCGGCACGCCCTTTTCAAACGTAAGGCTCAGAGATATTTCGGTGCTGGGCGCTTTTTGCGGGGTAACACCCAGCTCCAGAATCTTGTCATAGTCGGGGGCATTGGCCGGGTCTTCCAAATCCATGCCCTCGTGGCTTAAGTGCCACAGGTTCATGTCCTTGCTGTAATTGGTTTCGCGGTTAATTTTAAGGGGAATCCCCCGCGCCTCGGCATAGGCAATGGCGTCTTCGCGGCTTTGGATATCCCATTCGCGCCAGGGGGCGATAATGTCCAGCTGGGGGGCTAGGGCTTTCACGGTAAGCTCAAAACGCACCTGGTCGTTCCCTTTTCCGGTAGCACCGTGGCAAATGGCGTCGGCGCCTTCTTTCAGCGCAATGTCTACCAGTGCCTTGGCAATGGGCGGGCGGGCAAAGCTGGTGCCCAGCAAATAGCCCTCGTATTTCGCCCCGGCCTTCAGCGTGGGCCAAATAAAGTCCTCCACCAGTTCTTTTTGTATGTCCATCACATACAGCTTGCTGGCGCCGGTGGCAATGGCTTTTTCTTCCAAGCCCTCCAATTCGCTCTTTTGGCCTACGTCGGCGGCCATGGCAATCACTTCGCAGCCGTAGTTTTCCCGCAGCCAGGGGATAATGATAGAGGTATCCAGCCCGCCGGAGTAGGCCAGCACCACTTTTTTGTAGGTTTTGTGTTTTTTCATCGCCGGTATCCGCCTTTCTGTGTGGGCGTGCCGCCCGTTTATTCATCAGATATGAGTATTATACACCCGATTTCTGGACAATCAAGGGTTTTCGTGAAATATTATTCATTTTGCTGAATGTATTTGCAGTATTAACAGCACATGGCAAAACGTGGGCCGCCATATACGGCCGCCCACGCATCATAAAACATCTATGCCCAGCGCTTGCAGGATTCTTTCCTCATTCCCTATAGCGCACCCCCTGTGTAGCTGGTGGCAGTATAATACCCTTTTCGCGCCTGGGAAAGCAAGCGTCATTTGCGCAATCGGCGCTAAGGTTTCATCCACCCTTCATCTTTCGGATTTGCCTTAAACGCCGCCAGCTTTGCCAAATCGCCCTGCGCAATACGGCCCTCGGCGGCGGCCACACGGGCCAGGGTGTCAAAGTTGGACAGCGAGTGGTTCTGCACCCCGGCGGCGGCCAGTTTTTCCGTGCCGGCGGCCAGGCCGAAGGTGAAAATAGACGCAATGCCCAGCACCACGCAGCCCGCTTCACGCAGCACATTCACCACCTCTATCACGCTGCCCGCCGTGGAGATAAGGTCTTCCACCACCACCACCTGCCGGCCGGGCGCGGCCAAACCCTCTATTTGGTTACCGCGGCCGTGGTCCTTGGCCACCGCGCGCACATAGCACATGGGCAGGCCCAAAATTTCGGCCACCAGGGCCGCGTGGGCAATGCCCGCCGTGCTGGTGCCCGCCACCAACTGGCAGCCGGGGTATTCCCGTTTAATCATCCCGGCCAGGCCCGCTTCCACCCGCGCGCGCACGGCGGGGTAGCTGAGGGTTAAGCGGTTGTCGCAGTAGATGGGGCTTTTGATGCCCGAGGCCCAGGTGAAGGGCTCGCTGGGGCGCAGGAACACGGCCCCAATTTCCAACAAATCCTTTGCAATGCTTTCGGCGGTGATTTGCATATTCAGTCCTCCTTCGTTATAAACACCTGCATTATGAAATGATAAATTCCGCCACCGCCCGCCGGTAGGCGGCCACGGGGTCTTTTGCGGCGGTGATGGGGCGGCCCACTACAATGTAATCGCTGCCAAGGCCGGCCGCCCCAGCCGGGGTGGTTACGCGGCTTTGGTCGCCTGCATCGCCCTCGGGCCAGCGGATGCCCGGCGTAACGCACAAAAATTCGGCGCCGCACCATTCTTTCACCACGCCCACCTCCAGCGGGCTGCACACCACGCCGTCCAGCCCGGCGGCCTGGGCGTTTTGGGCGTAGCCGGCCACCACGTCCTCCACCGCGCCGGGAATGCGCAGTTCTTCGTTCATCATCGGGCGGCCAATGCTGGTAAGCATGGTTACCGCAATCAGCCTCGGGCGCGCGCCGCCGCCGCCCGCCTGCAAGCCCTCCAGCGCGGCGGCCATCATGGCACTGCCGCCCGCCGCGTGTATATTGGTCATGTCTACGCCCAGTTTTGCAATATTCTTCATGGCTTTTTGCACGGTGTTGGGGATGTCGTGCAGCTTCAAATCCAAAAACACCGAATGCCCGCGCTCTTTCACGGCGCGCACAATATCCGGCCCTTCGCCGTAGAACAGTTCCATGCCAATTTTCACAAAGGGTTTTTCACCGGTAAATTTGTCCAAAAAGGCCAGTGTTTCGGCGCCGGCGGCAAAATCGCAGGCAACTATCACGTCTTTGCGCATTCTTGTGCCCTCCCTTTCCATTCGTCCAGGTTGTTCAGCCCCATTTTTTGCATTAAGCTTGGCAGTTCCTCTATTATTTTGGGGCAGGCAAAGGGGTCGCGCAAATTCTGCGCGCCCACCTGCACCGCCGCGGCCCCCGCGGCAATAAACTCCAGCGCGTCGGCCGCCGTGGCAATGCCGCCCACGCCCACCACCGGGATGCTTACCGCGCCGCACACCGCGTGCACCATGCGCAGCGCCACGGGCTTTATGGCCGGGCCGGAAAACCCACAAGCCCCGGTAGACACAATGGATTTCCCGGTTTTAAGCGAGATGCGCATGCCCAGCAGCGTGTTGATGAGGGTAAGCCCATCCGCCCCGGCATCCTGGCACGCCATGGCGATGGGTACAATGTCCGTCACATTGGGCGAAAGCTTCATCAGCACCGGCTTTTTCACGGCCTTCTTCACCGCCGCGCATACGCGGGCGGCGTCCTTGGCGGTTGTGCCAAAGGCCATGCCCCCCGCGTGCACGTTGGGGCAGGAGATATTCACTTCCAAGATGTCCACTTGCCCGGCTTCATCCATCTTCTGTGCCACTTCCACATATTCTTCCACAGAAAACCCGCTGATATTTGCCAAAACAACACCCTTATAGAACCGGCGCAAGCGCGGCAGCTCGGTTATCACCACGGCGTCCACGCCGGGGTTGGCAAGGCCAATGGCGTTTAGCATGCCGCCCTCGCACTCGGCAACGCGCGGGGTGGGGTTGCCAAAGCGCGCCTCGCGCGTTGTGCCCTTCAGCGCCATGCCGCCCAGCACATCCAAAGCATACCATCGGGCCATCTCGTAGCCAAAGCCAAAGGTGCCGCTGGCGGGCATAATGGGGTTTTTAAGCGTGTGGCCGCATAGCTTTACGCTTGTATCCGGTGTGCTCATGCAAACATCACCTCCGTGCTTTGGAATACCGGGCCCTCTACGCACACGCGTTTGGGGCCGCTATGGGTTTGGCAGCCGCAGCCCATGCATGCCCCAAACCCGCAGCCCATGCGCTCTTCCAGGCTAAGCTGGCCGGGTATGCCGCGCTGCTGGCACAGCGCATAAATGGCCCGCAGCATGCCCATGGGCCCGCAGGCGCAATAGGCGGTAAAGCCAAGGGGCTGCATTACGTCTGTAATCAGGCCGTGTGTGCCCAGGCTGCCGTCGTTGGTGGCCAGATGCACCGCGCAGCCCAAAGCCTCAAAACGCCCCTGGTAAAACACATCCGCCGCCGAGGCAAAGCCCAGCGCCACCGTGGGCGGCTGGCCCTCGGCCGCCAGCGCCTTTGCCAGCCCATACAGCGGGGGTGTGCCCACGCCGCCGCCCGCCAGCAGCACTTGCTGCCCGCGCAGGGGCATTACGTCAAAACCGTTGCCCAGGCCCGCCAGCAAATCCAGTGTTTCGCCGCTTTGCATCGCGGCCATCTGGGCCGTGCCCTCGCCCATTATCTTATACACAAGGGTAAGGTGGGTATCGGTATGGCTGCACACCGAGATGGGCCTGCGCAAAAAGCGCCCAGACAATAAAACATTGACAAACTGGCCCGGGCGCGTGAGGGCGGCGGTGGGGCCCTTCAGCACCATCTCGTAAACATCCCGCGCAATACATTCGTTTTGTTCAATGGTGTATATTGCGTTTTCTGGCATTTCTTGGCCTCCCTATATTGTGCTTACCCCCATGGTAATTTCTTCCAGCACGTCCAGCAGCACCTCCACGGTGTCCAGGCTGGTAAAGATGGTTACCTTGTTTTCCACCGCGCCGCGCCGGATGGCAAAACCGTCGCGGCGGTGGTCTTCGCTGCCGGGGGTTTGCGTGTTAATCACGTAGGCCACATGCCCGCTGCGCAAGGCGTCCAGTATTTCTTCGCTGCCATCGCTTAATTTGGCCCGCACGCGCGTACGTATGCCGTTTTTCTTCAAATAGGCGGCCGTGCCGCTGGTGGCCTCTATGTTAAAGCCAAGGTCGTAGTACCGTTTTATCAGCGGCAGGGCGCGGGGGCGGTCGCGTTTTGCCAGGGTCACCAGCACCGTACCGTAGTTATCCACCCGCTGCCCGGCGGCCTTCAGCGCCTTGTACACGGCGCGGTTCAGTGTTTTATCGTAGCCAATGGCCTCGCCCGTGCTCTTCATTTCGGGCGAAAGGTAGGTATCTGCCCCGCTCAGTTTTTCAAAGCTGAACACCGGGCACTTTACATACCACAGGCCTTTGCAGGGCGCTACACCGGTAGCGTAGCCCAGCTCTTTCAGGGTTTTGCCCAAAGCCACCTGCGCGGCCAGGCCCGCCAGGTTGATGCCCGTGGCCTTGGAAATAAACGGCACGGTGCGCGATGAACGCGGGTTTACCTCTATAACATACACGTCATCCGCGTCGTTTGCAATAAACTGGATGTTAAAAGGCCCTTTGATGCCCACCCCAAGCCCCAGCTTCACGGTGTATTCGGCAATGGTGCGCTGCACTTTATCGCTGGCGCGGTAGGTGGGGTATACGCTCATGCTGTCGCCCGAATGCACGCCCGTGCGCTCTACATGCTCCATAATGCCGGGGATAAACACATCTGTGCCGTCGCACACGGCGTCTACCTCCAGCTCCCGCCCTTCTATGTATTTATCCACCAGCACGGGGGCTTGCTCACTGGCGCTGGCGGCTTCGCCCCAGTAGTGGCGCAGGGCGCTATCGGTGTACACTATTTGCATGGCGCGCCCCCCCAGCACAAAGCTGGGGCGCACCAGCACCGGGTAGCCAATCTCGGCGGCGGCGGCCATGCCGTCTTCAAGGCTGGTTACCGCGTGGCCGGGCGGCTGCGGGATGCCCAAGGTTTCAAGCAGCTTTTCAAAACTGTCGCGGTTTTCGGCGCGCTCTATGGCCGCCTGGCCCGTGCCCCAAATGGGCACACCCAGCGCGTCCAGCTTTGCCGCCAGGTTAATGGCTGTTTGCCCGCCCAGGGTTACCAGCACGCCGTCCGGCTTTTCCAGATGCACCACGTTCATTACATCTTCTACACACAGCGGTTCAAAGTACAATTTGTCGCTCATGGTATAATCGGTGGAAACCGTTTCGGGGTTGTTGTTGATGATAATAGCCTCGTACCCCGCTTTGCGGATGGCCCAAATGGCGTGCACGGTGCTGTAGTCAAACTCTACGCCCTGCCCAATGCGGATAGGCCCGGCGCCCAGCACCAGTATTTTTTTCTTCCCGGTTATCACGCTTTCGTTTTCGTCTTCGTAGCTGCTGTAAAAGTACGGCACATACACATCGGCCGCCCCGGCGCAGGTATCTATCATTTTATACACGGGCATGATATTTTCTTTCACGCGCAGGCGGTACACCTCCAGCTCTGCCCAGCCCCACAGGCGGGCTATGGCGGCATCTGCAAAACCGGCCCGCTTGGCCTGCCGCAAAGCATTTGCATCCCCCACTGCCGCTTGCAAAGCCGCCTCGCGCCGCACAATGGCGTGTATTTTGCCAATAAAGAAACCGTCTATGTGGCTTTGGTCGGCAATGCGCATGGCGTCTGCCCCGCGGCGCAAAAGCTCGGCAATGGCGTAGATGCGTTCGTCGGTGGGGTTTAGCACATAGCCCCACAGCTTGGCGCCCGTTACCTCGGTAAACTTTTGATGCCACAAATGATTGAGCCCCACCTCCAGGCCGCGCACGGCTTTCAGCAGGCTTTCTTCAAAGGTGCGGCCAATGGCCATCACCTCGCCCGTGGCCTTCATCTGGGTGCTTAGCAGGCGCGACGCCTTTTCAAACTTATCAAAGGGGAAGCGCGCCACCTTGGTAACAATGTAATCCAGCGCCGGCTCAAAGCTGGCCGGGGTGCTGGCCAGGCGTATTTCGTCCAGCCGGTAGCCCACCGCCACCAGCGCGCTTACCCTGGCAATGGGGTAGCCGCTGGCCTTGGACGCCAGCGCCGACGAGCGCGAAACGCGGGGATTGACCTCGATGACAAAATACTCGAAGCTGCAGGGGTTTAAGGCAAACTGCACGTTGCAGCCGCCCTCTATGCCCAGCGCGCGTATCAGCCGCAGCGCCGCGGCGCGCAGCATGTGCACCTCGCGCCCGGTAAGGGTTTGGCAGGGGGCCACCACTATGCTGTCGCCGGTGTGCACGCCCACGGGGTCTACGTTTTCCATGCTGCAAATGGCCACGGCGGTGTCGTTCGCGTCGCGCATCACCTCAAACTCTATTTCTTTGTAGCCCTGTATGCTTTTTTCCACCAGCACCTGCGTGGTGGGTGATACACGCAGCGCCCCCTCGGCCAGTGCCGCCAGTTCTTCGCGGTTGTTTGCAAAGCCGCCGCCCGTGCCGCCCAGCGTAAAGGCCGGGCGCAGCACCACCGGGTAGCCAATGCGCGCGGCTATCTCCTCGCACTCGGGCACCGTGTGGGCCACGGCGCTTTCCAGGGCGGGCTCGCCAATCTCTAAGCACAGCCGCTTAAACAGCTCGCGGTCTTCGGCCTTGGCTATCGAGTTAAAGCTCGTGCCCAGTATTTCGCAGCGGCACTCGGCCAAGATGCCCTTTTTGGCCAGCTGCATGGCCATGTTCAGGCCGGTTTGGCCGCCCAGGGTTGGTAATATGGCGTCCGGTCGCTCTTTGCGGATAATGCGCGCCACAAACTCTAAGGTAATGGGCTCCATGTACACGCGGCTGGCAATGTCGGTGTCTGTCATGATGGTAGCGGGGTTCGAGTTAATCAGCACCACCTCGAAGCCCTCTTCCTTTAAGGCCAGGCAGGCTTGCGTGCCGCTGTAGTCAAATTCGGCGGCTTGGCCTATCACAATGGGCCCAGAACCAATCACCAATATTTTCTTGATATCATTTCTTTTAGGCATTTTGCAAGCCTCCCTTCGCCTTAAATCCGCGCATTTTATCCACCAGCTGGTCGTACGGGCTGCCGCCCGCCCGCGGCGAAGGGCCGCTTTCCGGGGTGTATTGCACGCCAAACAGCAGGCCCGTTTCGTCGTCGGCCAATCCCTCCGCCGTGCCATCCAGCAGGTTTTGGTGGGTAGCCACCAGGCGTGTGCCGGCAAGGCTGGCGGGGTTTACGGTGTAGCTGTGGCACTGGCTGGTTATCTCTATTTTGCCGCTGGCAAGGCACCGCACCGGGTGGTTTGCGCCGTGGTGGCCAAAGGGCAGCTTTTCTGTTTTGCCCCCGCGCGCCAGCGCGATAAACTGCAAGCCCAGCCCCAGCCCCAAAATGGGCAGGCGGTGTTGCAGCGCGCTTACCAGCGCGGTGCCTTCGGGCACGTCGGCGGGGTTGCCCGGCCCGCCCGAGAGCAGAAGCCCGTCGGGCGCAAGGCCGATAATCTCTTCGGCGGGGGTATTGTAGGGCACGATGGTAACATTGCAGCCCCGGCTGGTAAGGGCGGCGACGGTGCTGCTTTGGATGCCGAAATCGGCCGCTACCACCGTGTATAAGCGCCCGGCGGTGCGCACATAGCGCTTTTTGCGGCTGCTGATTGCCTGCACAAGGCCGGTGGGCGGCGGGGTATTCGCCAGCAGCTGCCGGGCGGTATCATCGGGCATATCGGCGTTCACCAAAGCCGCGCGCTGTGTGCCCTGCCCGCGCAGCATGCGGGCAATGCGGCGGGTATCCACCTGGGCAATGCCCGGTATCCCGCATTCTTCCATAGCTTCGCCCAGGGTTTTAGATGCCCTGAAATTGGCCAAACTGTCGTTATAATCGCGCACTATCAGGCCGCCGGTTTGCAGCACGCGGGTTTCGTAATCGTCTTCGGCCATGCCGGTAATGCCCACCAGCGGGTAGGCAAGGCACAGCATCTGGCCGTTGTAGGCGGGGTTTGTAACAATCTCCTGAAAGCCCGCCATGGCGGTGTTGAACACCACCTCGCACACCGCCGGTGTGTTTGCCCCAAAGCCATAGCCGCAAAACACCTGTCCGTTTTCAAACACCAACTTTTTGTTTGGTTTTTGCATATTGTTCTCCTAATCATTTATCGCTTGGTACACCACATTCCCCCGATACATCGTTAGCACCGGCCAGCCGCGCAATACCCAGCTGGCAAAGGGGCTGGCGCGGCCCTTGCTCTTAAAAGCGGCGGGGTCTGCGGGGCGCTTTGTGGCAACGTCCAGCAGCACCAGGCTGGCTTCTTCGCCCGGGGCAAGGCGCGCGGGCGCTTCGCCCAGCAGGGCGCGCGGGCCGTCGTTCAGCGCGCGCATTAAGGCGGCCAGAGGCGTTTTGCCCGCCAGCACCAGGCGCGTATACAGCACCGGGAAGGCTGTTTCCAGCCCCACCACGCCGTTCAGGGCTTTGGCAAAGCCGCCCGCCTTTTCGGCGGCGGTGTGGGGGGCGTGGTCGGTGGCCACAGCCAGCACCGTGCCGTCATTCAGGGCCGCCAGCGCGGCGGCCACGTCCGCCGGGGTGCGCAAGGGCGGGTTCATCTTAAAGCGCCCATCGTCCCCGGGGATATCATCGCAGGACAAAAGCAGGTTGTGCGGCGTTACTTCGCACGTTACGGGCAGGCCCTCGGCTTGGGCTTTGCGCACCGCGTCAAAGGTTTCGGCGGTGCTGGCGTGGCAAATGTGCAGGCGGCAGCCGGTTTCGCGCGCAAGGGCAATGTCGCGCTTTGCCTCGGCCCACTCGCTTTGGCTGCTATGCCCCACCCAGCCGTTTTTTAGGGCAAAGGCGCTGTTTTCCTGCACGCACACGCCCTTTTTGGGCAGCAGGTCGTCCAGCTCGCAGTGGGCGGCCACAAAGCGCCCGGCCGCCGCCGCCTGCGCCATGCAGCGGCGCATCATGGCTTCGCTTTGCACCCCGCGCCCGTCGTCTGTAAAGCCGCAGCAGTGCGGGGCAAGGGCCGGTATGTCCGCCATCTGCCCGCCCCGCTCGCCCGCCGTAAGCGCGCCATAGGGCAGCACCCGCACGACGGCGTCCCGCTTAATAGCGTCCAGCTGCAAGGCCAGGGTTTCGGGGGCATCGGGCACGGGGTTAAGGTTGGGCATGGCGCACACCGTGGCAAAGCCGCCCGCCGCCGCCGCCGCCGTGCCGGTGGCAATGGTTTCCTTGGCTTCAAAGCCGGGCTGGCGCAGGTGCACATGCACATCGGTAAAGGCGGGGGCAAGCACGCAGCCCTCGGCGTTTATCACCCGCGCGCCCCCGGCCGGCAAAGCCGGGCCAACGGCCGCCACCACGCCCGCCTGCACCAGCACGTCGGCTTTAAGCAAAGCGCCGCCGTCATACACCGCCCCGTTCTGGAAAAGCAGTTTCACGCGATTCCCCCCTTCCGATAAAAAAAGAGGCCCGCTGGCTCAATTTTCAAAACGAAAACTGAACGCGGGCCCTTTGGCAATATATGAAGCTAAATGGGGAACGGCACACCCTTGGCTTGTACCGCATGGCACAGAGCATTCCGCGCCGCCCCCCTTCTGTATCTCAGGACAGTATAGCAAAAAGGAGGGAACAAGGCAAGCAAATTTTACACCATCTCCGCTGTGAGCCCCGCCACCAGCGCGGCCACCTCTTCGGTGGTGGGTTTGGCAAACGAGCGGCCCGAATGCGCGCTGAACTGGAAACCGCCCTGCTCCCAGCAATACAGCATACAGCCGTCCTCGCCCATGCCGCTTTGCATGGCTACGTCTTGGTGCTCGTCGCTGGCTTTCAGGAAGTGCCGCTCGGTGTAGGTGGTGGTCAGGCTGGGCTCGTCCAGGCTTGCCACCCGCACCACAATAACGCGCTCGTCCGGCGTGTGGTATTCAATTTGCCCAAACCAGCCGTCTATCGCAAAATAAAAAGCCGGGGTCAGCTGTGCGGTATCGGGCCACTGTGTTACATTAAAGCCCAGGCTATCGGCAAAAGCCGGGCTTTGGTACGGCGTAATTTCGCTCTTGGCGGCGCTGCCGCTGGCGGGCTGGCGGGCCCCGCCGCCAAAGTCTTGCACAAAGCCCGTAAAATGCTGCCCGGTGCCGCCACCGCAGGCCGCCAGCGCCAGGCAAAGAACGCCCGCCAGCATCCCCGCCCGTATGGCGTTTTTGTTTCTCACCGAATGTACCTCCATGTGCCGTAGTGGTTTGGATGAATGGCCCTGCGCCCTTGCGGCCAAAACACCATACGTATAACTATACGGCTTGCGTGCTAAAAAATAAAGCCCCAAAATATGAGATGCTTTTTGCAATGGATAGGGGTATAATAGGCGCGGGCTTGTAAACACCTGTGGGAAGAAGGGTTTTTGTGCGCGAGGGAATAACGCGTGCCGGGCGCTGGAACAACCGGGCGCTGGTGCGCCTGATGTGGCCGCTGATTATTGAGCAGCTTTTGTCGGTGCTGCTGGGTGTGGTGGACACCGTGATGGTAGCCGCCGTGAACGAGGCGGCGGTTTCGGGCGTGTCGCTGGTCGATTCCATCAACGTATTGCTTATCACGCTCTTCACCTCGCTGGCGGTGGGCGGCAGCGTGGTAAGCAGCCAATATATTGGGCGCGGAGACACGCAAAACGCCAGCCTGGCCGCCCGGCAGCTGCTGTACATCACCACCGCCATGTCGCTGGTTATCGTTACGCTTACCCTTATTTTCCAGCGGGGTATTCTAAGCCTGGTGTATGGCAATATCGAGCGCGAGGTGATGGACAACGCCATTACCTACCTGTGGCTGTCGGCGGTAAGCTATCCCTTTATGGGGCTGTACAACGCCTGTGCCGCGCTGTTCCGCAGCATGGGCAACAGCCGGGTAAGCATGCTGGTGGCGGGCTTGGTCAACATCCTCAACATCATTGGCAACGCGTTGTTTATCTATGGCCTTGGCATGGGGGTTGCGGGCGCGGCGCTATCCACGCTCATCAGCCGGGGCGCGGCCGCCGTGGTAATGCTGCTGCTCTTGTTTCACGCGCGCAGCGGGCCCATACGCATAGCCGGTTTATTCAAGTTTCAATTTTCCTGGGAGATGATTAAGCGTATCCTGCGCATTGCCATCCCCAGTGCGCTGGAAAACTCGGTGTTTCAAATAGGCAAAATTTTAACCGCGCGCATTGTTTCCAGCTTTGGCACGGCGGCCATTGCGGGCAACGCCATTGCCAGCACGATTACCTCTTTTGCCACGCTGCCCGGCTCGGCCTTTGGCATGGCCATGCTTACGGTGGTGGGGCAGTGCGTGGGCGCGGGCGATTTTAACGCCGCCAAAAAGAACTATAAAAAGCTGATGCTGGGCACGTATGTGGCGGTGGCGGCGGTAAGCGGGCTGATGGCCGCGCTGGCCGGCCCGCTGGTGCGCGTGTTTGACCTTAGCGCAGAAGGCGCGCAGCTGGCACAGAGCCTTGTATACATTTTATGCGGCACAGCGCCCTTTGTGTGGATACCCAGCTTTGTTACCCCCAACGCCCTGCGCGCCGCGGGCGACGCTAAGTATACCATGGTGGTGTCGGTGGCGTGCATGTGGCTGTTTCGCATTGGCATGGCCTTTTTGCTAAGCTACGCGGCGGGCCTTGGGGTTGCGGGCGTGTGGTGGGCCATGGTGCTGGATTGGATAGTGCGCGGCGTTTTCTTTATTGTGCGCTGGCAGCGCGGGCGCTGGCAAAACAAGCGCATTATAGATTAAATGCTTGCCATTGCTGCACCAATAATTCTTTTTGCGCCTTGCGCATGCGCTTGAGGCGCGCTTCCATGCCCATGGCCTCGCTTTGGGTGGCATAGCCCTGCGCCCAGGCCAGGGCTGCCGGGCGGCGTCCGCGGGTGTATTTTGCGCCCTTGCCCTGGTTGTGGGCGGCCAGGCGGCGGGGCAAATCGTTCGTCCAGCCCGCGTACAGGCTGCCGTCGGCGCAGCGCAGCAAATAGGCGTAGTGGTTCATGTGGGGGCTCTGCCGGCGTATTCCCGCCCGGCTTTTGGGTTTACCCATGCCGCTTTGGCCAGCGCCGCCAGCGCCTGCGCGCCCGCAATGCTGCCCGCGCTGCACAAAAAGCCGCTGGCATGGCAAAAGGTTGCGTCCGGCACGCCGGTAAGGCGCTGCAGCTCTTCGGCGGGGGCGGCGTGCCAGGCGGCGGGCAGGGGTATTTTGTTGCCGGTTTTGCCGTTGTAATCGCGCGGCACGCATTGCAGGCTGTAGCCGCCGCGCGGGCTGGGGCATATCACAAACTGGGCGTTTGCCGCCCCCACCAGGTAAGGCTTCCAGGGCACGTATTTTTCCAGCACCACCACGCCGTTTTCGCTTTGTGCCAGGGCGGCTTCCACGGCGGTTTTGCCGCGTTCCTGCGCGGCCAGGCCCTTTAGGCGGTGGTACAAAAGCTGCCTGGCCGTTTGCACGGCTTCTTCAAACGCGGCGTCCTCGTCGGGGTTTTCTTCGTCCCAGGCGGGGTTAAACGCGCCCAGCAGCACCGCCAGCACGTGGCCCGTGCCGGTGTTGTCGTCTATATCCAGCGGCTGTATAAACTTTTCGTCAAAGCGCGCGGCCTCGCCCTCGCTTAGAAAAAACCGCCCATATTCCCGCCACAGCAGCCCAAACGCCGCGTACGGCACACCGTTGGGGCGCCGGGGGCTGTTTTTTTGGTGATGGTCGAACGGCCCGTCGCCCACATCGAACACAATGCCCGTAAAACCCTTAGGCACGGCAAAGCCGCGGTATATGCGCATATCCGGGCGCAAAATGCGCAGCAGGGCGGCGGAAAACACATCGTCGGCGTGAAAGCGCCCGGCGTGCGTAAAGCAAAGCTGGGGCAGCTTTGCCCGGTTATCGCTAAAATCCATGGGGTTTCCTTTCGGTTGTGCCGAAGTATTTGCTACGCAAAACAGTATAGCATATAGGCCGCAGGGGCGAAAGGGGGATATCCCACCGGGAGTGGCCTATCGTGTTGGTTAACAATGCGCGTCGTAGGGGACGATGGCAATCGTCCCGCTGTATCGGGCGGATTGCCATCCGCCCCTGCGAGGATAAAATACATGCAACGGACACACCCAATCCTACCCTTGCGTACCACAACATATAGTGGTACAATTAAAGCAGACATCAACATGGGCTATTGGGCCCGGCTTTGTGGGGGGTAGGTGCTATGGGTATACAGCTAAGCGATAACGCCATGCAGGTGCTGCGGCGGCGCTATTTGGCGCGAAACGCGCAGGGCGAGGTGACAGAGAGCCCCGAGGATTTGTTTCGCCGGGTGGCGGGCGCGGTGGCGGCAGCCGATGCCACCTACGATAAAAAGGCGGATACCGGCGCCGTGGCCGATGTGTTTTATAATCTGATGGCCAATTTGTACTTTTTGCCCAACAGCCCCACACTGATGAACGCCGGGCGGCCCTTGGGGCAGCTTTCGGCGTGCTTTGTGCTGCCGGTGGAAGACAGCATGGAGGCCATCTTCGACGCCGTGAAAAACGCGGCGCTGATACACAAAAGCGGCGGCGGAACGGGTTTTTCATTCTCCCGCCTGCGGCCGGGCGGCAGCACGGTAAACAGCACCGGGGGCGTTGCCAGCGGGCCGGTTAGCTTTATGCGCGTGTTTAACATGGCCACCGAGGCCGTAAAGCAGGGCGGCACGCGGCGCGGCGCCAACATGGGCGTGCTGCGCGTAGACCATCCCGACATACTGGAATTTATCGACTGCAAGAAAAACAACACCGACATCACCAATTTTAACATCAGCGTGGGGCTTACCGAAGCCTTTATGCAGGCCGCCGAGGCGGGCACAGACTACGATTTGATAGACCCGCACACGGGCGACGCCGTGAAGAGCCTTGCCGCCGCCGACGTGTACCAAAAAATAGTGGACGCCGCCTGGGCCAGCGGCGAGCCGGGCATTTTGTTTTTAGACCGCCTGAACCGCGACAACCCCGTGCCCGCCCAAGGTGAGATTGAAAGCACCAACCCCTGCGGCGAGCAGCCCCTGCTGCCGTTCGAAAGCTGCAATTTGGGCAGCATCAACCTGGCGGCCATGCTGACGCCGGGCGGCACAGACGGCGAATATGCCATCAACTGGGATTTGCTGGCCCAAACCACCGCCGACGCCGTGCATTTTTTAGACAACGTGATTGACGTAAACCACTATCCCTTGCCAAAAATAGACGCGGAAACGCGCAGCACCCGCAAAATTGGCCTGGGGGTGATGGGCTGGGCCGATATGCTGCTGCGCCTTTCCATCCCTTACAACAGCGAAGAGGCCCTCACGCTGGCCGAGCGCGTGATGGGTTTTATCCAAGGCAAAGGCCGCGCCGCCAGCGCGTTGCTTGCTAAACAGCGCGGGGCTTTCCCGCTGTTTGAGCAATCTGTTTATAAAGATGGCCCGGCCATGCGCAACGCCACCATCACCACCATTGCGCCCACCGGCACCTTGTCTATCATCGCGGGCTGCTCTTCCGGCGTAGAGCCGGTGTTTGCCTTTGCCTACGTGCGCAATATCATGGACAATACCGAGATGCCCGAGGCCAGCCCCATTTTGCAAAGCGCCTTGCAGGCCTGTTCGCTTGCCACCGATGATATCCTGCGCAAAATTTCCGCCGAGGGCACGGTGGCGCACCTGGAAGAGCTGCCCGAAAGCATGCGCCGGGTGTTTGTGTGCGCGCACGATGTTTCGCCGCAGTATCATATCCGCATGCAGGCGGCTTTTCAGCGCCACACCGACAATGCCGTGAGCAAAACCGTGAACTTCCCCCGCACGGCCACGCGCGAAGATGTAAACGCGGTGTACCGCCTGGCCTATACCGAGGGCTGCAAGGGCGTTACCATTTACCGCGACGGCAGCCGCGAGGGCCAGGTGCTAACCCTGGGCACGGCGGCCGCTGTGCCCAGCCCCGATGGCGTGCTGAGCGCCATGCCCGATAATTTGCAGCCCTACGGGCACATTACCCCCCGCCCAAGGCCGGATATTACCAGCGGCTTTACCGAGCGCATGAAAATAGGCTGCGGCAACTTGTACGTAACGGTGAACTACGACGAAAACGGCATTTGCGAGGTGTTTACCAGCACCGGCAAGGCCGGGGGCTGCCCCAGCCAGAGCGAGGCCACGGCCCGCCTTTGCAGCGTGGCCCTGCGCAGCGGCATGAGCGTGCGCGAGGTATGCACCCAGCTGCGGGGCATCCGCTGCCCGTCTACCATAAGGCAGCAAGGCATGAGCTGCAGCAGCTGCCCGGATGCCATTGCCAAAGTGGTGATGAAGGTGAACGATTACATAGAAGCCAACGCGGGCGGCGGCGAGGGCACCCGCCCCCAGCCCGAGCCGCTGAGCGCCGCCCGCGCGGGGACGGGTGAAACAGCGCCCGGCCCGCTTTGCCCCGAGTGCGGCAGCGCTTTGGAGCACGAGGGCGGCTGCGCCATTTGCCGCGCCTGCGGGTTCAGCCATTGCGGGTAGATAGCACAAAGGCAGCCGCGCGGCTGCCTTTTGCGTTTGTCAAACGCTTTACACATTTATCGGCTATACTTTTTGGTAGTAATCACCAGTTTTGCTCCGCAACTTTTTATGTCAATTTTCATTTTCCCTCTTGCAAATTACGGCCTGTATAGCCCGGGATGGGTGCGTATTGTTGAAAACCCTGTTGAAAGTGTTAAAACATCCGATGGAATCGGCTTTCTGCACCGAGAGGATATCGGCGTAACGAAAGCGGCTTTAACTTTTTGTTGAACTGCCGCGCGCACTTTGCTAAAATGAGAGCGGCGGGGCGGCGCCGCCGCACCCTAAAAACAGCACCGGAGGCATGCCATGCGTTGGCTTTACAAGCTGGAGTATAAATATGGGCGTCATTACATTAAATATTTGATGCCCATCGTGATTGCGGGCATGGCCGTTGTGTACATTGGTGACATGGCGATGCGGTTCAACCAGGGGCTTGGCATCAGCTACTACGTGGCGTTTATCCGCGATTTGATTGCGCGCGGTGAGGTGTGGCGGGTTATCTCTTTTGTTTTCACCCCGCCGGGCGGCAGCATTTTCCCAAACGTGGGGGCTTTTGCCACCGCCAACGCCATGATGCACCCCCTGTTTGTGCTGATGGTGATGTACTTTATCTTTTCGGTGGGCCGCACCCTGGAAAGCATGTGGGGCGGCTTTAGGCTGATGGTATACTACCTCATGGGCGTTTTGTGCGCCATTGTGGGCGGCTTCCTCACGCCGCTGGGCTTTTCCACCAACACCTTCCTCAATTCTTCGCTGTTTTTGGCCCTGGCCACCGCCATGCCGGAAACCAGCTTTCGCCTGTTCCTGATAGTACCCGTCAAAAGCAAGTGGTTTATCCTGTTGTTCTTCGCGCTGGATATCTACGCCATTCTCGATGCCTTCTTCCTGTACGCGCCCATGGGGCTCAGCTACTTAATCCTGTTCGCGTTCAGCCTGGTGCCCTATTTTCTCTACTTTGGCCCGGCGCTGTGGCGGCAGCTTAACGAATGGCTGCGTATCCGCCAAAACCGCCGCAACTGGCAAAACAACACCCGGCGTTGAGGGCGGCTACGCCCTTCGCCGATGCTTTGGCCGCTGTGCGCCGCCGCGGGCCCCGCTTTTTTGTGCCGGGGCACAAGGGCAGCCCGGCGGCCATTCCGGCGTTTGGGCGCTTTTTAAGCCACGACCTTACCGAGGTTGACGGCGCGGGCGATTTGAGCCGCCTGGAAGGCCCGCTGTGGGAAAGCCAGCAAAACATGGCAAAAGCCTACCAAAGCGGGGCTACGCTGTACTCGGCGGCGGGGTCTACATCGTGCATAGAGGCCATGCTTGCGCTGTTTTGCAAAGCGGGCGGCGCAGTGGTGGCAGCACGCGGCTGCCATGTGGCGGCGGTGCGGGGCATGGCCCTATTGGGCCTGGTGCCCGCCTGGGTGCCGCTGGCGCAGGGCCGCCCCGCGCCCGGCGCGATAGACGCTGCCCTGCGGCAAAGCGGCGCGAAGGCCGTGTATGTTACCAGCCCGGATTATTATGGCCGAATGGCGGACATTGCGGCGCTGGCCGCCGTTTGCAAGGCGCACGGCGCGGCGCTGCTGGTGGATGGCGCCCACGGCGCGCACCTAAAATTTGTGCATGCGGGGGCTGGCGCGCAAAGCCTGCACCCCATTGCCCTGGGCGCGCACGCCTGTGCCGACAGCGCCCACAAAACCCTGCCCTGCCTTACCCCGGCAGCTTTGCTGCACCTGCAAAACCCCGCTTTGGCAGAAGATGCCCGCGCGGCGCTTAATCTGTTTTCGTCTACCAGCCCGGCCTACCCCGTGCTGGAAAGCCTGGATTTGTGCGCGGGCGGGCTGCTAAACGCCCCGCCCGATTTTAACGCCGCCGCCGCCCGCCTGGCACAGGCCGCCACGGCATACCCGGGCGGGGCGTTTTTTACGGGCGACCCCCTAAAGCTGGTGCTGCGCCCGGCCGCCGTGGGGCATGCTCCAAAGGCTTTTCATCAGGGCCTGCTGCGCGCGGGCATTGCCCCCGAATACTTTAACGGCGAGGCCCTGGTGCTGATGGCCAGCCCCTGGAACAAGAGGGCGGATTTTGCAAAGCTGGAAAAAACGCTAAAGCAGCTTTGGCAAACTTTATCCAAAGAAAAACCAAACAAATTGTTTAACAATTTGGAATACTGCCAAAACACCTTTGCGCAAGCCGACGCATTTACAGGGGAAGACGCGGGCGAAACGGTGTGCCCGCCGCGCGAAGCGCTGTTTGGCCCGCAGCGCGCCATGCCCCCGCGCCATGCCGCCGGGCAGGTGATGGCCGGGCTGTGCGTGCCCTGCCCGCCCGGCGTGCCCCTGGCCCTGCCGGGGCAGCGCGTTACGCCCGCCGTGGCGGCGGCGCTGGCAAACAGTGGCGTAAGCCATATTAATGTGGTAATATAAAGCCAGGCAGAAACTGATTGAGTCAATAAACCATCACTTACCCAGAAGGAGGGACTCCCTATGAAAATGATCACGGCCATTGTGAACAAGGAAGACTCCAAATCTGTAAACGCCGAGCTGATAAACGCGGGCTTTGCCGTAACCAGGCTGGCCACCACCGGCGGCTTTTTGCTGGCGGGCAACGTCACCATGCTCATCGGCACGGAAGACCACCGCGTGGACGAATGCATCGCCGTCATCGCGGAATACTCGCGCCAGCGCACCGAGGTAGTCCCCTCCTCAGCCAGCTACGGGGTGTCGGTGTCTACCGCCTTCCCGCTGGAGGTAACCGTGGGCGGCGCCACCGTGTTTGTAACCGATGTGGAGCGCTTTGAGAAGCTGTGAGTGAGCCTACGGCGCTGGCCCAAATACGCGGCAACGCGCAAACGGTGCAAAGCCTGGCCGCCGCTTTAAGCACTGGCAGCCTGGCCCACGCGGTGCTGTTGTGTGCGCCCGATGGCTGCGGCCGCAACTTTGCCGCCCGCTGCCTGGCGGCAGATTGGCTGTACCCGGGGCTGCCGCTTGACGCCCCGCCCAAGGCGGCGGTGCTGCGCGGCGCGTGCGCCGAGGTGCTGACGGTGGACGGCGAAGGCAAAAGCGGGCAGATAGTGGTAGACCGTGTGCGCGAGGTGCGCGCAGCCGTGTTTCGTACGGCGCTGTCCGCCGCAGGGCGGGCAGTGCATATCCGCGATGCCCAGCGCATGGCTGCCCCCGCCGCCAACGCCCTTTTGAAGGTGCTGGAAGAGCCGCCGCCCGGGGTGCTGTTTATTCTTACCGCGCCCTCGGCGGCGCTGCTGCCCGCCACCATTGCCAGCCGCTGCACCCAGTATGGCCTTGCCCCGCTGCCCCTGGCCGATTGCGAGGCCCTGCTGGAGAACGCCATCGCGGGCATGGGCATATCCGCCGGGGGGCAAGCCCCGGTGGCCGCCCCTCACGCGGCGGCCCTGCTGGCCGCGCTGTACGCAGGCCGCGCGGGCCTTGCGCTGCGCGCGCTGGCAAGCGGGGCGCGGCTGGCCATTGTAAAAGACGCGCTGCGCGCCGCGCGGCGCTGCGCCAAGGGCGATGCCTACGGCCTGGCCGCACTGCTAAGCGCCTACGAGGGCCGGGCCGAGGGCGAGCGGGAAAGGCGCGATGCCCTGCTGGACGACTGGGTTTGTGCGCTGGATGCCGCCTTAAACGGTGTGCCCCTGCCCGGGATAGACATACCCACGCGGCAGCAGGCGGCCCGCCTGCTGCCGCTGGTGGCCGATACCCGCGAGGCCCTTGCCGCCAACGCCGCGCCCAAGCTGGCGTTTACGGCGCTGGTAATTAGGGCAGGCGAAAACCCCGCCACAAACTACAGCAACTAACAACTAACAACTAACGACTAAGGACTATTTTATGAAAACCATTGTGAGCGTGCGCTTCCGCAACGCGGGAAAAACCTATTACTTCGACCCCGCCGGGCAAGACATTGCCACCGGCAGCTATGTGATTGTGGACACCAGCCGCGGCAACGAGTGCGGCGAGGTGACGCAGGGCACACACACGGTGCCCGATGCCGCCGTGCCCAAAGATTTGAAACCCGTGCTGCGCGTTGCCGACGACGCGGACATCCGCCGCATGCGCCAAAACCGCGCCGACGAGATAAGCGCCTTTACCCTGTGCGAGGAAAAAATAGAAAAGCACCAGCTGCCCATGAAGCTGATAGACGTGGAATACACGTATTTTCGCGCAATAAAATTCTTTTTTACTTCACGGCCGACAACCGGGTGGATTTTCGTGAGCTGGTGAAAGACTTGGCGGGGGTGTTTCGCACCCGCATTGAATTGCGCCAGATTGGCGTGCGCGACGAGAGCAAGATGCTGGGCGGGCTGGGTATTTGCGGGCAGCCGTTTTGCTGCAGCCGGTTTTTGAAAAACTTCCAGCCGGTGTCCATCAAAATGGCCAAAGAGCAGGGCCTATCGCTCAACCCGGCCAAAATATCGGGCAACTGCGGGCGGCTGATGTGCTGCCTGGCCTACGAGCAGCCCGCCTACGAGTACCTGACGCGCGTAACCCCCATGGTGAACAGCGTGGTGCAAACGCCCGACGGCCAGGGCACGGTAACCGAGGTAAACCTGGTAAGCGGCCAGCTGCGTGTGCGGCTGGAGGAAGAAAACAGCTTTGCGGTGCGGTATTTTAGCCGCGACGAATGCACCTACCTGCGCGGCGGCAAGCGCGCGCCCAAACCGGCGGAGCGCGAGGCGGACGAAGGGGCGGAGAATGCGTGAAGCCCAGAAAAAGGCAGCCGCGCGGGCTGCCTTTTCTTATAAATATACACCTATTCAGGCGCGTCCTCTGTGTAGGGGCGATTATTAATCGCTGGCCGGTGAGCGGCGCGCCTGGGAGGCCACGCCCTACGATATTTGTGCATTTTGTATGTTCATGCGTCAGCTGTGCTCCCTCCTCAATTTCCCCCTTGAAAAATCCCTGCAATGTGCTAAACTATTGCTTACAGCGGCACGGGTTTTGCGCCGTTAAACAAAATGACCATCATTATGATTGGGGCCGACGGGTTTGCCGCGCCGCCCCAGAAAAGGAGAACCCTATGGCCTACGTCATCAGCAGCGAATGCATTTCTTGCGGCACTTGTGCCGGCGAGTGCCCGGTGGAAGCCATCAGCGAGGGCGCCAGCCAGTACGACATTGACGCCGCCGCCTGCACCGATTGCGGCACCTGCGCCGGTGTGTGTCCGGTGGAAGCCATCTCGCAAGCCTAAAACGCACAAAAAGGCGGGCCGCGTGCCCGCTTTTTCTTTTATGAAGGAGAATAGAATGAGCTATATCAGCGGCAACAAGGCGGCTTGGGAAGCGGCCTTTGAGAACCGCAAGCCACACTGGGGCGAAGACACCCCAAAGCGGCTTGCGGGCGAAGCTTTGGCCTTTTTTAACGAAGACATGAAAAAAGAATTGTCGCTGATGGATTTTTGCGGCAAAAGCGTGGCGCAATTTTGCTGCAACAACGGGCGGGAGCTGCAAAGCTTAATGGGGCAGGGCCCGGCCGAGGGCGTCGGTTTTGATATTGCCGAAAATATCCTTGCGCAGGCGCGCGAAAACGCCGGGAAAGCGGGGATTCATAGCTGCCAATTTATTGCGTGCAATATTCTGGAGATACCCGAAACCTATACCGGCAGGTTTGATTTTATCTTATTCACCATTGGGGCTATCACCTGGTTTCAAAGCCTGCCCCAGCTTTTTGCCGTGGTGGCCCGCTGCCTAAAGCCCGGCGGGCGTGTGCTCATCAATGATTTTCACCCGCTGATGAACATGCTGCCCCTGCCCGGTGAAAACGCGTTCGAACCGGCACAGCCCGCCCGCCTGGTGTATTCGTATTTTCGCCAAGAGCCATGGATAGAGGACAACGCGGCTGGCTATATGGCCAAGGGCAGCGTAGCCGAAACCTTTACCAGCTTTTCGCACACGCTAAGCGCCATTGTGAACGCACTGGCCGAAAACGGATTGAAAACGGTGAAGCTGAACGAATACGACTACGATGTTGGGCTTACAGACGCCTACGACGGCCAGGGTTTGCCTTTGTCGTTTATCTTGATTGCGGAAAACTGACATGGCATATGATACCGAAACCCTGCCAAATGGCACGCCGGTATATACCACCCAAAGCCACCGCATCAGCACCGATTCTTTGCTGCTGACGGCCTTTTGCCCGGTGCAAAAGCGTTTTTCGGCCTGCGATTTGGGCGCGGGCACGGGGCTGATTTTGCTGGGCCTGATAGACCGCGGCCTTGCGGGCCGCGCGGTGGGGGTGGAATTGAACCCTGCCGCCGCCGCCCTGCTGCGCCAGGCGGCCGACGACGCGGCCTTAGGCAACGTGCGGGTGCACACGGGCGATTTGCGGGAATACAAAAGCGATAAGCCGTTTGATTTAGTGGTGTCCAACCCGCCGTATTTTGCCGAGGGCATGCCATCGCCAAAGGCCGCGCGCGCTGCCGCCCGCCACGCGCCGCCCGGCTTTGTGCCCGCGCTGTGCGCCGCCGCCCATCGCCTGCTAAAAGACGGCGGCCGCTTTTGCCTGTGCTGGCCGCCCGCGCGCCTTGCCCCCATGCTGGCCGCCCTGCAAAGCCGGCATTTGGCGGCCAAGCGCCTGCAGCTGGTGCGCAAAAGCCCCGCCGCGCCGCCCTGGCTGGCCCTGATAGATGCCCGCAAGGCCGGGGGAGAGGGCCTTAACGTTTTGCCGGACATTGTTTTGCCGCCGGGGGCAATGGCGTGCTATTGAACTGGACGATATTTTAATGCTGCGCCAAAAGTGGGTAGAAGCGCATGCAAGATAAGGAGCCCGCCATGCCCGGCACATTGTATGTGGTGGCCACACCCATTGGAAACCTGGCAGATTTAACACCCCGCGCCGCAAAAACGCTGGCAGAGGTGGATTTTATTGCCGCTGAAGACACCCGCGTGACCTTAAAACTGCTAAACCATCTGGGGCTGAAAAAACCCTTGGTAAGCTACCGGCAGCACAACGCCCGCGCCGCCGCCCCCGCCCTGCTGTGCCGCTTGCAGGCAGGCGAAAGCTGCGCGCTGTGCACCGACGCCGGTACGCCCGCCATCAGTGACCCCGGCGAGGAAATAGTGGCCCTGGCTGTTAGGGAGGGCATCCGGGTTGTGCCCATTCCGGCAGCCAGCGCGGCTATCGCGGCGCTGTGTGTAAGCGGCCAGCCCACCGCCCGCTTTGTGTTCGAGGGGTTTTTGCCACAGCAAAAACGCGAGCGCACCCGGCGCTTGCGGGCATTGCAAGCCGAGGAGCGCACCCTGATTTTGTATGAAGCCCCGCACAAGCTGACCGCCACCCTGCTGGATTTGGGGGAGGCCTTTGGCGCACAGCGCCCGATAACGCTGTGCCGCGAGCTGACCAAGCTGCACGAGGAGATATGGCAAACCACGCTGGCCAAAGCCTCTGCCCACTATGCCCAAAACACCCCGCGCGGCGAGTTTGTGCTGGTGCTTGCGGGCGCGCCGCCCGCCGATAGCGCCCCGGAGATACCGCTGGCGGACGCCGCCGCCCTGGCTCTGCGCCTGGCTGCCGAATGCGCCATGAGCGCGGGCGATGCCGCCCGCCGGGCGGCAAACGAAACCGGGCACGCGAAGAATGACATTTATCGGGAGATGCAGACGCAGAAATAAAAGAGGCTGTCTGCGGTTTGCAGACAGCCTCTTTCGCATAGGGGTGTTACTCCCCAATATCAAACTCGGGGTCTTCCACGCTGATGTCCTGGCTTTGGGCGTTGGTGATGGCAATGTCGCCCTTCAGCATCGCGCCTTCGTCAATAATCACCGTACCGCTAATCAGGTTTCCCACCAAAATGGCGTCGCCCTGGAAATGCGCGCGCTCGCCAACGGTAAGGTTGCCTTTTATCTTGCCGTTCACCTCCACGCTGCGGGCCGTCACGTCGCCCACGATGGTGGTATCTCCGTCCATGGTGAGGATGTTTTGCACCGTTACATTGCCGCGCACAATAGAGCCGACAATCACCACATCGCCCGCTTCAATGTCGCCAATTACCTTGCCGTTCAGCTCCATCATGCTGGCCACTTTAAGGTTGCCCTTAATTTCGCCGCCCACGCGCAGGCCGCCGGCGGTGTTAATGTCGCCCACTATCACCGTGCCGGGGGTTACCACAGTGGTTTCGGCAATGGCTGAGGGCACGGCGGGCATGGCCGGGGCGCTTTGCTCGGCGGCGGCTAAGGCATACGCCGCCGTGCGCGGGGTCGCGGCGGGCTGGCGGTATACCGGCGCAGGGGCGGGGGCCGGCGGCGCCATGGGCGCAGGGGCGGGCGCGGGGGCCGCCATGGGTGCGGGCTCGGGCTCGTAGGTCACCTCGGGGGCGGGCTCGGGCGCGCCCAGCGGCTGCGGGCGCGGCACGGGCGGCATCACGGGCTCTTCCAGCACGGGCTTATCCAGCACCGGGGGCTCGCTTACCTCCACCCGGGCTTGCTCGGCACGGGGCTTGGGCGCGCTAAAGGACGAAAACGAGCTGGAAGTTACCCTTTTGTCTTCCGCCCCCTTGTCCGCATCGGTGCCGTTCAGCAGCTCTTGCATGGCCTTTGCAAAATTGTCCTTGGCGCTCATGGTGATTCTCTCCTTTATATCTACTTTCTGTAATCAACTACCCAATAATTACTGTATGTTCACTGATAGTAAAACGTTACGGGCGCTACCGCCGCCGTCAGCGGCGCAAAGCTGTATCCCTGCCCGGCCAGGCTCTCAATCACCAGGGGCAGCGCTTCGGCGGTGGTGGCGTTGTCCGCGCGGTCGTGCATCAGCACAACAGCGCTTTCCATCTCGGCGGCACTGCTCAGCACATTGTTCAGCACCTGCTGCGGGGTAATGCCCCCGCTCACGGCGTCGCTCGCGGCGGCGTTCCAATCAAAAAACACAAAGCCCCGGCGCAGCATTTCGGCCACTATCTCTGTGTACAGGGTTTGGTTGTACACATTTACGCTGCCGCCCGCAAACCGAAACACGCTGGGCGCCTGGCCGGTTATCTCCAGGATGGCGCTGTACATGCGCTCAAAATCTTCCAAATAGGCATCTACGCTGGCGTAAATCTCGTCGTACGCGTGGCTGAAGGAGTGCACTCCAATGGTGTGCCCCGCCTCGGCGGCTTGTTTTAAGATGTCGGCGTTTAGCTGAGTGTTTTCGCCGGTGACGAAAAAGGTTGCCTTTACGTCATGTTGGGCCAGCACCTCCAGCACACGGGCTGTTACGGGCGACGGGCCGTCGTCGAAGGTAAGGTAGCACACCTTGCCCGCATGGGGCTGCACCTCCGCGCGCTGTGCATACAAGTGGGGGTAGCGGGTTTGATATTCAAAGGAAGCGTCCGGCCCGGGGGCGGGCTGCGGCCGTATCACTTCGCCTGGCGCGGGCAGCTGAACCTGCTGCATCAGGGCGGGGGGCAGCTGCACATCTTCGGGCAGGGGGGTCTGGTTCATCAGCGACAGCGTCAGCGCTTCCAATCCCTGGGCCATCTGGCGCTGCTGGAAATATAAAAACCCGAACAGCACCGCAAGCGCCACCGGCAGCAAGAGCAAAAAAACGAACACGCCCACAATCAGGCGCTTAAAAAACTTAACCGATCCAAATTTCATGGCAGCGCCTCGCGCTAAACGCTTGTGTGATGATGTAACTCACATCTTAGCACACAAGAATCTGGAATGCAATGTTAAAACGGCGCATTTTATGGGAAAACCCGCGCTTCACAGCGCGGGTTTTCCCAAAGGGGTGTCTCATTGGTGTGAGGAGGAATCATGCGCAAAGGGCCGGTTGCGGCTTCCTTCCCTCTGCAAGACCCAGTATACTTTTAAGTTGCGAAAGGATTGTGAAGGGCTTATGAACAAATTGTAAAAACGCACAGCGGGTAGAAACCCGTGCCGGCCAATTGCCCGCATTAAGCGATGTTTCGTTTGATAAGAGGCTTATTTCCCCGCCCCGGCCAGCGCGGCGCGCAAGGTTTTTTCCACTTCGTCCAAATCCAGCTTGGTGTCTTCCAGGTATTTTTCTTTGCGCAGCTGCTTTTTAAGGTCTTTCACCGTCAGGTGGCCGGTGCTGCGGGGCAGGGCCAGCTGGGCGTTTTTGTCGGTAAACACCGCCAGCACCTCCACCGGTATTTTGCGCAGCTTCTTTTCAAACAGCGCGTCGCGTATCACGCGCACGTCGGCGGCGGCCTCCAGCACGGGGTTGTCGAAGTACCGTCGGCCATCGTCGGTTACCTGCACCCACTGGGCGTCGTTCGCTTCGCCGTAAATTTCGCCGTTGTAGCCCACCGCCACCAGGCCCAATATGCCAAAATAGCCCACCACCAGGGCGTCCAGACGGGCCTCTTTATCGCCCCGCACCAGATGCGCCGGGGCAATAAGCCTAAAACGGTTGCCCCGCGCAAAGCTTTGCATGGCAGCCACCGCCCGCCCGGCTTTGTTGTTTTTGCCCTTCTGGCGCACCTTGGGCACGTGGTTTTTGCGGTAAAAGTAAATGCCCACAAACACAAGCACCACCACCACCGATGCCAGCAAAATGATGATTGCAACTATTTCGTCCAAATTGGCCCTCCGCTGAATCTGTATTTATGCCATTGCTGCCTTTATAGCGGCTTGCATACACGCCGCCGCCACACAAAAACGTGTGTTTTTCATTATATCAAAAGCCCCGCACCTTTACAATGCGGGCCGTTGACATTTTGCAGGGCCTATGCTATCATAGGCTTTGCGTTTCGGGGCGAAAAGCCCCCGCCAAACGCACACGCGCTGCTAGCTCAGCTGGATAGAGTGACTGGCTACGAACCAGTAGGCCGGGGGTTCGAGTCCCTCGCAGCGCACCAGATGGTACAAATCCGAACCCCTACCCCAGCGGGATATTCCCGGTGGGCGAAGGGTTCGGATTTGTTGTTCATTGCGTCAGTCTGCCTTCGGTATTTTATTCAAAGCCTCGTTCAGCGCCAAGATACCCGCCGCGCCCAGGGCCGCGCCCCCCATTTTCAGCATTTTTTCCAGCGGCGCCGCGTCCATCATGCGCTGCATGTCCTCGGTAATCACCACGCTGTTCGCCAAATCGCCGCGCTTCTCCCGCATCTTTTCCATCACTTGCGCCAGAATAGCCGCGCCCTGCGGCGTCTTTTTTATATCCGCAACAGCGTCTTTTATAGAGAGATAGCCCTTTGGAAACTGCAGCTCGCCCTCCTTGAACCAGTTCAGCACGCTGCCGCCGGCATACAGGTATTCCGCGGCGAGCCCGGCCGCTTTCTCTATCTGGATACTGTCCGCTAAATCGCCGCATTTTGCCGTGAGCACATGCTTGCCGGCAATGGGTACATGGAAGACAAAAACATGCCGTCCGGTTTTTTCTTCCACCAGCTGGCCATCGCGGTACAGTGCCACAGCGGGCTGGTTCGAGTACACCTTCACCTCGGTAATCTCCTCGGCGCGGCGCACATACCGCCGCCCGCACAGGTGTACAAAGGGCGCATCGCTCCAGTGGGCCTTGTAGGCAAAGTAGGCGTCCTTTTTCAGCTTGCGGTCGAAGCTCACAAGCCCCTTTTGGTTCAGGCCCTTCGCGCCGCCCTCGTCGCGCGCGTCGGCCGCAAAATCGAACATATTCCACGCATGTGTGGCCCACAGATAGGGGCTCTTTTCAATCAGCTTCAACATGTGCTCGTGGTACACGCACTGGTATTGCTCGGTGTAGTCGCCGCGCTCCGGCTTGGCGGTTTGAAATTTGGGGCTGGCGTCGGCGCCGTATTCCGAAAGCCCAATCACTTTGCCGGGACGCCGCGCGCGGAAGCGCTCGAACCAGGCGTCGTTGTCCTGCACCTCGCCCAGATACCATCCAAAATACAGGTTGTACGATACGATATCCGGCACATCCAGCAAAGCGCTTTCAATGTCCAGCATAAACACGTTGGCGGTTACGGTGGGGCGCGTATTGTCCAGCCTGTGGCAAAGCGCGTTCAGCGCCTTGTGGTTTTCAATAATGCCGTCGCTGCAGCCGCCCACGGCGGTAATTTCGTTCGAGAGCCCCCAGCACGCAATGCCGGCGTGGTGGTGGTTTTGCACAACAAGCTCGGTCATCTGGCTTTCCGTGTTGGCGTTTGCTTCGGGCATATGCTCGCTGATGTAAGGGATTTCTGCCCAGACCACAAGCCCCGCCTCATCGCACAAATCGTAAAAATACTGGTCGTGCTGGTAGTGCGCCAGGCGCAGGGCGGTAGCGCCCAGCTCCATGATAAGGGCCAGGTCTTCGCGCATCATTTCGCGCGTTATGGCGTTGCCCACGCCCTTGCGGTCCTGGTGGCGCGAAACGCCGCGCAGGGGGTAAGGTTCGCCGTTCAGATAAAAGCCCTTGTCCTTGTCAAAGCCCATGCTGCGGCAGCCAAAGCGGGTTTCCACGCAGTCGGCAACCGCGCCGTCCACCAGCAGTTCTGCCCGGTGTGTGTACAGGTAGGGGTCTTTGCGGCCATGCCATACATGCGCGTTTGGGATAACGATTTCGGTTTCGGCATACCCGTCCTTCAGCGCAATTTCCCGCGCCGGCCCCACCGCGCCCTCGCCGCTGAAAATGCAAAAGCGAACCGCCGCGCCGCTGCCGGCATCCGCCCAGGCCGCCAGCGACACGCGCGCGTTTGCGCCCTCCATGCGCGGGAACACCGAAACGCCTGTGCCGCCGTAATAATCCAGCGCAAAGTGCGCTTTCGATACGGTCAGCAGGTACACGTCGCGGTAAATGCCGCCGTAAAAGGTGAAGTCTGCCTTTTGGGGGTACACCTCCTGGCTGCGGCTGTTATCCGCCGCCACCACCAGGGTGTTTTCGCGTTGCAGGGCGTCCGTTATGTCCACGCGGAAGGTGGAATAGCCCCCCGCGTGGCGGCAGAGCTTTTGCCCGTTCAAAAACACCTCGGCAACGGCGTTCACGCCGCGGAACTCCAGCCATAGCGCTTGTGTTGCACCGCGCTTTGGCTCGCTGAAGGTTTTAACATAATAACAGCATCCGCGGTAGTAATCATCTCCGCCGTCCTGCCCGTCTGCGGCGTTCCAGGTGTGCGGCAGGCACACGGCCACGCCCTCTGCGCGCGCGGCATCGTCCGCCCCCGCGCTCTGCTTCACAAAGCGCCACCCGTCGTTGAACAACACTGTATTTCTCATGCCAAGTCTCTCCGCCGCCTGTTCCTGTATTTTCATCAGCTTATGGTAAACGCATCAAAATCCAGCGCGCCGTCGCCCCGGTAGGTGAAGTACAGCGCCTGCCTGCCGCGCGGCATCCGCACATCCGCGGTGTACTCCGCCCAGCCGGACACGGGCGCTACCTTAATGCACGCAGCCGGGCTTCCGCCTGCTTCTGTGCGCACCTCCAGCACGCCGTTCGCCGTGCCGCGCACCCTAACGCTGATTTGCGCCGTATCTGAAAAATCGAAATATTTGAAAGCCGCCCACGCGCCGCCGCGCATGTTGGCGATGTACTGGTCTCCGTCGGCCTCCCTGTCGGCGCCGCTCTGTGTAAAATAGGGGTGCTCCGTGTCCTGCTTATCAAAGCGGCTCTCGCACGCGCCCTGCGGGCCCACCAGGTTGCAGGCAATGCGCGCCGGGTAGCTGCCCTTTCCCGCCAGCGGGCCGCCGTTCAGGCCGCAGCTGGTTGTTTCTGCCTGCGGGATGCTGCCGTCCGGCCGTATCTCCACGCGCTCGGCGCAGGCCTGGCGCGAATACGGGTGGCCGTTGGTTTGCCGGTGATAGAAAATATACCACGCATCGCCTATTTGCACAAGGCTGCCATGGGTGTTCCCCGTGTAGTTGTTGGGCTTGGCAGCGCCGCCGCAGCCAATATCCCCAATGCTCACCAGCGTGCCGCCAAAAACAAAGCCGCCGTCCGGCCTGTCGCTGGTTGCATAGCACAGCTCGTGGCTTAGGATGGAAGAATAGATAAAGTAGTAGCGCCCGCCAATTTTGCGCAGGCTGCTGGCCTCGAAAAACGCGTGCCCCCCGGCGCTACCAGCACCGGCCCAGCCTTGATGGTAAGCATATCCGGCTCTAACTCCACACAATAGGCGCCGTCCATGACGCGCTGGCGCTGCTGCATATACTGGGCCAGCACGCCCACCGGCGCAAAGCCGGTATACAGGTATATTCTGCCGTCCTCGTCCATAAAAACGCCCGGGTCAAAATTGAGTACCTCGCCCGGGTACTCGCCAAACACATGGCCGTCGCGGCAGCGCACGTGGCCGTAGAATGTGTATTCCCCGGCCGGTGTGTCGCAAACGGCCACCGAAATGGCCGGGGTTCTGTTCAGCGCATAGAACAGGTAGTAGCGCCCGTCCGGCCCGCGCTGCACGTCGGGCGCGAAAAGGTACTCTTTGCCCGCGCTGTTGAAGGGGTCTTGCATGCGCCGGTAGATAACGCCCTCGTAACGCCAATCGCTCAAATCGTCTACCGGGGCCGACCAGCACACATAGTCGTTCAGGCAATATGCCGCGCCGTCAAAACAATCGTGGCTGCCGTACACGTACACGCGCTTGTCAAACACATACGGCTCGCCGTCGGGGATGTATTCGTAGCTGGGAAGGTAGGGATTAAACGCCTGGTTTTTCATTGCACAAACCTCCTGCGGTATTCTGCCGGGCTGCAGCCGGCCACCTGGCCAAAAACAACGCTGAAATAGCTGCGCGAGCAAAACCCAAGCGCGTCCGCTATCTCTTGAATACCGTCCTCCGTGGTGGTTAGCAAAACCTTTGCCCGTTCTACCCGGGCAGCTTTCAGGTAATCGTTGATACCGCAGCCCACCTCGGCCTTGAACTTGCGTGAAAGGTAGTATTCCGTATAGCCCATCCGGCGCGCCAGCTGCGCAAGCAGCGGTTTTTCGCCAAGGTTTGCCTCGATATAATTAAGGCATTGCTGAATTTGCCGGGACACGCGCGGGCCCTTTTGGCGGCGGTTTACGCGGCTTACAAAGTCGGCGTACATCGTCCGGCTCACCGGCATCAAGTCGGTTATCGTGCCTGCGTCCTCCACCTTTTGGATATACCCGTCGCCTAGCGCATAGGCCTGCTCGGGCGGAAGCCCGCTCTCGATGGCCGCCCGGGCGCACAGCGAGGTAAACACAATGATGGAATCCTTGGCCTGGCGCAAAGATTCGGCCGTTTTCATAGGCTCACTCCTTCACCGCGCCCGACACCATGCCCCTTACAAACCATCTTTGAAACACGGGGTACAGGCATAGAACGGGCAGCACGCCAACCACCGCAATAGCCATGCGCACCGTTGTGGAGGGAATAACCATGGACGAATCGACGGCGATGTTGTTCTGCTGCAAAAACTTGATGTTCTCGTTCATCTTCATCAAAATGGTTTGGATGCTTTGCAGCGGGCTGGTGCTGGACAGATAATACACGCCGTTCTGCCAGTCGTTCCAGTACATCAGCGCGGTGGTAAGCCCCACCGTTGCCAGCATGGGCAAGGCCAGCGGCACTACAACAGAGCGGAAGGTGCGCACTTCGCTCGCGCCGTCTATCTGCGCCGCCTCCATCAAGGCGGGCGGGATGCTCATCTCGAAGTAGTTGCGCAGCATAAACACGCTGTAGGCGTTCAGCAGCAAATTGGGCAAAAGCAGGCCCAAAATGGTATCCTTGATGTGAAAAATCTGCGTGTAGGTGATATAGCTGGCGGTAAGCCCGCCGTTGAACAGCATGGTGATGGTGATAAGCAGCGAAAGGATGCTTCGGCCGGGCAAATCGCGGCGGCTGAGGGTGTAGGCCAGCATGGCCGCAAACGTGATGCCGCTTAGAGTGCCAAGGGCCGTAACAAACAGGGACGTTAGGTAGCCGCGCCCGATAACCGCCCACTGGCCGGCGATGTACCGGTACGCGTCTAAAGACCACTGCTCGGGGATAAAACCGTAGCCGTTGCGCACGGCGGCGTTTTCCTCGGTGAACGAGGCAATAACAAGCAGCAGAAATGGAATCAGGGCCATCAGCACCATCGCAATAAATACAAGGTGGCCCGCAAAAGCCCAGCGTTTATCGCTTGCGGTTCTCACAGTTCATCCCTCCCCTCTAAATAAGTGCGTCCTCTTTGCTGATTTTACGCACGGCCAGGTTGGCCGACAGAAGCAGTACGAACCCCACAACCGATTGGTACACGCCGGTTGCCGACGACATGGTCACATCGCCCAGTTTCATCAGCGCGCGGTAGGCGTACACGTCGATGGTGGTGGTGATGTTGTACAGGGGGCCCGAATCGCGCGGAATTTGGTAAAACAGGCCAAAGTCTGAATAGAACATGCGTCCCACCGAAAGAATCAGCATCAGGATGATGGCCGGTTTCAGCATGGGCAGGCCACACCTTTTGCCATTTGGTAGCGCCGTCCAGGGTGGCCGCCTCGTAGTAGTCATCGCTGATGGCAATAAGGCGGGCGGTGTACATCAGCAGGCTGTAGCCAATGCCCTTCCAGATGTTCACAAACAGCAGGATAAAGGGCCAGTATTGCGGCTCGGAGTACCAGTTCACCCCCTCCATCCCAAAGGCCTTCAGGATGGTGTTGTTGATGAAGCCCGATTCGCTGCTGAGGAAGGTGAAGGCCAGGTAGCTGACGATAACCATGGAGATAAAGTAGGGTATCAGCACCACAGACTGGTACAGCTTGGCCGCCCATTTGCAGCGAATCTCGTTGAACAGGATAGCCACGGTGAGGCCCACCACCATGCCCGCCGCGATGAACAGCAGGTTGTACAGCACCGTGTTGCGGGTGATGTTCCAGGCGTCCTGGGTGGCAAACAGAAACCTGAAGTTGTCCAGCCCCACAAATTTGCCGTTGAACACGCCTTTGCTGTAGTCCAGCTCTCGGAAGGCCAGCTGCATGCCATACAAAGGCAGGTAGTTGTTGATTAAAATATACGCCAGGGCTGGCAGGGCCATCAAGTACAGCGGGATGTATTTTTTCCAAATAATCTTTCTTCTGGGCCTGCCCGGGCGGCGCCGCTTCCCGCCGGACACCGCCGATGTTCCCATAACACCCAAATCTACCCCTCCTTATAGAAGCTCTTCACACCATCAGTATACCCTTTGTGCCCGCTGTTGTGGTATACCAATTCCGACGGCACGCTTCTCAATTTCCGACCTTGAACGCTTGGGGCTGCTGCAAGGCGATATGCCCCGCAACAGCCCCAAGCCTTGTAAAATGCGTTAATCGGGCCCGCCTATTGCAGCGCCAGCCAGGCATCCAGCTGGGCCTGCTTTTCATCCATGATGGTTTGCAGCCCGGCGTCGTACAGCCGCTGGATGAGCTTGGGAATCTCGGTAACCGGGTCTACCGTGCCGTTGCCGATGGCCTTGCCAAACTCGTCGTTCACCGCGTCGCAGGCCGCCACCTCGGTTTTAACGTTGGTGGGGTCGAACATAAAGCCCAGCGCCGGAGAATCCAGAATCGCGTCGTTCCAGGCAACGCGCAATCCGCGCAGCTCGTCCACGGTCAGCGGCGGGTCTACCACGGTCAGCGAGTCGGCACGGTCATACATCTTATTCACATCGCCGAAGGTCATCCAGTTGTTCAGCCAGCCGGCGTTCTCCACCAGCTCCACCACGCCGTCGCCCACCAGGTTATAGTGAGCGCCCTCAATGCCAAAGCGCAGCAGGTTGGTCAATTCGGCGCTGCTGTCCAGCAAATTGATAAGCTGCATGGCCTTGTCGGGGCGTTCGCAGCTGGTGGGCACGGCCCACACCTGCAGCTGGGTGTCGCCGGTGCTGCGCACGATGGGGGTGTTAAACATCACAGACCGCGCGGCCACGCCGCCGTTATTACCCATCTCGGGCCCGATGGAGGGCGCCGCCACGCAGTAGGCCTTGCCGGCCCACAGCATCTGGCTGCCGCTTTCCTGCGCCGTGTTCACGTCTTGGGAGATGTAGCCCAGCTGATACCATTCGCGCACCTTCAGCGCCGCCTGCATGAATACGTCGCTCTCAAATTGGTTCACTACGCTCAAAGTGCCGTCGGCGTTTTCCTGCAGCACGCCGCTGCCGTTGGTGCCCAGGTTATCGTAGTAGGGCAGCAGCACGGTGGCCACAGTGCCGCCGGTTTGCTCGGGCACCAGAACGGTCATCTCGGGCTCGTTCTCTTTAATAACGGCCAGCGCCTCGTCCAGGTCCTCAAGGGTTTTGATGGCGCCGATGTCGATGTTGTTGGCTTCGCTCTTTTCAACGGCCAGATGGAAACCGTAGCCGTTCCGCTTCACGGCGTTGTTTTGGGGAATGGCATACAGCTGGCCGTTGTAGTAGCCGCCCTGGATGGCGGTGCCCAGCACCTCGGCGATGTCGGAGCCCCACTCGGCGTACACATCGTCCAGGGGCTGGATGAGGTTGCTGCCCGCAAAACCGGCGATATAGCTGTAGCCGGGCATCAGCGCGATAAGGTCCATCTTCTCCTGCGCCGAGGCCTTCAGCGCCAGCACGTTGGCGATGTTGAACAGGCCCACCGCCTCCAATTCGATGGTGGCGTTAATCTCGCGCAGGATAATCTCGTTCACCGCGTCCTGCACCAGCTGCTGGTCTGGCATGGCCTCGCTCCACACCGGGTACAGCACCTTCAGCACATAAGGCTCTTCGTCAAAATCGATGCCCGAACCCTGCACATCGGATTCGGCACTTGAATCGGGGGCGGACGAACCGGACACGGCCTGGCTTTGGCTTTGGCTCTGGCTTTGGCTGGAAGAAGCGCTGTCGCCGCAGGCGGCCAGCACCATCAGCACCATCACAACCGCCAGAGTAAAACATAAAACTTTCTTCATACCTTTCCTCCTTCATGTTGGCGGGGTAATCCCCGCATTCCCTCAGCACGCCCATTATAGGCGCAAAAACGGGAGGAACGTTACACCGATTCCGACCTGGCGGTTCTCAATTTCCGACATTTTTATTGTTCTGGCGCTTCCCCAAGCCGCGGCGGGGCTGCCCGCAATTCCTTCTCCTCCGGCGCAAAGCGTGCGGGCAGGCCAAAGGTGCTTACGGCGCCGCCTTGGTTGTAAAAACGCCAGGTGGCCTGCGGGCCGAAGAAGATTTGAAGCCTGCGCACCACATTGCGGATGCCGATGCGCGCGCCGGCGTCCGCGGCCGGCTCGCCGCTGTTTAAGCTGTCCAGCAGTTCCGCGGGGTAGCCGGGGCCGGTGTCGGCAATGGTAATGCGCCCAAAGGGCTGGTAGTCCACCTCGTAGGCCTCCACGCGGATATCAATGCGCACGTCCTCGGTGAGGCGGATGGCGTATTTCATGGAATTTTCAACAAAGCTTTGCACCAGCAGCGGCGGCACCAGCATATCCTCCACCAGGCGGTCTACCTGAATGGTATAGCTGAAGCGGCTGGAATAGCGGATGGACTGTATCTCCAGATAGGCATCCACATGAGCAATTTCTTCCTGCAGGGAAACCAAATCCTCGTCCACCTTCACCATATAGCGAAAATAATCCACCGAATGCAGGATAAGCTGCCTTGCCAGGGCAAGGTCTTCGCTCTCCACCGCGTTGTACAGCATATTCAGCGCGTTGATGAGGAAATGCGGGCGTATCTGCAACTGGAGGTTGCGCAGCTGGGCCCGCTGGGCGCGCAGTTCTTCCTCATAAATGCCTATTTTCAGGCTCTGCACCTGCTCAATCATGCTGTTAAAGCATTCGTTCACCACCCGTATCTCGCTGGAGGCCCGGCCCGGCTTGATGCGGTAATCCAGGTTGCCCTTTTGTATCTCGCGCATGGCGGCCATCAAGCGCTGCAGCGGCCGGGTGACAATACGGTACACCAGCATAAACAGCAGCGGGATGGTGAGCAGCATAAACAGCGTGGCCACCTGGGTATACCGCTGCATAAAGGGCAGCCTTTCCAAAATGCTTTCCTGCCGCACCACCTCCACAATGGCATAGGGCGCCGTGTCCGAATGCTGGGCAATCAGCTGTTCGCCCCCGTCCAACGCTTCCCGACGGCCGTCCACGGCGTCTGCCGCAAGGCAGCTTAGCCCCGTAAGCACGCCCACACCGGCCAGCCGCCGCTGCAGCCTGTCCAGGTTCACATAGCTGCCGGCCACAATGGCGTCCTCGTATTTCACCATCTGCACCAGGTAGCCAATGCCGTCCAGGGTATGGGCCTGCCACTGCGTGTCGTCCCGGTTGGGGTCGCCGCTCATGCCGGCGGCGTATTCCTCCATATAGGCCTGCACGCGCGCGCGGTCGCCCGCGTCCACATTGCTGTTTGCCGCCGCAAGAAAGGTAAGGTTGCCGCGCCTGTCGTTCAGCCGCACAAAATACCCGTCTATCAGGTTGTTGGCCTGCGCCTTGTCTGTAAGCGTTTTTTGCAGCCGGATGCGGGCATACTGGATGCTGGCCTCGTCTTGGCTGAAAGCCGCCAGCAGGGCGTTGGTATCGCTAACGGCCACCCCCCGGCTGAAGCTCATAGAATTGCTTAGCTGGGCGTCCACCTGCGCGATATAGGCACGCAGCAAGTTTTCCTGCGTGCCCTCCACCTGCTGCATCAAAATACGGCGGGATTGATAATTGTTATAGATTAGGAGTATAGTTATTGGAATGAGAATGGCGTAGATGCTGGCTGCAAGCTTGAAGGACAAAGACCCCCGCACCCTTTTCCAGTCTACCTTCTTCAGAAACAGCATGGCGCACTCCTTTTTGTTTTGCCGGCGGATGCGTACACTACCACTATATGTTCGGCGGGTTTTTTTTGTCAATGCAGAGGTAAAGCATGAACATCCTGATTGTGGACGACGAGGCGCGGGCCATCCAGGCCGTGCAAAGCGGCGTGAACCTTGAAGCGCTGGGCTTTGCGGGCGTGTTTACCGCTTCCAACAAGGCGCAGGCCATCGAGTGCCTGAACGCCAACGCCATCGATATTCTTTTATGCGACATCGAAATGCCGATGGGCAGCGGGCTGGAGCTGCTGGAATGGGTGAACGAAAACAAGGGCGAGCTGTGCTGCATTTTCATGACCTGCTATGCCGAGTTCAGCTACGCCCAGCAGGCCATGCACCTTGGCGGCTTCGACTATGTGCTGAAGCCGCTGGATTTTGGCAGCCTAACCGGCATTTTGCGCAAGGCACGGCTGGTGGTGATAGAGCGCCGCAACCAGAAGGACGCAGATTCTTACAACCGTAAGGTGGCGGGCCGGCAGTTCTGGAAGGATTTTTTTGTGGGCGATATCGCCGCCAACCGGGAAAGCATCCGCCAGTATTGGCAGCAGCAGCACATCGATTTCCCCCTGGACGGCCTTTTTCTGCCCTTGCTGGTTAGCGTAAAGCGCTGGACAAGGCCCGTCAGCGCCGAAGACCGCAAGCTGTTCCTGTATGCCCTGCGCAATATAGCCGATGAACTGTTCGAGCTGCCGGGCACCGCCCGGGAGGTGGTGCCTTTCTCGAAGGACGTGGCGCTGGTGGTGCTTACTTTGCAGGCAGAGGCCCCGGAAGAGGCGCTGGCGGGCCTGCTGATGGACGCCTGCCACAGGCTAACCGGCGCGGCCGAAACATATCTGCGGGCGGTGGTGCACTGCACCATCGGCAAGGCGCAGGAAATCTGCCGCATCCCCGAGCAGATAGAGTTGCTGCAAACCATCGACTTTAACAATGTTGTGATGAAGCGTGACGTATTGTCGCTGAATACGTACCAGCATCTGAAGCAGGCCTATTCAAACGAGCATTCAAGGGCCTGGGCCCAGCTGCTGGCCCTGCGCGAATATGGCAAGGTGCGCGAGGATATCCGCTCTACCCTGGCCGGGCGGGTGGCCTCTGGAACGATAGACCGGCATTTCCTGGGAGGCCTCGCGCGCGATTTTGACTATATGCTGTACGACTACACCACCAAAAACCATTTTTTCCTGGACGAGATGACGAAGGACGACGTTTCCCGCAAGCTGCTGGAGGTCAGCGGTGAATCCGTGGAGGATTTTGAAGCCTGTGTGAACTATGTGCTGGAGCGGCTTGAATTTCACGGCCGGGAGAGCGCGGGGCAGCGTTCCCCCGTCCAGCGGGTGAAGCAGTATGTGGCGGACGGCATCGACCGGGAGCTGCCCATGGACGATATTGCCGCCCACGCGCAGCTGAACCCCGACTACTTGAACCGCATCTTCAAGAAGGAAACCGGGGTGGCCATCAGCCAGTATGTGGTGCAGCAAAAAATAGAAAAGGCCAAGTGGCTGCTGCGGCACACGGGCCAGCCCATTGGCGAAATTGCCGCCGCCGTTGGCTACTACAACTATTCCAGCTTCAACCGCAATTTTGGCAAGATAACCGGCATGTCGCCGCAGGAGTACAAGAAGAGCGTCGATTAGGGCGTGCCCGTTCGCTTTGCGCTAAGCCTCCCCAATAAATGAACCCTGGTGGCGAATTTATGAATAGGATTTTAGGCGTTGTTCGCCTATACTAATAATAATCATTATTCATTTGCCCACAGGGAAGGAGCATAACATGACGCAGGAGATAAAGGGAATTGGACGCATACAGGTGGAAACGCTGCCGCTGCCGCAAAGCATAACGGAAATACACCACCCCATTTACACCGCCTCGGGCAAGGTACTGTTTGCCTACCGCGCGCCGGGCCAAGCGGCCGAGGCAAACGAATTTACCATCGCCGTAGTGGACGACGACGGCACCGATTTGCGCACCGTGTACGCGGGCAAGGTGCGGTTGCACAAGTCTGGCAACGGCTTTCGCATGATGCCCTTTGCGGATAACAAACGCGTGCTGCTTGGGGATGAGATTTTGGAGGCCGAGCCCAGCCTGGACAAGCCCGAAACGGCCCGGCTGGTGCCGGTGGAATATCCCGCCCGGCTGATGAGCGACCCCCAAACCACCCATCATTGGTCCGAGATTGTTATCGCGCCCGACAACGAGCACATGGCCTGGACCAGCCTGCAGGGCTTTTCGGGCGCGGTGAACTACCTGGGCGTGCTGCGCCGCGAGGCCGACAAATATACCCTGGACAAGGTGCAGGTTATCAGCAGCACCCGGGGGCTAGTGCCAGACGAGGCAAACCCCGGCTACCTGCTGCAGCGGCCCATACGCGGCGGAGAGATTAAGCAGTTTGTGCGCGGCGGCACGGCGCTGTCGATGGCGGGCAGCGGCGGGGGCGCTTTGCCCGATTCGGTGGTGCAGGATTTCTGCTCCGACGCCATCACGCCCGTTACGCATATGCCGGGCTACGAGGAAACCACTATATTGTCGCCGGACGAAAAGCTGGGCATCACCATGAGCACCCGGTTTTCGCCCAAAACCAATTTTGCCATTCTGGGCCTGCTGCCCCGCCCCCATGCCGGGCTGGTTACCATGGCCATGACCATGAATATCTACCTGTACGCCGTGGCCGAGGTGCGCCGCTTCCGCAAGGGCAATGTGGGCCCGGCGCTTATCGAGGTGGAAAAATCGCAGCGCGAGCCGGGCTACCTGGGCGCGCAGCTGAGCGACCCGGAGGAAAACTGGGTGTACTACTCTCCCATGTCCTGGCATCCAGGCGGCAAAAGCGCCCTGTGGCCCGAGCAGCTGCGCGGCGACAGCGAGCCCCTCCGGGGGCGCATTCAAATGGTGCGCCTGCTTGATTACCGGCCCGCCCCACCGGTTTTGGCGCAGCAAACGCCGGACAACCCGCCCTATGGGGTGCCGCTGGAGCGCGCCGTCCCGCCCGAGCCCCAAAGCGCCGTTAGCGGGAAAATTGCGGGGAAAGCGGCCGGCTATATTGATTACACCAACCGGCCCGGCAATCCCATGGCCGGGGAGGCCGGCTTTACCCGGGCCGAGTATGTGGGCTTCAGCGACGACGGCGAAACCTTCTACAACGGCTACGAGGCCGCCAGCTCCTCGCCGGGCACGGGTATCTGCTACGAGGCGAAGCTGAAGGCGGAGGGCAAGGCCCCCGGCGAGATGGATTTCCGGCTGGACTTTACCCCCTTCCTGGGCTGGGCGCCCACGGGCGACGGGATGCCCCGCCTGCGCTTTGAGCCCGCCGAGGACGGGCGGCCCAAGAGCACCGGCTATGCCCGCTTTGGCGGTGTCACCCTGCGCGTGGAGGACATGGCGGATTAGGCATACAGAATAACATACTGCCCCCGTATTCGTGGCCGGGAATGCCGGGAATACGGGGGTTTTATATGGATATGCGCCGGAAAGGAAACCGACATGAGCGTAACGTATGAAGACAAGCACGGCAAAAAAGTGATAGCGGTGGATGGGCAGCCCTTTTTGCTGCTGGCCGGCGAGGTGTGCAATTCCAATTCATCCTCGCTGGAATACATGGAGCAGGTGTGGGAAAAAGCCGGCCGCCTTGGCATGAACACCCTGCTGCTGCCCATTACCTGGGAGCTGCTGGAGCCGGAAGAAGGGGTGTTTGATTTTACCCTGGCGGATGGCTTGATTGGGCAAGCCCGGAAATACGGAAAAAAGATTGTGTTTCTGTGGTTTGGCGCATGGAAAAACGCCCAATGCTACTACGCGCCCGCCTGGGTGAAAACCAATTTGCGGCGCTTTAAGCGCGCGGAGGTGGAAAAAGGGCATAACGGCACTACGCTGGCCAAATTCCATGGAATGCCTTATACCACCCTGTCGTACTTGTGCGAGGAAACGAACCGGGCCGACGCCAGGGCCTTTGGTGAACTGATGCGGCATATCCGGCAGGTGGACGAGCGGGAAAACACCGTGGTTGCCGTGCAGGTGGAGAACGAGCCCGGCCTTCAGGGCGCCGCGAGGGAACATTCGGACACGGCAGACGCCCGCTTTGCCGCCGACGTGCCCCAGGCCCTGGTAAACCACATGAAGGCCTGCACCGGCACGATGGCCCCGGACGTGGCCGAGGCCGTGCGGCAGGGTGCGTGCTCGGGAAGCTGGCAGGCGGTTTTCGGCCCGGTGGCCGAGGAGGTTTTCAGCGCCTGCCATATTGCCGCCTATATTGAAAAGGTGGCCGCCGCCGGAAAAGACGCGTATGCCCTTCCCATGTTTGTGAACTGCTGGCTGGATAAAGGGCAAGAACCCGGAATCTACCCCAGCGGCGGGCCGGTGGCGCGCATGATGGAGGTGTGGCGGTACGCCGCCCCCTCCATTGACGTGTTTGGCGCGGATATCTACGTTCCGGGCTTCCTGGACGTGTGCGACCAATACGTCAAGCTGGGCAACCCGTTGTTCATCCCCGAAACGGCGGCGCACAAATATGCGGGCCCAAGGCTGGTGCACGCGATAGGCCGCTACCACGCGCTTGGTTTCGCGCCCTTTTCGTTCGAAAGCATCGGGGGCAGCTTCCGGGCCTCGGACGCCTACCTGTTCGGCATCGACGTGAACGACCCGAACCTGGATTACGCGCAGAACCCGGACGAATATTGCTGGAACAACCAAACCCTTCACAGCTTGATGCCGCTGCTGGCGGAGCGCTATGGAACTGCGAGGCTTCAATCGGTTATCAGCGAGCGCCCAGAGCAGAACGTGATGGATTTCGGCGCGTTTTCCGTCCAGGCCAGGTTTGCGGACACAGACCCCAGGGTGAACCGCGACGAGGGGGTTTGCCTGGCTATTCAGATGTCTGACAACGCGTTCTACTTGATTGCCTACGGCTGTTCGCTGAACTTTGTATCAAACGACCCGGACAGGCCCTGTGTGGATTTTCTGGCTTACGAGGAGGGCGCGTTCCGCGACGGGACGTGGCGGCGGGGCCGCCGCCTGAATGGCGACGAGGCCGCCTCCCGGTGCTACAACGAGCCCGTGCTGCTGCGCGCCAGCCTGTTTGCCTACCAATAGTGAAGACAGGGGTATTGCCGCCAAGGCATGCCGCCGAACTTGTGTAAATGCAGTCTAAGGAGCGGTATCAAAACTGATTTCCAGCTGCCGGTCCATGGGGGTAAAGTCGGTGCAATACAGGCAAAACTGGTCGGCGGGCTGCGGGTCGCTGTTGCGCATGTTGGGGGCGTAGTTGTGCAGGCTAAAACCGCCGCACAGGCGCATCACCTCGCCGCCGCGGTTGTAGCTTGCATCCTGCCCGGCAATAAGCCAGCCGCCAGGCTGGGCCGGCACGGTAAGCCGGCCGCTGTGTACCAGCCCGCCGGGCGGTAAAATGCACTCCAGCTTGGCCGGAATGCCTGGGGTACCCTCTGTGCCTATGTGCAGCGTAAGCCCGCTTTTGGTAAATGCCACATCCACCTGCCAGCGGTGGTGCTGCCAGTTGGCTTTTTCCCGCAGGCTACGGTCTATCTTCCACCAATCCGGCTGCTGTATGCCCGGCAGGGGCCGCACATAGCCCCATTCCTGCTCGCAGCTAAGCCTGTAGCCGCCGGGGGTTTTATCAATGCGGGTGGCCACCAGCCTGCCAAACTGGAAAAAGGTGCAGGCCAGCTTAAAATAGGCTTTCAGGCCGCCGTATTGCACCTTCATAAAGGTGCTGTTGTCGCGCAGCAGGCTGCACGTCCAGTTTCCCTCGCGGTGGCGGGCCACGCCAATGCTTTCAAAATGCCGGTCGTAGCACAGGGGCATGGGCTCTTCGGCAGCCAGGGGCGGCGGCGGGGTTAGCATAAGGCGCGTAAGCAGGTTTTGATGCGACAGCGAAGCGTAAATTTCCTGCGGTGTGCCAATGGCAGCGCGCTGGCGCTCCATTTGCTCTAACAGGCGGTTTGCCATGTAGGCAAAGCGGGGGCTGCCGGTGCGCGCCGCCGTTTGGTAGCAGGTGTAAAAATGCCGAACCATAGACGCTTCTTTCCCGTAATCCTGCCGGCGCGAAGCCAGGGTCAGGCCGGTCATGTCCGGTTCTATATAATACCAGTTTTTTTCCAGGTTGCGCTCCACGGCCTGGTATAATTCCGGCATGTCCATGGGCAATGATGGTCAGGGACTCGTTGTTTGTCACATCGTATATGCCCACCGAGCGTTCGGTGTAATCCCCTTCTTCGTTGCAGTCAATGCCTTCGGAAAGGTAGGTTTTTGCGATGTCCAGGCATTTATCGTTGCCCAGGCTGCGGTAGCACAGCGCCATGGCCGAGGTGATAACCCAGCGGTGGTTGGGCGTGTGAAAGCCGCCGGTGGCAACGGCGCGCACGGTGGTTTCCAAAAAGGAGCGTGCCAGGGCCTTTGCGCGCAGTTCGTTTTCGGTTTTGGCCTCGCGCTCCAGCAAGCGGTAGGTGTAGCCCAGTATCTGCACGGCAAAGCTGTTGCTGGTGCAGTCGTGGAAATTGGTTTCCACCAAATCGATAGAACCGTCCTCGTGGCAATGCGCGCATAAAAACTCCAGCGCGTCTATGGCGGCGCTTAGCAGGGCGGTATCGCCGTGCCATCGCGATGCTTTGCAAAAATAGGCCGAAAGCAGGGTGTCGGCCGCGCCGGCGGAATGGTTGGGTTCGGCGTAACCCTTCTCCGGCGACATCTGCCCATGATAATCCCGTTTGGCGGGGTTTGTTTGGCGCAGTGCCAAGTGCTGCCCCACATAGTGGCCTATGTGGGGCAGCATATTGGGATGGAGGAGGATAAAATCGGTATTAAGCGTTCTGCTCGGCGTACAGTGCGTTCGCTTCGTCCTGCAGCACCTGGCCGCCGCGCGATAGCCACTCTTCAACAAAAGTGTCAAAGTAGTCTATTTCCAAATCACCCTTGATGATGCCTATGTAGGTTTCATCGCGGAAGGCAATCAGGTCGGCGCTGTACTCGGCCTGGGAAGGCGGCCAGCCGGTGATGTCGGGCTTGAGGTAGCTGTCGAAGAAGGGCTTTTCCTGCACTTCCATCTGCACCAGCTGCGCCGGATTTTTGTAGAACATGATGTCTATAACGTTCTCGTTGTAAACATAGTTGGGGCCATACACGCTGCGCAGTACGGCAACGCCCTTCGCGTTCAGCTCTTCGTTGGTTATCAATGAGGAAATACCGCCAAAATCGTTGTACTCGAAGGTTTCGCCCTCAATGCCGAACTCGGCCAGAATCGCCAGCTCATCGTCTACGCAGAAAGCGTCCATAATTTTGAAGATGGTGGCCAGCTTCGCGGGCTCTTGCTCCAGGGCAATGTTGTACACATAGCTCTCGCCCAGGCCGTAGTCGTTGTCTACGTAGTGGCCGTAGTCGCCGTAAGGGCCTACAATCCAGGGCCCAAAGTAAAAGTCAGAGTCTTCGCCGTTAATGGCCCAATATTCTTGGGCCACCGGGCCGCCCGCGTCGTTCAAAACCTCTCTTTTGCGGTAATGGTCCATGGAGGCATGGCCGGAAACGCCGTACAGGCCGTTGATAAAGCCCTGGCTGATGGCCCAGTATCCGCCGGTGTTTTCACCCGTCTTGGCCGAAAACTCGGGGTCAATCAAGCCGTCCGCGTACAGCTCTTGCAAAATAGTCAGCGCTTCTTTCACGCCGGGCAGAATGTCGGCATTGCGCACAACGCCGTCGTCCTGCAAATACCACTGGGAGTTGAAGCTGTCGGGGAAGCCGCTGTAAGAACCGAAGGCCGTGAGGAAGTACTTGATGGTGGAGGTGGAGAAGGCATAGGTGTCGTTCTGGCCGTTGCCATCGGGGTCTTCGTTCTTAAAGCGGTACATCAGCTCGATGAAATCATCGATGTTGGAGGGCAGGTTCTCGGGGTCTACGCCCAAATTGTCAATCCAGTCGCCGCGGTAAATCATGGCCTTCGGAATGGCCGACTTACCTATCATCTGGGGCATGGTAATCATTTTGCCGTCCGGGGTGCCGATGCAGGCGCCGGCCCACCAGGTGTCCACAATGTCCGCGCGGTCACCGTGCGCGCCGCCGCCGTTGATGTAGGCGTTGAGGTTGGGGGCATACTTTTCAAAGAAAGAGCGGTCCCAAGAGGCAATAAGGCCCTGGTTGTAGTAGTCGCGGATGCCGCTTTCGTTCTGCCCCAGCCAAATATCGGGGGCGGTGCCGCCGGCGATGCGCATGTTAATCAGTTCCTTATACTGAGGGTACTCTACATACACATTGGTCAGCGTTACGTCAATGTCGTACTTCTCTCTCAAAATCTTTTCCACTTCGCCCACCACAATATCCTGGGCTTCATCGTAGGGGGCAAACATGTAGGGCGCAAAGGTAATTTCGCCAGACCAGCTCAGTTCCTCCTCGCCGTCGCCACCGTCCTGCGGGGTGCTGGCAGACGCGGTGCTGCCAGAGCTGCTGGGCGATGCGGATGACGAGGAATCGCCACCGTCGGCGCACGCCGAAAGCGCCAGCAGCAAAGCCAGAAGAAGCGCGGTTGCCATAAATAGTTTTTTCATCTGAAACCTCCTTTAATTATGCGGCAGCAATAAGCTATCCTATGGCAGAATAGTTGTACCCGCTGCCGTTGATACCAAATGTAAGCTTTGCCTACCCTTTCAACGAACCAATCATAATGCCCTGCACAAAGTACCTTTGGATAAAGGGGTACACGCACAGGATGGGAACGGTGGCCACAAAAATGGCGGCGGCCTTCATCCCCTCCGGGCTGGACTGCGACTGCTCTATCAACGTAGAGCTGGTGGTCATTTCAAACATCTGCTGTGTGCCGGTTAAAATAATGCGCCGCAGCACTATTTGCAAGGTAAACATCGAATCATCGTTAACATACAGCAGTACATCGTACCACGCGTTCCAGTGCGACACGGCCAGCCACAGCGCAACGGTGGCAATAATGGGCGTGGACAGCGGCAGCACAATGGAAAAGAAGGTGCGCCAGCGTCCCGCGCCGTCTATCATACAGCTTTCTTCTATTTCTTCCGGCATGCTTTGGAAATAGTTGCGCATAATCACCAGGTTGTAGGCGCTTACCAGGCCCGGTAAAATCATGGACGCGTAGGTGTCTATCAAGCCCAATTGCTGCACCAGCAGGTAGGTGGGGATAAGCCCGCCGGTGAAGAACATGGTGAACACGATGAGAAAAGTCCATACGCTGCGGTGCGGCATAAACTTTTTGGATAGGGCGTAAGCGCCCAGGGCGGTGAAAAACAGCTGTATAACAGTGCCCGCAATGGTGCGTATCAGGGTGTTTTTGTAGCCAGACCAGATAAAGCGGCTGCTGAACACCTTGAAGTAGTTGTCTGTTGTAAAATCTACCGGCCACAGCACCATGCCGCCCTTGGTGGCCACATAGGAGGGCGAGAAGGACATCGCGAGCAAATGGACAAAGGGCAGTACGATGGTCAGCGTAAATATCGTAAACACCGCGTAGATGACGATATCACCGACACCGAAGCGTTCCCGTTTCATTATAGAAACCATCCCTTTCCGTGTAGTGCGGGGATACAAAGTGTGCTACCACAGCCCGTTGTCGCTCACGCGTTTGGCAACAAAGTTGGTGCCCAGCACCAGCACAAAGCCAATGGCATTCTTAAACAAGCCCATTGCCGTGGAAAAGGCATACTTCATTTCTTCCATGCCCTGGCGGTATACATAGGTATCAATAATATCACCGGTAGCGTATACGGCCGGGCTGTAGAAGTTAAACACCTGGTCAAACCCGGCGTCCATTACAAAGCCCAGGTTCAGAATAAGCAGTACCGTGATGGTGGGCAAGAGCGAGGGCAGGGTAATGTGGATGCGGGAGGCGCCGTCGCACATGGCGGCCTCGTACAGGGCCGTATCTATGCCGGCAATGGCGGCTAAATACAGAATAGAGCTCCAGCCCACGTTTTTCCAAATATCGGTAACCACCAGCGTGGCCTGGAAGGTGGAATTATTGCCCATAAAGTAAACGGGCTTATCAAAGCCAAACCAGTTTACCAAAACATCGTTCAGCATGCCAGTGTTGGGCGAAAGGATGTTGTAAAAAATACCGTACAGCACCACCCAGGAAAGGAAGTGGGGCAGGTAGCTGATGGTTTGCACGGTGCGCTTATAGGGCATGTGCCGCACTTCGGTAAGAAAAATAGCAAAGATAATGGGCATGGGGAAACCAAACACCAGCTTGTACAGGCTGATTTGAATGGTGTTGATAACCGCGCGCAGGAAGTTTGGGTTCTGGAAAACATCCCTGAAGTTGTCAAAGCCGTTCCATGGGCTGCCAAATACGCCCAACGGGATTTTATAATCCTTAAAGGCTATCATGATGCCGCCGATAGGGATATACTTAAAAATGATGAAATATGCCAGTACCGGCAGGAACATCAGGCAAAGCGCCGTGTGTTTCTTGTAGCCGCGGAAGCTGCCCAAAAACCTGCGGAAAGCGCTGGGCCTGCCGTGATACCCAAGGGCTGGGGCGTTGGTACGCCTCATGGTGCGTTTCCTCCTTTAAGTGGCGGGGTGACGAAAGCATAAAAAATCTGTGCCGATGCGATACGAACTGCACAAAAAATTTGTGAATGGGTACAGTTAATTGTGTATATTAAGGGTAGCATCCGGGGCGGGGTGTGTAAATAACACTTTTTTTGCCAGGCATCCTGTTTCATACAACTATTTATCGGTGGCGGCAAAAGTGGCACGCCCAAAAAGATACAACGAATTATCGGGCTACAACATTTTACCGATTGTTACCTAAATTTCTACCGTTTGCTTGCGCGGGTGCGCGGCGCTCTTTATAATAAAGATGCACAAAACACGCGCAGAAGGGGGGGAAACTCTGTGCGCCTTTCCAAATTGCGTAACAGCAGCATTATGCGCAAGCTCACCGTTACCTTTGCGGCTGTGGTGGTGGCGGCGGCGCTGTTAATCAGCGTGCCATTGTATGGGGTGTATTCCCACCTGTACAACGGCCGTGTGCAGGAAATGAACCGCCATCTGGTGGCCCAGTATGCCCGCCACATCACCGACACCGTGGTAGACCCGGTGGTGAACACCTACATCGATTTGTACCTGAACATGAACAATAAAACCGATATCGGCCTGTTGTTCCAGCCCCGGCTGCTAAGCGGCAACGCCTACACCATTGGCAGCGAGCTGTTAACCCTTACAAGCGCGTCCCGCGGCCTGATGGAGGGCATCCACATCTATTCGTCCGTGCAGGATGTGGTGGTATCCTCGGTGCTGGGCCTGAAATACAACCACCCCACCAACCGCCTGATATGGCCGGAGGTGGCCATGATAACCGGCGGCTTGCAGATGGACGGCAGAACCCACTGGACGGGCGCGCGCACCTTGCACTATGCTACTTCCCACGGCGTGGACGTGGTGTCGTTTGTGGGGGCATACCCGGTCAGCCGCCGGTTGCAAGAGGCCATCGGATGTGTTTCCATCGACATACGAGTGAGTTATCTTTCCGATTTGCTGGAGGGCCTGACATCCGGCATCACGGGCGATTTGATTTTGTTTGGCGGCGACGGCACCCCCCTTGCCCATACGGCCGCCCAGCCCTTAATTCCCCCCAACGACGGGTGGGGCGATGCGGCACGGCAGGAGATGCTGAGGGCCAGCGCCACGGGCGGCACTTTGAACGTAAGCGGCCAGAACGTGCTGGTGTCTTGCAGCGAGCTTGCCAATGGCTGGATGCTGGCCAACGTGGTAACCCTGGACGCTTTTAACGCGGCAACCGGCATGATGGCCCTGTGGGTTTTTGGCATTATGGCGGTGGTGGTGCTGCTGTGCATTTTGATAAGCAGCCGCTTGGTAAACAGTGTTACCGCGCCGCTTAACGCCATTATTGCCCGCACCCGCACCCTGCTGTCGCGCGCAAAAAACACCCACAGCGAAAGCAACGAATTTACCCTGATAGACGCGGCGCTGACAGAGCAATCGGCCCGCATTGCCACGCTGAACCAGGCGTGGGAAAACAGCCTGCCCGCCATTAAGCAAAACCTTTTGCGCAACCTGATTAGCCAAGGGTTTACAAGCGTGCAGGCCTTTGAGAAACAGGCGGGGGCATTTGGCAAATTGCCCGCCGATGGCCGATGCGGCTTTTTGCTGTTAAACCTGCTGGAGCGCGAGGATTCTCAAAACGATTCGGAGGTGGTGAACGCGGTTTTGGTGCGCCACCTGGAGGAGCTTAGCGGCCCAGGCATGCAGGTTATCGCGGGCGAGCTTTCCATGCAGTGTGTGGGCGCCTTGATTGTGGCCGAAAACCCGCTGCTGGAAAGCCGCCTGGAAGAGGTGGTGGCCTTTGCCAAGCGCACGCTGGAGGCAGACCTTACCGTGTCGATAGGCAGCTGGCAGGAAGGGCCTTTAACGGCCTGGCAGTCTTATCAAGACGCGCTGGAAGCGGGCGAAGCCTATTTCTTTTCGCCCTGGCAAAGCGTGTTTGCCCCGCGTGCCGCCAGCCCCCAGGCGGAGGAAGAGGCCCACAAAGCCCTGCGCCGCCAGGAGCAGCAGTTCAAAAACGCGCTGGTGCAAACATCGCAGGACAAGCTGGCCGTTTTGGTGCAGGTGTTTGCAAGCGATATTGCCGCCGCCCCCCTGCGCTGCAAAGACAAACACGCCCATCTGGTTAAAATGGCCGAGATTTTAAGCGAATACGCCGAGGACAAGGTGTCGGTGCAGGATGTTTTTGCCGTGCGCTACCCGCAGGACAGCGTTACCGATATCCACGAGTATGCCGCCTGGCTTACCAAGGCCGTTGCGCTGGTGATTGGCTGGAAGCAGGACGACGGCGACGGGCGCGCGCGGGATATTATCAGCGGCATTAAGCAGTACATTGCCGCCAACCTGGATAAAGAACTGTCGCTAACCACCCTAAGCGAATACACGGCGCTGAGCAACAACTATATCAGCTATGTGTTTAAGGAAAAAACCGGCATCGGCCTGGTGGATTACATTACCCAGGAGCGCATGGAGCGCGCGCGGGAATTGCTGGGCGATACCACCAAAACCATCGAGAGCATCGCGCGCCAGCTGGGCTACCACACCCCGCACTATTTTACCAAGCGCTTTAGGCAATATTACGGCCAAACGCCCCAGCAGTACAGGCATGCCCTGTAGCCGCAAAACGTTAAGAAAGGAACATCCCCATGAAAAACTACGCCAGCCGTTATGCCGCCCTGGAAACACACGCCGCCAACCCCTGGGCCGAGCGGATACTAGGCCAGCTGGCCTTTGCGGTGAAGCTGTACGAAAACGGCGCGCACCAGAACACAGCCTGCCTGAACGAGGCCTTTGAAACCCTGGAAAATACCCTTGCCGCCGAGGGCTGCATTGGCGCCGGCGCCGCGCAAAAAGCAGAAGCCGCGCTGCTGCCGCTGAAAAGCCTAAGCAAAACCTACACCGTTTTGTGCGCCGCGCACGCGCACATTGATATGGACTGGATGTGGAGCGCGGCCGAAACCGTAACCATCACGCTGGACACCTTCCGCACCATGCTGGATTTGGTGTACCGCATTGTGGAAGAGAACGACCCCGGCATGCTGGAAGAGATACGCCGGCGCGTGCAGGAGGGGCGCTGGGAGGTTACGGCCAGCACCTGGGTTGAAACGGATAAAAATATGCCCTGCGGCGAAAGCCTGGCACGGCACATTTTGTATACCAAGCGCTACATGAACAAGCTGTTTGGCCTTGGCAACGATGCGCTGAAGCTGGATTTTGAACCCGATACCTTTGGGCACAGCGAAAATGTGCCGGAAATACTGGCACGAGGCGGCGTTAGATATTATTACCATTGCCGGGGAAACGGGGAAGAGTTTATTTACAACTGGCAGGCGCCCTCGGGCGAAAGCGTGCTGGTATACCGCGAGCCGCTGTGGTACATCGCATCCATTGATGCCAACCTGGCGCGCTATGTGCCCGATTTTTGCCACACCCACGGCGGCGGCGTGAAAACCATGCTGAAAGTGTACGGCGTGGGCAACCACGGCGGCGGGCCCACCCGCCGGGATATCCGCCAATTGATGAACATGCGCGAATGGCCCGTATATCCGAGCATTGAGTTTGGCACCTTCCGCCAATATTTTGATACGCTGGCCGAATACCGCGAGCGTTTCCCAACCGTGCGCCGCGAGCTTAACTTTACGTTCAGCGGCTGTTACACCACCCAAAGCCGCATCAAGATGGCAAACCGGGTGGGCGAGCGCCGCCTGGCCCAGGCCGAGGGTGTAAGCGCCGCGGCCCACACGCTGGCCGGGCTTTCCTACCCCGCCGCGCGTTACCGCGCCGCCTGGGAAAAGGTGCTGTACAACCAGTTTCACGATATTTTGCCCGGCTCTTGCGTGCAAGACAGCCGCGAGGATGCCATGGCCCGTTTCCGGCAGGTGCTAACGGTGGCCAACACCGAGGCGGCCGGTGCTATGCGCGCTATTTCCCAGCAGATAGATACCGCCTTTGTGCCCTATGTGGAAGACGAGCAGTCCCGCGCCGAGGGCGCGGGCGCGGGGTACAACACCAAGAATTATATCGTCCCCGCCGCCGAGCGCGGCAGCGGCGAAACGCGGTTGTTCCATGTGTTTAACCCCTCGGCGTTCCAGCGGCAGGCCGTGGCCGAACTAACCGTGTGGGACTGGTGCTATGAGCCCAAACAGGCCATGGCCTGCCTGCCGGACGGCACGCCCCTGCCCTGCCAGCTGCTGGACGTGCGGGAAGATACGGCACTGTACAGTAACCGGGGCCGTTTTTGGGGCCACAAAATGTTTACCTTGCTGGTGCAGGTAACCGTGCCCGCCCTGGGTTACGCCACCGTTGTCATCAAAAAGGCGGCGGAGGATAAAATTTCACCTCTGTATTCCCTGGCCCCGCGCACCGAGGCCCCCCCGCCCTGCGTGATGGAAAACGAGTACCTGCGCGTTACCTTCGCGCCCGGCACGCCGCAGCTGGTATCTATTACAGATAAAGCCAGCGGCAAGGAACTGCTTGGCAAAGCAGAGGACGGCGGTTTCAGGCTGATACAGGAGGAAACCTCCGAAAGGCAGAACGCCTGGACGGTGGGCCAGTACATGAGCAATGTGCCTGCCGGCAGCAATCACCGCATTGTGAACCGGCACTTAGAGCCGAACGCCGTGCGTCAGTACATTGACGCGCAGGCCTCTTTTGGCGATTCCGCGCTGCAATACCGTATCATGCTGGAAAAAGGCAGCCCCGCTTTGCACTTTGGCGTGTATGTAGACTGGCAGGAGAAACCGGTGCGCGGGGTAAACATTCCGCAACTGGCTTACCGCCTGCCCCTGGCCTACGGCTGCGGGGGCTATAAATACGATGTGCCCTTTGGCGTTACCCTGCGCGAAGGCATGCACCAGGATTTGCCGGGCCTCAGCTTTGCCTGCGGCGTGCCGGCAAACCCGGACGAAGCCGCGCTGTACCTGGTGAGCGAAACCAAATACGGTTTCCGCTGCGTGGAAAACAGTTTGGCCCTTACCTTGCTGCGCAGTGCCTACTACCCAGACCCGTACCCCGAGCTGGGCGAACATCGCTTTGGTTTTTCTGTGCGCCTGACACAGGGCACAAGCAACCTGGCCTTGCTGAAGGGCGCCGAGGAGAGCACGCGGGGCTTTAACAGCCTAAGCGTGTGCGCGGGCCGCAAAGGCAGCTTGCCAACCGCTTTAAGCTTTGCGCAGGTAAGCGGCGGCACGGCCATGCTAAGCGCCGTGAAAAACGATGAGGACGGCGACGGGTACACCGTGCTGCGCCTGTACGAAACCGAGGGCAAAGACACCACGGCCGTGATTGACTTTTGCGGGCCGGTAAAAGAGGCCCTGCCGGCAGATATTAACGAAACACAGCAGCCCGGAGCCGCCCCCAGCTGGCAGGGCAGCCGCTTGCAGGTGGCGGTGGGCGCGGGCAGTGTGTGTACCGTAAAGGTGCGGGTGGCGTATCCATAAAACTGTTTGGAGGAATACCCTTGTATTTTTTGCTTAAGCGCGCGGCTGTGATTGTGGAACAACTGGAGGGGCTGTGCTATAGCGGCCAGGTGGAAGCTGGCCCTGTGGTGTGCAAGCCCGGGCGCTACCAAAGCTATGCCATGGCAAACGCCGCGCCCGGCGCGTGGCAGCCCTTTGCCCCCGGGGACACCTGGGGCGGCGAGGGCTGCCACCAGTGGTTTCACCTGGAGGTGAACCTGCCCCAGGGCTACAACCCCGAAACCACCGTGCTGCTGCTAAGCACTGGTGCCAAGGGCTGGGACGAAGACAACCCGCAGTTTTTGGTATATATCAACGATGTTTTGCATTGCGGCATGGACATTAACCACCGGGAAACACCTTTCCCGGCGGGCGCTTTTGCGCAGGGCTTGCCCTGCGCGCTGGACATAAGCGCCTACAGCGGCTTTTTGGGCAAGCGCTGCGCCTTTAGCGCGCAATTGGCGGTGCTGCAGCGCGAAACCCGCAATTTGTACCACGACCTGCTGGCACCCCTGCAATTGGCGCAGGCCCTGCACGAAGGGGACAAAACCTGGATAGAACTGGAAAAGCTGCTGAATGAAGCGGTGAACTTATTGGACCTGCGCGAAGCGTATTCGCCCGAGTATCATCAAAGTGTGGCGGCATGCCGGGACTTTTTGCGCCAAAACCTGTACGACGGCACCCCGCGTGATGTGGGCGCCGTGGCCACCTGCATTGGCCACACGCACATAGACATAGCCTGGCTGTGGACCATCAGCCAAACCAGGGAGAAAGCCGCGCGCAGTTTTTCCACCGTTTTGCGCCTGATGGAAGAGTACCCAAGCTACCGTTTTATGTCCAGCCAGCCTATTTTATACCAGTTTATCAGGCAAGACCACCCGCAGCTGTACGCGCAAATAAAGCAGCGCGTGCGCGAGGGCCGCTGGGAGCCGGAGGGCGCCATGTGGGTGGAGGCAGACTGCAATTTGCCGTGCGGAGAATCCCTGGTGCGGCAAATACTGTACGGCAAGCGGTTTTTTAGGGAAGAGTTTGGCGTGGACAGCCGTGTGCTGTGGCTGCCGGACGTGTTTGGCTACCCCGGCGCATTGCCGCAGATTATGAAGCAAAGCGGCATAGACTATTTTATGACCACCAAAATAAGCTGGAACCAGACAAACCGCATGCCCTGCGATACCTTTCGCTGGCAGGGCATAGACGGCAGCAGTGTGCTGGCCCATTTTATCACCACGCCGCACCGCGCGCGCGCGGGTTTTCACACCGAGTACAACGGCGACACGCGCCCCGTCAGTGTGCTGGGTGCGTGGGAAACCTACCGTCAGAAGGATGTTAACAACGATGTGCTTATATCCTACGGCTACGGCGACGGCGGCGGCGGGCCCACCCGCACCATGCTGGAACACGCGGACAGGCTGGCCTATGGCCTGCCCGGCGCGCCCCGGGTGCGCCAGGGCTTTGCCGGAGCGTATTTTGATGCCCTGAATGAGCGGGTGGCGAACAACCGCTTTTTGCCCGCGTGGAACGGGGAGCTGTACTTTGAGCTGCACCGGGGCAGCCTAACCAGCATGGGGCGCAACAAGCGCGATAACCGCCTGTGCGAAAGGATGTGCCACAACGCCGAGCTGCTGGGCGTGCTGGCCCAGGGCCTGGGCAAGCCCTACCCCGCGCGGGAAATGGAGGCTGTCTGGCAGGAGGTGCTTAGCTACCAGTTCCACGATATTTTGCCGGGCACGGCCATAGAGGCGGTGTACGAAGACACCCAGGCGGCTTACACGCGCCTGCTGCGGCAAGGCCAAACCTTGATGGACCAAAGCCTGAACGCCCTTACCGAGGGCGTTAACGCCCCCGAGGACGGCGTGGTGGTGTACAACACCCTGTCTTTTGCGCGCGGCGGGCTTATAGAACTGCAAGCGCCAAACGGCGAGGGCCTGGAAGTGTACACGGCAGACGGGCAAAGGCTGGATAGCCAGTGGGCAAGCGGTCGGCTGTGCTTTTGGGCGCCGGACGTGCCGTGTCTGGGCTATGCCTTCTACGCACTGCGCGCTAAGCAAAAAAGTGCGCAAGCAGCTTCGGCAGCCCCGCACAGCGGCTTTTGGGCAAACGCCCAAGGTTTTGAAACCCCGTATTATACCGGAGAATGGGATGCCGCGGGCCGCATAACCAGCCTTTACCACAAAACGGAGGGGCGGCAGCTGGTGCCGGAGGGCGGCGCGCTGAACCGCCTGTTTGCCTATGAAGACAAGCCGATGAACTGGGACAACTGGGACATAGACCCTTATTACAGCGAAAAGGGCTGGCCGGTAAACCAAAGCCCGGTGTTCACCTTGCTGGAAACCGGGCCTCTGCGCTGTGTGGCTCAAACGGAAATGGTTTTTCATCGTTCAACCATCCGCCAACAAATTACGCTGTACCGCAATTCGCCCCTTATCCAGTTTGATAGCGTTGTAGACTGGCACGAAGACCAGGTGCTGCTAAAGGCCGAGTTTGACGTGGACGTGCATTTTGACGCGGCTACCTATGATATCCAGTTTGGCAACGTGCAGCGCCCCGCCCACAACAACACCAGCTGGCAGGCCGCGCAGTTTGAGGTGTGCGCCCACAAATGGGTGGATGCCTCGGAGGACGGATTTGGCGTAAGCCTGCTGAACGACTGCAAGTACGGCCACCGGGTGAAGGAAGGGCGCATGGAAATAAGCTTGATTAAGTGCGGGCGGTATCCCAACCCAAACGCGGACAGGGAGCGCCACCGCTTTACCTATTGCCTGTATCCCCACGCGGGCGGCTGGCGGGAAGCGCAAACCGTACAGCACGCCTACGGCCTGAACAACCCCCTGATTGCCATCCCGAAGACCGCCGGCGGCGGCGCGCTGCCGCCGGCCTACAGCCTGGCGCAGGTGGACGCGCCAAATGTGCTGATAGAAACCGTGAAACCCGCCGAGGACGGCCAAGGCATTATTCTGCGCCTGTACGAAAGCCACGGGCGGCGCAGCCGGGCGGCTTTAAGCACGGTTTACCCGCGCTTTACCCTGCAGCCCTGTGATTTACTGGAAAACCCTGCCGGCGATGAAACGCAGGCAGGGCGGCAGTTCGAGTTTACCATACGGCCTTACGAGATACAAACCTACAGGCTAACCGTTACGGAATAACAGACTTAGATACTGCACACCGTTTCCATGGCTATTTCCGCCCAGCGGAACAGGCGCTGCGGCTGGCGCAGCAGCGTGGATAAATCTTTTAGGATAAATTCCAAATTCACATGGTGGCGCTTGGCAACCGCCACGGTTTCGGCAAGGTCTTTGCGCACCAGGTCGTAGTCCACGCTGTCCGATGCCAAAAACGCCGGGTTGGGCTTGCAAGACATCACCGCCCGGCGGCCAATTTTTTCGGCAAAGGCTTCCTTATGGCTCCACGGGCTGCAAGACACCTTGCGGATGTTGGGAATTTCCAAAACACTTTCCAGCCGGTCGTCCAGCCGCTCGCAGCAGCCATAGTACAGCATGCCAAACTTGGAGGCCAGCTTGCGCAGGTAGTCCAGCTCGTATTCCAGCGTTGTTGCCGGCGCTACGGCGGTAAACAGCTGCGCCAGGCCAAACGCCCAGCAGTTTTTCGATTCCGGGCCTTTGCTTTGGCCGGGCGCGGGCAGCAGCTCGTCGGTGTAAATATGGCTGCAATGGCAAACAGCGTTCACATCGTCGTGCAAGCCCAGGCGGTTGGCCATGTCGATGCCGTGCTCCAGCGATTGATACATGCGCTGTGCTAACGCGTGCATGAACTCGGGGCGGTCCATCAGCTCTATGTACGCGTTTTCCACCCCCATATAGGTGCTGATGGAATCCCACACGCCTAAATGGAACTGCACGCCCCGCATGCGCACCGGAAGAATGCCGTTAAACACCTCGCAGGCGGTTTGGTAGCGCTCCTCGCTCAGCGCCTCGTCGTGGGTAAACACCATGTCCGTTATTTTTTCCAGGTCTTCCGGCTCTTGTATCTGGTTGGTGTACGCGCGGCTGGCCACCGACAGGCTTTCGCTTTTTCGGATATTCTCCGCCTTGCTGCTAAGGCCGTAGCCGCTGCCGGTAATGGCCTTGGGGATGGACACAAAGGGGTCGGGCACTTTGTCTGCCGGCATATGCTTATGCAGGTACAAGCCGCGGCGCAGCTCCGTTTCCACCTGCCTGAAGAAGGGGTCTTCCACCTGCGGGGCCAGCTGCCCGTCAAAGTCCATCTCATTCCAGGGTATCTGGTCTATCAGCACCATGGGGCGCTGCATGGCACCCCGGTTCAGCGCTTTCCACATCTCTATCTTTTCGCGGTGCGCGCCGGGGTTCGCCATCTCGGCGTACTGTGCGGCAACATCACGCAGGCGCTGCCGGTCTTTGCCGGATAGTTCCATAGCCACTCTCCTTTACAGATAAAGTATTTGTCTAAGTATAGCGCCATACGCCTTGTTTACCTATACAAATTTTTGACTATACCGGTTTACCACAATTTATCGCGGAGGAAAAAACATGACGAAGGTACAGCTGCAACAGCACTGCGAAAGCATCATTGCAAAGATTATGGACGATGACAAAACCGACGACAATATTTTGTTTGATATGTCGATTTGGGATTGGTCTCAGGGGGTGGCGCTGTATGGCATATGGAGCTATTATGCCGCCAGCGGCAAAATGCAGTATCGCGATTATTTGGAAAAATGGTTTGAGGGGCAAATGCCCAAACCCCAGGTGAAAAACGTGAACACCATGGCCCCCTTGCTGACACTGTGCCGCCTGTATGAGGAAACCCGCAAACCCGAGTATTTGAATTTTTGCACCGATTGGGCCGACTGGGTGCTAAACGAGATGCCCCGCACCGAGATGGGCGGCATTCAGCATATTACCATTGATTCGCCCAACACACAGCAGCTATGGGCAGACACCGTGTTTATGACGGTGCTGTTTCTAATCAAGTGCGGCCAAATTTCAGGGCGGCAGGAATACATCCAGGAAGGCTTAAAGCAGTTTTTATTGCATATCCGCTACTTAGCCGATAAAGCCAGCGGCCTTTGGTATCACGGCTATTCGTTTATACGGCGCGACAATTTTGCCGGGGCGCTGTGGGCGCGCGGCAACTGCTGGTTTACCATGGCCGCGGCCGAGCTGCCGTTGCTGGACAACCACTACCCCTGGGTGCAAGAGATGATATTGGACGCTTACCGCAAACAGGCCGAGGGGCTGCGCGCGGTGCAAGCCGAAAGCGGGCTGTGGCACACGCTTTTAGACGACCCCGAGGCGTATACCGAGGTTTCCGGTTCGGCCGGGTTTGTGTGCGGCCTGCTAAAGGGCCTGCGAACGGGCAGCCTGGACGAAAGCTACCGTGCGTGCGCTTTGCGCGGCGCCGAAGGCGTGATTGCCAACATCGGCGAAGACGGCATGGTGCAAAATGTGTCTTACGGCACAGTGGTGGCCGACAACCTGGAGTACTACAAAAAAGTGCGGCTGCGCCCCACGGGCTACGGGCAAAACATTGCGCTGATGATGCTGGTGGAACTGATGGCCGGCGGCTTTTACGAGGAGTAGAGCAATTATGGTATGGGACAGGGAACGATATATAGCGCATTGCCTGTTTGAGGACACCGGCAGGGAAATGTTCTGCGAGCTGTTTGGCCCATTGGTGGGCCTGCGCGAGGAGTGGACGGCGCAGGGGGCCGGCGCGCAGGAACTGGACTTAACCGCCTTTGACTGGGACTATGTGCCCAAGATTGATTTGGCGGCGCAAACGGGATTGTTCCGCCCCTTAGAGCCCGTGGTTTTGGAAGAAACCAGCCACTACCGGGTGGTGAGGGACGCGTACGGACGCACGGCCAAACTGATAAAAAGCAGCTCCAGCATCCCCTTGCCGCTGGATTACCCGGTGTGCGACATGGACAGCTGGCTGGCCATGAAACCCCGCTTTACCTTTTGCGAAGAACGGCTGGACATTGAAGAATTGCGCGAATCTGCCAAAAAGCAGAAAGAGGGCGTGCTGCTGGTGCTGCCGGTACCCGGCGGGTTTGATCTTCCGCGCCAACTGATGGGCGAAGAGGCGCTGTGCTATGCCTATTATGATGCGCCCGAAGTGATAAGCGACATGATGGCCACCCTGACGGATACCTGCGCGAAGGTGCTGGAACGTTTGAACGCCCTGGGTATCGTGGTGGACAATGTGTTTATCCACGAGGACATGGCCGGGAAATCGGGCCCGCTGCTTGGGCCGGGGCAAATTGGCGAATACATTGCCCCGTATTACCGCCGCGTTATCACCCTGGCGGGCCAATGCGGATGCCGCCTGTTTTCCCAAGACAGCGACGGCAACATGAACCCCGTGCTGGACAGCTTTGTACAAGCCGGGCTGAACCTGGCTTACCCGGCAGAACCCGCCGCCGGCATGGATATGGTGGCGGTGCGCAAAAAGTACGGCAAACGCCTGGCACTGAAAGGCGGCATAGACAAGTTTGCGCTGGCCAAGGGGAAAGCGGCCATAAGAAACGAGCTGGAATATAAACTGCAGCCCCTGATGCAAAAGGGCGGCACGGTGTTTGGGCTGGACCATCGCATACCGGGCGGCACGCCGCTGGAAGATTACCGCTACTATGTAAACACGGCCCGCGAACTGCTGGGGCTGCCGCCGGTTGGGGCGCGGCGCGGCTGGGCGCGGATGGCATTCTAGCAACCATTAGGAAAGGAAACCCCCATATGCAACTAGGTGTGCGCGCCCACGATTTTGGCAAGCTGCCGCCCCGCCAACTGGCCGAAACAGTGGCCGGCCACGGCTTTACCGCCGTGCAGCTGGCGCTGCCCAAAGCCATAGAGGGCATTGGCTCTTACCGGGATGTTACAGACCGCCTGCTGTACGAGATAAAAGATGCCTTTGCCGCGTGCAAGGTGGACATAGCGGTTTTGGGCTGCTATATAGAGCCGGTGATGCCAAGCGCCGCTTTGCGCCGCGAACAGGCAGAATTGTTTATGCGCGGCATCTACTGCGCCGCCATGCTGAACGCCGGCTGTGTTGCCACCGAAACCAGCTGGTTTGACGAACCCGAAACCGAACGGCCGCAGGCCCTGGGGTTTTTATATGAAGCGCTGGAAACATGGCTTGCGCAGGCCGCAAAAGACGGCGTTACCGTGGGCATAGAACCGGTGCGGCGGCACACCCTGCATACCCCGGGGGAAACGGCCGATTTACTGCGGCGCTTTGCAAACGCGCCGCTGGCCGTGGTGTTCGACCCCATGAACCTGCTGGCCCCGGAGAAAGTGCCCGCCCAGCAGGCGCTGTGGGCCGAATGCCTTAATGCCTTTGGCGGGCACGTTGCCGCCTTACACGTAAAAGACGCGCAGCTGGCAGGCAGCGCGTTTGCCGCCTGCCCATTGGGGGCGGGTGTTATGCAATACCATCCCGCCATTACCGCCTGGCTGGCCGATGCAAACACCGCCATCCCCCTGCTGCGCGAGGGTCTTGACTTAAACCGCATCCCCGAGGAAACGGCCTGGATGCGAGAAACTTTTGGGGTTGCCTACGGCTGCCTGCCAATATAGGCCAGGATGCCGCCATCCACATACAGAATATGCCCGTTTACAAAATTGCTGGCCTCGCTGGCCAAAAATACGGCCGGCCCTTTCAAATCATCCGTGGTGCCCCAGCGCGCCGCGGGTGTTTTGGCAAGGATAAACGCATCAAAGGGGTGGCGGCTGCCATCCGGCTGTTTCTCGCGCAGAGGCGCTGTTTGGGGCGTTTCAATATACCCCGGCCCTATGCCGTTGCACTGGATGTTGGCGCTGCCAAACTCTGAACAGATATTTCTGGTCAGCATCTTCAATCCACCCTTGGCGGCGGCGTAGCCCGCCACGGTTTCCCGGCCAAGCTCGCTCATCATGCTGCAAATGTTGATAATTTTACCGTGGCCCTTGGCAATCATGCCCGGCAGCACCGCTTTGCTTACAATAAACGGCGCGTTCAGGTCTACGTCTACCACGGTGCGGAAATCCTCGGCGCTCATCTCCAGCATGGGGATGCGCTTGATGATGCCCGCGTTGTTTACAAGAATGTCAATAACACCCACATCGGCTTCTATTTGCGCTATCAGTGCCCCGACGGCTGTTTCATCGGTTACGTCGCACACATAGCCATGGGCCGCAATACCCTCGGCCCGGTAAGCCGCCATGCCCTTGTCCACCAGCTCCTGCCGGATATCATTAAAAACGATGGTGGCGCCCGCCCCGGCCAGTGCCTGGGCAATGGCAAAGCCAATGCCATAGGACGCGCCGGTAACCAGCGCGGTTTTGCCCTGCAAAGAAAATATCTTATTCATTTCTGCACCCCGGTATCATCTTGGTTTTTTAAGAAAAGCATTACCGAATATCCGCAGTGGCTACTCCGTCCATGTCATCAAAGGCCTGGTTCTCGCCGCCCATGGCCCAAATAAAGGCATAGCTGCCTGTGCCGCAGCCCGCGTGGATGCTCCAGCTGGGTGAAATAACGGCTTCTTCGTTTTGCATCACGATGTGCCGCGTCTGCTGCGGCTGGCCCATCATGTGAAAAACCACGTTATCCCCTTCGATATCGAAGTAAGTGTACACTTCCATGCGGCGCTCGTGGGTATGCGCCGGCATGGTGTTCCACACGCTGCCCTCGTCCAGAATGGTAAGGCCCATGGAAAGCTGGCAGGTGGGCAGCACATCGGGGTGAATAAACTGGTTGATAACCCGCTTGTTGGCGGTTTTCTGCCCGCCCAGCGGTTTTTTAGCGGCATCGGCTATGCTGATATAGCGCGTTTCGCAGCGGCGGTGTGCCGGGTAGGAAACGCCGTAGAACTTGGCGGGCGAATCGGTGCAATCGCTGGCGAAGATGACCTCTTTAACACCCGTGGTGATATAGATGCAATCCTTGCGGCCCATTTTGTACACCGTGCCATCCACCGTGCAAGTGCCCGGGCCTCCGATGTTAAAAAAGCCGCACTCCCGGCGCTGCAGAAAGAAATCCGTGCCAAAATTGTGCCACACATCCATGCCCTTGTCGATGGGAACAGGCTCTTTTACGGGCAGGATGCCCAGCACCACGGCGCGGTCAACATGGCTGTAGGTAGCCTGCACGGTGTCGGGCTGATATAAGCCGCTTACCAAAAACTCGGCGCGAAGCTCCTCGGTGGTGTAGCGTTTTACGTCGTTTGGGCCAGTCGAGTATCGAATATCCATTCCATGAAACCCCTTTGCGGATTTTCTGTTCTCTTTCCAAAATTATAATATAGGCATCGCTTAATAACAAGCCTAGTAACCCATTTTACGGCACGACTGCGGCCGAAGCGGTGTGCGCCGCCCGGGCCATGGCGGCAATGTTTTCGGCGCTTACTCCCGGCAAAATCGATTCATGGCTGGGCGATATCACATAATTTACCCCAAACAGCCCGCGTAAACGCATCACCTCATCGTACACCTGCTGTGGGGTGGCGTTGGGTAAAATGTGCTGGGTGTCTACCCCGCCCACAAACACAATTTTGCCGTTGTACCGCGCGGCCAGGCTGGCGGCATCCATGTTCCGGGCCTTGGCCTGGATTGGGTGCAGCGCGTCCACGCCCGCTTCTATCAGTGTGGGGATAACCCGCGCGATAGAACCGCAGGAGTGCAGCAGCACCTTTTTGCCGTGCCGGTGCGCCTGGTTTGTGAACTGGCGGAAGTACGGCATAATAAAACGGTCAAAGCATTCGGGAGATACCAGAAGGTCCAGCTGGCTGCCAAAATCGTTGCCAAAGAAAAACATGTCAATGTCATCTTCGGCCTCTCCGTATAGCTTTTCGTTGGCGGCCAGGTAAAAATTCACCACCCGCTCGGTTACGGCGTCCACCACCTTGGGGTCTGTGTGCATCTTCACAAAGTAGTTTTCCATGCCAAACAAGTCGCACACATCGTGAAAAAAGCAGCTCCACGTGCCGCTTAGCACGGCCTGGCCGGCAGCCGCCGCCCGTTTGCAAGCCGCCACGGTTTGTGTAAAATCGCATTGGTTCACACTGGGCCAGGGGAAATCCTCCACCGCGGCAGGGTCTTCGCATTCGGCAAACACACCGTCCTGGCTTAAGCTGGTGCGCTCCTTGCCGTCCAGGGCATCAAACATTGGGCCGCTGCCCTGCCACATCCCATGGGTTTCGGGCATCACCCAGCAGGCCGTGTCGCCCAGCTTCACCCCCAGCTCAAAGTCATCCGCCACGTTAAACGCGTGAAACAGATACTGGGTGCTGGCGGGGTTGGGGCAGCCGTGCCAAAAACCGGGCATGTCGCTTCGATACTCCAAAATGGCGTTCAAATGTTCCTTTCCTGTCATTGTCTACCTCCCGCTTTCATAGCGCAATTCTATTGTAAGCAGTTCTTTGGGGCCCAGTGTAAAGCGTACCCCGCCGTCTTCTATGGAAAGCGGGCGCACCTGTTGGCCCAAAAGGTTGGCGGCATGGGCGGCCGCAATGGGCACCGGCAGGTGCAGCAAGCCGGTGGCAGTGTGTTCGCCCAGGTTCAAAAGGCGTGCGTAGGGGCCGTTTTCGCCGTTGGCAAGGGCGGTAAGCTGCACGCCCTTGGCAGTGATTGCCACCAGGGCTTTTTCCATGGGCAGCGGCCCGTCTTGCAAGCCGGCGCCGCACAGGCGCAGCCCATTGCGCCAATCATCCCCGCGCAGCGCGGCCTGGGCGGGGGTCTGGCAGGGGGTATAGTCCGCGCAAAGCCGGAATACGCTTTCTCCCATCAGCGGCAGGTTGCCCTGCATACGCCAGCCGGATTCATTGGCTGTGGTGCGCAGCAGGTTTAGTATAAAGGTGCGGGCCGCGTTGTCCGCCGCTTCCACCTCATACAGGCCCTGGCTGTACAGTGAGAAAGACGCCTTGCCGTCGGACATCCAGCTGACCCCCTGGCTGGGGTTCACCAGGCTGTCCGCCTCTATGTAGTCGCTTGTATCCGCCTTTTGGATGGGCCAGCGCTGCATGTCGTAAGGGGTTTTTGTGTAAAAATCCGCCGCGCTTTCAAGGCCGGTGTCAAACAAAACGCGCAAACGATGGTTGCCGCTGCGGTTTTGCACCGTAACGGCGGCCTCAATCTGCGCGCTGCCTTTTTTCAGCAGCAGGCGTGTTTCAATATCCAGCGGAACCGCTTCGCCCGTGCGGCGCAGGTCGTTGGCGCTTTGGGGAATCATCAGGCGGGCACTCAGGCACAGTTCGGCGGCCAGGGGGCCATCTGCCAGCACGCAAAAGGCGCAGCTGCCGCCCGCGGTGGCATACCGGGCGTTTTGCACCGGCGGGCGCGTCACCCAGCCATCACCCCAGTCGCCCGCGTCTTCGTACACAAACTGGTTGCGGTAAACGTGCCCGGTGGCTTTATCGCGCACTTCCAGGCTGCCGTCTTCGCACACCCGCACAACAATTGCCCCGGTGTCAAAGCTGTTGGCGGAAACCCGAAGGCTGCCCGCACTGCGCAGGGGCGGGTGGTATTCGGCATAGCTGTAGCTGTGGGTTTCGGTGTCCGGGCCTTTCAAGGCAAGGTCGTCATAGGTAAAAGCCGCGTAGCCGTGGGCGGGTATGGCTGCCTCAAATGCCAGGCGGCACAGCCTGTCGGTTTCAAAGCACACCAGCTTATGGGGCACTACCACCGGGTGTGCGGCGGGGGTAATTTCCAGTATCTGCCAGGCGGGCAGCAATTGCCCCCGCGGCCCGTACAGGCGCAAATTGCACTGAGAAGTTTCGCTTAGCGGCACTTCTGCCACAACCACGCCGTCATAGGGTAAATCCCCGGCGTTAAACAGCACAAAAGCGCCGTCTTTCCCGGGCCCGGCAGCCGTGCCAATGCCTTTGGCAATTTGTGCCAGGCTGTCTGTCAGGCTGGTTTCGGCCAGCTGCCGCACCTGACGAAAGCGGTAAACATTGTCTTCGTGCACCTCGCGCAGGCTGCACCCGCAAATAGAATCGTGCGGGTGGTTGCGCAGCAGGGTGCGCCAGGCAACGCGATGGAAATCCTTCCGGTCCATGAGCGGGCCGTCCCAGCCGGGCCTGGCCGGAACGGCAAGGCCGGCGGCCAGGTCTGCCGGTTCAGCCCAGCGGGCCAGCAGGGTTTCGCAGGCATCGTTTTGCTGTTTCAAAAACACCATCGAGGACAATACGTTTTTCAGCACCTGGTTGTTCACGCCTTTGCGGCCCGGGGTGTATAAAGCCCCCCGAATGGTTTCCAGCGCCGGGTTTTGGGCCCGGTGGGCTTTCACATAGTCTTCCAGGCGGCCGTGGTGTATGCGCACATCCGGCAGCACTTTGCGCAAAGTATCCAGCAGGGCGGGCATGCCGGGATATATGCCCGAATGGTCTGTTCCGTCCATCATCAGCACACAGGGGGCGCTCAACTGCGGGCGCATCACCTCCAGCAGTTCCCCGGCGCGTTGGGCCACCTCTTGCGCCGTGGGGGGCGCGCCGCCTTCAAAGGGCCAGCGCAGCGCAAAATAAAAGTTCGAGTAGCTGCGGTTTGCGTCCATCTTATAAGCGGTAACCGTGCTGCCGTCTGCGCCCTCCCAAATAAAGGCATCTTTTGGGTAATCGCCAATGCCCCGGTACAGCAGGGCGCTGTCAATGCCAAAACCGCGCAGTATTTGCGGAAACTGGCTGTTGTGGCCAAAAATGTCGGTTACATAACCATTGGCCAGGGGCGCAACACCCAGGCGGGCGCAATCGGCGTGGCCCGCCTGCAAATTGCGCACCAGGCTTTCCCCGTTCACCAAAAACTCGTCCGGCATCACATACATCGGGCCAACCACAAGACGCCCGGCGCGTAACAACGCGTAAAGCCGTTCGCGGTTATGGGGGCGTATCTCTAAATAATCTTCCAGCACAATGGTTTGCCCGTCAAAATGGAAAACCGGGAAAGCATTGTCTGCCTCCAGCACGTCCAGCATTTCGTCCAGCACGCGTACCAGCCGCGCGCGGTATGCCTGAAAAGGCTGATACCACTCCCTGTCCCAATGTGTGTGGGACACGATATACAAATCCAGTGCCATGCTACCCTCCATTGCCGCTAAGTGTGCGCGCCCGCCGGCTCAGCCGCCGCGCCGTGTGCTGGCCCGCTCAATCAGCCGCACAGGCAGAATTTTGTGCACACTGTAGGCAAGCTCGCCGCAAAGAATTTGGTCGGCAATGCGCGCCGCCTCATAGCCGATGCGAAAAAAAGGCTGCTCTATGGTTGAAAGCGCGTACGGCCCGTTTTCCAGTATGCTCATGTTGTCAAAGCCAATCACCGCCACGTCGCGCGGTACACTGCGGCCTATCGAGTCGAGGTATTTCAGCGCTTCTATCGCCGAATAGTCGGTGGCGCAAAAAAGGCCGTCCGGCGGGTTGGGTACACTAAACAGCTTTTCCATCCCTGCGCCGCCGTTTTGCCTGTTCGCGCAAAACACCACCATGTTTTCGTCGTAAGTATGCTCGTGTTCTTCCAGGGCCATGCGGTAGCCGGTTAGGCGCTGCTGCAGCACAGCCGCCTCTTTTAACGGCGATAAAGAGAAAAAACCAACGTTTTTGCAGCCGGCGGCAAGCAAATGCTCGGTGGCGATATACCCGCCGTGCACATTGTCGCTTACCACCAGGTTGCCGCTCACGCCTTCGGGGATGCGGTCTAAAAACACAAAGCGCGTGCCCGCGCGCTGCATACGGGCAAAAAAGTGCTGGTTTTCGGCCGCGCTGCACGGAAATACAATAATGCAATCGGCCCCGTTTTCCACCAGGCTTTCAATAATTTCCCGCTCTTCGTCCACATCCCGGTGGCTGAAGTGCAGGCTGGGGTAGTATCCGTTGGCAGACAAATAATCCTCCACCCCGCGCACCACGTCAAAAAGCTCGTTGTTTCCCGACGCGCTGGGCAAGAGCAAGGGCACATAGCGCCTGTTTTTTTCGGGGAGTGCCTGCTGGTGCACAAACACGCCGCTGCCCTGCACCCCGCGCACCAAGCCCTCTTCCTGCAACTCTTTCAGCGCGCGGCGCACCGTAATGCGGCTGGCCCCCAAAAGCGCCATCAGGTTTTTTTCCGTGGGCAGCTTGTCGCCTGTTTTCAGGCCGTTTTCGTGTATATAGTCTTTAATAAAATTGCTGGCATATCGGTATTTCGTTTCGGATGGATTCTTCAAGGCAGCCTCCCACGGCTGTATAAATAAGCCAAGTATGTGCTTATTTATCTCTATTTATGCGGTAAATGTATGGTATCACACATCGGTTTGTATTACAAGTGCTGCCGTTTCATTCGGCATTATCCCCATATTCTGGGGCGGGAGTGCTAAATGATGTATTGCCATGCGCGCGTTGTTGTGTTACCATAACAGGGATAAAAGAATACAAATATGCTACAATTGGGGGAACAGTATGGATTTCACACAGCTTCACCGGGACATTATTAACCGTAAAGCGGGTGGCAAAACCATTTGGCAGCCCCGCATCGAGTGCTGGTATACCGACCGGCAGTACAGAGCAGAGCCGCTGCCCGGGCGCTTTAAGGATGCCAGTGTGCTGGAATTGTACAACCGGTTGGGGGTGTCAAAACGCCTGTACGAGTTCAACGCTTGCATTGAGACAGAGTACGACCCCGCCGGGCGGATTGAAACAGAGCGCCGCGAGATAGACCCCACAACATTTGAGGAGCAGATACACACCCCGGTTGGCAGCGTAAATTGCATCCACAAGCGCAACTCCAGCAATTACGGTACGATGCCCCAGAAGTGGTGGATAGAAACCGCCGAGGACTTGAAAGTTTATATTTACATCGAGGCCCATACCCGGTTTCGTTTTAACCAGAATACCTACAACACCCTTGTAAGCGATTGGGGGCATTTGGGCCTGCCGTGCCTGTTCATTCCCCGGGTGAACATTCAGCGCTTGTTTATTGATTTGGCCGGGGTGGAAAACACCATCTTTATGCTGAGTGATGAAGAGGATTTGGTGCAGACCTATATCAAAACGGTGGACGCCTGCCATATGCGCCTGGTAGAGCTTTTATGCGAAACGCCCTTCGAGTGGATAAACTTTGGGGACAACATCCATTCCAAGGTTTTGTCGCCCAAGCTGTTTGAAAAATATGTTCTGCCCGCCTACCAGCAGCGCAACCACCGCTTGCACCAGGCCGGGAAATTTACCTTTGCCCATTTTGACGGAGATGTGAAAGAGCTGTTCCCCTATTTCCAGGCGTGCGGGCTAAACGGCATAGAAGCCATTACGCCGCGGCCTCAGGGTGATGTAAGCCTGGCCGAAGCGAAGCGGGCCATGGGAGATTTGTTTTTGATTGACGGCATTGCGGCTATTTTATTTGACGACTTGTACCCGCTGGAGCAGCTGAAGCAGCAGGCTGAAGAGTGCATGCACCTGTTTGAGGGGCAGCTGGTGCTGGGTATCTCGGACGAAATGTCCAGCACGGGAACGATAGACCGCATTGAGGTTGTGCGGGAGCTGGTGGAGAAGTTTAACGCCACGCGATAGCACAAGGTTTCCTATTGTTGAATGCAAGGATTTTGGAGGTGTGAAGCGATGCTGCTGGCCGGCTTGGATATTGGCACCACAGGCTGCAAAGTGACGGTGTACCACCCCGAGGGGGAATACCTGGGGCGCGTGTACCGCGATTACCCCCACGCGCGTAGCGCGGCGGGGCACGAAGTGGACGCGGCCCAGATATGGGAGGCCGCGCGGACGGTGCTGGCCGAGGCGGCGGCCAAGTGGCCGGGCATTGGCGGCATTGGCGTTACCAGCTTTGGCGAAAGCTTTGTATTGCTTAGCGAAAACGATGAACCCCTGCAAAACGTGATGCTGTATACCGACCCGCGCGGCGCGGAAGAATGCGCCGCGCTGACAGCCGCTGTGGGTGCGGACAGGCTGGCCCGCATTGCCGGGGTGAAGCCGCACCCCATGTACGCCGCCCCTAAGCTGATGTGGGTGAAAAACCACCGCCCGGAGATATGGGCAAAAACTAAGCGTATTTTCCAAATGGAAGATTACGTGGTTTACCTGCTTAGCGGCACGGCGCAGATAGACTATTCCCTGGCTACCCGCACCATGGCGTTTGATATCCGCGCATTGGCCTGGCAGGATGACGTGCTGGCCGCCGCCGGGATTGACAGGGCACTGCTGCCAAAGCCCGTGCCCATTGGCACACGCGCGGGCACGGTAAAGCCGGGCCTGGCCGTGCAATTGGGCCTTGGCGCAAACACGCTGGTGGTAAGCGCCGGGCAAGACCAAGTGGCCGCCGCCGTGGGCAGCGGCGTGTTTAGCGCAGACATGGCCGTGGATGGCGCAGGCACGGTGGAATGCATTACCCCGGTGTTCCAGAGCATCCCAAGCAGCGGCGGCTTCGCCGAGGGCGGCTACGCCGTTGTGCCCTATGTGGAGAAGGGCCAATATGTGTGCTACGCGTTTTCCTTTACGGGCGGGGCGGCGGTGAAGTGGTTTACCGACAACCTGGCCGGCTACGCCGCGGCGGATGCCGCGCGCCAGGGCATTGATATATATCGGGCACTGAAAAGCGATGTGCCGCTGGATAGGCCCACTGGCCTTATGGTATTGCCCCATTTTGCCGGGGCGGCCACACCGTACATGGATACAGGCAGCAAGGGCGCTATCCTGGGCCTTACACTGGAAACCACCCAAGCCGATATTTTTTGTGCGATTATGGAAGGCGTATGCTTTGAAATGCGCCTGAACAAGGAAAAACTGAACGCGGCGGGGATAAGCTTTTCTTCCCTGCGCGCCACCGGCGGTGGGGCCAACAGCCGGGCCTGGATGCAAATGAAAGCCGATGTGCTGGGCCTGCCCGTAACCAGCCTGCAAACGGCGGAAGCGGGTGGGGCTGGGGCCGCCATGATGGCAGGCGTAGCGGCAGGGATATGGCCAAGCCTGCCTGCCGCCGCCCAAACGATGGTGCAAGAGCGCGAGCGCTTTACCCCGCGCGCACACCTGCAAAAGATGTATGACGATGTTTACCGCCGATACACGGCGCTTTATAGCGCTGTGCGGCCATTGGTGTAGTGGCTGCACGCCGATGCACAAGGCATCATAAAAAGAAATGTCCTCACAGGGTTCAAATCCTGTAAGAACATTTCGACTGGTCGGAGTGGAATTATAGGACTTATAATACCAACGACCAAACGATAATTACACGCTTTCAAATGAGCATCATCTACATAATTATACCTTAAATGCCGCCCTTTACAATAGGGAGCGGCATTTTTATATATAAATTCATCGAATAGGGTAACGGATAATTCTTGGGTCATTCTGATAGCACCAACCCTTCCTAATCGTATATACAAAAAGCAAATTCGCACATTTGCTGCCTGCCACTTCTTTGCCCATAATGGTAGAGTAGAAGGAGGGCGAACCCCATGAAGAAAACCAAATACCATCTCACCCATGAACAATTGCAACTTGCCATCCACGCGTTGAATGAATTGCGCAACAAGCGCCTTGCCGCCGGGCAAAATATCACTACAGTGAACGACACCCTTCTTGCGGTGATGAACGCCAAAACCAAGCGCGTAAGGGTTGCGGGGTGATGCTGCATGGAAAATGGTAACAGAGAATTTGACGAAGCCTTTGATGCGTTCATTGAGAGCCATGAATTTGAGGTATCTCGGAACACCCTGTTCAGCACAGTGCGCCAAACCTTTATGGCGGGATGGGAAGCCGCAGGCGGTAAGCGCCCGCCTACGCGCCCCGCGATAGAGATAGCACCCAAAAGCCCAAAAGAGGAATAACCGAATACATAGCCCAACAGCCGTTTGTTCTGTTTGTTGAGAACAAGCGGCTTTGCTGTGCCTATTGATGACCTACAATTATTGAATCGAGATAGTAAGTTCTTTGCCTAAGGCAGTGGCAATCTTGTTCAAAAAAGCCAAAGAGGGATTGTAGTTGCCGCTTTCAAAGCGGCTGATATTGCTCTGCTTTGTTCCTGCACGGCGGGCAAGTTCGGTTTGGCTGATATTCTGCTCTATGCGGGCAGAAATCACTTCTTTTATCAATTCATATTGAGGTGCAAGCGCATCATACTCCGCTTTAAGTGCGGGGTCTTTTTCAAATGCTTCCTTTTTATACTCTTGAAAAGTCATTTGCTTGTTCTCCTCTCATAGTCTGCAAGGTAGGTTTGGGCTTTTCTTATCTCTGTAGGCGGCGTTTTTTGCGTCTTTTTGATAAAGCCGTGGAGCAACACGATGTTGTCGCCGACATGAATGAAATAGAATATGCGGGAAATATCGCTGCCAGTTTTAATGCGCAGCTCCCACAATTTGCCGTCAATATGCTTCGCGTGGGGCATTCTCAGTGCTGTGCCAAACTGCTCCAAAATTTCAATCTCATGGATGGCTTTTGTACGTTGCTGGCGAGTGAGTGAATCTAAAAAGCCTTGGACCGGTATTTCGCCGTTCTCACGTTCATAGAAAACGATACTCCACATAGTAGCTATACCCCTCTCAACATGATTATATCACATATGATATTGTTGTCAAGTTCCTCCCTACATAGCCGCCCAATAGCACGGTGGGCGGCAAATCTATTGAAGACAGGAGTGAGAAAACCTATGCGACCAAAGAAAAAACGTCAAAGGGGGGAACGGAAATGGAAGGTGAAGCCTGCCGCGTCTACGCCTGCGTGAACCAAAAGGGCGGCGTGGCCAAGACCGTCACCAGTTCCAATCTCGGCATCGGCCTTGCGCAGCACGGGCAGCGCGTCCTCATTGTAGACCTCGACAGCCAAGCCAGCCAAACCGTGAGCCTTGGCTGGCGGCAGCCGGACGAGTTGCCTGTGACCATTGCCACGCAGTTAAGCAAGGTGGTGGAGAAGAAGCCCTTCGACTCGCAGGAGCCACCCAAAGCGGGTAGTTCCTGCTGCTTTTTTGGGGCCAACTTGACCATTTCTTGACCATTGCCCATATTCGCAAAGAAAAAACACCGCCGATTAACTTAATAATCTGGCGGTGCTTCGTGGTTGCGGGGGCAGGATTTGAACCTGCGACCTTTGGGTTATGAGTGCTTAGTTATATTTTCGGCAGTTTCTTGTGACTTTCAATAATATGTAATTACACGTTATATTCTTTGAAACCGCCTCTTGCCATTTCGAGAAATCTCTTATCATTATGTGAGGTTTGCAGAAAAGTTGTGAGGTTTTTGTGAGGTATGAATGTGAGGTTATACTACCCGCCCGCTTTGGCGGCGCCCCCGCTGAAAATATCGCCTATCACATCAGAAGCCATTGCATCAGCCGTCTGTATTGCATGGCTGTAAACGGCGTTTGTGGTGTTTTGGTTCGCGTGGCCGAGCCGAGCGCTCACCACCTTTACTGGAACCCCAGCCAAAATAAGCAATGTGGCGCTTGTGTGGCGCAGGGAATGGGGCGAGAAGTACGGTAGATTGTTCGCCGTCCTAAACTTCGCAACCCATCCAGTAATTGAATCCGGGTGCATGGCAAGCCCATTATCCTGCGTGAATACCTTGCCTGTATTCTGCCACTTGCTACCCATCTTTAAGCGCTCTTCTATCTGCCAGTTTTTGTACTCTCTCAGCAGCGCGAACATTTCTGGCGGCAATTTTATTACGCGTACAGAGCTTTCATTTTTTGTCTCTTTCTCGAAAGTGCCTTTCCCGGACAGATATTGATTGCTTTTTGTGATATGCACAAGCGCGTTGGCAAAATCAATGTCATCCCACACAAGGCCGCAGGCTTCACCCCTGCGCATGCCAGAGTAGACCAGAAGCATGACCGCTGTGCGCCACTTGAGCGGAGCGGCGGCCAATGCATTCACCACTTCAAGGGCTTGCTTATCGTCAAGATAGGCGGCTTCTTTTTTTGGTACTTTGGGTGGCTCCACGCGGCGGGCAGGATTATCAAATATAACCTCCCACTTGACGGCTGATTGCAGAATGGAACTGATAAGCCGATGATGATGCAGAACACTTTTTGCCGAAAGCGCCTCTTTTTTGTTTTCCACCGTAAATAGGGTGTGAACATCGTCGCCCATCGCTCCGGCTATCTTTTTTGCCGTTTCTATGGTTACGGGTATGCCCTTGCAGGCGACGGTAATTGTGTTGGGGGCCACTTTGGCGGCGGCGGCAACAGCCGCGCGAGAAAGCCCTCTTGCCTTAATTACATTGTAGAGGTCAGCAGCAGTCGCCCTATCTCCGCTATGTTTAACCCCCTCCTCCTGCAAGTTCGAGTAAAACGCTTGCAGATGAAAGGGTTTTATTTTTGACAGCTTCAAGTGACCTATTCCAGCATTGATTCGTTCCAACAATGAGACAGCGCGTTTCTGATATGCTGGCGAATGCTCTTTAGCCTTTCTGTCGAGCCATATGTCGGCGAAGTCCGCAAATTTTGTTTGCGTGTCCAATACTTGCCCCTTGCGACACCGCTCCTCAAACAACACCTTTTGGCGTTCAAGTTCCTTTTCTACTTGGCGGGCCGTCATGCCGGGGGCTGGTGTCCACGTCTTGTATTTGAGTTTCTGTTTTTTGTTCAAGTCGCGGCCCAGCGACACACGGATTTCATATGATACTGAACCATTCTTATTGGTGTGGGTTTTCGTTGTAGCCATCGCCATACCTCCATTTAGACATTGAATCTATCCATAAAATCAACTCATCTTCCGACAATTGCCCCAGACCGAACTGCTTTCGCTTTTCCTTATAAATGCCTTGAAATGCCTTGAGGTGTCTATCGTAGGCTTCATATACGGCTTTATCCAAATCACGGGAATCGCGTTTGTTCTTAATATTGTTGTATGCGCTTTTTCGTCTTTTGGCTACACGGTCAGTCGCAAGTAATTCCAATTGCTTTATGTATGCTGCGGCCTCACTGCATGACTTGTTTTTATATTGCGGACTTCGATTATTACAATATTTGGTGTCCGCCTTATTTTCAGGTACGAATAGTTTACCGCAGTGCTCACAGACACGGACAACCTTGCTATCGCTGAAAATCATGTAGAGCAAAGAAAGGCAAGTTTCTGGCAAATGTTTCTCGGTCAAATCCAGTTTATCATTTATATAATCTGTGTGCGCAGCAAGCAGATTCATTTTCTGTTTGATTGCATCTTTTGTTCGGCTCTGGCGGCTAAGCAACTCTTCAGACTTTTCTTCTGAAAACATAAATCTTGTGGGTAATTCAAGCCGACTATATGCTATCCCACAAAACAGGGATAGCTGTTCAATACTGCAAAATGAAGTGTCTTCAACACATATATTTACATAATTTATTACATCGCCAAAGGTTAACAATGGCAAGCCCCTACCAATAAAATCCTGTTTGTTGTGCTCATGAATAATCCAACGTTTTAGAATTGAATCAAAAATACGCTTTTCAGATTCATCACAAAGTTGTTTTCCCAGTTCTTCAACATGTATATCAATAGATTCCTCTATGGGAAGGCTGATAATATGTTGAATGACGGGCGCGCATCCATAAATTAGTGAAAGCAACCCGCCAAAAGGGAACGCAACACTATCAGAAATTTGTGTTCCCCCTATGTGTACCCCCCTCGCAGATACTAGCTGAATTTCCTCTCTAGCCGAGTTTGGTGTGTGGGAATAGGTTCGCTCATCCACATATTGCCGTACCCCAGCAGTGGTGCGCTCACCTTTGATTTGTTCGTTTTTTTGTACATCTACAGATGCGCTTTTGACATACACCCTATTACCTTTCTTTGCAAGTTCTATTTTTACGGTATCGGTGTGCTCGATATTTTGGGTCAAGACAAACGAACACGGACACCCATCAGCATACACTCTTTCAATAGCTTCCGCGATGTCTGTACGCTCCGAAGCCATTGCAATCAGTAGCGGTTCTGTTGCCTTTGTTGGGTCGAGCAATGTTAGCCCAAGCATAAATAAGTTATCATTCGCCATAAAGTTGTCCTCGCAGTTTCATATAAAACAGCCCGAGCAATTCAATTGTTCAGTTGTCATCCTCATGTTAAACTAAAGCCAAAGACAATTCAAGCCCTATTCAAGAAAAATTGGAGGTATTTATATGGATGGTAAGGATGTGGAAAAGGCCAGCGAGTTCAAACGTGCCTATCATCGTGAATGGCGTCGAAAAAATCGCGATAAGGTGAGGGCGGCGCAGCAGAGGTACTGGGTCAAAAAAATGCGAGAGTTTGAAGCGCAACAGCAGGCCACCCGAGACAGCGAGGCAAAAAACAATGATGGAAAATAATATTCCAAGAATGTTGACTATCAATGAAGCAGCCAGCATGTTCAACTTGCCTCGGCACTTCATCCGGCAGCTTTGTATCAGTGGGCAATTCGTGACAGTGCGTGCGGGGAAAAAGTACCTACTCAACGCTGCCCGCTTTGCCGATTTTCTGAATGGGCCACCTGCCGCCCCACAAAGGCAAACAGACGGCGCAATTCGAGCGGTGGTACCGTGAACACCTTCGCCACCGTCAAGGCCGCTGTGCCTATCACTGATGCCTCCCAGCGGTACGGCTTGACAGTTGACCGGCACGGCAAGGCCCCTTGCCCCTTCCACAGCGAGAAAACGCCCAGTTTTCGCTTGTACCCGGACACGGCCAGCTTCTATTGCTTCGGCTGCGGGGCCCACGGCGACGTGCTGGATTTGACCGCGCACCTGCTGGGCCTATCTGGCCCGCTGGAAGCCGCCAAGGCTCTAAACGCCGATTTTGGCCTCGGCCTGCCCATGGACGGTGCGCCCGACCCACTGGCGGCACATCGGCGACAGACAGAGCAGGCGCGGCTGGCGGCCTTTGAAGGATGGTGTAAGTGGGCCTGTGGGGTGCTTATTGCCTACCATCGGCTACTTCGCCGCTGGCGGGAACGGTACGCACCCAAGGCCCCGGAGGAACAGGTACACCCCCGCTTTGTGGAAGCCCTGCACATGGAGGCTTACGTTGAATATTTATTCTTATCAGTGTTCATTGACGGAGATTTTGAGACACGAGCCAGCTTTTACAAAACACACCAAGGGGAGATAGTTGCATATGAGCAGCGATGCAAAGTTACAGCAGCTTGACGCTGCAGGATTCCCCGATGCAGAAACGCCAAACAATGAACAGCCCAGTGACAAGAAACGTACCCTTGCTCTGTTCTTAAAATTGGATGAGTTTGAAGAACAAGAAGCCAGATGGCTAATACCCGGCATGGTGCCGGAGGGTCAAATAAGCACATTCGCCTCTGATGGCGGGATTGGTAAAACATCGGTTGCCTGTAATGTTATGGCCTCATTGAGTGCTGGGAAACCATGCTTTTTAGACCCACCAGATTATCATCGAGAACAAAAGCGGGTCTTGTTTTTTACGACTGAGGACAGCATACGAGTAAAAATAAAAAGGAAACTGCGCCTTGCAGGGGCAAATATGAGCAATATAATAGCGCCAGACTTCGCAAAAGACCCTGACGGCCTACTACGCAAACTAAAATTTGGTACGAATGAGTTGGCGGCTGTTATACGTGAACTAAAGCCAGATTTGTGCATCTTCGACCCGGTTCAGGGCTTTGTACCGCCACAGCTAAACATGGGCAATCGAAATGCCATGCGAGACTGCCTTGCGCCGCTTATAGCCTTGGGGGAAGAATGCGGCACTACGTTTATTATCCTGTGCCATACCAATAAGCGCAAGGGCGCATATGCCCGCGACCGAATGGCGGACAGCGCCGACATTTGGGATATTTCGCGTAGCGTCCTTATGGCGGGTTTTGCCGAGGAGGAGGGGGTGCGTTACCTTTCCAACGAAAAAAATAATTACGCTGGTCTGCACGAAACAGTTCTTTTCACAATTGACGGTGACGGACTGGTGGAAAATTGTGGAACTACGCATAAGCGCGACCGAGAATACCAGACGGAGGCCGCCTTTGGCGCATCAAAGCCTGTCCGTAATGATTGCAAGGAAAACCTGCTTCAAATTCTCAATGGGGCTGGCGGTGACATGAGAACCAAAGCCCTCGACGAAGAACTAAGGGCACTCGGTTACAGTTTCAGCACCGCCCGCCGGGCAAAAGAAGAGCTCAAAAAAGCAAAAGAGATTGAACACTATAACGTCGGCCAAGCAAGTGAAAAAATATGGCACACACGCATCGTGGACAACGGTTTTCAAGTTATGCCGGATGACTTCCCAAACCCTTTCAAAAACTGATGGCCCCGTCAGACATCTTGAAGTGGACAAATAAGGCTATTTAATACGATATATAGTTACAATTCTTATTTGCCCAGGGTGGACAAATAAGCCTGTGTAGTGGACAAATAAGAAAGCTTATTTGCTCAGGGTGGACAAATAAGAAAACCCGCACGGCTCTAAGGTTTGTGGCTTATTTGCTCATTTGTGTGTGTCTGACGGTAGCTGATGAAATGGCTAATAAGAATTTTACCAATAATAATCGGAGGAAGCGAAATGGGCAACAACACTGTGAACTTTGAAACTGCAAAAGACGCGCCGCTTGCCAGTGCCTACACCCTATGGCACGCCGACGAGGATGGACACACGACGGCTGTACATGAGTTTGACGGCGAGGAGATTGTTCGTACCAGTTGCCCAAAATGCGGCGAAGCCCACGATATGCCCCTCCTGGAATTCTGCGTCCTTATGGCTGGCGGTGATTTCGATCTGTACGGCTCTATGATTTACTGCGAAAAATGCAGCGCCGAAATGAACAATAAGGGGTAGAGCCGCCTATAAAAACGCTATATTCCCCGCGCGCGACAACGGCATACCGCTTTGTAGACGCCCTATCAAGCCAAATCACTTCACAGCGAGGTAACACCATGGCCGAAAAAGAATATTACCACAACCCGGACACGACGCAAATCTCATTTAGAGCAAATCCACTTCTTACAAAGCAGATAACGGATTTGGCGGCGGAGCGGCACCGCAGCCGTTCAAATGTAATTCGTATGTTAATCCGAATGGGTATGCAGGAGTATGAAAACAACAAGCTATCGGGAATAACGACCAAGGCCAAGATTGAAGAACAGCAATCTCGCCGCAGGGCGGAGGCGGAGGCTATCGCCCGTCAGCGGGAGTTGCGGCGGCGCTTTGGTGGAAAGAATCCTCTGAAAGACCCAGCGGCTAGCGCCATGCTCGTGGACAATATTCCGCCCGACAGTTGAATTGTTGCGAAACCATGAGAGAGAAAGACATCGAACGTGCCCTTGTGCGCCGGGCGAAGGCTGCCGGAGGGCTGGCGCTGAAACTGGTAAGCCCCGGCATGGCTGGCGCTCCCGACCGGTTAGTACTGCTGCCCGGCGGGCAAGCCCGCTTTGTGGAGGTAAAGGCCCCAGGACAAACGCCCCGGCCCCTGCAGCGCAAGCGGGCGGCACAGCTTCGGGCGCTGGGGTTCACCGTCCACACAATCGACGACATCGACAAAATAGACGAGGTGTTTCAAGATGGAGTATAAACCGCACCCATATCAGCAGGCGGCTATCGACCGTATGTTATCCACGCCCAAGGTCGGGCTGTTCCTCGGCGTCGGGCTGGGCAAAACCTCCATCGCCCTAACAGCGGTTGCCGAACTTATGAGGCGCGGTGAAGCCCACAAGGTGCTTGTGGTTGCGCCGTTGCGTGTGGCGGAAACGACCTGGACGGCGGAGGCAACCAAGTGGGAACACACGCGGCACCTCCGCATGAGCAAGGTTCTTGGGCCTGCCGTCAAGCGCAGGCAAGCTCTGGCAGCCGAAACCGATGTTTTTGTCATCAACCGCGAAAATGTGCAGTGGCTTGTGGAGTATTACAGAAAGCGGTGGCCCTTCGATATGCTGGTTGTCGATGAACTGTCGTCGTTCAAGGCATACGATTCCAAGCGGTTCAAGGCGCTGAAATCTGTGCTGCCAATGGTGAAGCGCGTGGCGGCCTTGACGGCAACCCCTTGTAGTAACGGCCTGATTGACCTTTGGCCGCAAATATACCTGTTGGACGAAGGCGCACGGCTGGGCCGGTATATCACCGCCTACAGGGAAAAATTCTTCACGGCAACCGGCGGCAGCGGATATTGTCGCTGGGGCTGGACGTTGAACAAGGGTGCGGAGGAAGCCATACACGCCGCCATCGGTGATTTGTGCA
>QMCE01000222.1_pt1 | contig 146571 bp, 137 predicted proteins | sample 1821851 | NCBI WGS metagenome assembly QMCE01 (sample SAMN09453174, study PRJNA476694) | Termite gut metagenome, whole genome shotgun sequencing project. | isolation source: worker | host: Odontotermes sp. | place: South Africa:Pretoria | collected 2016-01-28
GCTTGCACTCACTGGGCGCGGGAAATTTTGTTTGCCCCGCCATTACAGCGCACTTCTGCAGCTTAACCGGGCAAGCCAAAATTTGCCCTAAAGGGCCCCCCACCCTGCCGTCTGCGGCCTAGTTATACCCACTCTTGCAAGCAGGTGGGTGCCCTGCGGCGCGCTTCACGCTCCCTGCGTCCCGCCAAGGCGGGGAGGTCTGCCATCCACGCGCGGACCCGGACTCCCGTTTCATAACCAGTAGGATAATTATGGCCGCAACAAATCGAACAGGGTAGGGGGTGCTTTAGCACAAATTTTGGCTTGCTTATCTGTGCGGAAGAAGTACGCACATAACTTGGGAGCAAACAAAATTTCCCGCGCCCAGTGAGTGCAAGCGGCCCTATGGGTGCTTTCCCACCGCCTGCGGCGGTGGGTTCGCGATAAAAACGCTTTGCGTTTTTCCATCGCTTGTGCTTCGCACCCCCGCACAAATTTTGGCTTGCTTATCTGTGCGGAAGAAGTACGCACATAACTTGGGAGCAAACAAAATTTCCCGCGCCCAGTGAGTGCAACAAAAACACCTCGCCAATGGTAAAAAGCTCTTCCTCGTCGTCAACAATGTCTAAATATTCCTCGCCGCCCTCATCCTCACCCGCGCGCATAATAATCATTTCCGCGTCGGCGGCCAGGCGCTCGTTTGGGTTTTCGCTGTAAGGTACCATGGCAAAATACCGCACGCCGCCTTCCTCGGTGGCGTCCAGCACCTCAAATGTATGTTCTTCGCCGGTGTCATCCTCCAGGGTTATCAAATCCGGCTGGTAATCATCTTCCTCGTTTGCGCCGTGCGCAAGCTGTTCTTCGGCCATGGGGGTTCTCCTTGCTGTTTTTGGCGGCCCGCCGCGCGGCGGGCGCTTGCCTTGGCACAATAATACTATAGAATACCACACATTGGCAAGGGGGCGCTTTAGCGCCGAGTGTGGCTTCGCGAAGCGAAACACGCGAGCCCGATGTCCAAGAGCGCGAGCGAAGCGAGGCGCGATTGGAAACAGCGGGAAGGGCGCTTTAGCGCCGAGTGTGGCTTCGCGAAGCGAAACACGCGAGCCCGATGTCCAAGAGCGCAAGCAAAGCGAAGCGCGATTGGAAACAGCGGGAAGGGCGCTTTAGCGCCGAGTGTGGCTTTGCGAAGCGAAACAGCGGGAATGCTTCCCCCGCCGTGCCGGATATGCTATACTGTGCCTACCAATAAGAAAGGGGCGGGCGTGTGAAACGATTCTGCGGCATCGCTTTGGCCTGCCTTTTTATGCTGGCTGCCTGTGGCCAGCCACCTGCGCCCAGCGGGGCGGGCGGCAGCACCCGGCGCGCGGCCGTGCAAAGCAGCCAGCTGCAGTTTACCCCGCCCGCGCCGGGCGATACCATTGCCGTGATTGAAACCGATATGGGCGAAATACGCGCGGTGCTGTACGGGGCGCTTGCCCCTGCCGCTGTAGAAAATTTTAGCGCATTAGCACAAAACCAATGGTACGACAACACCAGCTTTCACCGCGTTACGCCAAACTTTGCCATACAAGGCGGCAATGTAGCCGAGGCGGGGCATCCGGGCCAAAGCCTGTGGGGCGGCCCGTTTCTTACAGAGCGCAGCGCGAAGCTGCACCACTATACCGGCGCGCTGTGCATGGCTGCAAACGGCGGGCCCGATACGCACCTGACCGAGTTTTATATCCTGGCCACCGAGCAAGACAACCTGGCCGATGCCGCCACACAGCAGCGTCTGCTGGACGGCGGCTACCCCGAGGAGGTGGCAGATGCCTACCGCCAAGCGGGCGGCGCGCCATATCTGGACTATACCGACACCGTTTTTGGCCAAGTGTACGCGGGCATGGATGTGGTGGATAAAATTGCGGGGCTGGGCCTTGGCGAAGACGGTAAGCCTGCCCGGCCGGTGGTAATCCTGTCTGTGCGCGTTACCACAAATTTAGCTTGAATCTGAGGGCGGTTAGGAGTAATATGTTGGGTGCAAGCGCTGTGTCTGTGTTCTTTTTTATGCGTTTATATCGTGTAAGCACCGTTTTATAGGGGGTTGGCGTGGATAACAACAAGAAGCTGCTTGCCATGGAGCTGCGGCAGATAGTGCTGGCAGACCGCATGGCTGCCGACAAAATACGCGAAGCCCAAAGCACGGCCGACAGCATTGCCCAAAGCGCCGAGCAACGCAGGCAGGCGATGCTGGACGATGCCCGCCAGCAAAAAGCCCGCCACGCGGCCGAGGCGCAAAAGGCGCAGGAGCAAACGCTGAATACCCGCCGCAACGCGCTGAACACCCGCTTTGCCGCCCAGCGGGAAGGGCTGGACGCCGAGATGCGCGCGCATCAAGACACCTGGGCAAACGACATAGTGCGGCGTATTTTGGAATAGACGTTGCCGAAACACACGATTTGTTGGCATAGGGGGTGGTGACGTGCAGGCAACAGCTGCCCAGGCCATGATTCCCAAGGCCAGGGGCATGTTTGCGAAACGCCTCTCCGCGGCCGATTACGAAGAGATGATGCGCAGGCGCACCGTGCCCGAGGTGGCCGCCCTGCTGAAGCGCCATCCCTATTTTGGGGGCAGTTTGGCCACGTTGTCGGTGCAAGACCCGCACCGTGCCCAAATAGAAGAACTGCTCAGCATGGATATATTCAGAAAATTTCAATTGCTTACCCGCTACAGCCAGGGCGAAGAGGGCTTTGTGTGCTATTATCTGGCCGAGTGCGAGATGCGCGAGGTGCTGCGCGCGGCCCAGCTGCTGAGCATTGGCATGCCGGGGGTTTACCTGCGGCAGATACCTTCTTTTATGGTGGGCGAAACCCGCATCGATTTGTTTGCCCTGGGCCACGCGCGCAGCTTTGCCCAGCTGGCCGAGGCCCTGCGCGGCACAGCGTATTATCGCCCCATGCGGGCACACCTGCTGGCCGACCCCGCCCTGCGGGATTACCCAACCCTGGAAGCCGCGATGGTGCGCCAAAATTACCAGGAGCTGTTTAAGCGCACGGCGCGCTTTTTAGCCGGCCGTGAGGAAGAGAGTGTGCGCAGCCTGTTTTTGCAAGAGGCCGAGATACACAACCTGGAAGTGATACTGCGGGTGAAAACGTATTTCCCGGGGGTGTATCCGCCGGCGGCCTTGCGGCGCCTGCTATTGCCTTACACCTACCTGCTGCCCAAGCGGCGGCTGGAAGAGATGCTGAACGCCCAAACCCCCGCCGCCCTGGCCGCGCTGTACCGCCAAACCCGCGCCGCGCGCTATGTGGGCAGGGGCGGCGACGCGGACGAACTGGCCGCGGCAGGCGGGCGGGTGCTGTACCGGTATGCCCGCAGGATGCTGCACCTTACAGGCAGCCCGGCTGCCGCCATAGCGGCGTTTATTACCTTGGCCAAGCTGGAGCGCGAAAACGTGGTGAACGTGCTGGAAGGGGTGCGGTATGGCCTGCCGCCGGAGAAAATGCGCAGCATGCTGCGTTATTGAGGAGGTGATGCAGTGGCCGTATCCAAGATGAAATACCTGAACGTTTATGGCCCTGATAAGGCGCTGCAACGCACGCTAAGCGCGCTGGCGCACTGCGGGTGCTTTGCGCCCGAAAGCAGCGAAGCCATCCATTCGGCCATACGCACCGGCGTGAACGAGTTTGAGCCCGCGCTTACCAAGGCCAAGGGCCTTTTGAAGGACTTGGGCGTGCCCTCGCTGGCGGGCACGTTTGCGGGCGAACCGGACGCGTATCCCTTCGCGGAGGTAAGCGATTATTTAGAAACCTTTGCCGCCGAAGTGGCGCGGCGCAACAAGCGCAAAACCGAGCTTGAGGCCGAGCTGGAGATGCAGGTAAAAACCGAGGGCCTATTAAGCCACATGACGGATTTGGACGTGAACATAGAAGATTTGTTTACGGTGCAAACGCTAAAAGTGCGGGTGGGCCGCCTGCCCAAAACCAGCTATGTGCGCCTTGCCTACTATGCCGAGAAGGGCTTTAACTTTACCAGCTACTTCAATTTCATCGTGTACGATTTCGATGGGGAATACTACTGGGGCTTGTATTTTGCCCCGGCCGACAACGCGGGCGACATCGACGATATTTTCACCTCGCTGTATTTCGAGCGCATCTGGATACCCGAATTTGTGCACGGCAAGCCCGAGGAGGCGCTGGCGGGCATCCGCCGCCGCGTGGGCGAATTGCAGGGCGAGCTGGCCGAAATAGTGACCCCGGCGGGCATTGCCGCCGAGGAGGAGCTGGCCAAGATACGCGACATGACCGCCTGGCTGCACACCATGAACCAGCTATACGAGATGAAGCGCTACGCGCTGGTGTTTAACCACACCTTCTATATCAGCGGCTTTGTGCCCGAAAACCGCTACGATGGCTTTGAAAAGCAGATAGAATCGCTGCCGGGTGTGCGCATAAAAGAGGCCGAGCAAAAGCAGGAAGTGCCCGCAAAGCCGCCGGTGCAGCTTAAAAACGGCTGGTTTGCGCGGCCGTACCAAATGTACACCGAGATGTACGGCTTGCCCAGCTACGGCGATTTAGACCCCACCAATATGGTGGCGTGGGTGTACAGCGTGCTGTATGGCCTCATGTTTGCAGACGTGGGCCAGGGCGTGGTGCTGGGGCTGGTGGGCTTCTTCTTCATGTGGAAGAAAAAGGGCCTGGCCATCGGGCGCATTTTAGCCCGCGCGTCTATTTTTTGCTGCCTGTTTGGCCTGCTGTTTGGCAGTGTGTTTGGCTACGAGCATGTGCTGGACCCGGTATTTAAGGCCGTGGGCCTGCACGAAAAGCCCTTTGAGGTGATGCGCGCGGACAACATCACCCTGGTGCTGCTGGCCAGCGTGTTTGCGGGTGTGTTCATTGTGGCGCTGGCCATCCTCACCAGCATTGTGTCCAAGCTGCGGCGCCGCCGTGTGGGCGAGGCGCTGGTGTCGGCCAACGGCGTGGCGGGTTTTATATTCTACCTGGCGCTGGTGTTTTTGGTCACCGACATGATGCTGCTGCACACCGGCATTGCGTTCCAGCTGTGGTATGTGCTGTTGCTTATTTTGCTGCCGCTGCTGGTCATGTATATGCAAGAGCCGCTCAGCCACTTAATCAGCACTGGCAAGCTGCATGTGGAGAGTGTATCGGATTTATTTGTGGGCGGCTTTTTCGAGCTGTTTGTGGTGATGCTGGAGTTTTTGGCCAACACCGTAAGCTTTTTGCGCGTGGGCGGTTTTGTGCTGGCGCACGCCGGGTTTATGACGGTGGTGATGACCCTGGCCGACATGGCGGGCGCGCTTGCGCCCATTGTGGTGGTGATTGGCAACATCTTTGTGCTGTGCCTGGAGGGGCTTATTGTGGGTATCCAGGCCTTGCGCCTGAACTACTACGAGGTGTTTAGCCGCTTTTTTGACGCGGACGGCGAGCCCTTTGAGCCCTTGCGCATTTTGCCGGACACGGTGGAGCTGTAAATAATTTATTGTGGGGGTTTTACAATGAAAAAACATAAGCAATTGGGCCGTGTGCTGCTGCTGGTGGGCGTTTTGTCCGCTTTGGCCTGCCTGTTTGGGCCGTCGGTGTTTGCCGCCGAGGCGGGCACGGCGGGCACAGACGGTTTTGCCAAGGGGATGTCTTATATCGGCGCAGCGCTGTCTACCGGTGTGGCGGCCATTGGCGGCGGCATTGCGGTGGGCGCGGGCGCGCCCGCGGCCATTGGCGCGCTTACCGAGGACCCCAAAAGCTTTGGTAAGGCGCTAATCTTTGTGGCACTGGGCGAGGGCATCGCGCTGTACGGCATGCTTATTTCTATCCTTATTTTGAACGGATAAACGTATGAAATACTTTCTTATCAGCGACAATGTAGACACCCTGGCCGGCCTGCGCATGGTGGGGGTGGACGGCGTGGTGGTGTACGAGCAAGGCGAAGTGGAAAAAGCGCTGCAAGGCGCGGTGGACGATGCCGACGTGGGGCTGGTGTTGGTTACCAGCAAGCTGTTTAAGCTGCATGGCAGCCTGATTTTTGATTATAAAATGCGGCAGCGCCGCCCCCTGATAGTGGAGATGCCGGACCGCCACAGCACGGGCAACGTGGCCGACAGCATCAAGCAATACATCGCCGAAGTAGTGGGGATTAAGATTGAATAGGGTGCTTTCCCACCGCCTGCGGCGGTGGGTTCGCGATAAAAACGCTTTGCGTTTTTCCATCGCTCGTGCTTCGCACCCCCGCACAAATTTGGGCTTGTTTATCTGTGCCGAAGAAGTACGTACATAACTTGGGGGCAAACAAAATTTCCCGCGCCCGGCGAAAAGCGACCAGCGGGAGCGTATGAGCCGCAAGAGCGAGCGATTGAGCGAGCGAGGCGTGGGTGGGAGGCGAAGCACAAATTGAAGGACATCAACCGTTTGGAATCCAGCCGCGAAACACAGTTTAAGGACGCCGTGCTGAACGCGGCCGAAATGCGCGGCATGGAGATAATTGCCAAGGCCCAGCGGGCCAGCGTGAAAACCCTGCAAGACGCGCAGGAGGCTTGCCGCCAGGCGGATGAAGCCAGCGTATGGGCCGCCATGGCGCGCGATACCAAGCGGCAGGAGAACGCCTTGACGCAAGCCGCCCGTCAGGAGCTGCTGCGCTACCGCGCCCAAGTGGTGGACGCGCTGTTTGCCCGGGTACAGGACGAAGTATCCGCTTTTGTGCAGGGCGAGGGCTACGCCGCGTGGCTTGCGCAAAAGCTAAGCCGCCGCGCGGGCAGCTTTGCCAAAAACACAAAGCTTACCGTGTGGCTGCGCCCGCAGGACATGGGCCTGCAAAAGGCGGCGCAAGAGGCGCTGCCCGGCGCAAAGGTGCTGCCCGACGCGGGCATTCGCCTGGGCGGGGCCAAAGTGGCCGGCGGGCGGGTGCTGCACAACGACACGCTGGACGAAGCCCTGCGCGCCGAGCGCGAGGCGTTTGCAAAAAGCGGGGTGCTGGGGCTGTGAACCTGATACCAAAAAATGTAAAAGACACCATTTATTCCATCAACGGCCCGGTGGTGACGGTGCGTGCCACAGACAGCTTTGCCATGCTGGAAATGGTGTACGTGGGCGTGGCGGGCCTGGTGGGCGAGGTGATTGCCGTGAACGAGGCGGCAACCACCATACAGGTGTACGAAAACACCACGGGCCTTACGGTGGGCCAGCCGGTAAAGGGCAGCGGCGCGCCGCTTTCGGTGCGGCTGGGCCCGGGCATCTTGCAAAACATCTTCGATGGCATCGAGCGCCCCCTGCGCGTGATGGCGAGCGAGAGCGGCGCGTTTATTGCCACGGGCCTGCATGTGGCCAGCCTGGATGAAGAAAAGCAGTGGGAGGTTACCGTTGCCGTGCGGCCGGGCGATACTGTAGCCGGCGGCGATGTGATTGCCACCTGCCCGGAAACGCCCGTGGTGACGCACAAAAGCATGATGCCGCCAATGCTTTCGGGCACGGTTATCTGGGCGGCTAATAACGGGCAGTACAATATCACCCAGCCCATTGCAAAAATTAAGGATGCCGCGGGCGAAGAGCACGCGCTGACGCTGGCGCAGTCCTGGCCCATCAAAACACCCCGGCCGGTGGCCCTGCGCGAAGAAATTGGCAAGCCCCTGGTAACGGGCCAGCGCGTGATTGACACGCTCTTCCCCATCGCCAAAGGCGGGGCGGCGGCCATCCCCGGCGGGTTTGGCACGGGCAAAACCATGACGCAGCACCAGTTTGCCAAGTGGAGCGACGCGGACATTGTGGTGTATGTGGGCTGCGGCGAGCGCGGCAACGAGATGACCCAGGTGCTGGAAGAGTTTGGCGAATTGACCGACCCTAAAACCGGCCGCCCCATGACAGACCGCACCGTGCTGATAGCCAACACCAGCAACATGCCGGTGGCGGCGCGCGAAGCCAGCATTTACACCGGGGTAACGCTGGCCGAGTACTACCGCGACATGGGCTACCATGTGGCCCTGATGGCCGATTCTACCAGCCGCTGGGCCGAGGCCTTGCGCGAAATAAGCGGCCGCTTGGAAGAAATGCCCGCCGAGGAGGGTTTCCCCGCCTATTTGCCCAGCCGCCTGGCCGGGTTTTACGAGCGCGCGGGCAGCACCCAAAACCAAAACGGCAGCGCGGGCAGCGTTACCATCATTGGGGCGGTAAGCCCCCAAGGCAGTGATTTCTCCGAGCCGGTAACCCAGAACACCAAGCGTTTTGTGCGCTGCTTTTTGGCGCTGGATAAGGCCCTGGCCTACGCCCGGCACTATCCGGCCATAAATTGGAACTTAAGCTACAGCGAATATTACGAGGACTTAGACCCCTATTTTGAGCAAAACGTGGGGGAAGACTGGCCCGCCCTGCGCGGCTGGATGCTGTCGCTTTTGAACGAAGAAACGTCTTTGCAAGAGATTGTAAAGCTGATTGGCGCAGACGTGCTGCCCGACGGCCAGAAACTGACGCTTGAAATTGCCCGGGTGATACGCAGCGGCTACTTGCAGCAAAACGCCTACCATCAAAACGATACCTTTGTGTCTTTGGAAAAGCAGCTGCTGATGATGCGCGCGATACGCCACCTGAGCGACGCCACCCGCGCGCTGGTGGACGCCGGTGTGCCGGTGAGCGCCATGCGGGAGGCGGGGCTGTTTGAACAGCTGGTGAAGATGAAATACGAGATACCCGGCGGCGACACCGCCGCTTTTGACGGCTACAACGCCCGCATCGACGACACCTGCGCCGCCCTGCGCGAGGGTGTGCGCAAAGCGGGGGCGGGGCTTGGGGCTGTATAGACGGGAGGATAAACCCATGGCAATGGAGTATCTGGGTCTTGAAGACATCAATGGCCCGCTGGTTGCCCTCGGCGGGGTAAGCGGCGTTTCCAACGAGGAAATGGTGCTGCTGCGCACCGCGCAGGGCCAGCGCCTGGGCCGTGTGGTAAGCCTTGCGGGCGATACGGCCGTGCTGCAGGTGTTTTCGGGTACGTCGGGTTTGTCGCTGCAGGGCGTAAACACCCGCTTTTTGGGCCACCCCATGGTGATGGGCCTGGCAAGCGAGATGCAAGGGCGGGTGTTTAACGGCGCGGGCCAGCCCATAGACGGGCTTGGCCCCCTGTACTGCGAGGAAGAGCGCGATGTGAACGGCAGCCCCATCAACCCGGTAAGCCGCGTCTATCCGCGCAACTACATCCGCACGGGCATCTCGTCCATCGATACCCTGGCCACGCTGATACGCGGGCAGAAATTGCCTATTTTTTCGGGCAGCGGCATGGGGCACAACCGCCTGGCCGCGCAAATTGTGCGCCAGGCGCGCATTGCCACAGACAACGGCGCAAAACCCGACGAGGAATTTGGCGTGGTGTTCTGCGCCATGGGCGTTACCAAGGACGTGGCCGACTATTTCCGACGCAGCTTTGAAGAAAGCGGCGCTTTAAGCCGCGTGGTGATGTTTCTGAACCTGTCGAGCGACCCCATTGTGGAGCGCATTTTAACCCCGCGCTGTGCCCTTACCGCCGCTGAGTACCTGGCTTTTGACAAAGGCATGCACATTTTGGTGGTGATGACGGACATGACCAGCTATGCCGAGGCGCTGCGCGAGTTTTCGTCCAGCCGGGGCGAGATACCGGGCCGCAAGGGCTACCCGGGCTATTTGTACAGCGACCTTGCCAGCCTGTACGAGCGCGCGGGCATGGTGCAGGGCAAGGAGGGCAGCGTAACGCAATTGCCCATCCTCACCATGCCCAACGACGACATTACCCATCCTGTGCCGGATTTGACCGGATACATTACCGAAGGGCAGATTGTGCTGGACCGCTTTTTGGATTCTACCGGCATCTACCCGCCGGTGAGCGTGCTGCCCAGCCTAAGCCGCCTGATGAAGGACGGCATTGGCGAGGGCTATACCCGCAGCGACCATCAGGATTTGGCCAACCAGCTGTTTGCCAGCTACGCCAAGGTAAGCGATGCGCGCGGCCTGGCCAACGTGATTGGCGAAGAGGAGCTTTCGCCTACCGACCGGCAATACCTGGAGTTTGGCCGCCAGTTTGAGCAGCGGTTTGTGAAGCAGGGCGCAAACGAGGAGCGCAACATGGCGCAAAGCCTGGATTTGGGCTGGGAGCTTTTGGGCCTGCTGCCTAAAAGCGAATTAGACCGCGTGGACGAGAAGGTGCTGAACGAGAAAATGCCCAATGCATAAAATGGATAGAAAGGGGTGTTCACTTGCCCGAAACCGGGGCCGCCCCCACTAAGGCCAACCTGATGGCCGCAAAGCGCAGTTTAGAGCTTGCCAAAAGCGGCTTTGAGCTTTTAGACCGCAAACGGAACGTGCTGATGCGCGAGATGATGCGGCTGATTGACGAAGCCGTGGCTTTGCAGCGCGACATTGGCGATACGTTTACTCGCGCGTACCAAAGTTTGCAAATGTCTAACGTTACCTTGGGCATTGAGGGCACGCTGGAAAATTACACCCCCGTGGAAACCGGGTTTGAAATGCAGAGCCGCAATGTGATGGGCGTGGATTTGCCCACCACCAGCTTGCATGCCGTGGAGGTGAAGCCCTTTTACGGCTTTTGGGGAACCAACGCGTACCTGGACAGCGCCTATGTTAACTTTGACCGCGTGCTGGAGCTGTGCACCCGCCTGGCCGGCACGGAAAACAGCGTGTACCGCCTGGCCGTTGCCATTAAGAAAACGCAGCGCCGCGCCAACATGCTGGAAAATGTGGTAGTGCCCCGCTACCAGGCCATGGTCAAATTTATCAGCGGGGTGCTGGAAGAGCACGAGCGCGAGGAGTTTACCCGCCTGAAGGTGATTAAGCGGGCAAAAAAAGGCTAGATGGTGTCGACAATAGCTCAACGGCACGTCTTTACGGTAAAATATTCCGCATTCCTGCGTTGTCCTCAATCGCAAGGCACAAAGCCTTGCTCAAGCTTAACGCACACAAAACACCCGCCGCTACACGGCACGCCCTAGAGAGGTAATGGCATGGAGGAGCACACCATTGCAACTGTCTATCCGCCCCGCCGCCGAAGCAGATTTTGAGGCCGTCCATGCCCTCAACCTGCGCGCGCTTGGTGTCCGGGATGGAGAGGCAGGGCGCGCACCGGTTCTACGAGGCCTGCGGCTACACGCACCGCAAAACGCAAAAGAATTACATCAAGCAGTTTTGACGCCGCCCTCCTCATTTGCCGCGCTTGCCCACTATGTGATATACTATTTTACAAACTGCCGTGCAAGGAGCCGCGCATGCACTATCTGGACAATGCCGCCACCACCCCCCTTGCACCCGGGGCGGCACGCGCCATAGACGAAGCCCGGCGCACTTGCTGGGGCAACCCCTCGGCGCTGTATGCCCTGGGCGATGCCGCGCATAAGCGGCTTTGGCAGGCGCGCACCGGCCTGGCCGCCCTGCTGGGCGCAAAGCCGCCCACCCCGCGCGATTGCCGGGTGTATTTTACCGGCGGCGGCACAGAGGCCAGCAATATCGCCGTGCAGGGCGCGGTGTTCGCGCGCGCGGCCTGGGCTCGCCGGGTGGTGGCCGCCGGGTACGAGCATCCCGCCGTGCGCCAGGCCCTTTCGCTTGCCGCCGCGCGCGCGGGCATGGAGATAGTTTGGGTTGCCCCAAGCGCGGATGGCAACGTGTGTGCCGACGAACTGGCGGCCGCGGTAGACGCCAAAACCGCGCTGGTGTGCGCCATGCACGTGAACAACGAAACCGGCGCCGTGCTGGATGTGGCCGCTTTGGCCGATGCCGCAAAGCAGATAAACGACCGGTGCTTTGTGCATGTAGACGGTGTGCAGGCCTTTGGCAAGCTGCCGCTGGCACTGGGCAATACCAATATCGACGCCTATGCCGTGAGCGCGCACAAGCTGTGCGGGCCCAGGGGCGTGGGTGCGCTGTACCTTAAAAGCCCCACGTCGGTGCAGCCGCTGCTGGGCGGCGGCGGGCAGGAGGGCGGTTTGCGCCCCGGCACAGAAGACGTGGCCGGCGCGGCGGGTTTTGAGGCGGCGGCACGCGAAGCTTTAGAGGCCCGCGAGCGGGACGCGCAAACCATTGCGGCACTGCGCGCGCGCCTGCTGCAAGGCCTGGCCAGGCTGCCCGAACCTGTTACCCTGCACACCCCGCCCGGCGGGTACGCGGGCATTGTGATGTTCTCGCTGCCGAAAGGCCTGAAAAGCCAGGTGATGCAAAGCTATCTTGATGGGCAATATGGGGTATGCGTTTCAAACGGCTCGGCGTGCAACCGGGGCGCAAAACCCAGCCACACGCTGGCGGCCATGGGCGTGCCGGGCGCGCAGCTGAATACCGCGCTGCGCGTAAGCCTGTGCGGGCAAAACACCGGGGAGGACATCGACGCGCTGCTATGCGGGCTGGAAAGCGGCATCAAAACATTGGCACGGGAATAGAAAGGAAAGAAGAGGCTGCAAACAGGCACACTGGGGAGGGGCACATGAGGGAAATAATTATCGCAGGCATGGGAGAAATGGCATTGAAAGGCCTGAACCGGCGCAGCTTTGAAACGGCGCTGCTGAAAACCCTGCGCCGCCGCACCGAGGCCTTGGGCGCTTGGCGCATACACGCCGCCCAAAGCACCCTGTATCTGCAGCCGCAGGATGAAGCAGCCGGCCGGGCCTTTGAACAGGCGCTGAATCGCTGCAAAAAGGTGTTTGGCATTGCCACCATAACCCGGGCGGCGGTATGCGATAAAAGCTTTGAAGCTATTTGCGCCGCGGCAAAGCAGTATCTTGCCGGCGTGCTTGGCAAGGCCAAAACCTTTAAGGTAAAGGCCCGCCGGGCCGATAAAACCTTCCCGCTGAACAGCATGGAAATTGGAAGCGAACTGGGCGCGTATCTTTTAGGGCAATTCCCCGGCTTAACGGTGGATGTGAAGGCCCCGCAGGCCGAAGTGGTGGTGGAGGTGCGCGAAGAGGCCGCTTACTTGCACGCCGGGCGCGTGCCGGGCGCGGGCGGCCTGCCCGTGCCCACCAGCGGCCGGGCGGCGCTGCTGCTAAGCGGCGGTATCGACAGCCCCGTGGCCGCCTGGCTGATGGCCAAGCGCGGCTTGGCGCTGGTGCCGGTGCATTTTGCCTCGCCCCCCTACACCAGCCCGCGCGCCATGGAGAAGGTGGAGGCTTTGGCCGACCTGCTGGCCGGGTGGTGCGGCCCGCTGCCCTACCACTGCGTGCGCTACACCAAGGTGCAGGAAACCCTGCGCGACCATTTGCCAAGGCAAGAGTATTTTACGGTGCTGATGCGCCGCAGCATGCTGCGCATTGCGGCCATGATTGCGGGAAAAGAGCAGGGCGACGCGATAATTACCGGAGAAAGCCTGGCGCAGGTGGCCAGCCAAACCCTGCAGGCCCTGGCCTGCACCAACCCCGCACAGCCCCTGCCCGTGCTGCGGCCCTGCATTGGCATGGACAAAACCGAGATTACCGCCCTGGCGCGGCACATCGGCACGTACGAAACCAGCATCCAGCCTTACGAGGACTGCTGCACCATCTTTACCCCGCCGCACCCCAAAACCAAGCCCAGGATAGAAGAGGTGCTGGCGCTGGAAGCCGCCCTGCCGGCTTTGCCGCAAATGGAAGCCGAAGCCGCCGAAAACGCGGCGTTCAGCCTAAGGCAGCCCATGGATTAAGGGCGCTATAGGCGTCATCGTTAAGCCGGAAGGGGGCCTTGGGCATGCAAGCCGAAATTATCAGCGTGGGAACAGAGCTTTTGCTGGGCGATATTGTGAACACCAACGCCCAGTTTTTGGCGCGGCAGCTGGCCCTGCTGGGGTTTTCGGTGTACCATCAAACCACGGTGGGCGATAATGCTGCCCGCCTGCGCCAGCTGGTGCTGGAAGCAAAGCAGCGCAGTGATTTGCTGGTGTTTACCGGCGGCTTGGGCCCCACGGACGACGATTTAACCCGCGAAACGGTAACCGAAGCCTTTGGCGATACCCTGGTGCTGGACCGCGAGGAATTGGCCCGCATTGAAGAGTTTTTTATCAGCCGCGGCCGCACCATGGCGCTGGGCAACCGCAAGCAGGCCATGGTGCCCCGTGCCGGGCACAAGCTGCCCAACCCAAACGGCACCGCGCCGGGCGCATGGCTGCGCCAGGGCGGCAAGTACGCGGTGCTGCTGCCCGGCCCGCCGGGCGAGATGCGCCCCATGTTTGAAAACCACGTGCTGCCGCTTTTGCAAACCCTGCAGCAAAGCACCATCCGCTCGGTGGTGCTGCGGGTGTTTGGCGTGGGCGAAAGCGAGCTGGAAGACCAGGTGCGCCCCCTTTTGGAGGGCGCAAACCCAACGGCGGCACTGTATGCAAAAACCGGCGAGGTGCATATCCGCATTACCGCCAAAGCCCCCACGGCCGAGCAGGCCGAGGTGATGTGCGACGAATACGCCGCGCTGTTCCATAAGCAGCTGCGCGAGAAGATATATTCTGACAACGGCGACGATATGGAAACCGTGCTGGTAAAGCAATTGCTGGCAGAAAACGCCACCCTGGCCACCGCCGAAAGCTGCACCGGCGGCTTGCTGGCCCAGCGCATTACGGCCGTGCCGGGCGCAAGCGGGGTGTTTGGCTACGGGGCGGTTACCTATGCCAACCGGGCCAAGCGCCATATGCTGCATGTGCGCGGTGCCACACTGCGCCGCTACGGCGCGGTAAGCAGCCAGGCGGCGGCCGAGATGGCCTTTGGCGCGGCCGATTTGGGCGGTGCGGATTATGGCATAGGCATTACGGGCATTGCCGGGCCCGGCGGCGGCACGCCGCAAAAGCCGGTGGGCCTGGTGTATGTGGCCCTGGCCAAGGGGCACAGCGTGCAGGTAAAAAAGCTGAACATTGGCGCGCGCGCGCGTGAAACGGTGCGCGAGGTGGCTTGCCTGAACGCGCTGGACATGGTGCGCCGCGCGGCGCTGGGGCTGGAAATACCCGGCACCAAAACCTTTGCCAGAAGCCAGCAGGCCGATATGGACCGTGTGGGCCGCCCGCGCCGCCGCTTTGGCGGAGCGTTGCGGGCTGTGGTTGCTTTGCTGTTGGTGGCGGTGCTGCTGGCGCTTTTAGTGCTGGGCACTTACTACCTGCGCCCGCCCGAAGCAAACGCGCCGCCCCAGCCGGCGCAAAGCACCCCGGCGGCGCAGGGCTTGCGCTATGGCACGCCCGAGTATACCGCCGAGGCCTGCCGGATGGTGGCCGACGCCATGCAAACCGACGGTGCGGTGGCGGGCCTGGTGGCCCTGCCGGACGGTGCGGTGGAAAGCCTGGTGCGCTACGCCCCCGGCGATGGGCAGGAAACGCTTTTTGCAGACGAAAACACCCCCGCCCAAAACGGCGGGGTGCTGTCGCACAGCGCAGTACCGGCCACGCCCGCCGCCCAAGTGGTGCTGCGGGGCGGCGAGGGGTTTGCCCCGCTGCGGGGCTTGCTGGAGAGCCCCGACGCGGGCGCTTTATCCACGTTTACATACTACACCCAACGCGACGCCCGGGTTTACCGGGTGTTTGCCGTTTATACCCTGGACACCGGCGATGCCGGAGAAGACGGGTTTGACCCGATGGCGTATCGTTTATCGGGCTACGGGCAGTATTTAAGCTTTGTGCTGGGCGTAAAGGCGCGCAGTGTGGTGGATATGGATGTACCGCTGAGCGAGCATGACAGCTTTATGACCCTGGCCGTGCCAAGCGCCGATGCCGAAGGGCGCATGGTGTATCTGGCGGGCCGCCTGCTGCGCGGCGGCGAAAGCCCCGAAGCAACCGTGCGCGCGGCGGAGGCTGGCAGCCCGCTGATGCCCGCCGCCTGGTACGCCGAACAGGGGCAAACCGTGCCAAACGCCCAGGCGCTGTACGACACATGGATGCACTGGCTGACGGCGGGCGGGCAAAACTGCGGCGCGCTGCAATTGCAGGCGGGCATTTCGCCCAGGGACGCCGTGCCGCTGACGCCGCTGGGCCAGCGCCCCAGCCCCGAAACACTGACGGTGACCATGAACGGCAAGGTGGTGGTGGGTTTCACGCTGGATATACTGGCGCAGATATGCCAAAGCGAGGGCGCGGGCATGGGCCGCGAGGCCATCAAGGCGCTGGCGGTGGCCGCGCACAGCTGGATACGCAACCGCCAGGGCGCGGGCGATGCCGCCCCGCGTGTGGCGGGCCGCCCGGCATCGCCCGAGGTGGCGGACGCCGTGCGCGCCGTGCAGTACGAGGTGCTAAGCGCCGACGGGGAGAGCCCGGCGTTTACCCCCTGGTTTGAGCTTGCGGCCGAAGGCACGGCCGATGCCGAAACGGTATTTGGCGTGCCGAGGGCGTATTTAACGGGCGCGCTTTCGCCGCTGGACGCCGAGCTGGATGGCTGGCGCACCATTCTGACGTTATCTGCCGAGGAACTGGCCGCCATTGCCGCGCCGCGCCTGGGCGTGCCCTTGGGCGAAGACGCGGGCACATGGCTGGGCGAGGTGCTGCGCGGCGAGGGCGGCACGGTGCAAACCATCACCCTGGGCGGCGTAACGCTGACGGGCATGGATTTTTGGCAGCGGGTATTGGTAGATGCCGACGGCCGCCCCTTGCTGGCCAGCCCGGCTTTCGAGGTAAGCTACAGCGGCGCGTCGTTTACTTTTATTTGCTGCGGCAAGGGCCACGGCTGCGGCCTAAGCCTGGCCGGGGCAGACGCCTACGCCCGCCAGGGCTGGAGCTACGACCGTATTTTAGAGCACTATTACGCCGGGGCGCAGTTGATGGTGTGGGAGTAGCAGGTAGTTGCACCCAGGGAAAACGCTTCTGTACATTCTTACGTTTGGCGTGTCCCAAGCATCCAAGCACTTGCATCGTGGCGGCATTATTTGTACAATGGATGGCAGAATAATGATAATTGGGAGGCCGTGGATGGATAAGGCGAAGGTGTTTTTTACGGATATGCGCTGTGGGGTAGATGTAAGCCTGCTGAGCAAGCTGGCAAAGCTGCTGGATAAAGCGGGCTTTGCGCAAATTGATTTTGAAGACCACTTTGCGGCTATCAAAATCCATTTTGGAGAGCCGGGCAATCTGTCTTTTTTGCGGCCGAACTTTGCCAAAACGGTGGCCGATAAGGTGCGCGCCCTGGGCGGCCGCCCCTTTTTAACCGATTGCAACACCCTGTACACCGGCCGCCGCAAGCACGCGCTGGAGCATTTGGAGGCCGCGCAGGAGAACGGTTTTTCGCCCCTGAGCACGGGCTGCCAGATGATTATTGCCGACGGGCTGAAGGGCACGGACGATGTGGAGGTGGCCGTGCCCGGCGGCGAATACTGCCAAACCGCCATGATTGGCCGGGCGGTGATGGACGCCGACATTTTTATCTCGCTAAGCCACTTTAAGGGGCACGAGGTTACCGGCTTTGGCGGCGCGCTGAAAAATATTGGCATGGGCTGCGGCAGCCGCGCGGGCAAAATGCAAATGCACAACGATGGCAAGCCTGTGGTGAGAACCAGCCGCTGCCGCGCCTGCGGGCGGTGTTTTTCGGCTTGCGCGCAAGGGGCTATCAGCTACGGCGCAACCCAAAAAGCCGAGATAGACCCCGGCCGCTGCGTGGGCTGCGGGCGGTGCATCGGCGCGTGCAACTTCGATGCCATCGGCAACCCAAACGGCTCTGCCGAAGCGCTGCTGTGCTGCAAAATGGCCGAGTATGCCAAGGCGGTTATGCACGGGCGGCCGTCCTTCCACATCAGTATTGTAAACCAGGTATCGCCCTATTGCGATTGCCACGGCGGCAACGACGCCGCCGTAGTGCCGGACATTGGCATGTTTGCCAGCTTTGACCCCGTGGCGCTGGACCGCGCCTGTGCCGACGCGGTGAACGCCGCGCCTGCCATGCCCCACAGCATGCTGGAAAAAAAGGCGCATGGCCACGAGGGCCATTCCTGCGGCGACCATTTTGCGGCTATTCACCCCAATACCCATTGGCAAGACTGCCTGCAGCACGCCGAAAAAATTGGACTGGGAACGCAAAAATACGAGCTGGTAACGGTTTGAAAAAACTTACCGCCAACCGCAAATGGATAGCCCTGGGCATCCTGGTGCTGGGCATTGTTTGCCTTGCTGTATTTTTGCCCGGGATGGACGTGGCGGCCATTTTACAAAACGGCCCGCAAAACCCATGGCTGGCCGCCGCCATGCTGCTGGGGCTGTATTGCGTAAAGCCCGTGCTGATGATGATACCCACCTACGCGCTGTACATAGCGGGGGGCATGCTGCTTGCCCCCGCCTGGGGCATAGCCGTGGCCTACGCGGGGCTGTTTTGCGAGGTAAGCCTGGGGTGGCTGGCGGGCCGCTGGCTAGGTGGCGATAAAGTGCGCGCCCTGGCGCAAAAAAGCCGCCGCGCGGCCAAGGTGATGGGCTATGTGGAAACAAACAGCCCCTGGGTGTGCTGCATTACCCGCGCGCTGCCCATGCCCTACCCGGTAGACGTGGGCAGCATGCTGTTTGGCGCGGCGGGCATGGGTTATTGGGCGCATTTGCTGTTTTCGCTTTTGGGCCTGTCGGCCATCATGATACCCATGACGCTGGCGGGGGGCAACTTGCAAAACCCTTGGTCGGCGGCGTTTTTGGTGCCCTTTGGCGTCAGCGTGGGGCTGTGCGCAGCCCTGACGGTGGTTTACAGGCTGTGGGTGAAAAAGAAAAAAGCCGCCAGTGCGGCGGCGGGGGATAAGGCGGAGGGGGAAAGCGAAGATTTGTAGGGCGCGGCGCGGCTGCATTGCGCCGTATAGCAAGCAATCCCGTCACGCTATGTGTGCTGCCCAAAACAATTGACTATCGGGTTTTGTTGTTTTTACGCCGGATTCTCACAAGCGCCAACACCAGGCTTGTGGTTCCCGTAAGCGTCATCAGGATGCCGACGACGAGCTGAGAGCTTGAAAAGCCCGGGGTGATGGCACGAAGCGCCAAAGAGGCAAGCGCCACTATGCTCAAAAGAAAAATCACCAGCGATGCTATCATCGCTTTGTCCAGCGTTTTTACGCTGCCGGCGCGCGCGGCCGCAGACGCCGCTTCGGCCTCCAGTTCGTCGTTCAGCAGATAATCGATAGACACGCAAAACAGCCTGCTAAGCTGCACGATGTTCTCAACGTCCGGCATCGATTCACAGAGTTCCCACTTGGACACAGCCTGCCTGGAAACGGTGATTTGAGCCGCGAGTTCCTCTTGCGACAGGCCCTTTTGCTTTCGCAGCTGGTGGATTTTCTCGCCTAATAGCATGTTGAATCCCTCCAAAAGTTGGTGTGCTGTTAGCATAGCACGCGGCGCGGCTGCATGCCACCAACTTTGCATGGAAGCTTCGCAACCGGCGGTTGCGGCAGGGTGTTTTGGATGATGTTGACAATAAGTAATATGTGCCGGATTTGCGAGTAAAATTTTCACAGTCCAAGGCGGACGATTGAGCAAGGCTTTGTGCCTTGCGATTGAGGACAACGCAGGAATGCGGAATATTTTACCGTAAAGACGTGCCGTTGAGCTACCTCCGCTGCGGCGTCTTTCAGTTCCCCCTTGCTGGCGGCTTTTAGGTACGCGTTGATAAAACCGTCCAAATCGCCGTCCATCACGGCGCTTACGTTGCCGTTTTCAAAGCCGGTGCGGTGGTCTTTCACCAGCGTATAGGGCATAAAAACGTAGCTGCGTATCTGGCTGCCCCAGGCAATGTCTTTCTGCACGCCTTTAATATCTTCAATCTTGTCCAGGTGTTCACGCTCTTTTATCTGCACCAGCTTCGAAACCAGCATCTTCATGGCGGTTTCGCGGTTTTGCACCTGGCTGCGCTCGGCCTGGCTGGCCACCACAATGCCCGTGGGGATGTGCGTAAGCCGCACGGCGCTGCTGGTTTTGTTTACGTGCTGGCCGCCCGCGCCGCTGGCGCGGTATACATCCATCTTTATGTCGTCCGGGTTTACCTGCACCGTCTTGTCCTGCGCTATTTCCGGCATCACCTCTAAAGACGCAAAGCTGGTGTGGCGGCGGCCGCTGGAATCAAAGGGAGAGATGCGCACCAGGCGGTGTACCCCGTTTTCGCTCTTGAGAAAACCGTAGGCGTTTTTGCCCTCCACCAAAAGGCTGGCGCTTTTAATGCCCGCTTCCTCGCCGTCTAAAAAATCCAGCAGCGTGGTTTTGTAATGGTGGCTAAGCGCCCACTTTTGTATCATGCGCAGCAGCATCGCCACCCAGTCCTGCGCTTCGGTGCCGCCCGCGCCCGCGTGGAAGCTTAAAATGGCGTTGTTGCCGTCGTACGCGCCGGTTAAAAGGGTGTACAGGCGCAGCGCCTCGGCCTGCTTTGCCAGTTCATTCACGGCGGCTTCGGCTTCGCCGGCGGCGTCCTCGTCGCCCTCACCCCACATTTCCAGCCAGGTTTCGGCGTCTGCCAGCAGGTTTTGCAGCTTTTGGTAGTTTTCAAGCCGCTCGCGTATGGCGCTCATCTCGCTAAACACCTTGGCCGATTCGCCCTGGTTGCCATAAAACTCCGGCATGGCCGATTTTATCTCAAGCTCGGCCAGCCGCCGCTTTTGTGCCGGGATACCCAGCGCGCTTTCCAAATCTTGCACTTCGGGCGCAATGTCCGCCACCCGGCGCTTCACTTCGTCCAGCAGTACCATATTTCCTCCCGCTACCGTGCCATGCAATGCGTTTCTTTGGTAGTATACCGTTTTTTGCCTGCATTGGGAAGAGAAACGCCTGTTTTGCCTTCATTTTGCCCTTTGGTTTCGCTTGCAAGCGGGCCAATGCGGTGCTATACTGTTGTATTGTAGTGTACCGTCCATTTTCACCGTATTCTCCTACCCACCAGAAAGGAGCGGCCTTTTCCATGCGGCATATCCCCAATATCCTGTCCGGTGTTCGGATACTGCTTATTCCTTTTTTTATCTGGCAAATAGCCGATGGCAATACTCTGGTGGCCGCCAGCCTTTTGGTGGCATCGGGCCTTACAGACCTTTTAGACGGTTTTTTGGCGCGGCGCTTTAACTGGGTAAGCGACCTTGGCAAGATATTAGACCCCATGGCCGATAAAATGACGCAGGGCGCGGTGTGCATTATGCTCATCATCAACATGCCCCCCTATTGGTATTTTTTCGCCCTGCTGCTGTTCAAGGAGTTTGTGATGCTGCTGCTGGGTGCGTGGCTGGTGCGCCGCAGGGTGCATATCAAAAGCTCGCGCTGGTTTGGCAAGGTGGTTACCACCCTGTTCTACGCCACCATGGCCGCCGTGCTGTTTTTCCCGGGTATCCCATTCCCCGCCACCATTGCGCTGCTGGCGCTGGTTACCCTGTGCGCGTTTGCCGCCGGTGTGCTGTACATCCCGCAGTTTTTCGCGTATCTAAAGCAAGTGCGCAAGGGCGCACCAAGGCCCGGCGCGCAAAACACAGCCGCCGCAAGCAAATAGATGCCACCCCGCAACACCCAACCGGCGCGCAGGGGCAACACAGTGAAACACAGCGCATACCGGCGTGGTATGCGCCTTTTGTTTATTTGATTACAATGAAAACCCGAAGGAGGTTTGTATGCTGAAGGACAAGAAAGTTGGGTTTATTGGGGGCGGGCAGATAAGCGAGGCCTTGCTGTGCGGTGCGCTGACGCCCCGGGGCTTAGCCAAGGAGAATGTAACCGTTTGCGACACAAACAGCGAGCGGCTGGTGGAGCTGGCGGCCCGGTACGGCGTGCAGATTATGCAAAACGACGCGGAAAACACCGGCGTTGCGCGCCTGCTGGCCCAGTGCGACGCGGTGATTTTGGCCGTAAAGCCCCAGCACGCGGCGGCGCTGCTGCAAAGTGTGGGTTCGCTATTTACACAGGCGCACACCATCTTCTCGGTGGTGGGCGGCTTTACCCTGGAGATGCTGGAAAAGGCCATCCCGGCGGGCGCGGTGCTGAGGGTGATGCCCAATACCCCCATGCAGGTGGGCTGCGGCTGCGCGGGCATTGTGCCGGGCAGCCGCGCCGGGCAAGACGCCATTGCCCTGTGCGCCGAAGTGTTTGGCGCGGTGGGCAGCAGTGTGCTGATACCCGAAACACTGATGGACGCGCTGACCGCCGTGAGCGGCTGCGGGCCCGCCTACGCCTACCTGTTTATCGAGGCCCTGGCCGACGGCGGGGTGGCACAGGGCTTGCCGCGCGGCACCGCGCTGGCGCTGGCCGCGCAAACCCTGGCCGGCGCGGCGCAGATGGTGCTGCAAACGGGCTTGCACCCGGGCGAATTGAAAGACCGGGTTTGCTCGCCCGGCGGGGGCACCATTGCGGGGGTGCACGCGCTGGAAAGCGGCGCGTTCCGCGCGGCGGTGATGAACGCGGTGGCCCAAAGCCGCCGCCGCGTGGCGCAGTTAAGCGAGGAAAACCATGGATGAGATACACCCCACCGCCCTTCTGATGCCCGGCGCGCGGGTGCTGGGCAAGGTGAGCCTGGGGGCGGGCAGCAGCGTGTGGTGCAACGCCGTGCTGCGGGCGGATTCTGGCCCTATCCGGGTGGGCAAAGGGAGCAATATACAGGATTTGTGCGTGCTGCATTGCGATGCGGGCGGGTGTGTGGACATTGGCGATGATGTGTCGGTGGGGCACGCCTGTGTGCTGCATGGCTGCACTGTGGGCAGCGGCGCGCTGGTGGGCATGGGCAGCGTGGTGCTGGATGGCGCTGTGATTGGCGAAGGCGCCATGATTGGTGCGGGTTCGCTGGTAACGCGCGGCGCAATGATACCGGCGGGGATGCTGGCCCTTGGCCGCCCGGCCAAGGTGGTGCGCCCGCTTACCGAAGCTGAGAAAGCCGCCATGCGCCAGAACGCGGAGACCTATGCGAAAGAGGCCGAGCAGGCTCGCCTGAATCTGACTTGACATGTATCCATACACTGACGACCGGGGACTGAGCGGCTGGATGTTCCCGGAGGGTACGCCATGACAAAGACGGGGCGCTGTCGTGGCGTTTGGGTCGTCCGGCAAGGGCATCCGCGCATTGCATCTGCGTTTCGCCGCTCCGCGTCTTAACACCTGTCCATACAATAGCTAAACCCGATACGGCCGCGCATCAACACGATTGCATGATACCTACCCGGTAAAGCAAAGTGCCGTGTGATTTACGCATCACACGGCACGGCCGGCATGGTTTGGCTCAGCACGCTGTCCATCAGGCGAAACAGCTCCAGCGTGCTTTGAAAACGGTGCTCCCAGTGCTCTTGATTAGGTGCGTGCCACCGCACCGTGCCCTGCCAGGTGGCGTTTTGGCGAAACTGCACGTGGATGACAAAAACCTGCGAACCCGCGCGCTCTAGCGGCTCGGCGGCAGCCGCTTCGCTGGCATCGGGCCGCTTGGGCGGTTTTGCCCGCCCCGCCCCGCGCGGCGCAAAGCGGCGATAGGTAGCCGATGCCTGCGGAAAGGACATTTCGTCGCAAAATCCGTCCAGCTTGTTCGCAAAATCCACCAAATCGTGAAAATAAACGCTCTTGTTCATATAAGGGTTGCGCATCACGCCGCGCATGCCCTCGGCGTTGTAGCTGTCTATTCGTATCAACATGCGAGATGCCGTTGAGGGCATCGTCGCTCGGTTTCGCATTGGCATTGGATATCCCCTCCAAGGTTAGGTATCATGGAATCGAACCCCGCGCGGTTTTCAGCGGCATATCGTACGCCACTGCTACGTCATCGCCGCTTGAAAGGAACAAATCCTTCCTGCGCGGCGTTTCCTTGCATTGCCGCACACTATGCCGCTGAAAACTCGCAGACCACAATAACAGCAGTTTCGATGCGGTGCAAGGCGGACGACGACGGAAACCCGGTGACGGCTACCTGCGGCTGGGCGGACATCGCGTCGTAGCGCGCCACCACCCGGTTCAGCACTTTTTCGGCATTTTCCACCGTAATGGTGGGCAGCAGCAAAATATATTGCGACAGGCTGAAACGCGATACCACATCGCCCCGGCGCAGGCTGTGGTGTATGGCCGTAAGCAGCGTTGCCATGGCAATATTCAGCTCCTCGCCCGCCAGGGGAAGCTCGCCGGTGCAGCTTAGCGTAAGCAAGCCCACAAACACGGTTTGCCCGGCGCGCTCCGCCGCCCGCGCCTCCAGGCGGTACAGGTTGCGAAACACCTCAAAGTCGCAGTAAAAGGCGCTGCTGTCTGTGCCGCGCTCGGCCAGCGTTTCCTTAATGGCCGCCAAATCGGTATCGGTGCGGTTTAACTCCTGGCTCAGCTTTTGGTACAGTTCGCGCGCCTCATCCCCCGGGCCCACACCCAGCTCGCGGAAAAACAAATCCGCCATCTTGCCATAGTGCGCCAGCGCCACCGATTTTTTATCCTGGCGCACCAGCGCGTTCATGTATGCCAGATGCAGTTCTTCCTCAAATTGGTCTATGGCCAGCGCGCGCTGGCACACGGTTTCAATGGTGCTGTCCTGCCCGGCTGCCTCCAGCAAATCCAGCGCACGGTAAACGCATCCAAAATACAGCGAGCGGTAGTGCGTATTCAGCGGCAGCACCCAGTCTTCATACACCTGGTCTGCCAAAAAATCGCCGTGATACAACTCAATGGCTTTCATGGCGCATTCTATGGCGTGCGCGTGCGGGGTGTTTTCCTTCAAAGCCTGGGTGCGCAGGCGCTCAAATTCTTCAAAATCCAGCCGCCACATCAGCTGGTTGTTCAGCTGGTAGTTGCCGTTCATGTATAAAATCACTTCGCCCGCAATGTCGGCGTTCAGTGCCGCAAAGGCTGTGCGCACCCGGTACACCAGGTTTTTAAGTGCTTTTTCCGGCGCTTCACTGCTGCCCTCAGGCCACAGGGCGTCTATCAGCTGCTGGCGGGTTACCCTTTCGTTGCGGTATACCATCAGGTATTGCAATAAGCTCCAGGGGCGGCGCGCGCGCGATGTGGATTCGTTGAGCACCTGCCCGCCCACGCGAACCTGGAATGTGCCGAAAAACCGCACATGAATGGTGTTTGCGTTTGCCTTTGATGCCGCTTTTGTCATGAAAGAACCCCCACATATACCCGGCCGCCGGATGCGTGCCGGGCGGAGCACAAAGAATGTGCCGCCCCCAAAGCCAGGCCGGCGCAAGCGCCTAACCCAAAACAGTATACACCAAAACCGTGGCGGGATGAAAGCCTTTTTTGCCTAATCGGCAGTTGCCGCACAGGCGACTATTTGGTATACTGCAAGAAACAACTATCCGCACCCCCGGGCCTGCGGATAAACCGGAGGGCAGCATGTCGTTCACAATTGTCATTTTGCAAACCGGCTTGCTGAAACAACGGCCGGACCTTGAGGGTTTGAGGAAGCTTTTTGGCGGCGCGTACCGCGTGGGCGGCGTTGGGCCATTTGGCACTTTTGCGCCAGAGCCTTCGCCGCCGCCGGATAACCTGGACGCCCTGTACATGCTGTGCGGTGCGGGGAAAGTGTATGCGGGCCGGGGTTTCTATTTGGGTATCCAAAAGGGTTTTATGGGCTTTGAGGTAAGCTGTGCCTTGCCCGCCGCCGAGCAAGACCTGCGGGACGTTTTTGCCTTTGCGGGGCTGCTGGCCGAACAGTATAACCTGCGTGACGCGATATGCGATGGCAAACCCATACCGGCCGAGCAATTACCGCTGGCCTATACGAAGGCACAGGCGGCCAATGCCCTGGGCCTGTGCAGTATGGCAACCGCAAAACCCGGGTTTACCGTTTCGGCCCTGCGCTACCCGGTAACCCTTACCGAAAAGCTGTGCCAGCGCATTATCGATGTGCCGGTGGGCAAAGGCGGCTTGTATTACCAATCGTACCTGAACGAGAAGCAGCCGGCCGGCTTTTATTACATGCTGCCCAGCTTTACCCGCGACGACGCCGGGGACGTAACCGCCCTGTATACCCTGCCCACGGGCCGCCCCAGCATTATCCCCGCAAAGCCGGGTATCCCGTATGGCCCCGCGCCCTTTGGCGGCGCGCCGGTGGGCTTCTGGCTGGTAGAGTTTACAGACGAAGGCACGCCCCTGGGGCGTGTGCCCTACCAGGCGTTCCTAAACACCCTATCCGAGGCCGACATTGCACAGCACGACCCTAACACACTGCTGTTGCGAAATTTGTCAAAACGGCGCATACAAGAGCTGGTGCGCGGTACCACATAGCACATATAGATGAGAGGGAGAAAACATAATGAGAAAACGGTTATTTGCATCTGTAGCGGTTTTGCTGCTGGGGCTTGTATTGGCAGGCTGCACCACCGGCAGCTTCAACGCGATGAACTACAACGAAAATAACGGCGGCGAATACTGGGAGGCCGACTACGAGCTGTTTAACGGCTATAGGCAGCGCGAGATTACCTTGTCCGGCGATGGAGAGCATGCCTTTACCGTCGATGTCGAATCCAGCGCGGGCAAGCTGGCGCTTACCATTACGAACAGCGATGGGGCAACGCTGTATACCGGAAACGATTTGCCCACGTCATCGTTTACCGTGCAGGCGTTTACCCCCGGCAAGTATACCATACGCCTGGAGGCGGAGAACCATTGCGGCAGCTATAGCGTGAAGTGGGTGTAGATGTTTGCCGCGCCGAATGGCGAATCACAGATGGACATAAAGGCATAGATTATTGCGCAGGTATGCAAAGAGCCGCTCCCTTGTGGGGCGGCTCTTTGCGGCGAAATAGATAATTTGAAAATATACCTTGACAATTGAGGTACTGATGTGTACAATGCAGTTGTGGCCGATATACCTTGCGGCAGGCAAAGGCCGCCGCGACAGGAGGTGAACCATTGTCGATAACCTTTGAACTGATACGGGGGCACACAGACGCGATTATCCTGTCCTATCTGCACCGCGAAGACAGCTATGGCTACCAGATAAACAAAGACATTTTGCAAGCAACGGGCGGCCAGTTTGAACTGAAGGAAGCAACACTGTACACGGCGTTTCGCCGCTTGGAGCAAACCGGCTTTATCAGCAGCTATTGGGGCACAGAGGATGTGGGCGCGCGCCGGCGCTACTACACCATTACAGACGCCGGGCGCGACGCCTACGCCAGCTACCAGAACGAGTGGCAGCACAGCAAGGCCATTTTAGACAAACTGATTACGTAGGAGAATACGCGCCATGAGCAACAAAAAGTTTGCCGTAGTCAGCGTTTTGGCCGCGCTGGTGCTGGTGAGCGCCGCCACAGGCATCTACCTGCTGGCAGCCCCCAAAGCGCTGGGCAACATCAAGTACAGGTCTACAAAGCCAACCACGTCCGCGTCCAGTGTGTCCTTCACCGGCCAAGCGGGCGAGCGCATCCGGTTTTCGTTGCGCTCCACGGTTCAAAAGGGCGAGCTGCACATTGTTTTATGCGATTCGAACGGAAAAACGGTGTACACGCTGGATAAAGCCAGGGAACTGGAAACCTTTACCAACTTGCCCCAATCGGATACCTATACCCTGACGACGACATACACAAACTTCATTGGGCAATACGATATTAGTGCTTACAAAGCGAACTAGGAGGAACGAACTTGGAAGCTAGAAAGATATTGCGCCAGCGGCTGGACGAACTGTTTGCCGCCGCGCCCCGCAGCCGCGCGGCCTACGAGCTGCAGGAAGAATTACTTTCCAACAGCATGGAACGCATGGAAGACCTTTTGAAGGACGGCATGCCCGAAGACCAGGCCCTGAACACCGTGCTGGCCGGCATTGGCAACGTGGACGAACTGATTGCCGCTTTGCCCGGCGAAATTACCCCGGTTTCCACCGCCGCGCAGGAAGCGCGCCGCCAAAAATCGGCCGTGCTGGTGGCGATATCCGTGGGCATGTACATCTTGGCGGGCGTTGTGTTTTTCCTGGGCGCGCTGCTAAGCGATTATTACGAGCCATCTGTTATTATTGGCCTGATTGTGGCGGTTGTTATTTGCATACCGCCCACGTGCTTGTTGGTGTACAACGGCACGCGATATCCCGCCTACAACAAGAAGGAGGAAACGGTAGTGGAGGAATTTAGAGAATGGCAAAGCGACAGCAAGCGCAGCAAATCCATACGCGGCGCGCTGTCCAGCCTGGTGTGGACGCTTACGGTTATCCTGTATTTTCTGGTAAGCTTTTTTACGGGCGCGTGGAACATTACCTGGCTGCTGTTTTTGGTGGCCGCCTGTGCCGAAGCTGTGATAACCCTGGTGATACGCATGAGGGATCTGTAAATGAAAACTGCGTTTAAAGTAACCATCAGCCTGGTGGTGGTGGCGGCCTTAGGGCTTATCACGGTGCTGGCGCTGGGTTTGGCGGGGGTATTGCCCGGCTTTGGCATGGGCTTTGGCGGCGCCCCGCTAGCGCTGGTAAACCGCCAGGTTTTTGCGGCCGATGAGCTGGACAGGGTAAGCCTTACCTACAGCTCGGAAGACATTACCATTTTGCCTGCCGCCGGCAACGAGGTGGTGCTGGAAGAGTACATGAACCGCGACGACGAAGACGCCAAAGCCAGCATCAGCAACAGCGGCGGGCACTTGGATATCCGCCAGGGCAATCGTGGCTGGAGTTTCTCGTGGTTTGGTGGCTGGCACGGCGAAATTAAGCTGTATATTCCGCAAACCTTTGACGTCCAGCTTACGGTTGCTGTGTCCAGCGCCGAGGTGGCGGCAGACCACGATTTTGAATTGGGCGGCCTTACGATAGAAACCAGCAGCGGCGACATTGATTTGCAAGGCATCCAGTGCGAAGACGATATCGCTCTGTCTTCCACCAGCGGCAGCATCGAGGCCGAGCAGCTTGACACGCCGGGCGAGGTGCGGCTCTCCAGCAGCAGCGGCGACATTAATCCCGGGCGGGTACACGCGGCCCAGATACGCGGCAACGCCACCAGCGGCGGCATCCGTTTTGCGTCGGCCGTGGGTGAAACCGTCAGCGCCCACACCAGCAGCGGCGATATCCGGTTTGATTACTTGGAGGGCGCGTTTGCCCTGGAGGCGTCGTCGGGCGAGGTGGTTATTGAGCAAGGCGGCGGGCAAGGCACGGTGGGCACGTCGTCGGGGGGTATCAACATCACGCTGGACACCCTTACAGGTGATTTATCCATCACCAGCAGCAGCGGCGGCAGCCGATTGGCCGTGCCCCAAAACGCCAGCCTGTCTTTTACCGCGCGCACCAGCAGCGGCGACATCCGTGTGCCCGACGGCGCGGTGGGCGGATACAACCGCGACGGTAACGAAGCCAATTACACCCTGGGCGACAACCCTGTGCATACGGTAAGCATGCAGGCGTCTTCCGGCGATGTGGAGTTGCGGTGGGTGTAAATACAAGTACTATTTGGCACGCACCTGGCCGGCGCACACGCGCCGGCTTTTTTTTTGCGCGCGGGGGCTTGCTTTTTTTGGGGGTTGCGGTACAATAGGCAATAATGATGCAGGGAAAGGGGTATGGCAGTGCGTGGGTTTTTGCAGGGCGCGTTTTTCTTTTTTGCCTTTAGCTTTTTTTACGGCTATGGCTATTTTTGCCGTGTAAAACAGCAAAACCTCATGCAACCTGCCCTGCAAACGCGGTAAGCATACCAGCGGTGTGCGCGATACCACGGAAGGTTCATGAAAATGAACCTTCCGTTTTTGGTTTTGAGGAGATGCAAAGGAGATGCCATGGAAACAATACACGTAAGCCTGCCCGGCGGCGGGTACGATATTCTAACGGGCTCCGGCGCGCTGCCCGCCGCTGCCGGGCGTCTGCGCACCCTGTGCGGGGAGGCCCGGCTGGCCGTGGTGGCCGACCCCGCGGCGCTGGCCCTGCACAAAGAAACGCTGCAAGCGGCCCTGGAAGCGGCGGGTGTGACGTTCTGCGTAATTGAGCTTGCGCCCGGCGAAGAACACAAAACCCTGGCCGCCCTGGCGGAAGTGTACGCGGCCTTTGCGCACAACGGCCTTGGCCGGGGCGATGTGGTGGCCGCCTTTGGCGGCGGCGTGGCGGGCGATTTGGCGGGCTTTGCCGCCGCCACCTGGATGCGGGGTGTGCGCTTGGTGCAAATACCCACCACGCTGCTGGCGCAGGTGGACGCCAGTGTGGGCGGCAAAACGGCTGTGAACTTGCCGGAAGGTAAAAACTTGGTGGGGGCGTTTCATCAGCCGGCCCTGGTGGTGGCCGATACCAACCTGCTGGCCACCCTGCCGCCGCGCGAGGTGGCTTGCGGTATGGCCGAGGTGGTGAAGATGGGGGCAATTTGCTCGCCAGAGCTGTTTGCGCGGCTGGCCAAAGCCCCCACGGCGGCACAATGGCCGGGCTTGGTGGCCGAAGCCGCCCGCCTGAAAGCGGGGATTGTGCAGCAGGACGAAACCGAGCAGGCTTTGCGCAAAATACTGAACTTTGGCCACAGCTTTGGCCACGCCATAGAGGCCCTGGGCGGCTATGGCACATACAGCCACGGCGCGGCCGTGGCCATGGGCATGGTGCTGGCGGCGGGCATTGGTGTGCGGCTGGGCGTTACCCCCCCGCCTGTGCCCAAAGCCCTAGGCCGCGCGCTGGCCGCGCAGGGCTTGCCCGCCGCCTGCCCCTACACAGCCGCGCAAATGCGGCCGCTGCTGGCGCTTGATAAAAAGCGGCAGGGCGAAGGCAGCATTGACTTGGTGCTGCTGCAAGCCATTGGCAAAGCCGTGGTGCGGCGCACCACCTTAGAAGAGGCGCTGTGCCTGGCGGCGGAGGTGTGCGCATGACAGACGCGGTTAAAACCATTGCGCGCTTCCCCGCCGGGGCGGTGCGCCTGCCCCCCAGCAAAAGCATGGGCCACCGCCTGGCCATTGGCGCGGCGTTAGGGGCCCTATGCTTGGGCCGAGGGGCGGGCGGCGAAAGCCTTATCCAAAACCTTGGCCACAGCCGGGATATCAAAGCCACCCTTGGCTGCCTAAGCGCGCTGGGTGCCCGGTTTGATGAAACCGAAGCCGGCCTTTGTGTAAGCGCCGGCACGCCCGCCCCGGCAGATACGCCGCTATTCTGCGATGAATCGGGCTCTACCCTGCGTTTTTTGCTGCCGGTGGCGGCCGCCATGGGCGGCGGGCGGCTGTTTACCGGGCGCGGGCGGCTTTTAAAGCGCCCCATGGATGTATACGCCCGCCTGTTTGCCCAAAAGGGCGTGGCTTTTGAGCAGGGCGCGGACGGGGTGCGCACCGGCGGCCCGCTGCCCGCCGGGGAATACGCGCTGCCGGGCGATGTTTCCAGCCAGTTTGTATCCGGCTTGCTGTTTGCCCTGCCGCTTGCCGGGGATGGCGATAGCCGCATTATCCTGGAGAGCCGCCTAGAATCGCGCGCGTATGTGGATTTAACGCTGCAAGCCCTGGCCGTCTTTGGTGTTTCCGCCGCCTGGCAGAACGAGCGCACCCTTGCTGTGCCCGGCGGCCAGCGCTACGCCCCGGCGCGCTGCGCGGTGGAGGGGGATTGGTCGGCCTCGGCGTTTTTTCTGGCGGCGGGCGCGCTGGGCCGCCCGGTGCGCTGCCAGGGGCTTAGGCGCGATACACAGCAAGGCGACGCCGCCGTGCTGGGTATTTTGCGGCAGATGGGCGCACAGCCTTATTGGAGGGACGAGGCGCTTTGTGTGACGCCCGGCAAATTGCGGGCCGTCACCGTCGACGCGCGGGAAATCCCCGACCTAATTCCCCCGCTGGCGGCGCTGTGCTGCTTTTGCGAGGGAGAGAGCCGCATTGTGAACGCCGGGCGGCTGCGCCTGAAAGAAAGCGACCGCCTGCACGCCCTGACGCTAGAGCTTACGAAGCTGGGCGCAGATATTACCGAAGGGCCGGACAGCTTAACCATCACGGGCCGCCCAGAGCTTGACGGCGGCAGCGCAAACGCGCATGGCGACCACCGCATTGCCATGGCGCTGGCCGTGGCGGCCATTGGCTGCACCGGCCCGGTGCGGCTTAGCGGCTGGCAAAGCACCGATAAAAGCTACCCCGGCTTTTGGGAGGATTTTGAAAGGGAGAGTATATAATGTCCGATATGTGGAGCGGCGGCAGGCTGAAGGTAAGCATTTTTGGGGAATCCCACGGCCCGGCGGTGGGCGCGGTGCTGGACGGCCTGCCCGCGGGCGAAGCCGTTGATTTGGACGCCGTGAACGCCGAGATGGCCCGCCGCGCGCCCGGGCACAGCCCGCTTGCCACCGCCCGGCTGGAAACAGACGAGGTGCAGGTGGTTAGCGGCCTGTACGGCGGCAAAACCACCGGCAGCGCGGTGTGCGCCGTGGTGCAAAACCAAAACACGCACAGCGCCGATTATAACAGCCTGCTGCGCCCCGGCCACGCGGATTTGACGGCACTGCTGAAATATGGCGGCCATGCCGACATGCGCGGCGGCGGGCATTTTTCGGGCAGGCTTACGGCGGGCTTGGTGTTTTGCGGGGCGCTGGCAAAGCAGGTGCTGGCGCGGCGCGGTGTGGCGGTGTACGGCCGCCTGGCCGCCATTGGCCCGGTGCGCGATGATACCGCCGCCGAAACCCGCGAAGCGTGGGAAGAAGCCGCGCAAAAGCCTTTTCCGGTACTGGATGACGCTGCGGGCGAAGGGATGCGGGCCTGCATTTTGGAGGCAAAAGCGGCGGGGGATTCTGTGGGCGGCGTGATGGCCCTGGCGGCCTTTGGTGTGCCGGGCGGCGCGGGCGGGCCGTTCTTCGATTCCTTGGAGAGCGTTATCGCGCACCTGCTGTTTTCAATCCCGGGGGTGAAGGGCGCGGAGTTTGGCGCGGGCTTTGCCCTGGCCGCCCTGCGCGGCAGTGCCGCCAACGACGCATTGAGCCTTGTAAACAGTGAAATTACAGCCCAGAGCAACCGCTGCGGCGGCATTTTGGGGGGCATCAGCACGGGCGCGCCCATTACGGTGCGGGTGGCCGTAAAGCCCACGCCCTCCATTGCGCTGCCGCAGGCCACGGTAGACGGCGCTGCCATGCAGCCGGCCATCTTGCAAACGCGCGGGCGGCACGACCCCTGCATTGCCCCGCGCGCCCTGCCGGTGGCCGAAGCCGCCCTGGCGCTGGCGATACTGGACGTGATGCTATGAAAAACATTGTGTTGTGCGGCTTGCCGGGCAGCGGCAAAACAGCCCTGGGCAGCCATTTGGCGCGGCAGGCTGGCTTGCCCTTTGTAGATTTGGACGCACAGGTAGAGGCCATGGCGGGCCGGCCGGTGAGCGCCATTTTTGCGGGCTATGGCGAAGATTTTTTTCGCGAGCTGGAAACGCTGGCCCTGCGCCGCGCGGCGGAAAAAGGCGGGCAAATTATTGCCACCGGGGGCGGCGCGGTGCTGCGGGCGCAAAATGTAGAGGCCCTGCGCCGAAACGGCGTGCTGGTGTTTAACAACCGCCCGGTGGAGGCCATTGCGGCAGACATTGCCTTTGCCCGCCGCCCCTTGCTGAGGGACGGCGAAGCGGCCCTGCGTGCGCTTAGTGCCAAACGGCACGCCGCTTACCGTGCCTGTGCCGATTTTGTGCTGGAAAACACCGCCGGGTTTGATAAGGCCGCCGCGCAGCTGCACAGCCTGTATCTGGGGCTTTCGGCGCGGGGGCTGGCGGTGATTGGCGACCCGGTGGGCCATAGCCTGTCGCCGGTTATCCACCGGGCGCTGTTGGCCGCGCGCGGGCTTTGCGTGCCCTACGCGGCCCTGCATGTGCCGCGCGGGCATTTGCCCGCTTTTATGGCGGGGGTGCGGCAGGGCGGGCTGCTGGGCTACAGCATTACCCTGCCGCACAAAAAAGAGATTATCCCGCTGCTAGACGGCGTGGACGGCGAAGCCGCCCGCTACGGCGCGGTGAACACCGTGGTGCGTGCGCAAAGCGGCTGGCAGGGGCATAATACCGACATGCAGGGCCTTGAAATGGCCCTGCGCCAAGCGGGCGGCGGCTTTGAAAACGCGCGCGTGCTGGTGCTGGGCACGGGGGGCGCGGCGGTAGCCGTCGCGCACAAGGCCGCCGCTTCGGGCGCGGCGGCCGTTGCGGTGCAAGGGCGCAACGAGGCGGCGGCGCGGGGTATTGCGCAGGGTGTTTCAGGCATGGGATACGGCGGCATACAGGCTGGGCATTTTTCCGCGCAAAGCCTGTGCGATGCCGCCGGCAAGGCAGACCTGCTTATCAACGCCACCCCCCTGGGCATGACGGGCTTTGGGCGGGATTTTGAAAGCTTTGCGTTTCTAAAGGCCCTGCCGCCAGGTGCCCTGGTGTGCGATTTGGTGTACACCCCCCCGCAAACCACCCTGCTGCAAAGGGCCGCCGCGCTGGGCCTGGCCACGCTGAACGGCCTTTCTATGCTGGTGTGGCAAGCGGTTTTGGCGCAAGAGCTGTTTTTTGGCAAGGCGGACGACCGGCAGGTGCTGTATGAACAGGCACTGGAATGTGTGCTAAATGAAATGGAGGCTGCGTTATGATACTGGTTTTACAGCAAAACGCCACAAACGCGCAGATAGAAGCGCTGCAAGCCCAAATGCACGCGCGCGGGCTGATTACCCAGGATATTACAGGCGAGCACACCCACATGATGGGCCTGGCCGGGGACGTGAGCGGCGTGGACGCCGACACCCTGTTGCGCAGTGAGGTGATTGAGCGCGTTATCAAGGTAAGCGAGCCGTACAAGCTGGCCGGGCGGCGTTTCCATCCGGGGGACACGGCCATCAGCGTGGGCGGCGCCACAGTGGGCGGCGGCAGCCTGGCCGTGATGGCGGGGCCCTGCAGCGTGGAGAGCGAAGAGCAAATCCTGTCCATTGCGCGCGACGTAAAAAACGCGGGCGCCAGCTTTTTGCGGGGCGGGGCGTTCAAGCCGCGCTCGTCGCCCTACAGCTTCCAGGGCCTGGGGCTGGACGGGCTGGAGCTTTTGAAAACCGCCAGCGAAAAAACCGGCTTGCCGGTGGTAACCGAAATTATGAGCCAGGCGCATCTGGCCGATTTTGAGCGCGAGGTGGACGTGATACAAATAGGCGCGCGCAACATGCAAAACTTCCCGCTGCTGCGCGATGTGGGGGCACTTGGCAAGCCGGTGCTGATAAAACGCGGGGCAAGCGCCAGCATAGACGAACTGCTGATGGCAGCCGATTACGTGCTGATGGGCGGCAAAAGCCCGGTGATTTTGTGCGAGCGGGGCATCCGCACCTTTGAAACCGCCACGCGCAACACGCTGGATATCTCTGCCGTGCCGGTGCTGAAAGAGAAAAGCCACCTGCCGGTGATAGTAGACCCCAGCCACGGCACGGGGCACTGGCGGCTGGTAGAGCCCATGGCCATGGCGGCGGTGGCCGCCGGGTGCGACGGCTTGATGATAGAGGTGCACGGCAGCCCCGAAACCGCCCTGTGCGACGGGCAGCAATCGGTGACGCCGGCATTGTTTCACCGGCTGATGGGCCGGGTAAAGGAGATTCACGCGCTGCTGCATGGAAAAGAGGGGGAGAATTATGCTGGATAAGGCAAAACTGTCAACATTGAGGTTTCACATCGACGGGGTGGACGCGGCGCTGATGCCGCTTTTCAAAAAGCGCATGGAGTATGTGCGCGAGGTGGCCCAGCTGAAGGCCGACAACAACCTGGCCATAAAAGACGAAGCGCGAGAGGAAGCGGTGGTGGCCAATGCGCAGCAAGCCGCCGGGGAGGAGCTGCGCGCCGAGGCGGCGTTGTTTATGCGCAGCTTAATGTCGCTTTCACGCATGTATCAGCATCGGCTGCTGTTTGCCAGCGGAGCGCCCCTGCTGCCGCCGCCCACGCCGCCGGCGCGCGGCAGTGTAACCTGCGCATATCAGGGCGTGCCGGGCGCTTGGGGCGAGGCGGCCGCCGCCGGGCTGTTCCCCGGGGCGTCGCTTACCGCCTGCGGCCAGTTCGAAGACGTGTTTTTGGCGGTGAAGCAAAAAACGGCGCGCTACGGCGTGGTGCCTATAGAGAACTCTAAAACCGGGGCGATTGGCGAAACATACGATTTATTGCGCAAATACGGATGCTATATTGTGCGGCGCACCTGGGTGCCCATACGCCAATGCCTGGTGGGTGTGCCCGGCGCTGCCCTGGCCGATGTGCGCGAGGTACACAGCCACCCCGAAGGGTTTAAGCAATGCGGCCGCTTTTTGCAGGGCAAAAACTGGGAGCAAACCGCCTGCCGCAACACCGCCGTTGCCGCACAGCGCGTGGCTGAAGCGGCCAGCCCCAAGCAAGCCGCCATAGCCGGGCGGCGCGCTGCCGAGCTGTACGGCCTAAGCGTGCTGGCGCCCGATATTATGGACGCGCCGGACAACCGCACCAACTTTGTGGTGATTGCCCTGAACCCGGAATACGGCGCGGGCAGCAACCTTATTTCGCTCACGTTTTCCACCTTGCACCGTAGCGGCGCGCTGTGCGAAGCCCTGCTGCCCTTTATGGCGGAAAACCTGAACCTGATGCGCATAGAGAGCCGCCCCGCGGGCGAAGGGAAATACCGCTTTTTTGCCGAGATACAAGGCGACATTACAGACGAAAAAACAATCCGGGCCTTGCGCCAGGCCGAGGCTGCCAGCGCCTACTTTGAGGTGCTGGGCTGCTACCAGGAAACGCCATGCAAGGGGGATTTGTGAACGTGAAAACCATCGCTGTTATCCACGGCCCAAACCTGAACCTGCTGGGCAGCCGCGAGCCCGATACCTATGGCAGCCAGACGCTGGCGCAAATAAATGCCGGCATAGAAAAAGCCGCGCAATCGCGCGGCGCGGCGTGTACGTTTTTCCAAAGCAACGTGGAGGGCGAATTGGTAAACGCCCTTCAAGGCGCGGCGAACACCGACGGCATTATCCTGAACGCCGCCGCCTACACGCACACCAGCGTGGCTTTGCGCGACGCCATTGCCGCCATTGCCGCGCCAGTGGTGGAGGTGCATCTTTCCAACGTGTATGCGCGCGAAGATTTTCGCCACACCTCGCTGATTGCGCCGGTGTGCCACGGAAGCATTTGCGGATTTGGCGCGCAAAGCTATATGCTGGCGCTGGAAGCTTTGTTGTAATTGTGGCAGAATTTGCGCGTTTATCGGGTGAAGCCACCTACCCGCTGGGCGAAGTGCGCACCCACCTGAAAGAGAAGTTCTACAATTAACATCAATTAACCCGCGCGTGGGTGTACCCCAAGCGCGGGTTTTATCTATATATGCCGCTTAGCTGTTCTTCATCACCACGGTTTCCATCACGCCGGCCACATGCTCGCAGGCGTCGCAGCAGTCTTCCAGCCGGTCAAAGGCTTCGCTCCAGGCGGCTACGGCCACGGGGTCGCTGCCTTCGCTGTACAGGCGGCGCACAGCGTCTATATACAGCGTGTCGCCCTCTTCTTCCAAATCGTTCACTTCAATAATGGCTTTTTGCAGCTTCTCGCTCTTCTGGAAGTTGTGAAACTCCTGCATCGCCAGCAATAAAGCATCGCAGCAGCGCACAATCACGTCTGCAAAGGCCAGGGCCTCCGGGCGCAGTTCTTTAATGTTGTACATGTACACACGGATGAGCACGTCCTCTATCTTATCCGTCACTTCGTCAATTTCGTTGGCCAGCTGGATAATATCCTCCCGCTCGATGGGCGTGACGAACTCCTTGGCCAGGCGGTGCATCATGGCATGCTTCACCTCGTCTGCATCGTGCTCTATCTGGTGCAGGGCCACCCGGCGCTCGGGCAGGGCGGCGGGGTCGAAGTTCGCCAGCGCGCTTTGCAGGCTGCGCGCCGCCTGGCAGCTTAAATCCACCATCTGCACAAAAGTTTCAAAGTATTCGTTGCGTTTCCTTGCCATCGTGCCACCTCGTTTATGATGTTAAAAAATATACGTAAACAGCTTGGCCATGCCAAAGCCAATCAGCCCGCAGCCCGGGAAGGTGAGCACCCAGGTAAATACCATCTCGCGCGCTACGCCCCAGTTCACACTGCGCAGGCGCCGCGCCGCGCCCACGCCCATAATGGCCGTGGTTTTGGTGTGCGTGGTGCTTACGGGGATGCCCGTAAGCGTGGAAATAAGCAAGCAGCCCGCGCCCGCGGCATCGGCCGCAAAGCCCTGGTAGGTTTCCAGCTTCACCATGTCCATGCCCACGGCCTTGATAATGCGGTAGCCGCCAATGGATGTGCCCAGGCCCATCACCAGGCTGCACAGCAAAATAAGCCAGAAAGGTATTTCAAAGGTATTGGCGCTTGCCTGGCCCTGGCTAAGCGCCACGCCCAGCAGAAAAACACCCATAAACTTTTGGCCGTCTTGCGCGCCGTGCATAAAAGCCATGGCCGCCGCGCCGCCAATTTGCGCGCCGCCAAAAAAGCCGCGGGTCTTGCGGCGGTCGGCATTCTTGCACAGCAGGCCCACCAGCTTGGCCGTGCCAAAGCCCATGCCAAAGCCCAGCAGGGTGCTTAGCACCAAGCCGTACAGCACCTTCACCCATTCGTCGGGGTTAATGCCCCCCAGGCCGCCGTGTATGGCAATGGCCGCGCCGGAGATACCGGCAATCAGGGCATGGCTCTCGCTGGTGGGGATACCGAATATCCAGGCCACCACCGCCCACAGCACAATGGCCACCATGGCCGCGCACAGGGCAATCAGGGCGTCTTCGGCGTTGTTGCCAAAATCTACAATTTTGTAAATGGTTTCGGCCACCTTTGGGGTAATGGCCGTCATCACCAAAATGCCCAAAAAGTTGAACACCGCCGCCATTAAAATGGCCGGGCGCGGCGCCATGGCACGGGTACTGATGGCCGTGGCAATGGCGTTTGGCGCGTCTGTCCAGCCGTTTACCAGGATAACCGCCATTACCAAAAGCACGGTAATCAGCAGGGTGGGGTTGGCAAGCAGCTGCGAGATAAACTCGGGAAAGGGCATGGGTGGGCATCCTCCCTCACGTAAAGGCGTCGGTTTATGTGGCGCGGGGTTTTGCGGGCCGCTACTTTACTTTATGCTAACACAAATTTAACACTAACGCCACTTATCATACACCGCCGCGCACCAAACCGCAAGTGGGAAACTGGGGTTTGTGTCCTTACGCGCTCCCCGGCAGCACCATTCGGTATATTTCTTCCAGCTCTTTGGCGTTCCAAAGCACCGGCACGGGGTACAGGGGGTTGGCTTCTTTGTCCGCCTGGCGCGCCAGCTTTGGGATGTCCTCCCGGCGCAGTTCGGCGATGGTGGCAGGAATTTGCATGTCACGGTTCATTTGCTCAATGCGGTGTATCAGCACTTCGGCGGCCTGGCCGGCCGATGTACCGGGCGCTGCCAGCCGGGCCTCTTTGGCAAGCCTTGCCAGCCGGGGCACAGCCGCCTTGCCGTAGGCACGCAAAACATGCGGCAGCAGCACGGCGTTGGCAAGGCCGTGCGGTGTGCCGTATTGCCCGCCCAGGCTGTGCGCCACCGCGTGCACATAGCCCACATAGCTTTTGGTAAAGGCCAGGCCCGCCAAATACGCGGCCCGCAGCATGGCCGCGCGCGCTTTATGGTTTTGCCCGTCCAGGTAAGCCGTTTCCAGGTTGTCTAAAATAAGCCGCACGGCCCACACCGCCGCCGTGCGCGTTTCTTTGGTGGTGCTGCGGCCAATATAGGCTTCCGTCGCGTGGGTAAGCGCGTCCATGCCGGTGGTGGCTGTCAGTGCCGGCGGCAGCCCTAAGGTAACACTGGGCTCCAGCACCGCGTACCGGGGTATCAGCGAAAAATCGTTGATGGGATACTTATGGTGCGTTTTGCCGTCGGTGATTACGGCGGCCAGGGTGGTTTCACTGCCCGTTCCGGCGGTGGTGGGCACCGCAATCAGGGGCGGTATGGTTTTGTGCACCTTCAATAAGCCCTCCATCTTGCCCAAGGGCTTGTTTGGCCGGGCCAGGCGCGCGCCTGTAGCCTTCGCGCAATCCATGGCAGAGCCGCCGCCAAAGGCGATAATGCCCTGGCAGCCGCTGCGCAGATAGAGGTTTTTAGCGTCCTCCACATTGGCCACCGTGGGGTTGGCCACCGTATCTTCATAAATATGGCAGGCGATGCCCGCCTTTTCCAGCAGGCCCTCCAGTGGTTTAGTAAGGCCCAGCGCGCGTATGCCCTTGTCTGTTACCAGCAGCACACGCCGGATACCGCAGCTAGCCAGCGCCTGCGGCACACCGCCAATCCCTTCAATACGTTTGGGCTCGCGGTAGGGCAGCAGCGGCAAAGCCAGCCAAAAGGCCGCCTGAAACCCACGACAATACATCTTTTTTATTGGTATCATTCTTTTCCCCCTCTGGCAGTATGCCGCAAAAGGGGAGCGCCAACGCACCATTAGCACCACACCGGCCCCCCGCAGCAGCCCTTTGGTTTTTACGGCACAAAAACGCACATGCCTTTCCGAGTATAAAGCGTTTCGCTTTCAATAGCAATCGCGCCATCCAAACACAGCCCACAATATGGATACAAAATGCACTCATGTTTGCTGCCTTGCCGTAGCAAGGCACACATGGTACAATAGCGCAAGCAGCTTAAGGTCAAGGGAATCGAACCCCATGCGGTTTTGCGCGGCACATCGCGCGCCTGTCAAGGACGATGACAATGCAGGGCGCGGAAATCCTGCTCCTGCGGCGCATGAGTTCGACTCCCGGCCTTGCAGGCTCTAGGCACAAAGCCTTGCTCATTCGTCCGTCTTGAAATGCGAAAATTTCGCTCGCCAATCCAATACGTTTCATCTCGCGTAAACACCATCTAACGGAGGAACATATGCGCAACACGGAAAAAACCATGGACACCATCAAGGCCCTGTGCCAAAACCGGGGCTTTATCTTTGCCGGCAGCGAAATTTACGGCGGCCTTGCCAACAGCTGGGACTACGGCCCGCTGGGCGTGGCGTTTAAGAACAACGTAAAAAACGCCTGGTGGAAGAAATTTGTGCAGGAAAGCCCCACCAACGTGGGGCTGGACAGCGCCATACTGATGAACCCCGAGGTGTGGGTGGCCACCGGCCACGTGGGCGGGTTTTCAGACCCCTTGATGGATTGCCGCGCCTGCAAAACGCGCCACCGTGCCGATACGCTGATAGAGCAAAACGGCGGCAACCCGGCGGGCATGACGGACGACGAGCTGATGGCGTACATCCGCGGGCACGGCATTGCCTGCCCGGTGTGCGGCAAGAGCGACTTTACCGACATCCGCAAATTTAACCTGATGTTCAAAACCTACATGGGCGTTACAGAAGACAGCAAAAACGAGGTGTACCTGCGCCCGGAAACCGCCCAGGGCATCTTTGTGGATTTTGCCGCTATCCAGCGCAGCACCCGAAAAAAAATCCCCTTTGGCGTGTGCCAAATAGGCAAGGCCTTCCGCAACGAAATAACCCCCGGCAACTTTATTTTTCGCATCCGCGAGTTTGAGCAGATGGAGATGGAGTTTTTTTGCAAGCCGGACACAGACCTTGAGTGGTTTGGCTACTGGAAAGACTACTGCCACCAGTTTTTGCTAAGCCTTGGCCTAAAGGAAGAAAACCTGCGCCTGCGCGACCACGGGAAGGACGAGTTGTCGTTTTATTCTAAGGCCACCACGGACATTGAATACCTGTTCCCCTTTGGCTGGGGCGAATTGTGGGGCATTGCCGACCGCACCGACTACGATTTGGGCCGCCACAACGCGCACAGCGGTAAAACGCAGGACTATTTCGACCCCGAAACGGGGACGCACTACGTGCCGTTTGTGATAGAGCCGAGCCTTGGGGCAGACCGCATGGCCCTGGCCCTTTTAACGGAAGCCTACGATGAGGAGCTGGTGCAAAGCGCCAAGGGTGAAGACGAAAAACGCGTGGTGCTGCGCCTGCACCCGGCACTTGCCCCCTACAAGGCGGCCGTGCTGCCGCTAAGCCGCAAGCTGGCCGAGGGCGCGGAAAAGCTGTACCGCAAGCTTACCAAAAGCCTGATGGTGGATTACGACGAAACCGGGGCGATTGGCAAGCGCTACCGCCGCCAGGACGAAATTGGCACGCCCTTTTGCATTACCTACGATTTTGACAGCGAGGCCGACGGGCAGGTAACCGTGCGCGAACGCGACAGCATGGCCCAGGTGCGCCTGCCAATGGACGAAGTGGAAGCCTGGCTGGCCGAGCGGGTGGGGTTCTAATTATCAAAATAAGCCCCCGCCGGCGTCAGCCGGCGGGGGCTTGTGTTTACTCCAATTCGTCCGCGCGCATCTGGTAGTGCCGGCTTTCACCGGGGTAGTGCAAGGGTGTGTCCGGGCTAAAACGACCCGCCGCATTTTGGTAAATGACAATCTCATAGGTGTCGAAGGGCAAGCCGTTTGCCTTCATCACCGCGTTCACCCGCTTCAGTATCTGCCGGGCCGTTGCTTCGCTTGTGTCTGCGTTGCTGGTCACCAGGCTAATGGTTACCTCCGCGCTCGCATCGTCCCCAGCTTGTGCCACCGTGGCAAAGGGGTCGTCCAGCAGCTTAAAGGCGTCCGGGCCGTAGGGGTAGTTTTTAAGATAAGCTAGCCAAACGCCCACTTCACCGGCCAAATCAGAGCTTTCCAGCGCGGCCCAGGCGCGCGTTTCCATCTCCCGCGTCAGCAAACTGGACACAATTGCGGCGGCCACGTTTCCCACATCACCAATCAGCACGCCTCCCCAGGCGGTTTCCACCGTACCAAGCCCCTCTGGGTGGCTGGGCAGCGATACATGATAAAACCGGTACAGGCTGTTGTTCCACTGTGTGTATCCGCCAGCGTTATCTACGCGCAAATCCACGCCCGGGTACGTGGCGCGCAGCGCGCTTTCTACCCGTAGGCGAGATAATTGCGCCAAAACGCCAAAACCACTTGCGCAAGCGCAACCCACCACAAGCAGCAACGGCAGCAAAATCCCCCCCACGCCCGCCAGCACACGGCGGTTTTTGGGCTTATCTTCGCTTGCTTCTTGCTGCCGGCGTCCAAACGCCATTTTAAGCAGGTTTGCAATGCCCGCGCCCGCCAGGCACAACCCGCCGCACACAGCGCCCAGCAAAAGGCCGCCCAGTACCAGCAGCGGCGGGCTATAGTGGCCCATGGGCGCGGTGATGATTTGCGAGATGGCATTGGACACGGCCACGACAATGGGCGCCCAATACCACATGCGCCCACAGAACAACCTTGCCAGGAGGCCAATGGCGGGCAGGAACACCAAATTGTACTCAAAGCCCACGGCCAGGCTTAGGTTTAGGCCAAAAAACAGGCCCACCAGTAAAAACAGCGCCAGCCGGGCAATGATGCCCGCCTGTATGCGTTTGCGCAGCAGGGCTTCATCTGGCGTCGGCGCGGGTGTGGGCGGCGCGCTTTGCGCCAGCGCCTCCCAGCAGCTTTCGCAGCCGGCCGTGTGCGCGCGCACCCACGCGCGGCTGGCCTCGCTGGCCGCACCGTCGCGCACCAGCGGTATCAAATCCAGGCACATCTCGCAGGCGTCATCCATGCCCGCCGTGGGGGTTTTTGCCGCATCGCCGCTATCGCCCTGCGCGGCGGCGTTTGGTTTCGTCAGTTCATTCATCTACAAGCCCTTCCTCCCGCAGCTTTTCTTTCAGCCAGTTTTTGGTTCTGAATTCTATTACCCGCGCCGAGTTTTCCGTAATGCCCAAATGGCTGCCTATCTCGGCATAGGCGTAGCCCTGTGCCCGCATGCTCACCACCGCCTTGGGCCGCTCGCCCTTTTCGCCCAGCAGCGCCAGCGCCCGGCTTGCGGCCAGCCTGGCGTCCAGCTGGCTGTCTATGGGGGCATCCGGGGCTTCGTCCCCGATATACCGCTGCATCATGTCGTCCAGGCTTAGCGCCACGCGCTTTTTGCGCAGGCTTTGCAGCCACAGGTTGCGCGATATGCCAAATAACCATGTTTTCACGCTTGCATCCCCTCTGTAGGTGTGCAGCCCGGTAAGGGCCGCCAAAAATGTGTCGCTCAGCAAATCCTCGGCCGTGTGGGGGTTGCGGGTAAGCGAAAGCAGGTAGCCGAACACATCCGCCTTGTATTCCAAAAACAGCTCCTCTATTATCGGCAAGCCCCCACCCCCTGGTAATTTATTTGTTGCGCCGGGCCGCCCGGTTGTTACAGGCCCAGTAAAATTATACACCCTTTTTTCACATATAATACCTTGACAATTGAGGTATTGTAGGATATTATTATCCCAGAGCACAAGTAGTGTTTGTGAAACGGAGGTTTATATGGCAAGCAGCAGCGACTTATTGCGCGGGCATATTGATATGCTCATTTTGGCAAAGCTGGCCCAGGGCGATTGCTACGGCTACCGGGTAAACCGGGATATCCAGGCATTGGCCGGGCAGCGCTTCGATTTGAAAGAGGCCACCTTGTACAGCGCTTTCCGCCGCCTGGAAAAAGACGGGCTTATCCGCAGCTATTGGGGCGATGAGGAAACGGGCGCGCGGCGGCGGTACTACAGCATTACCGGCACAGGCAAGGCCGATTTTGCGCAGCTTCGGGAAAGCTGGGAAGACATGAAGAAAAGCATCGACGCGCTTCTGCGCGGCAAGGAGGATTCTGATGACTGAGAAACTGAAAGCATACCTGGACGGCTTGTTTGCGGGCATCCCCAACACCGACGAGGTGCGCGAAGCCAAGGACGAATTGTACGACGGTATGGTGGAGCGATACGAAGACTGCCTGCGCGAGGGGCTGGACGAGCAAGCTGCCTACGACGCCGTGGTGGACTCGATTGGCGACATTACCGAGCTGATTGAAGAGCTGGACCTGGGCGGCGAAGCCCCGCCCAAAAGCTACGCGTCTGCCGGCGACGAACAGCGCAGCCGCGCGCGCACCGCCGGGCAAAATGCTGGTTTTGATTTAAGCGATGTGGTGCGAAAAATTACCGATTACACCAGCGGCCTGGTGTCGGGGTTTTTTAACCCGCCCTCGGGGGCGATGCATTTGGCCAACACCCTGCGCCTGTCGGTAGCCGGGGTGGAAGATATCAACATCAGCTATGTGTCTGAGGCCATTATGCTGAACGTGAGCGACACCGATGAGCTGGTGATAAAAGAATACATGAACCGCGACGACCCCACGCTGTTTGCCGAAGCCACCTTGACCGCGGGCGGCATTGCGGTGCGGCATGGGCGGCGCAGCGGCGTGTTTGGGCTGCAAAGCGAGATAGAGGTGTTTTTACCCGCCGCCTACCAGGGCAGCCTAAGCATGTTTACCGTAAGCGGCGGCATTGTTACCCGCCCGGCCTGGGCGCTTAAAAGCCTGCAGCTTAAAACCGTAAGCGGTGAGGTAAACGTGGGCAGTGTTGCCGCCGACATGATTACCCTGGGCACAACCAGCGGCGCTGTCAAAGCCGAGCGGCTGGCGGGCGAAGCGAGCCTGCGCACCATCAGCGGGGGCATCCGGGTGGAAAGCCTTGCGGGCTGCGGCAGTTTCTCCACCACCTCGGGAGGCATCCGGGTTTGCTTCGAGGCGCTCACCGGGCCGGTAAAGGCAAGCAGCATCAGCGGCGGCATCCGCCTTGCCCTGCCGGAGGGCGCCGGCATCGACCTGGAGGCAAAAACCACCTCGGGGCGCATCCACACCGCCTTCGACGGCGAACTGACCTTCGAGCGCCACAGCCGCGCGCGCGGCCGCACCGGCAACGCACCCTACCACACCGTTCGCCTGTCCAGCACATCGGGCAGTATTCATATCAACGACTAGGGCGTGTTGACGCAAAGCGAACGGGCACGCCCCAGACCCCTCCAGACCTCCAACCCAAAGCACCCCGCCTCGGCGGGGTGCTTTGGGTTGTCTATGGTTTGCCCCACACCAGCTTTGGGGTTTTTTTGTTTGCGGCGCAATCGGAAAGATATAAATTAATCAGGTTTTGATACGGAATGCCGGTTTCTTCGGCGCGCTGCTTAAAATAGTCGATGGTGTCAACATCAATCCGTATGGTTATTTGCTTTCGCAAGTGTTTGATATACGGGTTTTTTGTCGAAGCCGAAAAGTCATATTCTGCCTTCATCGTTATCACCTGCCTTTTAGGTACGCAACGTATTGTTTAGCTTCGGTTTTGGTAGCTTTGCGGGCCGACACAATCCGAATGGTTTGCTTGGTTGTGCGGCAACAATGGCAAACCACCAGCAGCCTGGGTGTTCGACTCAACCCCAATATAATGAAGCGCTCTTCTTCAGCCGAGTGCTCAAGGTCGTCGATAACCCTGGCATCCGGGTCGAAAAAGACGGTTTGTGCTTCATCAAAAGATATATGATGCTTTGCAATATTTGATTTATTTTTTGCAGCATCCCACTCGAAACTCAACGCGTCATTCATAATTATATTATATTTACAATATATTGATACGTCAAGCCCGAATTGCAAAGATGTCAAGCCCGATTTGTAAAGCACGCTTGACATTCTTCTTGCGCCGTGGTATGCTTGCGATGGAAAGCACACTTTACACGAGAGGACGGTGCCGCGAATGAACAACCACCTGGAGGAACTGCGCCGCCAGCGGGGCATATTGCAGGAGGATTTGGCGGCCCAATTGCGCGTGTCGCGGCAAACCATCTCCTCGCTGGAAAACGGGCGCTACAACCCCTCTATTCTGCTGGCCTTCCGGCTGGCGCGGTACTTTGGGGTTTCCATTGAAGAATTGTTTATTTATAGCGAGGGCCGACACATGAACAAGGCAAACCGAAAGAAACTAAACCTTTGGCTTGTAACCCTGCTGGGCCTGATGCTTATTACCGGCGCGGTGCTCTTGCTAATTTTCCCGCCCTCAGAGCTTCCGGCGCCCGGCTACATAGCCCTGGGGCTTGGCTGTGGGCTTATGGGCGGCGGGGGCAGCGGGCTGCTGGCCATGCAGGTTGCCAAGAATAACCCAGAGCAGGCCCAGCAAATAGAGATTGAGGGAAAGGACGAACGCAATATCGCCATTAAAAGGCGGGCCAAAGCGGTGGCTTTTTCGTTTGGCTTTTATGCCTACTGTGCCATTCTGCTTTTATTTGCGCTGCTGGGTATCCCGGCCTGGGCCGTCCTCACCCTGTGTGGGGGATACCTGCTTACCATCGGCGTTTATCTTTTCTTTCTGGTGCGATACCAAAAGACTATGTAGCAAAGCCCCCGCCGCTGGCGGGGGGCTTTGCTGTAACCAACTAAAAGTGAAAGCGTTTTTTGAATTCGTTTTTGATGCTGCGGTCGCCCAGCACCATGGTGGCCAAAAGGCTGGCCAGCGCCAGGCACGCCGCCACAAGCGCCATGGCCACGCTTTGGGCAAAGCCCGCAAAATACAACACCAGCGGGATAAACCCAAACACGCCCATCAGCACCTGGTACATCACGTAGCGCGTCCAGTCGGTGCGGTTAAAGGCAATAATCATCAGGATGGTGATGATGCCCGTGCTGAGCACGGCCGGTATCACGTAGGTAACGCTCCACCCGGTGTAGCCCACAATCATGTCCAGTGCCAGCATAAACAAGCTCATCAGCGTTACCTGCAGCACCGTGCGGGCCGCGTAGTTGGCGCCGGGGCGCAGCATGGGTAAAATGGAAAACCAGCACCAGGCCACAGCGGCCACCACAATAAAGCTCCACCATAGCGGGGCGGGCACCAGCAGGTTTATCAGCAGGCATATGCCACAGCTAACCAGCGATAAAAACACGAAAACACGCAAAATAAGATTATACCGTGCCGCTCTGCCCCGCAAATTGGGGTAGGGGCTTTCGGGTGGCACGCAGCCGGAAAACGTTGGCGGGGCGGGCTTTAGCGCCGCGCCGCACAACGGGCAAAAATCGGCGCGTGTATCCAAAAAAACAGCGCACTCGTCACAGGTTTTCATTTTCCCCCCCGTTGGTTTGCACCACCACGTCAAAACCGTGCTGCGCCAATAGCATGGCGACGGCGCGCTGCAATTCCATGCCGCGCAGTGCGCTGGTAAGGCTTAGCACCAGGCAGTTGCCCCAAGAGCAAGCCGCGCACTTAAACGGCTCGGTGGGCGAGGTGCTCAGCATCAATTGCGCGCCCGCTATGTAGGGCACAAAGGGCTCGGGCAGCTCGAAACGCCCCAAATTGGAAAAGCTGAGCGTGCTGGACTTGACGCTGCTTTCGTAAATAAGCCGCAAGCCGATGTTTTTGAACACAAGCGGGATAAAGCGCACGGGCTTTGAATACCCGCTGCCCACGGTATAGCTTATCTTTTCCAAAATAGCTTCGCGGGTAAGCTTCTGCTCAAACTCGGCCTTTACCGTGGCCAGCACGTCTTCAAAGGTAATGCTTTCATCGCTAAACGGCAGCGAAACATAAATGCTTTGGAAGAAATTGAGCACAGTGGTGGACCTGAACAGATTGCGCAGATTGACCGGCACCTGGATGTTTAAGGGATACTTGGGCGGCCGCCCGCGCATTTGCTGCTGGAATACCGCCCAGGCAATGCAAGCCGTGAGATAGTGCGTTACCGATACTCCAAGCTCCCGGCAATGGGCCAGCAGCGCGTCTACCGGCAGGTACAGGTGCGTCATGCCTACGGCGTCCGGGCGGCCGCGCTCGCCTTTAATGCGGTAGGCCTTGCCCAAGCGGAAGGTGGTTTTGGGGGCGGGCGTGTAGTTGGCGGTATAGCCGTCTTCGGTGTTGGCGGCGTGCGCGGCAAACCACTTGGTGCGCTGCTGCTCGGGCGTAAAAGCCGCCGTGTGGGCCAGCAGCAAATACCGGCACACCAGCGCCTGTAAAAACTGCAGGCCGCCCGTGCCGTCGGTCAGCACGTGGTATACCTCCAGGTTGATGCGGCACTCGTAGTAGGTTACCCGGAACAGGTAATTATTGTTTTCACGCGGGATAATGGCCCGCAGGGGGTAGTCGTCTTCCGCCTGCACGGTGGGGGTGGCGGTGTTTTCGTCCAGATAATGCCAAAACATTCCGCGCCGCAGCCGCACGCGGAAAGCCGCAAAATCGGGCAGCACCTCTTCCAGCGCGCGCTGCAAAACCGCCGGCACTACCGGGCGGGCCAGCGTAAGGCACATGCGATACACATTGGCCACCTTTTTAGAGGTGATAACCGGGAACAGGTTGGCCGTATTGTCCAGCCTGTGCCAGCGGCGCGCGGCGCCAAAGCGGGCGTCTTTTGCTTTGTTTTTTGCCATGGGTGTTTCTCACTATTCAAACTGTAATAAATCAATGGATTTTGCCATGAGCAGCCCGCCGTAGGGCGAAGGGTGCAAGCCGTCTGGCAGGGCGCAGCCCTCTTTCATGCCGGGCAGGCCGTCGTCGCGGCGCAGCACGGCGTCAAAGTCCAGCACGCCGTCAAAGCAGGGGGCGGCCATCAGCCAGTCGTTCAGCCTGCGGCGCAACACTTCGCGCGGCATGGTGTACGGTTTTTGCAGCACACGCGGCGCAATGACGGCCGCCAGCGCCTTTATCCCGCTTTGGCGCAGCCGCCCGGCCAGGCCCTCCATGGCGGCGGCATAGGCTGCCGGTGTGGGCAAATCGTCCGGCGGCGCGCCGTGCGTGCCGGGATGCCCCAAATCGTTAGAACCCAGGCCCACAATGGCGTGGGTTATGCCGGGCAGGCTTAGCACCTCGCGCTCGAAGCGCACAATGCCTGCCGGGCCGTACTGGCCGCCAACATTGGGCGGGGAGGCGCGCAGCAGCCGGTTACCGCCAATGCCCAGGTTGCACAGGCTGGCCTTGCCCGCAAAGCGGCGGTGCAGGCGCTTTTCAAAAGGTGTGGTCCAGTTGCCCTGCTGCATAATCGAATCCCCAAAGCAAGCCACCACCCGCCCGGGTTCGGGGCACAGGGCCACTACCCGCGCCACCGAGGTAACGGCTATGGTAAGGTCGGCCGCGGTAAGGGTGCGCACCAGGCGGTTTACCAGGCGCGGGCCGGGCAGGCGCGGCGCACCGCAATAATTGCCCGGGCGGCTGCGCAGGGCGGGCACACCCACCCAGTTGCCGCTCGTCACCTTCTGGGCGGCAGGGTAGTATATATCAAGCGCCACCGGCTGGCCGGGCGTCAGGGTATAAGCGGCGGTGTCGCTCTCGGTTTCGCGGCCGGGCATAAGCTCAAACGCGCCGCGCCCGCCCACCGTCAGCGCCACCGGCTCGGCGTCGGGCAGCAGCGTGCCGCCGGTATCGCAGGCGCACAGGCTGGCCGCGCCCACCGGCAGGATGCTCTCCTCGTACCAGCCCGAAAACACCACCCGCACCGCGCTGGCGCGCATGTTGCAGGGGATGACCACCCGCAGGGTGCGCCCGGCGTTGTTGAAGGGCAGGGCGCGCACGTCGGTATGCGCCACCGTGTAGATGGTTTGGGGAACTTGTCTGCCCACGCCGCCGCCTTTCCGGGGATAAGCTGATGCCATAAGCAACAGTATAACATAAAGCATGGATGGATGGAAGCTTCGCACCCCCCGCCGCAAACCGCTTGTGTTCGTGCGGTGCACTCCACGCGCGGGCGTCGGGTTCGCGTGTTCGCTTCGCGAGCCACGCTCGTGCTTCGCACCCCCCCTTGCTTTACCGCCTGTGTAGGGTATAATGTGAACAGGTTGTACAGAAAGGCGAATGGCGATGCGGTTTCTTGGCCTGGAGTTAAACGTCCAAAACCTGCCCGAACTGGATTCGGGCTTTGTTCCGCTGTCTGCTTTCTTCCGTGCCCACCAGGCGCTGGCCGCCCAGCCCCTTGCGGTGGCGGTGCGGCGCGGGGAAGGGCTGTGCGCGGTGTACGATACGCGCGTGATTGGCACGGCGCAACACGCCGATGCCGACCGCTATTACCTGGACCGCCTGGTGAAGCTGATGCTGTGGAGCCGCGGGGGCTACCGGGTGACGGTGTGCGGCGACGAAGCCCTGGGCCAAAGCGTGCGCGATGCCTATTGCCCCGCCGGCGCGCGCGCCTTTGACGCGGCCTTTATGCAGCGGGTGTACGGCCATCCCTTTGAGGTGCAAACATGCCCCTATGCCGAAAAACCCGCGCAAAGCGAAGCGGCCTGGGCCATTGGGCGGCACTTGGCGGGCTGCCGTATTGGCTTTGACGCGGGCGGCAGCGACCGGAAGGTGAGCGCCGTGATAGACGGCGAAGCCGTGTTCAGCGAAGAGGTGGTGTGGTTTCCCAAAGAGCAGAGCGACCCCGCCTACCACTACGAGGGAATTGTGCAGGCATTGCGCACCGCGGCGGGCAAAATGCCCCGGGTAGACGCCATTGGCGTTTCGTCGGCGGGGGTGTATGTAAACAACCGCTGCAAAGTGGCCAGCCTGTTTTTGAAGGTGAGCGAGGCGGATTTTGAAAGCCAGGTGCAGGATATTTACCTGCGCGCAGCCGACCAGGTAGCCCCCGGCGCGCCGGTGGTGGTGGCCAACGACGGCGACGTGACCGCCCTGGCCGGAGCGATGGGCCTGAACGACACGGGGGTGCTGGGCATTGCCATGGGCACCAGCCAGGCCGCCGGGTATGTAAATACGCAGGGCAATGTAACCGGCTGGCTGAACGAGCTGGCCTTTGCCCCGGTGGACGGCGCGCCCACCGCCATGCGCGATGAATGGAGCGGTGATATTGGCTGCGGCGTAAAATACTTTAGCCAGGATGGCGTGATAAAGCTGGCCGGGTTTGCTGGGATAAAGCTGAATGGGGCAAGCCCCGCCGAAAAGCTGAAAGAGGTGCAAACCCTGATGGCGGCGGGCGACGCCCGCGCAAAGGCCGTATACCGTTCTTTGGGTGTGTACCTGGGCCACGCGCTGGGGCTGTACGCGCTGTTTTATGATATACGCCATGTATTGATGATGGGCCGGGTGATGAGCGGGGAAGGCGGGGACATAGTGCTGGGCGAAGCGCGGCGCGTGCTGGCGGGTGAATACCCCCGCTGCGCCTTTGTGCCCGCCGCGCCGGACGAAAAGGCCCGCCGGGTGGGCCAAAGCGTGGCGGCGGCAAGCCTGCCGTAGATACGCCGTTCCCTTTGCTTTTTGTGCGCCAATGCGGTACAATAAGCACCACCACACTTGGGAGGACGCGATGAGCCACCGATTGGGCGATTGCCCCATCTGCAAGAAGCCGTTTGCAAGCGGCGACGATATTGTGATTTGCCCCTACTGCGGCGCGCCCTACCACCGGGCCTGCTATGCGCAGCAGGGCCATTGCAGCTTTGAAGACAGGCACAAGGAGGGTTTTGAGTACCGCCCAACGCCTAAAAAAGCCAAAGAACCGGCCGACAGCGCCGCTGCGCCGGCATCGGCGGCAGCAGGCGAAACAGCTAAGACGCCGCCTTCCAAAGGGAAGGTGCGCAGCGAGGCAGAGGGCGGGCCCAAGCGGCCCGGCGGCATCTTGTGCGAGCGCTGCCGCACCATTAACGACGCGCGCAACATTTTTTGCGAGAAATGCGGCGCGCCGCTGCATGGCGCGGCCACCGGCAGCAAGGGCGAGGGTGCGGGCACACCCTTTGGCAGTGCCGGGCCCGGCGGCCTGTTTGGCGGTTTTGGCGGCTTTGCGGGCCCAGGCCCGGGTGGCGAAGCCGGGCCGGAAACCGCCGCCGAGATTGACGGTATCCCACGGGAAGACTGGGCCGCCTTCGTTGGCAAAAACGCGCCGGTATATCTGGCGCGCCTTACGCAGATGCAAAGCCGGGGCGGCAAAACAAGCTTTATGCTCAGCGCCTTTTTTGTGCCCTACATGTATTTTGCCTACCGCAAGCTGTGGGGCTGGATGGTATTGGCGCTGGTCAGCAATTTGGCGGGGCTTGGCACACAGGTGCTTATGGCCGCCTTCAGTTCGGGGCTGCTTAGCGGCACGGGTTTTAGCCAAGACACCATGTGGATGATTAGCGTGGTGGGCAGCTATTTGTTCCTGGCCATACAGGCGGTTTTTGGCTTGTTTGCGATGCACCTATACCGCCGCGCCGCCGCGAAAAAAATACAGGCGCTGCGGCACAGCGCCCAAAACAATGCGGAAAGCGGCGAAGCGGACACCGCCGCCCAGCGCGAAGCGCTGGCTCAAAAGGGCGGTGTGTGTGTGCCCGCTGCGGTGGCTATGGGGGTGGGCCTGGTGCTGCTTAGCGCCGTGCTAAGCTATTTTTTGGGCGACGCCATGCTAAGCTACCTGCTGGCGATGATATAGCATAAAGCCCCCCTGCCATCCGGCAGGGGGTGCGTGCTTTGTTTATAAGCTTGGCAGGCGGCACAGCCCGCTCATTTGCACATACACCGATGAATAGCGGTTGGTCAGGTAGTCGGCGCTGGCGCTTTCCAGCAGGGTGTCGGCTTCGCCCACCAGGGCCAGCGGCAGCGAGGCATGGATGCTGGTGCCCTCGCCAAAGCGGCTTTCGGCGCTTACCATGCCGCCAAAGCCGCACACCGTTTCGCGCAGCACGCTTAGGCCCAAACCCAGGCCCGGGCGCAGGGTGCTGTCGCCGTAAGGGTCTACAGAGAAAAAAGGCTCGAAGATATGCTCTATAAACTCGGGCTTAATGCCCAGGCCCTTGTCGTGCACGGTGAGGGCAACAAATTTGCCTGCCCGGGCCAGCTTTACAAAAACGGCGTTGTCGTCGCGGGTATACTCCAGGCTGTTGCGCAGCAGGTTTAGCAGGCCGTCGCTCAGCAGGCGCGGGTCGGCCCGCACCGGCAGCGGGGCGGGCGGCGCCTCCCAGCGGATAGGCACGCCCCAGCCCCGGCACACCGAGTTTACGCTGGTGCACACGGCGTCTACCAGGGCGGCGGCGTCTACCGGCTGCAGCACATACTTCTTTTTTTCCAGGCGGCTGGCGTTTTCCAAGTTGGTGGCCAGGCGCAAAAGCTCGTAGCTGTTGGCTTGTATGCGCTCGGCGTAAACCAGCTCGCTGTCTTCCATGCGGCTGGCCATCAGCGGCAAAATAGAGAATATATTCGTCAATGGCTCGCGCATTTGGCGGGAAAAAGCGTTTACCGGGCCCGCGCGCTCTTCCACGGCGGCCGCAAACAGGCCAACGGCCACCGGCAGCAGGGTCAGGGTGCGCATGCGCAGGGCGTCGGTCATCAGGGGCAGCATTTTGGGCGTGCCGGTATCGCACAAATGCATCTCCTGGCGCGCTTCGCGCAAAAGCCGTTCTATGGCCTGCGGGTCGCTCAGCGGGGCGTCCGCTTCGCGCGCCGATTCGTTAAGATGTATTTGGTTTTCATTGTCCAGCAGATAGCATGGATAGGAAACGTTTTGATAGTGTGCAAAAAACGCGGATGGCATGCAGGTGTCTCTGTCCGTACCGTAGATGCGACCCTCATTATATCATATTCAGTATACGGATAGAAACTGTAAAAAAACCGCGAAAAATGACCACGCGCAAAATGTATAAAAACCGTTACAAATAGCCCCCCTGGTACACCGGCTTTGGTACAAAACGCAAAAAATGCTTAAAAGTTGCGGTTTTGCTTGTAGTTGTGCGGCATTTGGGGTAAAATATGGGTGGTCTGAAGGGCGGGCCAAGTGCCTCGCCTAATCTATACCATACAGGAGGTTGTTACCAATGAGCATCAAAGTTGGCATCAACGGGTTTGGCCGTATTGGGCGTTTGGTTTTCCGCGCGGGCCTCGCAAACCCCAATATCGAATTTGTAGGCATCAACGACCCGTTTATGACCCCGGACTACTGCGCCTACATGCTGCGTTATGATTCCATTCATGGCCAGTATAAGGGCGAGGTTTCGTACACGGACGACGCCATTGTGGTGGACGGTAAAACCGTGAAGTTTTTTGACAAACGCGAGCCCAAGGAAATACCCTGGGGCGCGGTGGGCGCCACCTATGTGGTAGACGCCACCGGCATTTTCCACAGCAAAGACAAAGCCCAGGGCCACATCGACGCGGGCGCAAAAAAGGTGGTATACTCCGGCCCGAGCAAGGACGACACCCCCATGTTTGTGTGCGGCGTAAACCTGGACAAGTATACCCCGGACATGAACTTTGTGTCGAACGCCAGCTGCACCACCAACTGCCTGGCCCCCCTTGCCAAGGTGGTGAACGATGCGTTTGGCATTGCCGACGGTTTGATGACCACCGTGCACAGCACCACCGCCACCCAGCTTACCGTAGACGGCCCCAGCAAAAAAGACTGGCGCGGCGGCCGCGCGGCCAGTGCCAATATCATTCCCAGCAGCACCGGCGCCGCCAAGGCTGTGGGCAAGGTTATCCCCGAATTGAACGGCAAGCTCACCGGTATGTCGATGCGTGTGCCCACCCTGGACGTGAGCGTGGTAGACCTTACCGTAAACCTTAAAAAGCCGGCCAAGTACGATGAGATTTGCGCGGTAATCAAGAAGGCCTGCGAGGGCGAAATGAAGGGCATCATGGGCTACACCGAAGACATGGTGGTTTCCAGCGACTTTATCGGCGACGCGCGCACCTCTATTTTTGACGCCAAAGCCGGTATTGCCCTTACCGATACCTTTGTGAAACTGGTTGCCTGGTACGACAACGAGTGGGGTTACTCCTCGAAGGTGATTGCCCTGATTGAGCATATGGATGGGGTGCGGTAGTTTTACACAGACGCATAAAAAACCACCGGCGGCAGCCGGTGGTTTTTTGCGTTCGCTATGGCGTCAAATCAATCGCATCCGCGTCGGCGGTAATCAGGCCGGGCACGCCCGCCACCTCGGCGGCGGCAATCTCGTGGGGCTTGGCCTGCGCGTAGCGGAACACGGCTTTAACCCCAACGGCTTTAGGCGCGCCGTCCCCCACATAATCCGACCAATCGGCCCGGGTGCTTACGCGGCCGCCTATCTGCAGGGCGGTGCCGCTGCCGGTGTTGGGCATGGGTGCAACCGTATACACACCCGCGTTGTTGGTAACGGCGTAATCGGCCGCGTCCAGCACAAAGCTTAGCACGGTGGGGGTGGTTTTCTCCACCACGTAGCCGGCGGCGGCGGGCACGTATGGGGTTTCGGGGGTTACCAGCCCCACACCGGCGGGCACGGCATACAGCAGTATGTTTTCGCCGTCGCCCGCGTTTACGCCGGCCAGGGTATTTTCATCATCGCCGCCATAGCCCAAAAAGGTGGCGTCGCCCGTGGCGGTAAGTGTTACGTCTACCGTAATGGGCACAGACGAATTGTTGACCACCACCGCCGCGCCTTCCGAATACACGCCGCCGCCCTGCAGCTCGCCCATGGTTTTGGTTTCCCCGTCCTCAATGCTTATCAGGCCCTGCGGGTCCACCTGGTAATCCAGGGCTTTGTCGGTGGGCAGGGTTACGTCAAAAATCTCCATATCAATGTACTGCGTTACCCCTTCGCCGGTGATAATGCGCTCGCCGCTGGGCGCGCTGCCGCCGCCGGCGGGAGGCGGCGATACCGTAACCACAATTATGTGGTAGCCCGTGCTAAACATGTTTGATACGCCAACCACGAAGACATCGCCGTCCGACACCGCTTCGTTGTTGTAGGCCGGGGCGGCGTCAAACGTCGTGGTGTTGATGGTGTCGGCGGCGGCAAACTTTTTCACAATCGGTTCACTTTTTTGGTTTGAAAACGCGAATGCCGTTACCGATGTGCCGTCGGTATCGGCCGCGTTTGCCGAGGGAATGGTTACCGCGCCGGGGGTGGAAATATTTTCAAAGTTTGTGTCATTGATGCCAAGGTTGGAAACCGCAATGCCCTTGATGGTGGCAGTGGTCACGTCGCCCGCGTCTACCGAGCCCGCCAGTACAGGCAGGCCAAGGGCAAAGACCATCACCAAAACCATCAATGCAGAAATGGTTTTTTGTTGCGCTTTCATCATTGGTTTGGATTCCCCTCTTTTGCTCTAATGGGTAGTGCCGGATACCTCGAGCGTGATGGCGACAGAAACGGTGGTAATTTCACGGTGTGCGCCGTCCACCAGGTGATAGGTGGCGACGGCATCGTGTACCCCGGCAGGCAGCTCGGCGCTGAGGGCAATGTCTTGCAGTTTTCCGCCGGGTTCTATAAAGGGCGAGGTATACACAAGTGCCCCCGTATCCGCCAGCGTCACGTCCACATATACGGTGCGCGCGTTGTCGGGCGCATTCTCGATGACGGCGGTTGCCGATGGCTCTGTAGAGCGGCCAAACGCCCATGTTACGCTCATGCGGGTGCGGTAATAGGTGTCTTGCGGGGGCAGCGCTGCCTGTGCCTGCAGCGCGCCCGTATTGCCGGACGTAACGATTGTGCCGCGCCCGCCGGCGGATGGGGAAACGGTTTGCCGCCCCATGGAACGCCCGGCCAGCAAAATAACCGCCACCGTGAGCCCCGCGACGGCAAGCACGCCCAGCCCGCCCAGAACAACAGGCAGCCTCCCTCGTTTTAGCCGGTTCTTTATTTTGCCTTTCAAATCGGGTCATATCCTCCTTTCTTGTTGATGGCGCGCACCGCTTTGTTCCGGTGAATATTGTAGCATTCTTGCGGGCAAAGTACAAACGTGCGGCGCGGCAGGTTTCGCCGGTATCTTTTTTTAGGCGCGTTTTAGGCAAATGCTTGCAATGTATAAAAATATCGGGTATAATCAAAAAAACAACAGGATATGGCACAAATATACATATAAATTGCATATTTGTGCAGGCGGCAAGTAAGCGAATACAACTGAATATTGCGGTGTATCGAAACAAAACGGATTGCGGCGCACGGCTGATATGCAAAGGGAACAGGGTGTTGCGGGTATGCCCGCGATGCCAAAAAAATAATTGGTGCACGTAAAAGAGGAGAAATGTGATGAAGAACCTGAAAGTCCGTGTGAAACTAATTGTTAGTTTCCTCATTTTGCTGGCGCTGGCCATTGTGGTTGGCGCGGTGGGCATCTTTTCAATCACCTCGGCAGCGGCGGAAACCGCCCTGTTGAGCGACCGCACGCACATCGCCATTCTTTCCGCCCGGCTGAACCGCAACGTGCAGGCCCAGCGCGCGTCCTTCCGCGGCGCCGCCATCTATCATGTGATGATGAACATGGAGCGTGCGGAAGGCAACGCCGAGCTGGCCGCAGGACACGAGACAATGCGCGAGAACGACCTGAACACCGTTCAAACCCTGAGCACCGACTTCCATACGGCATACGAGGAGATAGGGCCTCTGCTGCGAACCGAGGAGGGCCGGCAGCTCTACGCGGCTATCGGTGCGGCCATCACTCCCTTCGAGGCGGCCCGCGACACCTATTTGGCCTCGATTACAGACCCAAGCAAAAGCGACGAGGAGATGGTTGCCGACTTAAACAAGGTGGCCGAAACGGTGGCGCCGCTGGGCAGCAGCGTGGCCGCTTTGGTTGACTATATGGATCAGCTTACCACCGAGCAGGCCGCCAGCGCCGCCGCCACGTCGTTCACCACCACCATCATCATGGTAGCCATACTGGCGGTTGTCGCCATCATTGCCGTTATCCTGGCAATGTACATCTCCGGCCTCATCAGCAAGCCGCTGGTAACGCTCACCGCGTTCATGCATAAAGCCGGCGGCACGGGCGACATTACCCTGTCGCAGGAAGACAAGCAGGTGATTGACAAGCTTGGGAAGGTGAAGGATGAGATTGGCCAGGTGATTAGCAACACGGGGTCCTTTGTGGCGCACGTCACCAATATTTCCAACATCCTCACCAACGTGTCCAACGGCGATTTGACCGACAGCGTGAACCTGCTGAGCGACAAAGACACCATGGGCATTGCCCTGAAGAACATGAGCGACAATCTGAACTACATGTTTGGCGAGATTAACAGCGTGGCGCAGCAGGTAACCACCGCCAGCACCGAGATTGCCCAGGGCGCGCAGAGCCTGGCCCAGGGCAGCACCGAGCAAGCCTCCACCGTGCAGGAAATCTCCGCTTCTATCAACGAAATTACCGAGCAGAGCAGCGTAAGCGTGCAAACCGCCAACGATTCGGCCCGCGAGAGCCAAACCATCCGCGGCATTGCGCAGGACGGCAGCGAGAAGATGGACCGCCTGGCCGAAGCGGTGCAGGAGATGAGCGATGCCACCCAGTCGATTGGCAACGTGATTAAAGCCATTGAGGATATTGCCTTCCAGACGAACATTTTGGCGCTGAACGCCAGCGTAGAAGCCGCCCGCGCGGGCGAGCACGGCAAGGGCTTTGCCGTGGTGGCCGATGAGGTGCGCAACCTGGCCGGCAAAAGCGCCGATGCCGCGAAGGAAACCGCTACCCTTATTACGGCCAGCATTGCCAAGAGTGAGCTGGGGCTTACCATATCGCGCGAAACGGCCGAAACCCTGCAAAAAATTGTGCAGGGCGTAGAGAGCACCACAGACAGCCTGGGCACGATTGCGCAGCAGAGCGAAGCTGCCAAGGCGGCTACCGAGCAGGTGAATATGGCGGTAGACCAGGTGGCCCAGGTGGTGCAGCAGAACAGCGCCACCAGCGAAGAGAGCGCGGCGGCCAGCGAGGAGATGAGCAGCCAGGCCCAGGTGCTGCAGCAGCTGATTTCCCGTTTCAAGCTGAAAGAAACCGACCAGGGCGGCTTGCGCCAGCGCCTACCTGCCCCTGCCGCACGCACCGAAGTGATTACCGCCGACAGCGGCGGCAGCGTGATTTTCTAATGCAGAATGCAAAGGGGGTCGTCCGCATAGCGGGCGGCCTCTTTTGGCGCAAGTATTCGCTGGTAAACGCGGCGCATATTTGTTATACTATACTAACAAACCATGGGCGTCGGTGCGCCAAACGGACGGAAGGATGAGCGGAGGATGGACGTGGAAGCTGAACAGATGTTGCCCCGGCCTGCCGAGGGGGTGCGCCCGCTGGCGCTGTTGCCCATGCGCGGCTGCGAAGAGATGGGCCGGATGGTGAACGAGTACCTGCTGAGATGGACCACGAGCCCGGAGAACGACCAATTGTTTACCTTCCCGGGCTACAACAAAGATTCTTTTTTAATCAAGGCAAGCTGCCCGCGCTTCGGCACAGGCGAGGGCAAGGGGATTATTCATCAAAGCGTACGGGGTTACGATTTATTTATCTTGTGTGATGTGACCAATTATCACGTGACCTACCCCATGTACAATGTGCAAAGCCCCATGAGCCCAGACGACCACTTTCAGGATTTGAAGCGCCTGATTGCAGCGGCGGGCAACAAGCCCCACCGCATTACGGTGATGATGCCCTACCTGTACGAGGGCCGCCAGCACCGGCGCTCTAGCCGCGAAAGCCTGGATTGCGCTCTGGCGCTGCAAGAGCTGTACGCCTTGGGTGTGCACAATATCATTACCTTCGACGCGCACGACCCGCGCGTGATGAACGCCGCCCCGGCGGCCAATTTTGACAATGTGCAGCCCACTTACCAGATGCTGAAAATGCTGCTGCGCAGCCGGCCGGATTTGCGGATAGATAAACAGCACAGCATGGTTATATCGCCCGACGAAGGCGCCGCCACCCGCAATATTTACTACAGCAGCATGATGGGCCTGGACATGGGCCTTTTTTACAAGCGGCGGGATTATTCCTGCGTGATTAACGGCCGCAACCCCATTGTGGCGCACGAATACCTGGGCGATGATGTGGCGGGCAAGGACGTGATTATTGCCGAAGATATTCTGGCCTCGGGCGAGAGCCTGTTAGACATTGCCACCGAGCTGAGGCGCCGCAAGGCCCGCCGTGTGTTTCCCTGTGTGTCTTTCACGCTGTTTACCGAGGGCTTGGCCGCCTACCAAAAGGCGTACGAAGAGGGCCTGTTTGATTTGCTGCTGGGCACCAATCTGGCGCACCTGGACCCCGAGCTGAAGCAAAAGCCATGGTTCTGCGAGGTGAACATGTCGAAATATGTGGCGCTGCTGATTGCCACCCTGAACCACGACGCGTCTATCTCCGGCCTTTTAGACCCGCACGAGCGCATCGAGCGGCTGCTGGAGGAGCATCGAAAAGGAGGCTTGCCATGATTACCATGAACAGTACTCTGCGCGAGGTTTACGCGCATCCCGTGGGGCGGGACATTGTGGACATGCTGCTGCGAAACGGGCAGGTGAACCCAAAGCTGTTTGCAAACCCGCTGGTGCTGGGCCTAAAGCTAAGCGCCATTGAAAAGCTGCTGGGCAAAAAAGCGCCGGGCCTGGCCGAAGCCATTGCGAATTTGCTGGCCGCCCACACCGAAACCCCGCCGCCCCCCGACGCCGCCATTGAGAAAAAATGGTGGAAAGAAGCGGTGGTGTATCAAATTTACCCGCGCAGCTTTCAGGATACCAACGGCGACGGCATCGGCGATTTGGCGGGTATTCGCCAGCGGCTGCCCTACCTGAAAGAGCTGGGGGTGGACGTGATTTGGCTCTCGCCCATCTACGACAGCCCAAACGACGACAACGGCTACGACATCCGCAATTACAAGAAAATCATGAAGGAATTTGGCACGATGACTTCCTTCAATGCCTTGCTTGCCGACGTGCATAAAAGCGGCATGAAGCTGATTATGGATTTGGTGGTGAACCACACCAGCGACGAGCACGCGTGGTTTAAGGCGGCGCTGAATGACCCAGCCAGCCCCGAGAAGGACTACTATATTTGGGCCAAGGGCCAAAATGGCGGCCCGCCGAATAACTGGACCAGCTTTTTCAGCGGGCCCGCCTGGAATTACTATGAAAAAACAGGCGAATGGGCGCTGCATTTGTTCAGCAAAAAGCAGATGGATTTGAACTGGGACAACCCGGCCCTGCGCGCCGAGGTGTACGACATGATTTGCTGGTGGCTGGACAAGGGCGTGGATGGCTTCCGCATGGACGTGATTAACTTAATTAGCAAGGATAACCTTGCCGACGGCAGCGAGGCCATTGGCAAGGCGGTGGGCATACAGGGCATAGAGCACTACTTTTATGGCCCGCGCCTGCACGAATATCTGCGCGAAATGCGCCGCGAAAGCTACGGAAAATACGATGTGATGACGGTGGGCGAGTGCCCGGGCGCGGGCCTGAACATGAGCAAGCTGCTAACGGCCCGCCAGCGCGGCGAGCTGGATTTGGTGTTTAATTTCGACCAATTGGAGAACCCCGGCAAAAGCCGCATGTTTGCCTACGAGTATGATTTGCGCTATCTGAAAAGCTATTTTTTGGCCTGGCAGCAGCAATATGGCAGCAATTGCTGGCAAACCCTGTTTTTTGAAAACCACGACAACCCCCGCATGGTAAGCAAGGTGAACCCAGACCCCGCCTACCGCATGGTGATTGCGAAGCTGCTGGCCGTGCTGCAATTTACCATGCGCGGCACGCCCTTTGTGTATCAGGGGCAGGAAATTGGCATGACGAACAGCCGCTTTGCGAAGGCAGAGGATTTGCGCGATGTGGAAGCGCTGAACCGCTATGCCGAGCTGAAAGAAAGCTACGCCGCCGCGGGCGAAGACGCCGCCGACATGGCCCTGAATGTGGTGGCCTGGGGAACGCGCGACCACGCCCGCACCCCCATGCAGTGGGACGACAGCCCGAACGCGGGATTTACCACGGGCCAGCCCTGGATTGCGACAAACCCCAATTATCCGGCCATCAATGTGCTGGCAGAGCAGAAAAACCCGGATTCGGTATACCATTTTTACAAGCACATGATTGCGCTGAGAAAGCAGAACGAGGCGCTTATATACGGCGAGTTTTCGCCGGTGTTTGTGCGCGACAAAAATGTGCTGTGCTATTTCAGGCATTGGAAGGGCAAAAAGTTCTACGTCGAGATAAACCTGAGCAATCAGGACCAAAAACGCCCCGGGCCGCTGACGGCCAGCCACCGCCTGCTGCTGGGCAGCTACGGCGGTGTTGCACCGCAGCTGCGTGCGTACGAGGCCAATGTGTACAGACTAAATTAACAGGGGGTTATTTATGACCGACATGGAGGCCATCCGCGCGCGGCATTCTCGCCGCACTTACACCGGCCCGTTGGCCCAAGAGGACGCTGCGGCGCTGCAAGAAAAAATCTCCGCGCTTGAACTGGGGGGCAGTGTGCACATCAGGCTGGTGGTGGACGGCAGCCTGTTTTTTGGAGGGTTTTCGAGCCACTACGGCATGTTTAAGGGCGTGCACAGCCTGCTGGCGCTGTATTGCGCGGCCGACGACGCGCTGGCGCGCGAAGCGGCGGGCTATGGCGGCCAGCGCCTGGTGCTGGAGGCCACCAAACGCGGCCTTGGCACTTGCTGGGTGGGCGGCACATACAACAAACGCAAGGTAGACAGCATGGCGCCCGGCGGAACAGAGTGTTTGGCTGTGATTGCCATTGGCCCGGTGAAAGCGAGCCCAAGCATTCGCGAGCGCACTTTGCGCGTGGCAACCCACCGTGGCGAGCCAGCCCTGGAAAAACTGTATACGGCGGACGACAACCGGATACCGGTGTGGTTTATGGACGGTGTGCGAGCCGCCGCCGTAGCCCCCAGCGCCATGAACAAAAAGCCCACACGGTTTACCTGGAAAGAGGGTGTGGCCTCGGCGGCCGTGCCGGAGGGTGGCCTGAACCTGGTGGATTTGGGCATTGCCAAGCTGCATTTTGAGATTGCTGCGGGCGGCGTTTTTGAGCGCGGGAACGGCGGGGTGTTTCGCCGGGCCGAGTGATATGAACATGGCAAAGCGGGAAGGCACGCCGGCTGGGCAAAAACAGCAGCTTCGGGAAAAGGCACGGTATATAATGGCCGCCCTAAGCGCAGGGGCGCTGGCCCAAAGCGATGCCGACATTGCGCCGGGCGGCCAAAACGCTGTTTGTGTATGCCAGCGTGGGGCGCGAGGTGGATACCCGCGCGGTGATAGACGCGGCGCTGAAAGCGGGCAAGCGGGTGTGCGTGCCGCGCTGCCAGGGCGCGGGAGAGATGCAGGCGCGGCAGATTTTTGCGCAAAGCACCCTGCGCGCCGCGAAGATGGGCCTATATGAGCCGGACGAAACGGCGCCGCTGATACCGCCGATGGCAATAGACCTGGTGCTGGCACCGTGCCTGGCGGCAGATGGCAGGGGCACGCGCCTGGGCCAGGGCGGCGGATACTACGACCGTTTTTTACCCAAAACGGCGTGCCCCGTGGTGTGCCTATGCCGCAGGGCGCTGCTGTTTAAGTGTCTGCCCCGGGATGCCTGGGACGTGCCGGCCGGCCTGGTGGTGACCGAGGACGGGATTATATCACAAGAAGGCAAGGAGAAAAGAGCCGGTGGCTGAGCAAAACTATACCATCCCGGTGAACGAGATTTTTGAGGCGCGGGGGGGATGCCCCCTGTGCCGTATGCAGGCCATGCTGGAAGAGCACAGCCTGGATTACATTACCGGCGCCGCCATGATGGAGCCCGACGTGCGCATACAAACCAACGCGCAGGGCTTTTGCCACAACCATTTTGTGGCCATGCAAGGCCGGGCAAAGGCCCTGCCGGTGGCGCTGGTGATGGAAAGCCACCTGAAATACATCAAAAACCAGCTGGTGGGCGAAACCCCGCTGGATTACAAGCCGCCCAAGCGCCCGGGCGAAAAAACGGCGTGGGCGCTGGGCGAGATGCTGGATACCATTTGCCGCCTGTGGCGGCAAAACGGCGGATTTAGAGAGCTGTATACCAGGCAGGAGCACTTGTGCCTGCGCCACTACAACGACTTGATGGCCAAAGCGCCCACCGTGCTGCGCAAACAGGATTTGAGCTCTTTTCAGGCGGCCAGCCACGCGCTTACAAGGCAGTATTTGGATACGCTTTTGGCGGATGTGAGCCATTTTTGCACGATGTTTGACTACCGGAACGCCCAGGGCGGCGCTGATTGGGGAAACTCGAAGGACGCCGTGAAGCGTGCGGTGCACTACCTGCGGGAAGACTAGATGGTGTCGACAAACGTAAAAGCCTGCCAAACCTGGCGAAACTGACTGCAAAAGGGGATGTTTTTTGATGGACGAGGCACAACTGCTACAGGCAATAGACGCTTTTATTGCCAAAAGCCGCGAGGCCATTATTCACGACATTGGCCGCGTGGTGGCCGTTAAAAGTGTGGAAGCCCCTGCGGCCGGGCCCGGCGCGCCCTTTGGCGCGGGGGTGCGGGCGGCGCTGGATACAGCCTTGGAAATAGGCCGCGAGCTGGGCCTTGAAACAAACGACGGCGACGGCTATGTGGGCTGGGCGCAAACCGGCGATGTGGATAACGGCTACATTGCCACCATTACCCATGTGGACACCGTGCCTGAGGGCGAGGGCTGGAGTGCTGACCCCTGCGCCTTGCAAGAGCGGGACGGCTGGCTGATTGGCCGTGGGGTGCTGGACGACAAGGGCCCAGGGGTGCTGTGCCTGTACGCGGCGCATTTTTTTAAGGCGGCCCGCCTGCCTTTGCGCTATGGCCTGCGTGTGCTGCTGGGCTGCAACGAGGAAAGCGGCATGGGCGATGTGGGGTACTATATCAAACGGCACCAAGCGCCGCTGTTCTGTTTTTCGCCGGATTGTGATTTCCCGCTGTGCAACGGTGAAAAGGGGAATTTGTGCGGCAGCTTTGTTTCGCCCGTGCTGCAGGGCAATCTTTTGCAGTTCTCGGCGGGGCTGGCGTTTAACGTGATACCCGACACCGCCGGCTGCCTGGTGCGCGTGCCCGCCGCCACGGCCATCCCGGAGGCTACCGCGCAGGTGAGCGTACAGGCCGAGAGCGGCGCGGTGCGCCTGACAGCCAAGGGTATTGGCGGGCATTCGGCCATGCCAAAGGGCACGCAGAACGCCATTGGCGTGCTGGTGCGCTATTTGCTGGCAAAAAACCTGTGCAGCGACGACGAAAACCGCTTTTTGGCCCTGCTGGCCCGTTTGCACCAAGATGCCTTGGGGAGCGGCCTTTCGATTGGCTGCGCCGACGAGGCCTTTGGCCCGCTTACTATCAACGGCGGAGTGGTGTGCCTGCAAGGCGGGGTGCTGACGCAAACCATTGATATACGCTACCCCGCCTGTACCAGCGGCGAAAAGCTAAGCGCCGCGCTTACCGCCGCCGCCGAAGCGCACGGCGCGGCGTTTGTACCAGGCCGCAACGACAAGCCCTTTTTCATCCCCGCCGACGCCCCGCCCATACAAGCCCTGCTGACGGCCCACAACGACGTGACCGGCCAGGACGGCAAGCCCTACACCATGGGCGGCGGCACGTACGCGCGGCACTTCCACCGGGCCGTGAGCTTTGGGCCGGAGATACCCGGCATGGCATTGCCAAGCTTTGCGGGGCCGGTGCACGGCCCCAACGAGGCCGCGCGCGCGGACGATTTGCTGACCGCGCTGAAGATTTACATTTTAAGTATCTGGCGGCTGCAGCAGCTGGAGCTGTAACGTAACACTGTTTTGCATGGGGTAAACGTCAATAAGGGCTGTTGCAGACTTAAGTCTGCAACAGCCCTTTGCCATCTGGCGCGTATCACACAACGATCAGGTTCTTCCCCTTCATCTCGGCTGGCTGCGGCAGGTGCAGCAGGTGCAGCAGGGTAGGGGCTAAATCGGCCAGCACGCCGCCCTCGCGCAGGGTTACCGCGCCAGCGCCCATCACTATCAGCGGCACGGGATTGGTGGTGTGCGCCGTAAAGGGGCTGCCGTCCGGCTCGTACATCTTGTCCGCGTTGCCATGGTCGGCCGTTAGCAGCACCGCGCCGCCCGCGGCCAGCACGGCGTCTACCACCTTGCCCGCGGCGGCGTCCACCGCCTCCACCGCGCTTTTGGCCGCCTCAAACACGCCGGTGTGGCCTACCATGTCGCAGTTGGCAAAATTCAGCACAATCACGTCGTACTTGCCGCTCTGCACGCGTTTCACGCATTCATCGGCCACGGCGGGGGCGCTCATTTCGGGCTGCAAATCGTAGGTGGCCACTTTTGGGCTGGCAATCAGGGCGCGGTCTTCACCCGGGAACGGCGCTTCCACGCCGCCGTTAAAGAAAAACGTTACATGGGCGTATTTTTCTGTTTCGGCAATGCGCAGCTGGGTTTTGCCCTGCGCCGCCAGGTATGCGCCCAGCACGTTGTGCAGCCCCTCGGGCGGGAAAGCCACTTTTACGTTTGGCATGGTGGCGTCGTACTGCGTAAAGCACACGTAGCAAAGCGGAAAGCACCCGTCTTTGCGCACAAAGCCCGTGAAAGCCTCGTCTACAAAGGTGCGGGTAATTTCCCGCGCGCGGTCTGGCCGGAAGTTGAAGAAAACGACCGAATCCCCGGCTTCGATGCGCCCGCCGGCGCAGGTGCAAACCGGCAGCACAAACTCGTCTGTCACACCGGCGGCATAGCTTTTAGCCACGGCCTGCACGGGGTTTTGCACCGCGCCCGCTTCGGTTTCTCCGTACACAAAGGCCGCGTAGGCTTTTTCCACCCGCTCCCAGCGGTTGTCGCGGTCCATCGCGTAATAGCGCCCGGTAACGGTGGCAATTTGCCCTATGCCCAGCTCGGTAAGCTTATCTTGCAGCTGCTGCACATAGCCCTTGCCGCTCTCGGGCGGCACATCGCGCCCGTCTAAAATGGCGTGTACGTACACCTTGGCAAGGCCCTTGCGCCTCGCCATTTCCAGCAGGGCATACAGGTGGGTGTTGTGGCTGTGCACGCCGCCGTCGCTCAAAAGGCCCATCAAATGCAGGGCCTTGCCGCTTTCCTTTGCGCTGTCCATCGCCGCGTTCAGGGCGGGGTTTTCAAAAAAATCGCCATCCTGTATGGCTTTGGTGATGCGGGTAAGCTCTTGGTACACAATGCGCCCCGCGCCAATGTTGGTGTGGCCCACCTCGCTGTTGCCCATCTGGCCGTCGGGCAGGCCCACGTCCATGCCGGATGCGCCCAGCTGGGTATGCGGCCACTGCGCAAAATACCGATCCAGGTTCGGGGTATCGGCGGCCATAATGGCATTGCCATAGCTGTCGGGGTTTAGGCCATAGCCGTCCAGAATGCAAAGCATCACAGGCTTCATACGCTGGCCGCCTTCACAATGGCCGCAAAATCGGCCGGTTTCAGCGACGCGCCGCCAATCAGCCCGCCGTCTACGTTGGGCTTGCCAAGCAGCTCGGCGGCGTTGGCGGCGTTCATGCTGCCGCCGTACTGGATGGTAACGCCCTCGGCGGCGTCTTCGCCATACAGCTCTGCCAGCAATTTGCGGATGGCCGCGCACACCTCCTCGGCCTGCTCGGCGGTGGCGGTGCGCCCCGTGCCAATGGCCCACACCGGCTCGTAGGCAATAATCACGCGCGCCAAGTCCTCGGTGGGGATATCCATCAAAGCAACGCGGGTTTGCAGGCGCACCAAATCCTCGGTAACGCCTTGCTCGCGCTGGGCCAGGTTTTCGCCCACGCAAATAATGGCCGTAATGCCGGCGGCAATGGCCGCCTTGGCGCGCTTGTTCACGGTTTCGTCGGTTTCGCCAAAATACTGCCGCCGTTCGCTGTGGCCCACAATGGCATACTGCACGGTCATTTCCGCCAGCATGCCGGCGGCCACTTCGCCGGTGTAAGCGCCGCTTTGCTCAAAATGCACGTTCTGCGCGCCCACCTTCAGGTTGCTGCCCTGGGTTTTAATCACGGCGGCGGGCAGGCTCACAAAAGGCGGGCAAATCACCACGTCGCAGGCGGCGCCGGCCACGGCGGGCAGCAATTCGTCAATCAAAGCCCTGGCCTGGGCGGGGGTTTTGTTCATCTTCCAGTTGCCGGCGATAACCGCCTTGCGCTTGCTTTTGTTCATGCTATCACTCCTCTTTACGCGTCTTGAATGGCCGCGATGCCCGGCAGGTCCTTGCCTTCCAGATACTCCAGGCTGGCACCGCCGCCGGTAGAAATATGCGTCATCTTATCGGCCAGGCCCAGTTGCACCACGGCGGCCGCGCTGTCGCCGCCGCCAATCACGGTGGTGGCGTTGCTGTCGGCCATAGCCTGCGCCACAGCCAGCGTGCCCGCCGCAAGCTTCGGGTTTTCAAATACGCCCATGGGCCCGTTCCACACCACGGTTTTGGCCTCTTTAATGGCAGAGGCAAACAATTCGCGGGTTTTCGGGCCAATGTCCAGGCCCATGCTGTCGGGGTAGATGTCGTTGGAGTCCACGCTGTGTATCTCGATGTCGGCATCGATGGGGTTTGGAAACGCCTTGGCAACGATGTTGTCTACCGGCAGCAAAAGACGCACGCCCTTGTCCTTTGCTTTCTGCGCCATCTCTTTGCAGTAATCCAGCTTTTCGGCGTCTATCATACTTTTGCCCATCTCGTGGCCCTGGGCCTTTAAGAAGGTGTAGGCCATGCCGCCGCCGATGATGAGCGTGTCAACCTTTTCCAGCAGGTTGTCAATCACGTTCAGCTTGTCGGCAATTTTTGCGCCGCCCAAAATGGCCACAAAGGGGCGCTGAGGCTTGTTCACGGCGTTGCCTAAATACGCAATTTCCTTGCCCATCAAATAGCCCACGGCGGTGGTTTTTACGTAATCGGTAACGCCCACGGTACTGCAATGCGCGCGGTGGGCCGAGCCAAAGGCGTCGTTCACATACACATCGCACAGGGCGGCTAAATCCTGGCTGAAGGCGGGCTCGTTCTTGCTTTCTTCCTTGCGGAAACGCGTGTTCTGCAACAGCAGCACGTCGCCGTCCTGCATGGCGTCTACGGCGCGGCGGGCAACGTCACCGGCCACCATGGGGTCGTCGGCAAAAGCCACGGGCTTGCCCAAAAGCTGGGCAAGGCGCACCGCGCAGGGCGCCAGCGAAAACGCTGGGTCTGGCGCTTTGGGCTTGCCCAGGTGGCTGCACAAAATAACCCGGCCTCCGTCCTGCACCAGTTTTTTAATGGTGGGCAGGGCCGCCACAATGCGGTTGTCGTTGGTTATCACGCCGTCTTTCAGCGGCACGTTAAAATCCACCCGTACCAAAACGCGCTTGCCCTTCACGTCAATGTCGTCTATCGTTACTTTACCTAGGCCCATCTGCAATCATCCTTTCGATAACTCTCCTCTTGCCGCGTTTTAAGGATAAGCGCGGAAAACCACCATTATTATAGCCCATGCCCCCCGGCCATGCAAGAAAAAGGGGGCAAAACCTGTGATCAATTTATCAATATGCCCGGTGCGGGCATAAAAAACCCCACCGGCGCGGGCCGATGGGATGTGAGATTACAGCGCAGTTATCCGGCGCGGCTAAACCGCCGATGCCTCCAGTGCCGTGATACGCTGGGATTGCGATTTGGCCACGGTTTCCAGTGTTCCGATGCGGCTTCGGTTATCAGCTACCGTAGCCTTAACAGCGCTCATATCGTCCAGCTTATCAATAATGGCCCGTTGGTTTTCGGCCAAACCCCGGATATCGCTCTGGTTTCCTTCAACCAAAACGCGGGTATGCCGCAATTCTTCCTCCAGCTTGCTTTGCCCGGCTTCCAGCTTGCTTTGCCCGGCTTCCAGCTTGCTTTGCCCGGCTTCCAGCTTGCTTTGCCCGGCTTCCAGCCTATCCAGACGCTCGTTAATCGGCTGCACCGCCGCTGTTACAATCTCCTGCATGGCTATAAGCATGTCATGGTCTACCATTAAACACCCACTCCAACATTTGCTGCCATAATTATACACGCTCTAAAGCTTTGGCACAAGCCATCATCGCAAGCACAAATACGTGTCTATCCCTGGGCGCTTGCGCGCGCTTCGTAGTGGTGTGCGGCTTCCAGCATCATGTCCTTCACCTTCATCAGGCGTATTTGGGTGCTGCGCTCGTTTTCGTCCAGCTTCATGGTGATAAACTTGATGGTTTCCTGCATTTCGGGAATCATCACATACTCCAGCGCGTTCACGCGGCGGCGCGTTTTTTCAATTTCAGCCGCCATCAATTGGCAGCTTTTTTCAATCTCGGCCAGCTTCAAAAGCTGCGGAAGCACGTCCGAAAGGCTCTTCACCGCCACGTCCAAATCGCTGCTGGTAAACGCCAGGCCGTAAGAATAGATGTTGCTTTCATCCGCGCTGCGCGTTTTGATACCGAACTGCGGCACAATCACGCTCATCACATTGCGCTGGCCGGCCTCCACCAGCACCTCTTGGCTGGGGGCAAGCAGGGCGGTATCCAGCACGGGGTCTTGCATGGTGGCGCGCGCCAGCGCAAAGTTTTGGGCGGCCGTGGCAAGGCCCGCCTCCACCGCCTCGCGCAGGGTGCGGTTTTGGCGCACCAAGTCTAAAAACTGGCGCATCAACTCGTCCCGCTTGTCTTTCAGCAGCTTGTGGCCGCGCATGGCGGTTACCAGCTTGCGTTTCAGGCGCGTAAGCTCCATGCGGGTGGGGTTCACCTGTTTTTTGGCCATGGGGTGCTCCTATGTCGCGTTGTAGTATTCGTCCAAAAATTCGTCCTTGATACGCTTGAGCTCGGCGCGCGGCAAAATACGCAGCAGCTCCCAGCCGATGTTCAGTGTTTCTTCAATGTCACGGTTGGCGTCGTATCCCTGGTTTACGTACTTCGCCTCAAATTCATCCGAGAATTTAGCGTACAGCAAATCAATATCCGTAAGAGCGGCTTCGCCCAGCACGGTCATCAGTTCTTTGGCGTTTTTGCCGCGGCTGTAGGCGGCAAACAGCTGGTTCATGGTGTTGGCATGGTCGGCCCGGGTTTTGCCCTTGCCAATGCCCTTGTCTTTCAGGCGCGAAAGCGAGGGCAGCACATCGATGGGCGGCTGCAAGCCCTTGCGGTATAAATCGCGCGCGAGAATAATCTGCCCCTCGGTGATGTACCCTGTCAAGTCGGGGATGGGGTGGGTCTTGTCGTCTTCGGGCATCGACAAAATGGGAATCATGGTGATAGACCCCTGCCTGCCCTCCAAACGCCCGGCGCGCTCGTACAGGGTGGCAAGGTCGGTGTACAGGTAGCCGGGGTATCCGCGGCGGCCGGGCACTTCCTTGCGCGCGGCGCTTACCTCGCGCAGGGCGTCGGCATAGTTGGTAATGTCTGTTAGAATTACCAAAACGTGCATGCCTTTGTCAAAGGCAAGGTACTCTGCGGCGGTAAGGCCCATGCGCGGGGTGGCAATGCGCTCCACGGCGGGGTCGTTGGCCAGGTTGATGAACATCACGGCGCGGTCGATAGCGCCGCTCTCCTTAAAAGAGGTGATAAAATAGTTCGATTCCTCGAACGTGATGCCCATGGCCACAAACACCACAGCAAAGGGTTCTTCGGTGCCGCGCACCTTGGCCTGGCGGGCAATTTGCGCCGCCAGCCGGGCGTGGGGCAGGCCGCTGCCGCTGAAAATGGGCAGCTTTTGCCCGCGCACCAGGGTGTTCAGGCCGTCTATGGCCGATACGCCCGTTTGAATAAACTCTTCGGGATAGGTGCGGGCGCTGGGGTTCATGGGCAGGCCGTTGATGTCGCGGCGGAATTCGGGCAGAATATCCGGCCCGCCGTCGATGGGGCGGCCCAGGCCGTCAAACACGCGCGAGAGCATGTCTTCGGATACGCCCAGTTCCATGCTGCGGCCCAAAAAGCGCACCTTGCTGTTATCCAGGTTGATGCCGGTAGAAGACTCAAACAGCTGCACCAGCGCGTTGCTGCCGTCAATTTCCAGCACCTTGCAGCGGCGGCGCTCGCCGTTTTGCAATTCTATCTCGCCCAGCTCGTCGTAGGCAACATCGCTAACCCCGCGCACCATCATCAGAGGGCCCGCTACCTCTTGTATCGTACGGTACTCTTTCGGCATCAGCGCTCCTCCTCCTGTCTTTTCGCCACCAGTTCGCCAATTTCGGCGGCCATCTGGTGGTTGATATTCTCATATTCCAGCTTTACGCGGTCGGGGGTCACATGCTTGATGCGGCCAATGGCTTCGCGCACCGCCAGCTTTGCCAGGGCGTTTACGTCTACGCCCTGCTCCAGTGCTTTTTGCGCGGCGTCGTAGTAATCCAGCACCAGCGAGAGCATGAGGTACTGCTTGTCCAGCGGGGTGTAGGTGTCTACCTCGTGGAAGCTGTCCTGGTGCAAAAAGTCTTCGCGGATGCTGCGGGCGGCTTCCAGTTTCAGGCGGTCGGGCGGCGACAGCGCGTCCATGCCCACCAGCTGCACCACTTCTTCCAGTTCGCTCTCTTCCTGCAACAGCAGCATCATGCGCCCGCGCTTCACAGACCAATCGCGCTGCACGTTTTCGTCAAACCAGCCGCCCACGTCGTCCAGGTACAGGCTGTAGCTGGTAAGCCAGTTGATGGCCGGGAAGTGGCGGGCGTAGGCCAATTGTGCGTCCAAACTCCAGAATACCTTCACAATGCGCAAGGTGGCCTGGCTTACCGGCTCGGAGATATCGCCGCCGGAGGGCGACACCGCGCCGATGACCGAGAGCGCGCCCTCGCGCCCGTCGCTGCCCAGGGTAACCACACGGCCCGCGCGCTCGTAAAACTGTGCCAGGCGGCTGCCCAGATAGGCGGGGTAGCCCTCTTCACCGGGCATTTCTTCAAGCCGTCCGCTCATCTCGCGCATGGCCTCGGCCCAGCGGCTGGTGCTGTCGGCCATCAGGGCCACGCTGTAGCCCATGTCGCGGAAATACTCGGCAATGGTAATGCCGGTATACACGCTGGCTTCACGCGCGGCCACGGGCATGTCGCTGGTGTTGGCAATCAGCACCGTGCGCTCCATCAGGCTCATGCCGGTTTTGGGGTCTTTCAATTCTGGAAACTCGCGCAGCACGTCGGTCATCTCGTTGCCGCGCTCGCCGCAGCCGATGTATACCACTATCTCGGCGGCGGCCCATTTGGCCAGCTGATGCTGCACCACGGTTTTGCCGCTGCCGAAAGGCCCGGGAATGGCCGCCGTGCCGCCGCGCGCAATGGGGAACAGCACGTCGATACTGCGCTGCCCGGTTACCAGCGGCATATCGGGGTTCAGCTTTTGCCGGTAGGGGCGGCCACGGCGCACCGGCCAGCGCTGCATCAGCTGCACGTTGGCATCGCCCGTGTCGGTTTTCACCACCGCCACGGTGTCGGTTACGGTGTAGTCGCCCTCGGTAATCAACGAAAGTGTGCCGGATACCCCCGGCGGTATCATAATTTTGTGCAGCACCGCCTGGGTTTCCTGCACAGTGCCAATAATATCGCCGCCCGTCACGGCATCGCCCGCCGCTTTCAGCGGGGTAAAGTGCCACTTGGCGTCGCGGTCCAGGCTGGGCACTTCCACGCCGCGCTCCAAGCGGTCACCAATTTTGGCCTTTATCACGTTCAGCGGCCGCTGAATACCGTCGTAAATGCTGCGGATAAGCCCGGGCCCAAGCTCCACGCTCATGGGCATGCCGGTGCTTTCCACCGGCTGGCCGGGGCCCAGGCCGCTGGTTTCTTCATACACCTGTACGCTGGCGGCGTCGCCGTGCATCTCAATAATTTCGCCAATCAGGCGGCTTTCGGCAACGCGCACCACGTCAAACATGTTGGCGTCCCGCATGCCCTCGGCAATTACCAGCGGGCCGGCCACTTTCCGTATCGTGCCTCTGCTGCTCATGCTTACAAACCAGTCCTTCCGTTGTTGCAGGGGGCCTGCGGCCGCCCTAGGGCAACCACCGTTTGCCCCTGCATCATTATTGTGCACCGCCGAAAATAATATCTGAGCCAACTGCTTTTTCCACGCTTTTGCGCACCCGCGCCATGCCAATACCGGTGTTGCCGCTTACCCCGGGGATGGGGATGATGGCGGGCAGGGGCTGCGAGGCAAACTCGGCCAAATCGGCTTCGCTCTTGGCGTACAGCGCCTCTGTCATGTAAATAATGGCATAGCCTTGCTCGGTGAGGCTGCGTACCTGGCGGGCAACAGGTGTTTCGGCATCCACCGGGAAAATATCCAGCCCCACGCTGGCAAAACCGTAAATGCTGTCGCGGTCGCCCATCACGGCAATTTTATACATAGGTTTCACGCAGCCTTTCCCGCAGGGCCTCGTCTGGCAAATGGTTTATTTTGGCCGATAAAATAAGCCGCACCATGCGTATTTCGTTTTCGCGGCCCAATATAAAGGCCGCCAGTGGCTCGATGGTGAAGTAGTTGTTCCTCTGCGGGCGAATCAGCTCTATCATCTGGTTGTCGCACCAGCGTTCGAAAGCGGCCATCGACTGTTTCAGCAGCGGCACGGCGGCGGCGTAGGGGCCGCGCTCTAAAAAAGCGAATACAGCTGCAACACCGTCCGTGGCGGCGGCAAGCAAATCCTTGCAATCCAGGCTGCCCGCCGGGGCTAAAAGGTTTTCCAAAAAATCGCGGCCTTTATGCATGGCAGCCCCGCGCACGGCGGCCTTGATATTGGCCGCATCCACCGTTAGAAGGGCATACTGCCGCAGCAGGCTGCTTTTGGCGGCTTCGCCCGCCGCGCCAAGGGCCAGCAGGGCCGCGCGGTCTATCGCCACGTCGCAGGCCTGGCCGCCGCCGGTGTGCGCCAGCGCCTCGTAGGCGGCGCGCCCCGCGGCGGCCATGTCGGGCGGCAGCAGGGTAAAATCGTGCTCGTTTGCGGCTTTTATGATGTTTTCCAGGGGTACAGTGCCGTACTCTAAAAAGTACTGGCCCGTTTCGTTCTCATCGTTCGCGCTGTAGGCCAGCTTGATGGCGGCCTTCAGGTTGTGGTAGTCGTTCTTTACGCAAAACACGTTGAAGGGCGTTAAATCGTCCACCAGTTCGCTTATCAGCGCCCAGGTGCGGTCGGTTTCAAAGGCTACCAGGGCGTCCGGGTCGCCGGGGGGCAGCTCGGGCGAGCCCCAGCCCTTATCAGCCAGCAGACGGAAAACCTCGGCGGCCGTTTGCGCCAGCACCAGCTGCTGCAAGTCCTGGGCACTCAGCAAGCCCTGCTCGTGGTTGTGTACCCGGGTAACCGCGTAAATGTATTGTTCTTCGGCCACGTTGCCCCTCCTTGCTATGAAAACAACAACTCCCGCGCCAAATCCGAGAATTCGTCTTCCCGCGCGCTGAAAATGGCCTTGAAAGAGCAATTCTCTTCCACGTCACCGTATTTCAGCACAAAGCCGCCGTCGATGGGGCGGGTTTGGTCGCACACCGCCAGCGCCGTGCCCTTTGGCAGCGCGGCGGCCAGTTTCATTTCAAAATCGGCGGGCAGGCGTTTTTTGTCTGCATCGTTCAAAGCCAATTCGCCCTTGCCCGGCTGGGCGTTTGCCGCCGCCAGGCGGCAAAGCAGCTCAAAATACGCGTCGGCGGGCAGCGCGTACAGGCTGTCCAGGGCTTTTTGCAGGGTTTCGGCCAGCATCTCCTGCTTCACCGCCAAAATGCGCTGGCGGCGCTGCAAGGCAAGGGCGCTCTCGCGGCTTTGCGCCACATCGGCCGTTTGGGCGTTGGCGGCCGCCAAAACGCGCGCGGCTTTTGCCTCGGCCTCGGCGGTGGCCTCTTGTACAATGCGCTTCGCTTCGTCCTCGCCCTTGGCGCGGATGTCCGACGCTTCCTTCGCGGCTTCGTCTTTAATTTGCGCCAGTATTTTCTCAAGACCGGTCATCCGCCAGCCCTCCTTAAATCAAATGGCCAGGCCGCCCAGGCTGGATACGGCCAGCAGGCTGATGAGCAGCGCCAGGATGGCATAGGTTTCTACCATGGCCGGGAAAATTAGCGATTTGCCGAATTGGTCTGGCCGCTTGGAGAACAAATTGAGCGAAGCCACCGATGCCTTGGCTTGATGGATGGCCGAAATAAGGCCCACAAAAGCGATGGGGGCGCAGGCGCCCAGATACGCAAGGCCCTTCACCAGGCTCATTTCGGCGTCGCCGCCAAGCAGGCCAATTTGGCCCATGCCGATGAAAGCAATGAGCAAGCCATAAATGCCCTGCGTGCCGGGCAGCAGCTGCAGCACCAGCGCCTTGCCAAACTTAGAGGGGTCGTCTGTTACCACGCCCGCGGCGGCCTGGCCGGCCTTGCCCACGCCAATGGCCGAGCCAATACCCGGCAGCAGGGACGCCAGGGCAATGCCCAGCACCGCAAAGAAAAATCCCATTTCGGACATCAGGTTGGGCTGTAATACATCAGTCATTTCGGGTTTCCTCCTGTATCTTGTAATACTTTGTATGCATTCCAAAGGGAGCAAACTTGCGGCCGCCGCCCTCATAGAATTTGCCGAAAAACTCCACGAACTCGAGGCGATTGGAGTGTACGTACGCGCCCAGCACGTTGATGCCGAAGTTGAGCGCCTGGCCCACCAGGAAGATGGCGATAAAGGCGACGACGCCCACTACACCGCCTCCCACCATCACGCCCATGCTGTTGATTACCGTGGCGATAACGCCCGTGGCAAGGCCCAGCGCCAGCAGGCGCGAGTAAGACAAAATATCGCCCAGCCAGCCGGCCACCACGTTGTACAGCGCGTACGCGCCCTTTAACAGGCGCTTAAACCAGTTGCGGCTTTCGCGCCCGCCAAATAATATTACCCCCAAAGCGCCCACCGCCGCCACCGCCAGGCACAGGGTGGATACAAACCCCGGCAGCGCCAGGCTGAAGCCCGCCATGCCCGCAAACATCTCGCTGCCCATCAAAATAACAATCAGCGGGTAGATGATACAGACGGGGAATACGGCGTCGTACAGGATATCCGCGTATTGGCGGGATTTGGCCAGCGTGACGGCTTTCAGCACCATGCCGAAGGTCATGTGGATAATGCCCAGGGCAAGGCAAGACATCAACAGCGACATGGGGTTTTTAAGCGGGTCCAGCCACAGGGGCTTTACCAACAGCGGGCGGCCGAAGAAATTGCCCGACACTACGGTGATGGCGTCGCCAAAGTAGCTGCCGAACATGATGCCCCAAAACACGGTGGAGATGCCGCACCAGAAGAACAAACCCAGGTTCTTTTTCCAGTTGTCTTCCATGTTGCGCTTGCGTAGCAGCAAAATGCCGCACACCAGCGCCATAATTAGGCCGTAGCCCGCGTCCGAAAACATCAGCCCGAACATAAAATAGTAAAAGATGCTCATCCCCGGCGTGGGGTCTATGTCGGCCGCGCCGGGCAGGCTGTAGCTTTCCAGCACGGTTTCGGCCGGGCGCATAAAGCCAGGGTTGCTCAGCTGCACGGGGGTTTCGTCCGCCTGCGGGGCGGGCAAAAGCTCCACGCTGCACTCAAAGCGGTCTTCAAGCTCCGCCTTCAGCGCTTCTGCGCGGCACTGCGGCACATAGCCCGCCAGCACAAACACATGCCGGGTGTGTGCCAGCCGCTGTATCATCTCGTATTTCTCGGCCCGCATGGCCATGTGGTCGTGCAAATAGCGTATGTCGTCCATGCGGCCGGTGTGTGTGGCCAGCTCCGCCTGCGCCGCGTCAATGCGGCCTTGGGCTTCGGCGCGCTGGCGCACAAGCTCTGCCTTGCGGTCTTGCGGTTTTTGCGCGCTGGCGGCTGCGGGCCGCGAAAAGCCCAAGGTGCGCAGGGCCTCTTCGGCCAGGGGCGCGTCTTGCTTTGCGCATATCAGGTACAGGCAGGTTTGCTCGCGCGAGGCATGCACTATCTCCACATGCACTTTATCCAAAGCGGGCGCGGCCGCGGCCAGCTGTGCCAGAAGGGCGTCCAGCGTCCACGCGCCCTCCAGGCTGCCCACAAACACCGCCGTTTTGCGCGTGCCGGCAAAGGTTTGCGCCACCGGCAAGTCCAGCCAGGGCACAAGGGCCTCTATCTGGCCGTCCAGCCGTAAAATATCCGCCTTGCCCTCGGCGCACTCGCGCTGCAACTGCACCACGCGCTGGGCAACCTTCAGCACGGTTTCGCGCACCTTCACAAAGGCGTCGTTCACCTTGGGCTCTACCGCCAGGCGGCCGGATAAAAAGTTTAAGAACGGCTTTTTCTCGCCGGCGAGGGGCGCTAAAACCTCCAGCGCGCGCGCGGCGGTTTCGGCGTTTTTCTCCAGCAAAGCGCGGCTGGCAGAGGTATCCTGGGTAGTAAAAGCATCGTCCTGGGCGGCGGGGTTTTCCACAATATCCTTCCGGTCGTGTTTCATGGCCAAGAGATGGATGCGCGCCATTTGCATCACAGCCATATGTGAGGGTGCACCACCTTCCATGGGCGGCAACAGGGCTGCCCGGTTTCCCAGTGCCTATGCCAGCGCCGCCAATATTTTGCCTACGGCTTCGGGCTGCGCCGCGCGTGCTTTTTCGCGCAGCGCGTTCATATCGTCTTCCAGCGCGGCTGCCGCTGTTTCCAGCGTCTTGCGGCTGCCGTCGTGGGCCTCGCCCACCTGCCGCGCCGCGGTTTGCTTCGCGTCGTCTTCGGCCCTGGCGGCAAGGTCTGCCGCTTTTTGCCGTGCGGCCTCCACCGCCTGCGCCGCTTGCTGTGTGGCCGCGCGCACCGTTTCGTCAGCCTGCGCTTCGGCTTCGCGCACCTTGTCAATGGCGTTTTCTGCCAAGCCGTTCACCCTCTCTTGCAAAAAAATACGGAAGAACGTTTACCTTCTTCCTAAATGCTTATCCTCAATTTGTATGTCGCTATCATATTATCAAACATTGCGGGAAAAGACAAGGACGAAATTTCAAAAACAAGCCCTGTATCTGGAATTTTAATGCACAATTGGTTTATTCTTCCCGCGGGCGGCAAAGCAGCCCCGGTTTGCCTGCTCCCTTTACACCGGGGGGGCAACACGTTATAATATCTGTGTTAACAGCCTGCATCAATAACCTATCATCATTGGAGTGTGGAACATGACGAAGGAGCGCAAAGCCGAGCTGGAGCTGATGTCGTGCCATGTGCGCAAAGGCATTTTAGACGCCACGCACGCGGCTAAAAGCGGGCATCCGGGCGGCAGCCTGGGCGCGGCGGACATTTTTACCTACCTGTATTTCCAGGAGATGAACATCGACCCCAGCCAGCCCCGTATGCCGGGCAGGGACCGTTTTGTGCTCAGCAAGGGGCACACCGCGCCGGGGCTGTACGCGGCGCTGGCAAACCGCGGCTATTTCCCGCTTGGCGATTTACTGACCCTGCGCCAGATTGGCAGCCATTTGCAGGGCCACCCCAGCATGAACCTTACCCCCGGCGTGGACATGAGCACCGGCAGCCTGGGGCAGGGGATATCGGCGGCTTGCGGCATGGCACTGGCGGCCAAAATTAAGGGCGAGGGTTTTCGCGTGTATGCCCTGATGGGCGACGGCGAACTGGAGGAGGGCGAGTGCTGGGAGGCCTTTATGTACGCCGCCCACCACAAGCTGGACAACTTGTGCGCCGTGATAGACGTGAACGGCCTGCAAATAGACGGGCCCACCGCCGAGGTGATGAACGCCGAACCCATAGACCAAAAGATGGAAGCCTTTGGCTTTAATGTGCTGCGGGTGAACGGCAACGATTTTGACGAGCTGGAAGCCGCTTTTGCGGCGGCGCGCAAGGAAAAAGGCCGCCCCAGCGTGCTGGTGGCCCGCACCACCAAGGGCAAGGGCGTGTGCTTTATGGAAAATAAAGCCTCGTGGCACGGCAAAGCGCCCAATGACGAGCAATACGCCGAAGCCTGCGGCGAACTGGGCAACAGCTATAAAGAGATGGGGGGCGAGGGCAATGTCTGATTTGGTTAAAGTAGCCACACGGGACAGCTATGGCAAGGCGCTGGCCGCCCTGGGCGCGCAGCACAAAGACGTGGTGGTGCTGGACGCCGACCTGAGCGAAGCCACCAAGACCGGGATATTTAAGGAGGCCATCCCGGAACGGTTTTTCAACACCGGCATTGCCGAGGGCAACATGATGGCGGTGGCGGCGGGCCTGGCCACCTGCGGGCTAACGCCCTTCGCGTCTACCTTTGCCATGTTTGCCGCCGGGCGCGCGTTCGAGCAGGTGCGTAATTCGATTGGCTATCCCCGCCTGAACGTAAAGATAGGCGCAACCCATGGCGGCTTAAGCGTGGGCGAAGACGGCGCCAGCCACCAGTGCAACGAAGATTTTGCGCTGATGCGCGTGATACCTGGCATGACGGTGCTGTGCCCGGCGGACGACGTAGAGGCGCGCGCCGTGGTGCAGGCCGCCTATGATGCCAAAGGCCCGGTGTACATGCGCTTTGGCCGCATGGCCGTGCCGGTGTTCCATGGGCCGGATTACGCCTTTACCATCGGCAAGGGCGAGGTGCTGCGCGAGGGGAGCGATGTTGCCATTATTGCCTGCGGGTTGATGGTGTGGGAGGCCCTCACCGCCGCCGAGCGCCTTGCCGCCGAAGGCATCAACGCCCGGGTGATTAACATGGCCAGCATAAAGCCTCTGGATGAGGCGCTGGTGCTGGCCGCCGCGAAGGATTGCGGGCGCATACTTACCTGCGAAGAGCACAGCGTGATTGGCGGCCTGGGTGAGGCCGTGGCCGCTGTGGTGAGCGAGCACTGCCCCGTGCCGGTGCTGCGCCTGGGCGTGAACGATGAATTTGGCCACAGCGGCCCAGCCGCCGCCGTGCTGAAGGAATTTGGCCTTTCGGCCGACGGGGTGTACGAAAAGGCGAAGGTTTTATTGGGGAAGTAAGCGCGAACAAGCGCAAAAAAGCCGCCGTTAGGGTGTACCCAACGGCGGCTTTTTTGCTTGTATGCTACCACAGCCCCCGGCACAGGGCAATAAACCAGCCGGGCGTCCACGGCGCGTGCTGCGCCACGGCTTGCCTGAAGGCCTCGAAGCTGCCGGAGGTTACCTTACCCTCGATGATAAACCCGGCTTCGGCCGACACCTCCGCGCCCACAGCCACCGGGGCCGCGGCATAGCCCCCAATGGCCACCTGCCCGGCCAGGGCGCAGCCGCCCATGGCCCAAGCGCCAATGGCCAGCCCGCCAAAGGCAAGCAAGCCAATGGCCACCCCGCCAAAGGCAAGGCCGCCCACGGCCATGCCGCCTAAAGCCAGCAGCAGCCCCAGCGATAGCCCGCCCAGCGCAATACCGCCAACAGCCACCCCGCCAAGAGCCACCACGCCCACGGCCACATTGCCCAGGGCAATAATGCCTTTTGCCATCACAGGCGGCCCAAAGCGCCGGTAATGGATGTGCACCAGAGGTACGCCGAACACGCGTGTTTTGCTCTTGTATTCGTAATCCAGATGGCTGATGGGCACCAGCGGGCCCACGGCCACCGGCGCGGCGGGGTTGGTGGTGGGTGTAGGCTGCTTGTCTTTCAGCAGGGTGTCCAGGCTTACATCAAACAGCTCAGAGATAGCAATCAGCTTGGGAACATCCGGCATGGCGCGCCCGGCCTCCCACTTGCCCACGGCTTGGCGGCTTACGTTCAGCAAATCGGCCATGGTTTCCTGGCTCCAGCCCTTTTGCCGGCGCAGTTCGGCCAGCTTGTCACAAAACTCCATTTCTGCCCTCTCAATCCATACATGCCGTATTCATTTTGGTGACGAAGCAGCCCACGGTGCGCTCAAAACGTCTTCGCCATACCCACAGCATACTGCGGAGGACGGCAGAAATCCACCAACCTACGGCTTGCAATTCGGCAACCGGTGGTTGCCACGGGTATTTTGCAGGGTGCGGCTTCCATGCCGCACCGATATTTTTAGTTTACCCGGTCGGGCGTGAAAGCCCGAGCCTACATGTTCAGCTCCCGCTTATACGCCTCAATCTGCGCCCGCACGGCGGCGGGGGCGGGGCCGCCTTCGCTGACGCGCTGGGCTACGCAGGTATCCAAATCAATGGCATTGTAAATATCCTCGCCAAACGCGTCACTCACTTCGCGGTAAGCCGCCAGCGGCAGCGCTTCCAGCGTGGTGTTATCGCGCACGCAGCGGGCCACCAGCCCCCCGGTTATTTGGTAGGCCTCGCGGAAGGGCACGCCCTTTTTCGTCAGGTAATCGGCGCAATCGGTGGCGTTGATAAACCCCCGGGCGGCGGCGGCGCGCATGTTGTCGGCGCGCACGGTAAGGGTTTGCATCATGGGCGTTACCGCGCGCAGGCACAGCAAAACGTTCTCTGTTGCGTCAAAAACAGCGGGCTTGTCTTCCTGCATGTCTTTGTTGTAGCACAGCGGCAGGCCCTTCAGCATGCTTAGCAGCGCAACAAGGCTGCCGTGCACCCGCCCGGTTTTTCCGCGCACCAATTCGGCAATGTCCGGGTTTTTCTTTTGCGGCATAATCGACGATCCCGTAGCAAAGGCATCGTCCAGCTCCACAAAGCGAAACTCGGACGAGCACCACAGCACCACCTCTTCCGCCAGGCGCGACAGGTGCGTCATGATAAGGCTCAGCGCGGCGGCAAGTTCCACGCAAAAATCGCGGTCGCTCACGGCGTCCATGCTGTTGGCGCACGGGGCGCTAAAGCCCAGGGCTTTGGCGGTGGCCTGCCGGTTGATGGGGTGGGTTGTGCCCGCCAGCGCCCCCGCGCCCAGGGGGCATTGGTTCATGCGCTCCGCGGCGTCCGCCACGCGGCCCAAATCGCGGCGCAGCATGTGGGCGTAGGCCATCAGGTGGTGCGCAAAGGTAACGGGCTGCGCCACCTGCAAGTGGGTGTAGCCGGGCATCACGGTTTCTGTATGGTTTTCGGCCAATGCCACCAGCGCGCGGCACAGGGCGGTAAGTTCGCCTGTCAGCTCGGCCGCCCGCTCGCGCAGGTATAGCCGCAGGTCGGTGGCCACCTGGTCGTTGCGGCTGCGGGCGGTGTGCAGGCGCTTGCCGGCGTCGCCAATGCGGGCCGTCAGCTCTGCTTCCACAAACATGTGGATGTCCTCGGCGGCGGGGTCTATGGCAAGCGCGCCGCTCTCGATATCCGCCAAAATGCCCGTAAGGCCCGCCTGGATGGCCGCGTTGTCGGCATCGGTAATAATCCCCTGCGCGGCCAGCATGTCCGCGTGGGCCATGCTGCCCCGGATGTCGTGGGGGTACAGCACCCAGTCGAAGGATATCGACGCGTTGAAGTCATTAATGCCCGCGTCCAGCTCTTTTTGAAACCGCCCCTGCCATAGTTTCATGCAAGTGTTCTCCCACAACGTTTTTTTTATCATACCGTAAATGGCTGGTTTCGTCTACGGGTAATGCAGAGGGGCAGTCCAAGCTTTGTTAGACGCACGCTGAAAATGCATAATGCGTATTTTAAAACAGTGAAAATGCGGATTTGTCACGTTTTTGTTGACATAATTAGAAAAAATGCCATAATAGATAACAGGCTCACTCGCCAACACAGGAGGGTAAATATGCTTGTACAGTTTTCGTTCAAAAACTTCGGCCCTTTCCGCGAAGAAGCCGTTTTTGATATGCGCGCGGTGAATGCCTACAAAGAACATCCCGAAAAAGTGATTACAATAGATGAAAAGACCAAGCTGCTCAAGGTGGCGGCCATTTATGGCGCCAATGCCAGCGGGAAATCGAATTTTTCACGGGCTTATAGTATCTTTCGTTTGATTGTACGTGAATCCATGAATGCATCAAGCAGTGAGAGCGGTGACGTTCTAGCTATAGACAAGTATTATGCCCCCTATCGTTTCACAGGGGAGTATTCCCACTCGGATACAGAGTTCGAGGCTGTATATATTCAGGATGGTTTTGAATACACCTACGGCTTTGTGTATAACGATTTGCGCATTGCCTACGAGTGGCTGTATCGGCGCAGCCTTGCCAGTGGGCGAAAAACCGTTATTCTTGAAAGAAACGAACAGACCATTACACTTGGCCCATCGGTGCGGCATAGCTGCGAAAAGTATGTTGAGGACATTGCAGACTTTTTTTTGGCACTTACATTTTTTAATCGGTTAAAATTGCCAACAACAGTTTTCAAAGAAGCTTATACTTGTGTTGGTTCTGTTATCACACCGTGGTTTGATGACGACGATTTCATTTGGGATATTATCACTAATTTCTTTACGTCTAATTATGATGAAACCAAAAAGCAACAGTTGCTGTCTTTCTTGGCGGGAATTGACATCAGCATAAAGGATTTCATAGTAGTAAAGCGAAAAGAGGATGTCAATATACTCACAGCGCATGCTGGCCTTGATGGTGAAATTCACAAATCATCGCTTCATATAGAATCAGACGGAACGATTAAAGCCATTGCTTTATTTGCGTTTATTCGGTTGACCATTTTTCTTAATGAAACGCTATGGATTGATGAATTGGACGCGCGTTTGCACCCTTTACTTGTAAAATATGTAGTGGATTTATTCTATACTTCCGACAGCCAGGCACAATTAGTATATACCACGCACGATACTACTTTTCTTGACAAAAGATACCTGCGCCGTGACCAGGTTTGGTTTGTGGAAAAAGATGAACATTGCCAGTCGAAGCTGTATTCGCTGGCAGAGTTTAAGCTTAGGCCAGACGCTTCCTTCAATAAGTCGTACCTGGGTGGTTCTTTTGGCGCAATCCCCGCTTTGAAAGCGTTTGCCTTTGATGTGGGGGAGGATGGCTAATGGGCAGCGATGATTTTTTCAAAAAGAAAAAAGCGGAGCGTGCCGCCAGAAAGCATGAGCAACGACAGCCCAAGCCAAACGCCTTTTTGATAGTCACCGAGGGAACGAAAACAGAGCCGAATTATTTTAATGGCGTAAAATCGTATATTCAGAGCAAGTATGGCGGGCAGATTGACGTTCAGTCGCTGCCGGAGATAACCACCGAAGGCAAGGGGATGAGCACCGGCAGGCTGGTTGAGGAAGCCTTGAAATTGGTGAGTGCAGCCAACATTCAATATGCCCAAGTGTGGGTTGTCTTTGATAAGGACGACAACTCGGATTTTAACGCAGCCATTCAGCAAGCGGAAAACTATAAATTTGGTGTTGCCTGGAGCAACGCTTCGTTTGAATATTGGATTTACGCGCATTTCAATTTTTCAGATACCGCTCTGCACCGTGATGATTGGGTGGCCAAAGTCAATCAAATATTCGCGCGTCGGGGGATTAACAAGGGGCGCTATTCTAAAAGTATTCCGTCCATCTTTTCTCTATGCACCAAGCACGGCAGCCTAAAGAACGCCATCGCCAACACAAAAAGTATCCACGAGCAGCATTGTGCAAGCCGAAAAAAACCGGACAGATGTGACCCTTGTTCGACGGTTTATAAGCTCATTGAGGAGTTTTCCCCTTATCTAGACGAATTGCTTAAATGACGATTGCCAGGATTGCGAGATAAAAGCACCCCAGACGGTTTCCCGCCGGGGGTGCAACCAAATAACTAATGACTAACAACTAACCACTACAACGCTGCCGCGCCAATCAGGCCGGCGTCGTTGCCCAGGGCCGCGCGCACAATGGGCGCTACGTAGCCGCGCTCGCCCGCAAAGGCGCGCGGGCGCACATAGGCGTTCAGCGGCACTAAAAGCGGGTCGCCCTCGTTGGAGATACCGCCGCCAATCAGCACCTTTTCGGGCCGCCACACGTTGATGCAATTGATAACGCCCTCGCCCAGGTAGCGGATGTAATCGTCCACCACCATCTGCGCGGCCTTGTCGCCCGCCCCGGCGGCCTTAAAGGGGATAGCGCCGTTCATGTTGTCCAGGTTGTGGCCGCACAATTCGTGCAGCAGGCTGTCCTTGTGGGCTTTGGCCGCGCGCCGGGCCTGGCGGGCCAGGGCGCTGGCGCTGGCGTAGGCTTCCAGGCAGCCGCGCCGGCCGCAGGTACATTCTTCGCCGTCCAGCACCAGCAGGGTGTGGCCCAGCTCCATGCCGCCCGCGCTGCCGCCCTCTTGCAGCGCGCCCGCGGCAATTACCCCGCCGCCCACGCCCGTGCCCAGGGTCAGCAGCACCACGTCGCGCGCGCCCTTGGCCGCCCCGGCCACCACCTCGCCCAAAGCGGCGCAGTTGGCATCGTTCGAAAGGCGCATGGGCATGTCAAAGTAACGGCGCAGCTCGGCCAGCAGGGGAACGTCGTCCCAGCCAAAATTGCCCGCAAAGGCCACCACGCCGTTCGCGTGGTCTATCATGCCGGGGCTGCCCACGCCCAGCCGTTCCACTTCGTCCACCGCGATGCCCTGCTCTTGCAGCAGGGTGGCGGTAAGCGCCGCCATGTCGGCCACCACATCCTGCCAGGTGCGGCGCATAGGCTTGGTTTTGCTGCTTTTTTTGGCCACGATATTGTGCTCTGCGTCCACCACGGCCACCTTGATGTTGGTGCCGCCTAAATCGATGCCGATACGATATTTCTTCATTGCTTCTTCCATTACTCTCCTGCCCCACAGCACTTTTTATACTTTTTACCGCTGCCGCAGGGGCAGGGGTCGTTGCGGCCCACCTTGGCGGCCTTGTTTCGCACCGGCTGTTTTTTCAGGCTGCCGTTGCCCGCGCCGCTTTCGCCGGTAACGGTGGCCACCTGCTTGCGCTTGGTGGCGTCGTCGTTTTGGCGTATCTCCACGGTCAATATCATTTTGGTGCTGTCTTCGCGGATGCTTTCCACCATGCCGTCGAACATTTCAAAGCCTTCCAAGCGATATTCCACCACCGGGTCGCGCTGGGCCATGCTGCGCAGGGAGATGCCCTGCCGCAATTCCTCCATGGCGTCGATATGGTCCATCCACTTGGTATCTACGTTGCGCAAGAGCACCGCGCGCTCTAATTCGCGCATCATCGGCGCGCCGTATTTTTCTTCCTTCGCGGCCACAATCTCTTCGGCGCGGCGGGTTAATGTTTCTGTCAGTTGCTCGCGCGGCAGGCTTTCCAATTCGTCTTCGGTAAACTTAAAATCGTCTTCCCTGGTAAGCCAGCCCAGGTAGTGGTCGCGCAGGCCCGCCAAATTCCATTCGTCCGCGTCATCGCCAGAGGTATAGTTGGCCACGTTGCCCGCTATGCTCTCATTCATCATCTTGTGCAGGCTCTCGCTCACGTCTTCGCCGCTTAGCACCTTTTGCCGCTGGCCGTAGATAATCTCGCGCTGGCTGTTCATCACGTCGTCGTAACGCAGCACGTTCTTGCGCATCTCAAAGTTGCGGCCCTCAATCTTTTTCTGCGCGCCTTCAATCGAGTTCGAAATCATCTTATTCTCAATGGGCGTGTCTTCGTCTACGCCCAGCACGTTCATCATGCCCTGCACCCGCTCGCCGCCAAACAGGCGCATCAAATCGTCTTCCAGGCTCAGGTAAAAGCGGCTTGCGCCGGCGTCGCCCTGGCGGCCCGCGCGCCCGCGCAGCTGGTTATCAATGCGGCGGCTCTCGTGCCGCTCTGTGCCAATAATAAACAGCCCGCCCGCGTCTTTCACCGCTTCGGCCTCGGCGTCGGTGCTTTTTTTGTGTTTTTCGTACAGCTCGGCGTACACCTTGCGGGCGTTCAGAATGTCCGCGTCTTCGGTTTCGGCGTGGCCGGTGGCCTCTACCAGCAGTTCCTCGGTAAAGCCGCCCTTGCGCATCTCGTCCTTGGCCATGTACTCGGGGTTGCCGCCCAGCACAATGTCTGTGCCGCGCCCGGCCATGTTGGTGGCTATGGTAACCGCGCCGTGGCGGCCCGCCTGGGCCACAATCTGGGCCTCTTTCTCGTGAAACTTGGCGTTCAGCACCTCGTGCTTCACACCGCGCTTTTTCAGCATTTTGCTCAATAGCTCGCTGCGCTCGATGCTGATAGTGCCCACCAGCACCGGCTGCCCCTGTGCGTGGCACTCGGCCACTTGGTCTATCACCGCGCGGTACTTGCCCGCCACGGTTTTGTACACGGCGTCCGGGTGGTCTTTGCGGATTACCGGCTTGTTGGTGGGCACTTCCACCACCTGCAGGCCGTATATCTCGTTAAACTCGTTTTCCTCGGTTTTGGCCGTGCCCGTCATGCCGGCCAGCTTTTTGTACATACGGAAATAGTTTTGGAAGGTGATGGTGGCAAGGGTTTTGCTCTCGCGCTCTACCTTTACGCCCTCCTTGGCCTCTATGGCCTGGTGCAGGCCCTGATTATAGCGGCTAGTCTACGTCGCGCTTCATGGTGCCGCGCGCGCGGATGGCCTGGTTGACGTGATGCGAGATTTCCATGTTGTCTGTATCAGACAAATTATCGATATTAAAGAATTTTTCGGCCTTCTCGATGCCGCGCCCCGTGAGGGTGGCGGTGCGGGCCTTTTCGTCCACGATATAGTCGCCGGACAGTTCTGCGTCTTCGTCGTGGTCTTGCTTGTCGTCCAGCTCGGCCACGCGGCTTACGCGCAGGCCCTTGGCAAAATCGTCGACACGGCGGTACAAATCGGTGCTCTTGTCGCCCTGCCCGCTGATAATCAGCGGTGTGCGGGCCTCGTCCACCAAAATCGAGTCCACCTCGTCCACAATGGCATAGGCGTGGCCGCGCTGCACCATGTTTTCCTTGTAGGTCACCATGTTGTCGCGCAGGTAGTCAAAGCCAAACTCGTTGTTTGTGCCGTAGGTAATGTCGGCGGCATAGGCGCCGCGGCGCTCGGTGTTCTCCACCCCGTGGATGATCAGCCCCACGGAAAGCCCCAGGTAGCGGTATATCTTGCCCATCCACTCGCTGTCGCGCTTGGCCAGGTAGTCGTTCACCGTTACCACATGCACGCCATTCCCGGCCAGGGCGTTCAGATACACCGGCAGCACCGAGGTATGGGTTTTGCCCTCGCCGGTTTTCATCTCGGCTATCATGCCCCGGTGCAGCACCACGCCGCCCAGCAATTGCACGGGATATTGCGTTTGCCCAAGCACCCGTGTGGTGGCTTCGCGCACGGTGGCAAAGGCCTCGGGCAAAATATCGTCCAGCCCTTCGCCCTTCTCAAGGCGCGCTTTCAGCAGGGCGGTTTGCCCGCGCAGCTCTTTGTCGCCAAGGGCCTTAAAGCGGTTTTCCAAATCCAGCACGGCGGATACCGTAGGCTTGATGCGCTTGAGCTCCTTTTCTGAAAAGCTGCCGAAGATTTTGTCAAATAGTGCCACGGTAACGCTCCTTTACTTCTTGCATCACATACGTAGTTTTACGAAACACCCCGCACTCTGCAGGGAAGCCCGCGACCGCCCGTGGGCGAACACAGTTCGCCCCTACGAAGCGCTGTTTAAGGCATCCGGCTTTGCCTTTCGCCTGTGCGGCAGCACCTTGTCCAGTTCCTGCAGCCCGCCCGCCGCCGCCATTATCAGCAGCGGCGTGATGTTGAGCAGGATGCGGGCGCGGGTTTCCCAAAAGGTGAAAAACAAAAAGATGCCAAACAGGGTGAGGTGTACGGCAGACATACCCGTGAACCGCCCGCGCCGAAGGGAGAAGAACAAGGCGGCCGTTAGCAGGAATACCAGCAGCAGGTTGTAGGCGTTGCACAAATAGCCCAGCGGCTGGTACAACGGCCCGGACGGAACGAAGAAAATATGCGACCAATTGCCATGCACAGGCCACTGGGTGTAATCAAAGGCCTCATAATCGCCCTGGCCCCAGGTGCGCACCGCTTTTTGGGTAAAAAAGGCAAAATTCTGTGTTTCGTTTCTCGCGCCGTAGCTTTCCAGCATCCACTCTAAGGCGTTCTGGCTGCGCTGGGCGGGGTCTTCATACTGCCAAATTTCCTCAAAACGCTCACCCTCGTAAAATGCACCATCGCCGTAAGCCCCCAGGGCCAGCCAAGCTGTAATGGGGCTTTTGCGGGCCTCCAGCTCGCTGGTATCAAACCAGCTGCTGTTGTGGGTATACAGGTTAAAGCCGCCCTGAAACAGCAGCAGCGCCCCCAGCAGGGCGGCGTATTTCAGCAGCTTTGCGCGCGTAAGCCCATCCAACAGCGTGTGAATGGCAATAGCCACTGCCACCACGGCGATGCTGCCCTTCAGGCAGATACCCGCCGACAGCACCAGCCCGCAGCCCGCGTACAGCAGCCAGGCTTTTACGCCCGCGGCATCGCGCCCCTTGAAATAGAGAAACAGCCCCAGCACGGGAAAGAGAATAGACAACGTATCGGAATAAAAATACCCGGACCATAGGATGTACGGCAGAAACACAAAGCACATCAGCAGCGTGAGCAGCCCCGCGCTTTCTTTCTTAAACAAAAGGCGCGCCAGACGCCAGGCCACAAAAATGGCGGCGTCCATCATCAGCACGTTCAAAACGCTGCCAACAAACAAGGCGGTGTCGGTGCCCCACTGCAGGCCGAAAAGGGTGAAGGGCCAGTACCATGCCATGTGCAATACCAACAGGCCCAGGTTGTTGGGGTAGCGCCAAAAGTAGGTGAGGTAGTATTGCAGCTTGCCGGTATCCAGCACTTCCCAGGCCGAGTCGTACACGCGCTTCAGATCGGCAACCGGGGGCACAAGCAGCGTGTAGGCCATAAACAGGTGCAGTGCCAGATACAGCCCAAGTGCCACGCCCACAAAGATGTACACAGCTTTTTTGGGCAGGGCGTCTACGCGCTTGCCCAAGTGTCGATACAGAAGCCACAGCCCCAGGCCAAGCAAAAAAGCCAGGGCCATGTTGAACAAAAAGTTGTTGGTGGTGGTAAACGCAATGTTGAGCACCACCCAGCCGAAGGCTACAAAATAGACGGCGTAAAAGCAGCGGGCCAGCCACCCGGGAAGGCCAGCCGCGCGGGAACGCTTTGCCTGTAATGTTTCCTCCAACAAATCGCCTCCTACTCTACCCCTATCATATAATAGTACACCGGCTGGCCGCCGCGCAGCAGGGTTACCTCCACGTCGGCGGGTATTTTTTGCCGCACCGCTTCGCAGGTTTGCTCGGCGTCGGCCTGCGATACATCCGCGCCGTAAATCAGCGTAACAAAGCCGGCGTTTCGGCCGCACATCTCGCGGGCCAGGCGGTAGGTGGTTTTGGTAATATCCGCGCCCACCTGGGCCAGCTTGCCGTTTCTAAGGCCCAGCAAGTCGCCTTTTTTAATCTTTTTGCCGTCAAAGTCCGAGTTTCGGGCCGCAAAAGTTACCAGCCCGGTATCCACCTTTTCCGCCACCTGCTTCATCTCAATGGTGTTCTTGTCGGCCGAGGCCTCGGGGTCGAAAGCCAGCATGGCGCTCATGCCCTGGGGCACGGTGCGGGTGGGCAGCACCACCACGCGGCGGTCGGCAATCTTGGCCGCCTGCTCGGCCGCCATAATAATGTTTTTGTTGTTGGGCAGCACAAAAACCGTTTCGGCGGGCACGCTGTGCACGGCGGTGAGGATATCCTCGGTAGAGGGGTTCATGGTTTGGCCGCCGGTAACCACCGCGTCTGCGCCCAAATCGCGAAATACCTCACGCAAGCCGTCGCCCGCGGCCACGGCCACAAAGCCGAAGGGGCGATCGGGGTCTGCCGCCGCGTAGGGATAGGCGGTGGTTTCGGCCTGCTCGGCGGCGGCCTGGCGCTTTAGGCCCTCGCCCTGGGCCTGGCGGGCCACATACTGCTCGTGCATGTTTTCAATCTTGATGCGGCTTAAGTACCCGTGCGTGATGGCGGCAGACAAGATGCGCCCGGGGGTGGCCGTGTGTACGTGTACCTTGATGATATCGTCGTCGTCCACCAGCACCACGCTGTCGCCGTGGCCTTCAAGGTACGCGCGCAGCTTATCGGGGCTGGCGTTCGCCTCCTTGTTCACCAAAAACTCGGTGCAGTAGGCGTTGGTAATGTCGGGGTTCAGCTCCTCGGTAAACACGCCGCGCCCCACATTCACGGTAGACAGTTTTACTTTTTTGGGCGCTTCATCGCCCTCGTCAATCATTGCCCCGCCGCTGATAACGGCCTGCATGCCCTCTAAAATAAAGCAAAAGCCCATGCCGCCCGCGTCTACCACACCCGCTTTTTTAAGCACCGGCAGCTGCTCGGGGGTTTCGGCCAGCGCTTCGCGCGCCGTTTGCACTATCATCGCCCACAGGGCGGTCATGTCGTTTGGGCCTTCGGCGGCGGCTTTCTCGCTGGCCACGCGCGCCACGGTAAGCATTGTGCCCTCCGTGGGCTTCATCACGGCTTTGTAGGCGGCTGTAACGCCGCGTTCAAACGCGGCCTTTACATCGGCGGCCTCCATGGTGGTTTTGCCCGCCAGGGCCTTGGAAAACCCACGGAACAAGAGCGAAGTGATAACGCCGGAATTGCCCCGCGCGCCGCGCAGCATGGCGCTGGCCGCCATGGCGCTGGCCTCGGCCACGGTGCAGCTGTCGGGCAAGCCGGCCAGTTCACTGCGTGCGGCGGCGGTGGTCATGCTCATGTTGGTGCCGGTGTCGCCGTCCGGCACGGGGAATACGTTCAGTTCGTCCACCTCGGCGCGATGATAAGCAATGTTGTTCGCGCCAGATATAATGGCGTCGCGCAGGGTTTTGCCGTTTATCATGCTTGTTTACCCCTAATCCCTCAGAATATCGGCAGGCGGTTTACGCCACCACGTCGTCTACACTTACGCGCACGTGTTTTACCGAAAGGCCCGTGGCTTCTTCCACCACATACTTTACCTTGTGGCTGATGCTTTTAACCACGGCGGCGATATTGAGCCCGTAGCTAACCTTGATGTGCAGGTGTATCAGCAGCTTGCCGCCCTCTTCGTGTACCTGTACGCCCCGGCTGGGAGAGTCCATGCGGATAAAGGCTTTCAGGTTGTCGGTGGGGCCGCTGGCGGCCATGGCGGCAACGCCGTAGCCGCTTTGGGCTGCCGCCGATACCAGCTGCGCAAAATAGCGGCCGGTCATGCTTACTTTTCCCGAGGTGTTGTAGAACGAAATCACTATAAAAACCTCCTTTGCCAATACAGAGGATAAAAACGTTTCCAGGTAAGTGCTGATTAAATGACGCATCAGAATGCGGAATAAATCAGCGCTTACCTAGGGCCTGTTGTGCCTGGCAAGGCTAAAATACCCCAATTTGCCTATTATACACCACCCGTGCCAAATTATGCAAATCCCCACAGCGGCGCGGGGTACAGCCCCTGCGCGTGTTTTTGGGCAATGGCCGCCTGCACGGTGGGTTTGTCTTCCTTATAAGTCACGCCGTGCCACACGTCGGTGCTTTCCAGCACCTTCACGTCGGCCGCGCCGCCCTGTATCATCTCGTCCACCGACGCTGGCAGCAGGTACTCGCACTTCATTGGGTTTTTTGGCAAGTTCTCTGCTAAAAACGGGGCGAAACGTGCGGCGGCGTTCTGCATAAACCCGGTGTCAAAGCCCCAGAAATTCATGCTTACCAGTGTGCCGGCGGGCAGGCTTGTCCAGGTTTGGCCGTCGTCCTCGGTGTAGCGCGCGCCATCCGCGGTTTTGCCTATTTTCAGGCGCTCCACAATGCCGGTAAGAAAGCCGTTTTCGTCGGCCTGGCACACGCCCCGGGCCACCGTGCCGTGTTTGGTAACGGTGTTTTCAATTTGGTAGCCCACCATGGCGTAGCGGCCCTTACCGCCGGGCGCTTCGGGCGTGCTCAAATAGTCGTATATCGCGCGGTAGGCTTCCGGGCCATAGTAGTCGTCGGCGTTAATCACCGCAAACGGCCCATGGATAAGCTCTTTTGCCGCCAGCACGGCGTGGGTAGTGCCCCAGGGCTTTTCGCGCCCGGGCGGCACGGCAAAGCCCGGGGGCAGCATGTCCAGCTCCTGAAAAGCGTAGGCCACCTCGATGTTGCTTTCAAGGCGGCGGCCAACGGCCTCGCGAAAATCGTGCTCGATGGCGCGCTTGATGACGAAAACAACCTTTTCAAAGCCCGCCTTTTTAGCGTCGTACACCGAATAATCGATGATTTTTTCGCCGTTTGGGCCCACGGGGTCTATCTGCTTCAGCCCGCCGTAGCGGCTGCCCATGCCGGCGGCCATCACCAGCAAAACCGGTTTGTCCATGCTGCATAGTCCTCCCTAAAGATTCTTCACTGCCTTCAGAAAAACAGCCCATATTATTCAGCGATACCCATCCGGGTTGTTTTTCTGCCAGTTCCAGCTGTCGGCGCACATGTCGTCAATGCCGTATTGTGCCTGCCAGCCCAGCTCGCGCAGGGCAAGGGCGGGGTTTGCGCACACAATCGCCACGTCGCCCGGGCGGCGCGGGGCAAAGCGGCGGGGTATTTTTTTGCCGCAGGCCTTTTCGTAGGCGGCCAGCACCTGCAGCACACTGTAGCCCTTGCCCGTGCCCAGGTTGCACACAAACAGGCCGCAGCCGGTGGCAAGCTTAGCCAGGGCAGCCACATGGCCCTTTGCCAAATCCACCACATGGATGTAATCTCGCACGCCCGTGCCGTCCGGGGTGTCGTAGTCATCGCCGGTTATCAAAAACTCTGGCAGCCGCCCCGCCGCCACCTGCGCAATAATGGGCACAATGTTGCGGGGCACACCCTTGGGGTCTTCGCCAATACGGCCGCTTTTGTGCGCGCCAATGGGGTTAAAGTAGCGCAGCAAGGCCACGTTCAGGCTGGTATCGGCGGCGCAAAGGTCGGTCAGTATCTTCTCCGCAAACTGCTTGGTAACGCCGTAGGGGTTGGTGGCAGGCTTCGTGGGCGCGTCTTCGCCCACAGGCACGCTGTCCGGGTCGCCGTACACGGTGGCCGAGGACGAAAACACTATGTTTTTCACGCCGTGTTCGCGCATAGCCCCCAGCACGTTTAAGAGGCATACCAGGTTGTTGGTATAGTATTCCAGCGGTTTTTGCACACTTTCGCCCACGGCTTTCAGCGCCGCAAAGTGAATGACCGCCGCGATGCCCGGATTTTCGTCAAACACCTGCCGGGTGGCTGCCACGTCGCACAAGTCGGCCTTAATAAAACGCAAATCCTTGCCGGTTATCTCTTTTACGCGGCGCAGTGCTTCTTCGCTGGCATTAGCCAGGTTGTCGGCCACCACCACCTCGTGGCCCGCGTTCAGCAATTCCACACAGGTGTGGCTGCCAATGTAGCCCGCCCCGCCGGTTACCAGTATCATCATGTTATATCACCCGCGCGCGGATAACATCGTCCAGGCCGGTTATCGCGTCCAAGGATGTATCGGGCACGCTGCCCTGCACATCCAGCAGGGTGTAGGCATATTCGCCCCGGCTCTTGTTGGCCATGGTTTCAATGTTCAGCCCCGCGCCGTTCAGCACCTGGGTAACGCCCGCCAAAACGCCCTTGGTATTGCGGTGTATCACGCACACGCGGCTACCGCCGCCCATAGGCAGGTTCACGTCGGGCAGGTTTACGCTGTTGATAATATTGCCGTGCAGCAGGTATTCTTTCAGCTGGTCGGCGGCCATCACGGCGCAGTTTTCTTCGCTTTCCGGGGTGCTGGCGCCCAAATGCGGGATACATACCACGCCGGGCTGGCCAATCAGCTCCGCCGAGGGAAAATCGGTAACATAGCTGGCAATGCGGCCGTTTTTCATAGCGGTCAGCAAGGCGTCGTTGTCCACCAGTTCTGCACGGGCAAGGTTTACAATGCGCGCGCCGTGCTTCATCTGGGCAATCACTTCTTTGCTGATAAAGCCACGGGTATCCGCCGTAACGGGCAGGTGCAGCGTGATGTAGTCCGATTCGCATATCAGCTCCGAGAGGTTTACGCAGCGCTTCACACTGCGCGACAAGCTCCACGCAGCGTCGATGGAAATATAGGGGTCGTAGCCCAGGGCTTGCATGTGCAGGTGGGTGGCCATGTTGGCCACCTTCACGCCAATAGCCCCCAGGCCGATAATGCCCAGGGTTTTGCCCGTAAGCTCGGGCCCGGCAAACTTGCCCTTGCCCTTTTCCACCAGCCCCGGCACGGCATCGCCCTCGCCGGCCAGGCCCGCCGCCCAGGCAATGCCGCCGGCCACATTGCGGCTGGCCAGCACCAAAGCGCCCAGCACCAGCTCTTTCACGGCATTGGCGTTGGCGCCCGGGGTGTTAAACACCACAATGCCTTGCTCGGTGCAGCGCTGCACGGGGATGTTGTTTGTGCCCGCGCCGGCGCGCGCCACGGCCAGCAGGGCAGGGGGCAGGTCGGCGTCCAGCATACCGGCGCTGCGCACCAAAATGCCGTCGGGCGCGGCTGCCGCGTCGTCGTCGGTAACGTTAAAAAGCGAAGCAGGCAAGCGCTGCAGGCCCTGGGGTGATATGCTATTTAAGGTAACAATGTTGTACATGAGGCACCTCCGATGAGATACGGGCTGTTAAATGAATCCACACTATTATACTGCGCGCGGCGAAAATACCGCAAGGGCTTTTTTTGGAAAAGTGTTGACAAACAATATTATACAAGCTATAATATAGCCACGGAAACAATGTTGCCCGGAATATATTATTATAGAGCGCACCCTGTTTCCGCAGTTGTTTGCAATTAACCTTAGAAGAGGTGATGACACAGGTGACATTCAACACCGGGGCCGCTTTGCTGGAAGCGCTGGTTTTAAGCGCGGTAAACCAAAGCGACACCTACGGCTACAGGATTACCCAGGATGTGCGCAGTGTGGTGGAAGTGAGCGAAAGCACGCTGTACCCCGTGCTGCGCCGCCTGCAGAAAGAAGGCTACCTGGCCGCGTACGACCAGGAGTATGCCGGGCGCAACCGACGGTACTACGCCATTACGGAAGAAGGCCGGCAGCGATTGAGCGACTGCCGCACTGAATGGGAAGGCTACCGTGTGAGGATAGAGAATTTGCTTTTTGGAGGAAGCCAGAAATGACAAAGGCCGATTTTTTGGGTACTTTGCAAGGGGCACTGGGCGGCGCCAGCCCCGAGGAAAGGGCGGCGGCCCTGCAATACTACAACGAATACTTTGACGAAGCCGGGCCCGAGCGCGAAGAGGCCGTGGCCGAAGAGCTGGGCAGCCCCCTGGACATTGCGGCTGAAATTATGGGCACAAGCCCCCCGGCGGGCGGGGGCAAGCTGGCCAAGGCAGAGGCAGGCCGGGCAAGCGGCGGCGAGCCCTTTGGCGTGCCGCCGCCCCCCAAAGCCCCGCCGCCGCCCTTCCAAAGCCCGGCTGCGGGCGGCTTTGGCGGGCAAGGCGCGCAGGATGTGCCATACACTGCGGTTGACACAACGCCCATGGTGCAGCCGCCCCCGCCCGGACGGGACAGGGAAATGTACAGCCAAAACAACTTGATGGTGCTGAAAATCATTATTTTGGTGTTTGCCTGTATCTTCATAGTGCCGCTGCTGGGCGGCTTGATTGCGGGGCTGGCGGGGGTTGCCGTGGCCATAATGGTATGTTTTGCCGTGCCGCTTATTGTAGGTGTTGCGCTGGTTTTTGGCGGTATCCTCAGCCTGGTGGTGGGCATCATTATTATGGCGCCGTCGGCGGCCAGCGGGCTGGTGGCCCTGGGCACGGGTGTTACGCTGGTGATGCTGGGGCTTATGAGCTTCTATGGCGGCGTAAAGCTGTACGGCAAGGCGCTGCCCGCCATCATCCGTGGCGTGGGCCAGCTGGTGGGCAAGCTGGTGGGGCTCGTCAAAGGGCTGTTCAACAAGCCAAGCGCGCAGAATACAGGGGGGTATCATGGGTAAAAAAATCTTTTTCGCCGTAACGGGCGGTTTGGCCCTGTTTGGGCTGGCGGTGTGCATTGTGGGCTACGCGCTGGGCGGGCGCTTGGGCTCGATAAGCGCCATGGACGGCAAGCTGATATACATAAACCGCAGCGAAGTGATTAACCTGGGCAATGTGCCCAGCTGGTGGCGATGGAACAGCGTGCCCGGCCTGCCCATTTTTGGGCTGAACCTCTTCGACGAAGACGAGAGCTCTGCCGCGTCGGGCGGGGACGCTTCGACGGGCGGGCAGCCCGCCCAAAGCGCCCCCTTAGCGGCGGACGAGGTGCGCCGGGTGGAGGTGAACATCGCGGCGGGCAACCTGGTTATCCGCAGCGGCAGCACATTCAGCATAGAGGCGGACGGCCTGCTGGAATATGCCGGAAGTGTTCGGAACGGCACTTGGGATATCCGATCGGTGCTGCCCCGCAGCGGCGTCCAAAACGAGAACGGGCGCTTCTGGCTGGACGGGCGGGACATCACCACCACCTACACCGTCACCCTGCCGCAGAGTGTCCAATCGCTGGACATTGAGCTTGGCATGGGCCGCGCCACGGTGGAGGGCCTTGCGCTGGAGAATCTTGAATGCAGCACCGACATGGGCCGCCTGGAGGTGACGGGCGTGTCGGCCGACAGGGCCGACTTTGAGGTAAACATGGGTGATATCCTCGTCACCGGCTTTACGGCGCGCGAGGCGGAGCTGGACTGTGAATTGGGCGGCATCACGCTGGAGGGCGAGGTGAGCCGAAGCCTGACGGCCGACTGCGAGCTGGGCGGCATCACCATCCAGGTGCGGCGCCCCGCCAGCTACAGCGGCAGAGCCAGCGCCAGCCTGGGCCGGGTAAGCGTAGACGGGCAGCACGAGAGAGGCAGGTTTTCCGGCAGCTTTGCGGATGGCATAAAAAATACCGACCTGCGTTTTGACCTTAGCTGCGAATTGGGCAGCATCGATTTGAACTTTATTTAATGCAAAGGAGATAACAACATGCGCAGCAAAACTTTATCCAAAAGCCGCAACCGCGTGTTTGCGGGCGTGTGCGGCGGCATCGCCGAGTATTTTGGGGTAGACCCCACCCTGGTGCGCGTGCTGGCCGTGGTGGCCAGCTTTGCGGGTGTAATTGTGGGCGGCATCATCGCCTACTGTGTGTGTGCGGCCATCATGCCGGGTGCGGAATAGTTTGGCAAATAGCAGAGAAGGCAAGCGCGCGGCGCTTGCCTTCTCTTATGCCTATGCTTTCACTAGCGGAATCTACACCGACGTTTGCTGCAGCAAGCCCTGCCGCAAATCCCACAGCTTTTGGCTTAAATCCACATAGTAGCGGTGGGGGTACTCAAAGCGCTTCACTTCGTCCCACAGGCAGCTTACCTGAAAAGCGCAGTGCCGCCGGATATCGCTAAGCGGCGGCGGCGCGTATACCAGCCGCCCGCCCTCAAAGATGGGTGTGGACAGCAGCTTTGCGTGGCAGTTTTCAAAGGTGCGGCGCTTCCAGGTTTCCACCGGGTCGAACAGAGTGAGGCCGTTTTGGGTATCGGGCACTTCGTCGTGCAGGGTCACGTAATCGGCCATGGCCATGCCGGTTTCGTCGTCGTAAATGCGCCACAGCTTTTTAAGCCCCGGCGTAGTAATTTTATCGGCGGTTTCGCTTATTTTAATACGGGGCTGATAGCTTTCGCCCTCTTTTACGGCCGCCAGCTTGTACACCCCGCCAAACACGGGGTCGCTCTTGCTGGTTATCAGGTTTTCGCCAATGCCAAACAAATCAATTTGCGCGTTCTGCAATAAAAGGTCGCGCACTATGTATTCGTCCAAAGCATTCGACACACAGATGGGCGCGTCGGGGTAGCCCGCCTCGTTCAGCATGATGCGTGCTTTTTTAGAGAGGTAGGCAATGTCGCCCGAATCGATGCGGATGCCGCCGGGGCGCTTGCCCAAGGGCTTTAGCACCTCGTTAAAGACGCGGATGGCGTTGGGCACGCCGCTTTTTAAGGTGCTGTAGGTGTCTACCAGCAGCATGCAGTTATCGGGGTATTGGCGGGCATAGGCGGCAAAGGCCTCGTATTCGCTTGGGAACATCTGCACCCAGCTGTGCGCCATAGTGCCCGCCGCCGGGATGCCGAAAAGCCTGTCTGCCAGCACGTTGCTGCTGCTTTTGCAGCCCGCGATGTAGGCGGCGCGCGTGCCGTACACGGCGGCGTCGTAGCCCTGGGCGCGGCGCGCGCCAAACTCCAGCACCGGGCGGCCGCCGCAGGCACGCACAATGCGGCTGGCCTTGGTGGCAATCAGGCTTTGGTGGTTGAAGGTAACCAGCAAAAGCGTTTCAATCAGCTGGGCTTCAATGGCCGGGCCTTCCACCGTCACAATAGGCTCGCCCGGGAAAACAGGCGTGCCCTCCTCAACGGCCCACACATTGCAGGTAAAGTGAAAATGGCGCAGGTATTCTAAAAACTCGGGCGAAAACAGGCCCTTGCCGCGCAGGTATTCAATGTCGTCGCCGGTAAAGCGCAGGTTTTGCACCGCTTCTATAAACTGCTGCAGGCCCGCCATGATGGCAAAGCCGCCGCCGTCCGGGATGCGGCGGAAAAACATGTCAAACACGGCCTCTTTGTGCAAGTAGCCGTTCGACAAATAGCCCTCGGCCATGGTGAGCTCGTAAAAGTCCATCAGCATGGCCAAATTACGGTTTGGGGCTTCCATGGGTTTGCCTCCTGTTTGCTTGCTTGCTTTTTTTGGCGGGCTTTGGGGGCGGCGGGTTTGCTTTGCGCCTGTTTCGGCGGCGGTGGGCGGCGTATACCACCAGCGCGTACGCCCCGCCCGCCAGCAGAACGAGCGCCACCAGCACCCTGAAAAACGTGCCGGCAAAAAACGCGCCCACCTGGCCCATCAGGTACAGCGTGCTATTGCGCTCTATGCTTTTGGCGGCCACCAGTGTGGCCGAGCCAATTTCGCGCCCGCCCACCAGCAGGGTAACGCTGCCCACCTCCTGCCCCTCCAGCACCGGGGCTTCCAGGCTTTCGGGCAGGTTGTACCGGCGCTGTATGGCGGTGTTTTCGGCATCCTTCGGCAGCAGCGCGCCCACATCGCCCAGGGGCATCAGGCGCACCGTGTCGGCTTCAGACGCGTACAAAACGCGCAGCTCGGTCACGGGCTGGCTGGTATCCAGCGCGGGGCGCACGGTAAGGGCTTCAAAGGCCCAGGCGTACAGCGCCGCGCTTTCGTACAGCGCCGGGCGGGCCTGGGCAGGGTCCAGCGCAAGGCCCACGGCGTCGGCGCTGTTTGGGCTGTGCAGCACGGCGCAAATATAGGTTTCATCGCCTTTTTTGGCCATAGAAGCAAAGTTTTGCCAGTCGTCCAGGCTGCCGGTTTTGCCCGCCAGCACCGTGCCCGCCGATGCCGAAAACGCGTTGTAGTATGGGCTGGTGGGTACTATCAGGCGGTTGGTGCCGTGTATGTAATACGGCTGTGCGTGCTTTTCGTGGGCGGCTATCTCGTAGCGGGCGGTGGCGGCAATCTCTGTCAGCACCGGGTAGCTCATAAACGCTTCGGTAATGCGCACCATGTCGCGCGCGGTGGTTACGTTTTCCTCCGATAACCCGTTCGCGTCCGCAAACACCGTGCCGGTGCAGCCCAGGCTCTTGGCCCGCTGGTTCATCATATACAAAAAGTTGGGCATATAAGTACCGCTCACGTAGTCGGCCAGTATCAGGGCCGCCTCGTTGGCGCTGGGCAGCAGCGCCGCGTACAGCAGCTCGCGCACGCTCAGGGTTTCGCCCTTGCGGATGTCCGCCTGGCTGGGCATGCTGCCGGTGTCAAGGCGGTATTGCGTCAAAACGTCGTAAATCCAGGTCTTGTCCGAAAGTATCAGTGTGGCGTCCAAATCCTCCACGGCTTCCGCGGTGAGGATACAGGTCATCATCTTCACTAAGCTGGCGGAGGTTAAGGGCGTGTCCGCGTTTTTTTCAAAGGCAAACAGCCCGGTTTCCACGTTGTACACGCAGGCGGCCTCGGCTTTCAGTTCAAAGGGGATGTCATTCGGCGCAAAGCCGTCCAGGGTGTACAGGCTTTGCCCCTCCGGCTGGGGGGCGGGCGCTTCGGGCGGGGTGTCTGCCCCGCTTGCGGAGGCGTCCGCGCTCCCGCTTTGGGCGGCGCTGCCGCCGCCGCTGTTGGTATCCGAAGCCGAAGACGCCGCCAGAACCCGCGCCGGCCACAGCACCAGCAACGCGCACAAAAGCAGGGCCGCGCCCGCGCGCAGCGCCCTGCCGCCTGTTTTATGGCCCACCGCCCTCACCTGCCCTGCTTATGATGAACCAGTATAGCAAATATGGGGCGAAAAACCAAACGGATTAACGAGGGGCTACAAAACCCCCTTTGCCATCTCCTGCAATTTCTGCGGCAGCGCCTTTTGCGCTTCGCGCGTAAGGCCGCGCGTTTCCACTGGGGGCAATATGGTTAGGCTTACCTGCGTGGGTTTTACTCTAAAGCCGTTGTCTTCAAGGCCCTTTGAAGTGCCCTTGAGCACCACCGGCAAAATGCGCACCCCTGCCCTTACGGCAATGCGCACCACCCCGGCCTTGTACTCGCCGATGCGGCCGGTTTTGCTGCGCGTGCCCTCGGGAAAAATAATCATCGATTGTCCGCCCTTTAGCTGCGCCTCGGCCTGTTTCATCACGTCCATGCCGGCGCGCCGGTCGCCGCGCTTCACAAAAATGCAGCCCAAGTGGCGCATCCAGCCGCCCAGCATAGGCACTTTGCCAATTTCGGCCTTGCTTAACAGCGGCACGGGCGGGTTTATGTGCGCCAGCAGCACCGGGATATCGAGAAAGCTTTGGTGGTTGCAGGCAATGGCCAGCACCTCGCCCTCGGGCACGTTTTCGCCGCCGCTTACCCGCACATCGCACTTAATATGCCGCAGCAGCCTGGGCGCCCAGCGGGTTACCTGATACCGCACCAGGGCGTCGTGCTCGGCCATGCGCCCGCGTTTTGCCAGGCGCTTTGTTTTCCAGTAGGCGGGCAGGCGGCCAATCAGGTAGCCGGCCATCCAGCACAGCCAGCCCAGGGTTTTCAGCGTAGCCCACATGGCACGCGCCTCCTTTGCTAGCCTGCTGTTAATCTACCTTTTCCCGTGTAACGTTCCGCAGCCAGCGCCCGGCGCGGTAGCGCCAGATGCACAGGGGCACTTTTACCAATTCGTCCATTAAAATAACGGCAAACACCACCTGGATGGGCCAGCCAAACACAAACGCGCCCAGCGCCGCCAGCAAAATGCTGAAGCACCACATGGTGGCAAAATCCAAAAACAGGCCAAAGCGGGTGTCGCCCCCGCCGCGAAAAATGCCCACCACCATGGTGGCGCAAAACGCTTGCGCAAGCACGTAAACGCACATCACCAGCAGCAAAAAAGACAAATAATCGCTGGCCTGCGCGCTTAGGTTCATGCCCGCCACCACAAAGGGGCGGATGACCAGAATAAGCGCCGCCCCCGCCCCGCCGGTAATCAGCGACAGGCGTATTAACTTACCCGCCGCCAGTTTAGCCCCGGCGGCATCGCCGCCGCCCAGCGCCTTGCCAATTAAAATGGCCGCGGCGTTGGCCACGCCAAAGCTTACCACCGTGGCCAGCTGCCGCACCACCTGCGCCACAGAGTTGGCTGCAACGGCCTGTGCGCCCAGATGCCCGATAATAACCGCGTTGGCCGAAATGCCCAGCGACCAAACGGTTTCGTTCAGGGTGGTGGGTAGGGCATAGCGGATAAAATCGCGCGTAAGCACGGTGTGGCGGCGCAAAAAATCCTTAAACCGCAGCCGGATAAACTTATTGCGCCCGGCATATACCACCACAATGGCCAGCTCTGCCACGCGGGCCAGCGTGGTGGCCAGCGCCGCGCCCTGTATGCCCATTCGCGGGAAAACCCACAGGCCAAAAATAAGCAGCGCGTTTAGGCTAATGTTTACCACCAGCGACACCGAGTAGGTTACGGTGGAGATAATTACCTTTTCTGTGCTGCGCATGATGTTGAGGTATATGTTGGTGAAGCCGATAATGAGATAGCTGGGCGCGATGGCGCGCAGGTATTGCACCCCATAGGCGGCAACGTCCGCCTCGGGCGTAAAAATGCGCATGAGCTGATACGGGAAAAACATGGCGGCGCAAAAAAACACAAGCGCCACCACCATGCTGATGCGTAGGGTAATGGCCATCACTTTTTCGATGGCGCGTAAATCGCCCTTGCCCCAGTACTGCGCCGTAAGCACCGATGCGCCCGAAGCCAGGCCGAACAATATCAGCATCATGATAAACTGCACCTGCCCGGCCAGCGAAGAGGCGCTGAGCACCACTTCGCCCACCATGCCCAGCATAATCACATCGGCGCTTTGCACCGCCACATTGATGAGGTTGTTGAGCGCCATGGGGATAACCAGCGCAAACACACTGCGGTAAAAGGTTTTATGAGCCAGAGAGGGGGTTGCCATGGGGTGGGGTGCTCCTTTGCATCTACAATAATAGCGCTTTTGCCGCTTCGCCCAAATCTTCAAACACAAAATCGGGCTGCACCGACGCGGCGGCAATGTCTTCGCGTTTTGTTTCGCCGCACAGCACCAGCGCGGTGGCAAGGCCGTGCGCGCCCAGGGCAATGTCGGTGTACAGGCGGTCGCCCACCATGCACAGGCGGTTTAGCGGCACGCCCGCCTGTTCGGCGGCCATTTGGGCAATCAGGGCGTTTGGTTTGCCCACCACCACGTCGGGCAGGCGGCCGGTGGCGGCCTGCACAAAGGCTATCACCGCCCCAATATCGGGGATATACCCCCCCGGCACGGGGCAGTTGAAATCGGGGTGGGTGGCGATGTAGGGCAGGCCCGTGCGCACGGCATTGCACAGGGCTGTCAGCTTTTCGTAGGTAAGGGTGGTGTCGAAGGCCAGCACCACCGCCTGTGGGTTTGGGGCGTTTGGCGTGTAGCCCCGCTGTAAAAACTGGCCTTGCAGCGCGGGTGTGCCCACCAGCAAAAGTGCCTTGGGCAAGCCCTGCCGCTCCAGGTACAAAAGCGTTGCGTCCCCGCTGGTAAACACCTGCCCAGGTGTGGCGGCAAGGCCCAGGCGCGCCAGCTTTTGCGCGTAATCATCCGCCGTTTTGCTGGAGTTGTTGGTTAAAAAACGATAGGGGATGCCCAGGCGGTTACAGGCGACCAGAAACTCCGGCGCGCCGGGCAGCAGCCGCTCGCCCAGGTACACCGTGCCGTCCATGTCCAGCAAAAAAAGCCCGGTTTGCTTCAGTGTGCTCATTGTTTACCGCCCTGCGTCTAAAACACCGCGCGCCGTTCGCGCGTGCCCAATTGATTATAAGCGCCGCAGGGAATAAACACAAGCTTTTCAAAAGCGCGCGCGTATTGTAGAATGGGCTGGAAACAGCATGTAAGGCGGAAATAAAGATGAAAGCCAGCATTGTATTGCCCAACCTGAACGGCGCCGGGTGGCTGCGCGCCTGTATCAACAGCCTGTACGCCATGACAGAGCAGGATTTTGAGCTGATTGTGGTGGATAACCATTCGGCGGACGAGAGCCTTGCCATCCTGCGCGATTACGCGGGGCGGCCGGGCTTTGCGCTGATAGAAAACAGCGAAAACACCGGGTTTTCGGCGGCGGTAAACCAGGGCATCCGCGCGGCAAAAGCGCCCTACGTGCTGCTATTTAACAACGATGCCTTTGCGAAACCCGATATGCTGGCGCGGCTTTTGGATTGCATGGAGCAAAACCCGCGCGCTTTTTCGGCCCAGTGCCTGATGCTGCAGCACCAAAAGCCGGAGCTATGCGACAATGCGGGCGATTTTGTTACCCTGCCCGGCTGGGCTTTCCAGCGGGGGCACGGCCTTGCGGCGGCGCGCTATGCGGGTGCGCCCCGGCGCGTGTTTTCGGCCTGCGGCGGGGCTGCGCTGTACCGCAAAAGCCTGCTTGTGCAAAACGGCTTGTTTGAAGAAGCCTTTTTTGCTTACCTGGAAGACGTGGACATTGGCTGGCGGGCAAACAGCCTGGGCTTTGTAAACCTGCTGTGCCCCGCCGCCGTGTGTACGCACATGGGCAGCGCCACCAGCGCGGCGGCCGAAAAAAAGGCCGGGAAGTACAATACCTTCAAAAGCATCCAAAGCGGGCGCAACAGCCTGTTGCTGCCGGTAAAAAACATGCCGGTGCTCATGCTGGCGCTCAATTTCCCGTTTTTGCTGCTGGGCTATTTGGTAAAAACCCTGGTGTTTCACCTGCGCGGCTACGGCAGGCCCTGGCGGCAGGGTTTTGGGCAGGCCCTGCGGCTGCTGCGCAAATTGCGGCGCCCCAAATTCCGGTTCAAAAACCTGCCCCACTATTTTTGGGTGCAGGGCAGCCTTTTTGCCGGCACATTTCGGTTTATCGCATGGCGCTTGCGGCGCTTAAAGAGATAGAAACATTTATGAAACATCGCGGTGATAACATAAATGATGATGCACGCATCTGCTTTGACAACGGCGTATGATTGGGGTAAAATGCATAATTGAGGTTGTATGGCCGTGTAAACACAACAGGATAGGGTGACTTGGGATGAAAAGACTGCTGAGTTTGGTTCTGGGGATAGTGATGGTGGGCCTGTTGGCGGCCTGCGCCGGCGATACGCCGCCTTCTGAAAGCATTTCGCAAACCTCGGTGGCGGCGCCCGGCGTGCCCAGCAGCGAAAGTCTGCCCCCACCCCCGCCGCCGGAGCCCCTGAACCAAGCCTACCTTACCGGGCTTGCCAAGGACGCAAGCTACCCGGAGGGCAAGCGCATTACGGCCGTGATGATGAACAATGTGCCCGACTCCCGCCCGCAAGAGGGCATTAGTGAAGCCAAGGTATTGATTGAGATTAAGGTGGAGTACAACGTTACCCGATTTATGGCCCTGTTTGAAGACTACGCCGCGCTGCCCCGCGTAGGGGGGATTCGCTCGGCGCGCGACCAGTTTTTCCAATTGCTGATTCCCACCCAGGGTTTTTACATCCACGACGGCCCCAGCGCGCCCACCCACCCGGTGAACGTGATGATGCACGATTTTGAATACGACAGTCTGGATTTGTACGGGGAAATTAACATCTCGAGGGATCCTTCACGCGGAACCAGTATATACCACTGGGAGTATGTAAACGGTGACATTGCTGAGGCGGCGGTTTTGAACTATGGCTTCGACGATTACCGCACTTACAATTCGCCAATTTTTCACTTTGTATCGTATAACGAAGCGCCCCGCGTGCCTGCTGAGGGCACGGCCATGGCCGTGGAAGTGGGCCACGCGCCGCCGTACTATGTGTCTTACTTTGACTACGACGCCGCCAGCGGGAAATACAACATGAGCATGCACAACAGCTTCAGCGGCCAGCGCCAAAACGCCACCGACGCCAACAATGGCGCGCCATTGAGCTTCGACAACGTGATTGTGCTGCTGGCGCCGTTTAGCATCTGGCCGGACACCGCGCCCGAAAACCTGCCCAAGGTGGATTACACCCAGGGCGGCGGCGGTTTTTACTTTAGCAAGGGCGGCTGGGAGCGCTTTATCTGGCGCAAGGGCTCGGCCAACCTGCCGCTGCAGTTGTACAATTTTAACAACCAGGAAGAGCTTTTGCAGATAAACACCGGCACAACCTACCTGGCCGTGCTAGACGACAAGTTGTCTGATGATTTTTACCAAACGGTGCTTAGCGGCACGGCGGGCCAGAGCGCGGGCGCCGTGGGCGGCGATGCGAATGTGCCGGTTGACTGAAAGACGAAAGGGTAATGAGGGGTAGGCATATGCGCAAAACGCTAACAAAAACAATCGCACTGCTGCTGGCCATAGCGCTGGCGGTGGGCGTTGGCGCATGCGCCGCCCCCCCCGGGCCCTCATCCCCCTCTTTTTCTTCGCCGTCCGCCACGGGCTTTCCCCCGCCGCCGGAAGATACCCTGGAGCGCGCCTACCTTACCGGCCTGCCTAAAGGCGCCGATTACCCCGAGAGCAGGCGGGTAACCGCCGTGATGGTGAACAACATTGCCGACAGCCGCCCGATAAGCGGCCTTTCGCAGGCGCAGCTGCTGTACGAAATTGCCGTGGAGGGGGGTATCACCCGCTTTATGGCCCTGTTCGAGGATTTTACCACCATGCCGCGGGTGGGTTCGGTGCGCTCGGCGCGCGACCAGTTTTTCCAGCTGCTGATTCCCAGCTGGGGTTTTTTGGTGCACGACGGCCCGAACGAAGCGGAACACCCCAATAACATCCTGATGCGCCAGTATACCTACGAGGAGCTGGATTTGAGCCCTAATTCCGGCGCGACTTACCGGGTGGACCGGAACGGCATGCCCACGGAATATACCGAATACACCGATGCCGAGCACATACGCGCGGCTGTTCGGGACAACGGGCTGGACGACTACCGTACGTACGATTCGCCCATCTTTGGTTTTACGCCCTACACCCAGCCGCCCCGCACCCCAGCGGACGGCCCGGCGCATTGGGTGAAGGTGGCGCACACGCCCGGCCAGTACGAAACCTATTTTGAATACGATGCGGCCACGGGCCTGTATCGCATGAGCATGTACAACCGCCTGACCCGCCAAATTGAAGCCACCCTGGATGAAGCCACCGGTGAGCAGCTGGCCTTTACCAATGTGGTGGTGGTGTTTGCCCCCTTTTCGGTATGGCCAGACACCGCACCGGACAATTTGCCCAAGGTGGATTATAGCGGCGGCGGTGCGTTTGTGATGACGAACGGCGGGTACGAGCCCTGTGTGTGGCACAAGAACGGGCCCAACTATCCCCTGCGCCTAAACCCCATTGGCAGCGAGGCCGATGTGCTTTTGAACCCCGGCAAAACCTATGTGGCGGTGGTAGACGACACCTTGTCCGAAGCGTTTTTGGCGGCGCTGCAAGCGGGTGCCGAGGCATAGCGCACGCGCGCCGGCAAAGGGAACGAAAGGGTAAGCCGAATGGCAAAACACAAGCAAAGCTTATCGCGTATAGTGGCTGTTTTTTTGGCTGCGCTGCTCACCGGGTGCGCGGCGCGGCCCGCTTCGTCTGTAAGCGTTCCGGTTTTAACGCCGGCAAGCAGCGCGCCGCCGCAAAGCCAAAGTGCGCCCCAGCCGCCCGCTATGCCGGTTTTGCAGCCGCTGCCCCTGGCCACAAACATCAACGCCCTTACCGGCCTGCCGCGCCCCGAGGGGATGCCCGAGGGCCAGCGCCCGGTGGCTTTGTCTATCCCCAACAACATACAGGCCCTGCCGCAGGCAGGCGTGGCCCAGGCCGACGTGGTGGTGGAGATGCTGACCGAAGGGGGCATTACCCGCCTGCTGGCCATGTATGCCGATTACCGCGCCCTGCCGCTGGTTGGCCCGGTGCGCAGCACGCGCGACCAGTTTGTGCAGTTTGCCATGCCCACCAACAGCATTCTGGCGCATATCGGCACGTCGGTATACGCGCGCAACCTGCTGCAGGTGGCCGGGTATGCCAGTGTAGACGGGCTGTACCTGGGCACTACCAGCTTTTGGTTCGACGACGAGCGCACCAAACCCCGCCCGGGCGGCAAGCTGGCCGAATACTGCTGGTTCACAAGCGCCGAGCTGTTTCAGGCGGGCCTTGACGCCAACCAGATAAACCCTGTTGGGGAAGTGCGCACCCTGTTTAATTTTACCACGGATGCCATCCCCATGGATGCGCAGGCCGCCAGCATCAGCGTAGCCTATTCGGACGCGGACCAGGCCCAGGCGGGCTTTGCCTACAACACCGAGGACGGCTTGTATCATAAAAGTATCGCGGGTGCGCCGCACACCGATATGGACGGCGCGCCGCTGGCGTACCACAATGTTTTTTTGCTGTGGTGCGACATAACGCTAAAGCCCGACGGCCAGTGTACCGAGTTTGATTTTTCGGGCGGCGAGGGCTGCTATTTTACCCAGGGCGGCGTTAAGGCGCTTGTTTGGCGCAAGGGCGGCCCGGAGGATGCCCTGCGCCTGTTTACCCCGCAGGGCGAAGAGCTGCCCGTGATGCCCGGCAAAAGCTATGTGGGCTTTGTGCCGAATAACCGCGAGGACGCGGTGGCGTATAGTTAAATAGTAAATAGGTGTGTCTGATACGTATTTTGACCCTCGTAGGGGTCGATGTCCTCATCGACCCGCATTACCGTGCTTTGCCCTTTTTAACCCAAAACCGGAAGAGTTTTGCGCAATGGTGGCGTAAAACTCTATTTTTTGTGCATCAGCTTGACAATGCACAGCAAAATGATTACTATGATGTGCAAGGGAGGGCGAAATGAATGGCAACCTCGAATATTACAATACGGATGGATTCCGAGCTTAAAGCACAGGCGGAAGCTCTTTTTGGCGAAATGGGAATGAACCTGACAACAGCCTATACCGTTTTTACAAAGGCGGCTGTTAGGCAGTGGAAAATGCCCTTTGAGCTTACCGGCAATGTGCCGAGCGCCGAATTGATTGCGTCTATCGAAGAAGGCAAAAGGCTTCTGAAAGACCCCAATACCAAGCGTTTTACCAGTGTCGCGGAGTTACTGGCGGATTTGGATGACGGGGAAGATTGAATGCAACGTGAAATCATTCGAACCTCGAAATTTAAGAAAGACTATAAAAGAGTTTTAGCGCAGGGAAAAGACAAAGAGAAATTGGCAAAACTGCTGGAACTTCTTGTAACAGATAGCCCCCTGCCAGAAAAGCACAAAGATCATTCGCTGAAGGGTAATTGGACGGGGAACAGAGAATGCCATATTGAACCGGATTGGTTACTGACCTATCAGAAAACGGAAGACAATCGGTCTTTGATTTTGCTGTTGACCGGCACCGGCTCGCATGCCGAATTGTTTGACTAGAACCCCCGCGCTGTTATGCGTTATAAGCTTTTTGCCTTTTTACCAAAATTTAGCGAACCCGTACAAGACGGCATGGCGGCGGCGTGCTAAACTTAAGCCAACACAAAGCGTGCTTATAGCAGCTTTAGCGCTTGGAGGGTATTAGCAATGAACATGGCACAATGGTTTAGCGATATGCGCGCCGCCCCGGTGAAGAAGGCAATGCCGGTATTGTCTTTCCCGTCCATTCAGCTATTGGGCGTGGACGTGAAGCAGCTGATTTCTGACAGCGACTTGCAGGCGCGCGGGATGAAGGCCGTGGCCGACCGCACCGATGCCGCGGCATCGGTGAGCATGATGGATTTATCGGTGGAAGCCGAGGCCTTTGGCTCTACCATCCGCTTTTCAAACGACGAAGTGCCCACCGTGATTGGGCATATCATCGAAACCGAGGAACAGGCAAACGCGCTGGCAGTGCCCCCGGTGGGCGCGGGCCGCACGGGGCTGTACATAGAGGCCATTGGCAAGGCCTGCACCCTTATTTCCGACCGCCCGGTGTTTGCGGGCGTGATAGGCCCGTTCTCGCTGGCGGGCCGCCTCTTGGATGTATCGGAGGCGATGATTTACTGCTATGACGAGCCGGACATGGTGCATACGGTGATGGAGAAAACCACACGGTTTGCCATTGATTACATCAGCGCCTACAAAAAGGCGGGTGCGCATGGTGTGGTGGTGGCAGAGCCCTTGGCCGGGCTGCTAACCCCCGCGCTGAACGAAGAGTTTTCGGCGGCGTACATGAAAAAGATTGTAGACGCGGTGCAAACCGACGAACGCCCAAGATGGTGGACGCCATTGCCGGTATTGGCGCAATGGCTTACCACTTTGGCAACGCCATTGATTTGGCCGAGATGCTGACGCTGTTCCCCGAAGAGAACATTGTGATGGGCAACATAGACCCCGCCGGGCAGTTCCGCAACGGCACGCCGGAGAGCATCCGCGCCGAAACGCTGGCACTGATGCAAAAATGCACCAAGCATCCCAATTTCGTCATCTCCTCCGGCTGCGACATCCCACCCCTCTCCAGCTGGGACAATATCGACGCCTTTTTTGCCGCCGTGGCGGAGTTTTATAAGCATTAGGGGATACAAAAGAGCCTCGCCGATGGCGAGGCTCTTTTGCTACACCCAGTTTTCCAGCACCAAGCCCCCCACGCCCTAATACCTTCTGGCAAACGGCAGGGCGCTGGCCACCACACCCCAGGCCAGCTGGTACAGCAGGCCCACCCAAACCCCCAGGCCCAGCAGCCCGCCCGAAAAGGCCAGCAGCAGGCACAGGGCCGCGATAAGCCCCACCGAAACAATTTGCACAATGGCTGCCATGCGCTCGGCCAGCGCACAGGTGGCGGCGGCGCGCATGCCCCCAATAAAGCTGGAAAACGTGCCAATGTGCGTCATCACGCCCTCGCTCTCGGGCAGGTAGGCGGTTAGGGGCTCCAATACATCCAGTTCGCGCTTGCCCAGCACCTTCACCGTGCCGTGGGGCAGGTTATAGGCTGTTTCAATCAATTCCTCCGTCACGTTCATGTCGTCGCTGCGCACCAGCAAAGACACCCCGCTGCGCACCAGGCTGTCCAAGGTGTCTTGCACCTCGGGCTCTGCCCCGTAGCGCACAATAAACATGGCAAACAGCTTGCCCGATACCGCCAGATACACCGGCATGTGCCCGGCGGGCACGTGCTTCAGCTCAAGCTCTACCGGCGGGGGGGCAATGTCGTGCCGCTGCAGCATCTCGCGGCTGCCTATCACCACGCGGCTGTTTTCCACCCACGCCGTAAAGCCCCGGCCCGGCTCTTTGGTAAGGCTTTCCACCTTGTACAGCATCTCGCTTTTGCCTTGTATCACCGCCAAAAAAATGTCGCGCAAAGTGTCGCAGCCCTCTACCAGCACACTGGCCGCGTACAAAATGGCCAGGTCTACCCGCTCTTTTTCAAAGGTTTTAATGCCCTTCAGGTTCACCGACGACGGCGGGAAAACATCGCGCGCGGTGGCCATCACCACGTTTACCCGGCCCAAATCCTCGATGGCCGACCAGCCCGGCACTACCGCGCCCACACGGCTGGCCCCGCGCTGCAGCAGCAGGCTGGGGATACCGGCGATAAGCGTGGACGACAGCGGCGCGCCAATGCACAAAATGGCTGTAAAAGCCGTAACACCGCTAAACAAAGAGGGCAGGGGCGTTAGCAGCAGGGTGATAACCACCCCCGCCGCCGCGCAGGCCAGCAGCACCCAGCCAATCACGCGGCCGCTCTGGTCGCTGGCGCGGGGCGAAAAGCTTTGCCGCAAAAAGCCCTTCACCAAGGCCGTGGGGCGGCTTACCAGCAGGCAGGGGTTTTCTTCCTCCAGGCCGGTGGTAATGTTGTAGGCCAGTTCGGTTTGGTTGTCCAGCACATAGGCGGCGCTATGGTCGTATCCGGCGCTGGCCAGCTGGAAGTTGCGCATGATAGAACCCGCGCGCACGCGCTTGCCCAGCGCGTTGAAGCACAGGATAAACCCGGCCAGCGCGCCAAAAAGAGTAGCGGCGGGCACTTCCTCGGTGAGGGCCGCCACCAAGAGCGCCACGCCCTGCATAAGGGCGGCAACACTGGCCAAGGCGGGCGCGGTGTCGGAGGTGGGCTCGCCGAACAGCCCCACAACCCCCGAAGAAACCGTGGTGATGTTGAAGGCGATTACCCCGCCCAGCAGCACCAGCCACACAATGGCAAAAGCCATTGGATGCACGCTGTATTGTAAAAATTCTGGGATTGGGAAGCCGGAGAAGGCCAGGCCCATCCACAGCAAAAGCACGCTTAAAACCCCGGTAACAAGGGTGCGGCGGGTGAGGGTGCTGCGAAGCGCCGCCAAGTCGCCCTCGATGGCTTCTGCGTCCTGGGGGCGGTCGTAGTCTTCAAACGTTTCGGCGCTTTGGGCGCTTTCGGGGTCTTCCAAAGCCCGCTGGGCCGCCAGCTCGGCATCGGTGGCAAGCTCCGCCAGGCGGCCAAACTCGCCGGTAAGCAGCGCGCTGCGGCTTTTTCTGCGCCTGCGCCTGCCCCCGCGCACGCCCTCGGCCACCTCCTCGCGGTCCATTATCACGGTTTCCTTAAAAAAGTCGCGAAACCGGTCGTCTACCATCTCGTCCACAAACAGGCTTTTGGGCGCTTCCGGCTTGGGCGTGTCGTCTTCGGCGGTGTCAAATTCCTGCGTGTAGGCGGCGGTGGGCACGCGGCCTGGGTCCTCGGGGCCCGGAAGGTCAAACGAGCGCGTGTCAAATGCGGCGGTGTCCGAGGTTTCGGGCAATACGCCCTCCAGCAGCTCCGCCTCAATTTGAACCGCGCCAAACGAAAGGGTGTTTACACCCGCCGGGGCGCTGAAAGCATCGGGCGTTTCAAACGCGCTGTCCGTGGCAAAGTCGTCGGTAAAAAGCGCGTCGCCGGGGGTACTTTCGCCGCCAAAGGTATCGTCTAAGGCGGGGGCGGCAAAGCCGGTTTCCGGCAGCGGCGCATCCATGGGTGCTTCCAAGGGCGGCCAGGCGTCGTTGTCCGGGGTGTCTTGTATGCCATCGCCGGCATCGTCCTCGGCGTAGCGCCGCTTGGTTTGCCTTTTTTCTTCGCGGGCTTCTTCGGCCAGGCGCTGTTTTTCCAGCTTTTCCTGGCGTTTGCGTTCTTTTTTGGCGGCGCGGCTATCCCCCTCATCCTCGCTGAACCAGCTTAGCAGCTCGGTTTCGCCGCTGAATTTCTCGGGGTCTACCCATTGCAGCGCGGCGGCCTTGCCCACGCGGGGCGGCGTGTCGGTTTCCTGCGGTTCTATGTCCCATATCGAGCCGCCGCCCTGGCTAAACTTACCCCCGCGCACCCGGACGGGCCGGGGTGGCTCGGCGGCTTCGGGCCGGTAAAAGGGCGCGGGCTCGGCGGCGGCGGGGGCGGGGTTTTGCGCCGGGCGGGCGAACAAATCGCCCGCGTCTTCTTCGCCCGCAAAAAGCACGGCCTGTGCCGCCTGTGCCGGTGCGGTGGGCGCGGCAGGTGCGGCAGGCGCGGCAGGTGCGGTGGGCGCGGCAGGTGCGGCAGGTGCGGCAGGTGCGGGCGCGGGCGCTGCCTTTGGGGCGGCGCCGGGCATGGGGCGGGACGCCAGCGGGCTTTTACGGCTGCCCAGGCCCAGCTCGGCCAGCACATCGTCTACCGCGCCGGGTTTGGCGCCCGGCCCGGCGGCGCCTTTGGCCCGCAGCTCCTGCAAAATGTCGTCCACACCGGCTTTGGGCGGTTTGTTCGGCGTATCCAATGCTATCATCTCCTTCGAAAAACCTCGTACATCAAGATACCGCCGGCCACCGATACATTCAGGCTGTCCGGGCCGTCTGCGCGCGCCATGGGCAGGCACACGGCGCCGTCGCACAGCTTTTGCACCAGCGGCGACGGGCCTTTGCCCTCGCTGCCCACCACCAGCGCCATCGGGCCGGATAAATCCTGCTTATCCAGCGGCGTGCCGCCAAGGGTGGCGCACCACACAAATACCCCCGCTTTTTTAAGCCGCCGGATGGCTTCGCCCAGGTTGGCCACCCGCGCCACCGGCAATAGCGCGGCTGCCCCGGCGCTGGCCTTCAGCGCCGCCGGGGTAACGCTGGCCGAGCCGCGCTTTGGCAGCACCGCCCCGTGCGCCCCGCACAGCAGGGCCGTGCGCAGCAGCGCGCCCAGGTTGTGCGGGTCTTCAATGCCGTCGCACAGCAGGAAAAAGGGGTCTTCGCCTTTTTGGCGGGCAATGCCAAGCAGCTCTTCCACACCCGCGAGATACGCTATCTGCGCGGCAAAGGCGGCCACGCCCTGGTGCTTTGCACCCGCGCATAAGGCGTCCAGCTTGGCCGTGCGGGTTTGCTTCACCACCGCACCCGCCTGCCTGGCCAGGGCCGTCAAATACCCCGCCTGCTTTGCGTCCAGCCCGTCGGCCAAAAGCACGGTATCCACCGCAGTGCCGCTTTGCAGCAGCTGTGCCACCGCGTTTTTTCCAAACACCGGCGCGCCTCTTTGTGCTTCTTCCATGCCCTCTCCCGCAAACACCCGCACCCGCAACCGCAACCGGTTGGGGATAACTTTCCTACATGCCCCTAATTATAGTACATTACCGCCGCAAGGGCAACTGCATAAATGAAATGGGGTTCAGAAACCCCGTTTTGTCAATGCTGCCATATCGGCCCGATGCAAGGGATGTTATACACAATGTAAACATCCGGGCACGCGCGGGAGATGTTGAAAATGAGGTTGAAAATGTTGAGAACCACGGCTCTGATGCCAAACGCGGGTGTGGAAAACGTTTTTAGGGTGGGGCTTTCAACAAAATGTGGATGGTTTTCAACAAAACATCGGGTTGAAAGCGCCGTGTCAAGAGGGCAACACCCAGAAAAAGAGCGCCGAAACCGCGTGATTTTCTCTTTTTTACACAAGGCGCGTATTTGGCCCGGCGCGCGGCCAAAGCTCGAACACGCCCGAAAGGTGTCGAAAATTACAGCCCAAAAAAGCAGGTATTGCAAAGTGATTTGCCACTGACACACCCGCCGGGGTAGGGTATTATGCCGCTGAAAACCGCGCGGGGTTCGAATCCATGATACCTAAGTATTGCCGGCACTGCAGGGCAAAATAACCTGCGTGTCGGGCCAGGCGCTGCAAACCTGCAAGGTAAGCGGCGAAATCGTGCTTATGGTCAATCCATAAAGCGCCAAAACACCGGCGGGCGGGGCAATTGATTTTCCCCGCCCGCCGGTGTATACTAAAACATAGATTTTAACGGGCGGACACCGCCCGTAATATTGGGAGGGAACACCATGCTGGTAAACGCGCGCGACATGCTGAACAAAGCACGGGACGGCCACTACGCGGTGGCGCAAATCAATATCAATAACCTGGAGTGGACCAAGGCGGTGCTGCTGACCGCCGAGGAGCTGAAAAGCCCGGTCATTTTAGGGGTATCGGAGGGCGCGGGCAAGTACATGACGGGCTTTGAAACCGTTACCGCCATGGTGAAAGCCATGGACAAAAGCCTGGGCATTACCGTGCCGGTGGCCCTGCACCTGGACCATGGCACGTACGAGGGCAGTTTCAAGTGCATCAAGGCCGGCTTCACGTCTATCATGTTCGACGGCAGCCACTACGCCATTGAAGAGAATGTGGAAAAAACCGCCGAGCTGGTGCGCGTTGCCCACGAGCAGGGCATGTCTATCGAAGCCGAGGTGGGCAGTATTGGCGGCGAGGAAGACGGCGTGGTGGGCATGGGCGAGGTGGCCGACCCCGCCGAGTGCAAACGCATTGCCGATTTGGGCGTAGACTTTTTGGCCGCCGGTATTGGCAATATCCACGGCGTGTACCCGCCCAACTGGAAGGGCCTGGATTTCGAAACCCTGGAGAAAATCAAGGCGGCCACCGGCAGCATGCCCCTGGTGCTGCACGGCGGCACGGGCATTCCCGAAGAGATGATTCAAAAAGCCATTGGGCTGGGCGTGTCTAAAATCAATGTGAATACGGAATGCCAGTTGTCTTTTGCCGCGGCCACCCGCACCTATATTGAAGAAGGCAAGGACCGCCAGGGCAAAGGCTTTGACCCCCGCAAGCTGCTTGCCCCCGGCTTTGAGGCCATTAAGCAAACCGTGCGCGAAAAATTTGAGATGTTTGGCAGTGTGGGGAGGGCCTGATAGGCAAATTTTGGCTTGCCGACTACGCCAAAGAAGTACATGGTACTATACTTTAGTACGGGTTGCCGTTTGGCCACCGCCTGCAGTTTGCTTGCAGGGCGCGGCCACGCAAAGAAAATGCGCCAGCCATGGCGGGCACATGCCTGCCCTGTGGCAAGAAGGGAACATGCAAGTTATGAGCGTACCTCCAGAGAAAATTCGCAACGTGATGCTGGCCGGCCACAGCGGCGCCGGCAAAACCACCCTGGCCGAGGCTCTGCTGTTCTACACCAAAGGCACAGACCGCCAGGGCAGAACCGAAGAAGGCAATACCGTGATGGACTTTGACCCGGAAGAGCAAAAGCGCGCGGTGTCGCTTAATACGGCAGTAGCCCCGGTGGAAGCGGACGGCCACAAGATTAACCTGGTGGACGTGCCGGGCCTGTTTGACTTTGAACTGGGCCTGTACGAGGGCATTGGCGCGGTGGAAAGCGTGCTGGTGTGCGTGGACGCCCGCGGCAGCGGCGTGGCTGTTGGCGCGCAAAAGGCCTACAAGCTGGCCGAAAAGCAGGGCAAGGCCCGCATGATTTACGTGAGCAAGGTGGACGACGAGAACGCCCACTTTTACCGCGTGTTCGATGCCATGAAGGCGGAGTTTGGCGCGTCGCTGTGCCCCATTGTGGTGCCCTACAGCGATAACGGCAAAGTGGTTTTTGTGAACCTGATTAGCGAAAAAGCCTTTACCTACGCGGGCGGTAAGCCCACCCAGGTAGATTTGCCCAACCTGGGCGACCGCTACGAGGAAGTGCGCACGGCCATGTTCGAGGCGGTGGCCGAAACCGACGACGCCCTGATGGAAAAGTTTTTTGAGGGCGAGGCGTTTACCATTGAGGAATTGACCGAGGGCCTGCGCGCGGGCACAAAAACCGGCGCGATTACCCCGGTGCTGTGCGGCGTTTCTACCGAAATGGCGGCCATTGACATGCTGCTGCGCAACATGACGGAGTTGCTGCCCAGCGCGGCGCGCGGTGTGGCCAAGGCCGTGCAGGGCGATGAAGAGGTGGAGCTGGCCTGCGATGCCACCGGGAAATTGGCCGCTTATGTGTTCAAAACGGTGGCCGACCCCTTTGTGGGCAAGCTAAGCTATGTGAAGGTGGCGCGCGGCGTATTAAACGGCGACACCCCGCTGGTGAACAGCCGCACGGGCGAAGCCGAGAAAATGGGCAAGCTGCTGTTTTTGAAGGGCAAAAAGCAAACCGATACCGCCGAGATAGGCGCGGGCGACATAGGCGCGGTAACCAAGCTGCAAACCACCAAAACCGGCGATACCCTGTGCGCGGCGGGCAGCGTGGTGTCTATCATCGCGCCCGATTTCCCGCACCCCACCTACACCATGGCCCTTCGCACCACCAAAAAAGGCGACGAGAGCAAGATATCCACGGCCTTGCAGCGCCTGTTGGAAGAAGACCGCAGCTTGGCCTACCGCGTGGACGCCGAAACCGTGCAGCAGCTTTTAAGCGGCCTGGGCGAGCAGCACCTGGACGTGATTGTGGCTAAGCTGAAGGCCAAGTTTGGGGTGGATGTGGAGCTGAATCAGCCGCGCGTGGCCTACCGCGAAACCATCCGCAAAAAGGTGCGCAAGCGCGAGCGGCACAAGAAGCAAACCGGCGGGCACGGCCAGTTTGGCGATGTGGACATTGAGTTTGAGCCCACCGACAGCGACGAGCTGGTGTTTGAAGAGAAGGTGTTTGGCGGCAGCGTGCCGCGCAACTTCTTCCCGGCTGTGGAGAAGGGCCTGCGCGAAGCCACCGAGCACGGGGTGCTGGCAGGCTATCCCGTGGTGGGCTTAAAGGCCACCCTGATGGACGGCAGCTACCACCCGGTGGATTCCAGCGAAATGGCGTTTAAGATGGCCGCGCGCAAAACCTATAAAGCCGCGCTGCCCGAGGCCGGGCCGGTGCTTTTAGAGCCTATTGGCACGCTGCGTGCCTTTGTGCCCGACGGCAATACCGGCGATATGATGGGCGAAGTGAACAAGCGCCGCGGCCGCGTGCTGGGCATGAACCCCGGTGAAGACAGCCTGCAGGTGGTGGAAGCCGAAATACCCGAGAGCGAGATGTTTGACTTTACCACCTTTATGCGCCAGCTTACCCAGGGGCGCGGGCACTACAGCTTTGCCTTCACCCGCTACGAGCCGCTGCCCCAAAACCTGGAAGCCAAGGTAATTGAGGAAGCCAAGAAAATCTTTGTAGAGAAAGAAGAAGAGGAATAATTCCGCCAAATTCTCATTGACACCACCGGGCCTTTGTACTATAATACTCAAAAATCAAGATGAAAAAGCGGCACTCCTGCCGCTTTTTCATCTATTCTGCGTGGACGCCTGACAAACGCCCGCGTTTAAGGAGCAAAACAATGCCTCAAACCACAAAAAAAGAAATTTTGGTTACCTACGCGGGCCTTACCAAGCTGGAAGAGGAACTGAACCAGCTGAAAACCGTGCGCCGCAAAGAGGTGGCCGAAAAAATTAAGGTGGCCCGCGGCTACGGTGATTTATCGGAAAACAGCGAGTACGACGAAGCCAAGAACGAGCAGGGCATGGTGGAGAGCCGCATTGCGGAGCTGGAGGCCATGCTGAAGAACATCCGCGTGATTGACGAGGATGAGCTGACCTGCGAGCATGTGATGGTGGGCAGCCGGGTGCGCGTGAAGGACGAGGACGGCGAGGAAGATGTGTACGACATTGTGGGCAGCACCGAGGCCGACCCGCTCAGCGGAAAGATAAGCGATGAATCGCCCGTGGGCTCGGCGCTGATGAACCATGGCGTGGGCGATGCGGTAGACGTTAGTCTGCCCAACGGCGCGATGGTTCGCTACACCGTGGTGGCCATTGACAAGAGTGAGCTATAAGTTTCGCACCAAAACAACAGGGCGCCTCGGCGCCCTGTTTTTGCAAATATCCCTGCGGGAGAAAACACCATGGATACCCCCCTTGTAGAACAGGTGCGCCGCTATGCGCGGCATGTGGGCCGGGGCATTGGCGCGCTGTGCGCCGTGTTTGATTTTGCCGACCGGCAGTTTGACGCCGAGTGTTCTTGCGTGTTTTGCGAAAGCTGCGCCCTGGCGCTGGACGGCCGGTGCGATTATTTAAGCACCCATCGCTATGGCTGCTACGAGGCCGAGCGCTGGAACGGGCTGTATATTTACTATTGTCCGCTAAGCTTGTCGTTTACGGCTACCATTGTGTACGAGGGCACGCTTGCCAGCTACGCCCTGGTAAGCGGCCCGTGCGTGATTGGCGCTACCGCCGACGTTTTGTTTGCGGGCGGGGGAGAGATGGCGGGGGAGATACAGGCCATGCAGCCCATCCCCGCCGAGGTTGCCAACAGCCAGGCGCGCCTGCAATGGGCCGTGGCCATGTTTTTGTCCGGCAGACACACCGAGGCCGATATCCGCACGGCCTCCCAGGCCACCATGATGAACACCCTGTACGATGTCACCGACGCCATCCGCGAGGGCCGGGTGTCGCGGTATCCCGTGGAACTGGAAAAGCAGCTGCAAGGCATGATAAGCACCGGCAACCGCCAGGGCGCGCAAGAGCTGATTAACCAGCTGCTGAGCCATGTGTATTTTCAGTCTGGCGGCAATTTTGCGCTGATAAAAGAGCGCGCCATTGAATTGGTGATTTTGTTCAGCCGCGCCAGCATAGAAGGCGGGGCAGACGCCGAACAAATTTTGGGCAGCCACCAGAACCTTTACCACGAGATAGAGCGTTTTCAAACAGTTCATGATTTATCGCTGTTTTTGTCGTCTATCTTCAACCGCTTTGTGGGCTATGTGTTCGATTTCAGCACCATCAAGCACACCGACATTTTGTACAAAGCGGTGAATTTTGTGCGCGAAAAATACGCGGGCAAGCTCACGCTGGACGGTGTGGCGCGGCATGTGGGCCTCTCGCCGTCTTATCTCAGCACCCTGTTCCGCGAGGAGCTGGGCAGCTCGTTCACCGATTACATCAACGCCGTGCGCGTGGAGAAAAGCAAGGATTTGCTACTGAACTCGGCGCTGTCGCTGGCCCAAATTGCCGATTTGGTGGGATTTTCGGACCAAAGCTACTACACCAAGGTGTTCAGCCGTGTCGTCGGCACTTCACCCGGGCAGTATCGGAAAACGCGAGGGCATTACCCCAACAAATAGCACCCCGTGTAGGTAAGCGTGCCCGGGCCGTAGTAGTACGGGATGCCGTTGTCGGCGCACACGTCGCTCACCAACAGGCCAAAGGCCTCCATGCTGGGCATGGCTTTGTCCGGGAAGCGGCAGGGCGCGCCGGGGTAGGTGCAGGCCTCGCAAAAAAAACACCCGCCGCTGCCCAGGGGCAGCAAGCTGGGGTAATCACTCACAAGCTGTGCGCGGAAAGCCAAAAACCGCTCGCCCTGAAGGCGGGCGGCTTCCTGCATGGTTTCAATGTCAAAATCGTCTTCCAATTGGGCGGTGGTTTGCACAATAATGCCCCAGCGGTAAGCGCGCAGCTTTTCGGCGTTTTCCGCAAGGCTGCCGCAGGCGGGCGGGCACATCCAGCTTCTGCCATACTTTTTGCATTTATCGGCGGCGCACATGTCGCGCACTTCGGTGCGCAGCCGCAGTAAAGACGCGTTTAGCGCGCCCGCGTGGGAAAACCCAAACGCCTCGGCGCGCCGTACCAGCGCGTCTATCCCGCCCGGGCCCGCTTTGGCGAGCCCGGGAAATGGTTCTTCTTTAAGCACAGCCATGCCTAGCTTACATAGGCCAGGGCCGCTTCCGCCGCGCTGGAAGCATCGGGCGTATAGCAGTCCGCGCCAATTTGCTCGCAAAACTCTTGCGTAACGGGCGCGCCGCCCACCATTACTTTTACCTTGCCCGCAAGCTGGGAGGCTTTTACCTGCTCAACCACGTTTTTCATTTCGCCCATGGTGGTGGTAAGCAGCGCCGAGCAGCAAATAATCTGGGCGTTGTGTTCTTTGGCGGCTTCCACAAAGCGCTCGGGTTCTACGTCCACGCCCAGGTCTATCATTTCCAGGCCCTTGCCTTCCATCATCAGCTTCACCAGGTTTTTGCCAATGTCGTGCAAATCGCCCTTCACCGTGCCAATCACGGCAATGCCGCGCGCGGTGCTGCCGGCCTCGGCCAAAGCGGGCTTCAGCACCTCTGTGCCTTTGTTCATGGCGCGCGCCGCCACCAACACCTCGGGCACAAAAATCTCGTTGGCCTTAAATTTCACGCTGATAACCGCCATACCGGCCAGCAGGCCATTATCTAAAATGTCTTGGGCGGCCAGGCCCTCGTCCAGTGCCTGCTGCACCAGCGCGGCAACGTCCTTGGCTTTCCCCTTTTGTAAAAGCTCACTAATCTGTTCCAAAATAGCAGACATACCCATAACCTCCCATGTCGGCGGGATAATCCCCGCCACTATAATTTTACTATACCGTGGCAAAGCGGCGTCTTCTAGCAAAAAACGCAACTTTTTGGTAAAAATGCAAAAAGTTATGCCTCCGGCCACGCCAGCACCCACACGCTGTGTGTGCCAAACCCGCCCCAGGCCAGGGCGTTGCGGTGGGTATCCACCGCGATGTCCAGGCACTTGCCGATAATGGCGCTGCCGCTGTCTTCCACGCGCCGTATGCCCACATCCTCGATGTACAGCCAGGTGCCGGGTGGGAAAACCTCCCAGTCTGCCGCGCAGGTGAGGCCGGGCGTGGGGATAGTGCCGCTGGCGGTGATGCCGTTGCCGCCGCATATGTGGGGGTAAACCTCGCAGCAGTAAGCCGTGTTGTGAAATTCTCCGGCATACGCCGTGGTAGACAGGTTGGGAAATCCCACATCCATCGCGCGGATACGCTGCCGCTCCTCCGAGAGGTAATCTGGGTTTGGCTCGGGGGTTGTCACGCCGGGCAGCAGCGGGAAATCTTCAGACGCAACCCCCGGCCGCCAGGTGCTTTGCGGCCTGGCAGGTGCGGCGCTGCTGGTGGAAAGCCGCCCGGGCAAGGCGGCAGGGTTCTCTGCGGGCGGCAAGGCGGGCGCGTTGGCAAGGGCTTCTTCGCCGCCGGGCGGCTGCGCGCTTTGTGCCATGGCATTATACGCCAGTGCGTGGTTTGCAAACAGCACAAACACCGCCAGCGCCACACACGATAGGGCGTAAATGACGGCCTTGGCCAGCTTTTCGTTAATCCATTTCAGGTGCATATCAGTGCCCTATTGTGCGCGGCCTCTGCGGGTGAAAAAGCCCGCGATGCCCATGCTTATCATCACAACGCCCATGGCCAGCACCCACCACGCGCGCCTGTACCACGCGGCCTTGCCAAGGTAGCGGCGCTCGTCTTCGGGCAGTGGCTGCCATTTGCCCCGCACATACAACCCGTCCCTCATGGTTTTTGCCCTCCTGATGCCATGATAGCATCAGTATACCACCGTACGTAAAAAAATGCCACCCCGTAGCCCTCCAGAAAGGCCGCCCCGGGTTTGCAGGGCGGCGGTTAGCAATTTTTGGGTTTTTTTGTTGTTTGTGTGGTATACTGTTTTTGCGGTTGATTCAGCAAAGGAATGGGGTTTAGTGCATGCGCAAAGCGGTGACGCTGATAATAATGGCGGTTGTGTTCGTTGGCTTTATGGTTGTGCGGGCCGGCGGCTGCACCTGGGAATTGGGCGACAACCCCTGGGACTATGCCCGCATCACCGAGGTGGACTACACCGCGAGGGTGACGGACGAAGCGGGCGGCGAGGGCAAAATTGTGATTACCGAGCGCCTGACCTTTGATATCCACGCGGCATCGCGCGATAGCCTGTTTTGGGAGCTGTGGCGCGACTTGCCCGAAGCCATGATTGACGGTGTGAAGGTGGGCTATAAAGTAAACACCGTAAAGCAGATAATGCCCGGCGGTGCCGAGGTGGTGTATGCTGAAAGCCCTCGGCTGTACTGGAACGACGACGACTTTGTGAACACCCAGGGCGGCTTTGGGCCGGGCAAGTGGTATCACAGCAAAGGGCCGTACAACGAGGATAGGCGGCAATACGAGTGCCTGCTGTTTTATGTAGACGGCCTGTACCGCGAAAAGGCCGTGTTTGAGATAGAATACGAGATGATGAACGCCGCGCTGCGGTACGGCGATTGCTCGGAGCTGTACCTTTCGATGTATTCGGGCGATACCGCCCCGTACCTCACGGCCTTTAAGGGGCAGATACTGGTGCCCAGCGGCCTGATGCCCGCCGAGGGCAACTACGAGGCCCATACCTACGGCACAAGCGCCGACGCCTTCCCTGTTGCGCAATCGGCCGATGCCAACCCCGGGTACTATACCTTTGCGATGGAGCTGAATGACGCCCAGCTGCAGTTTAAGCCCTACAACCAGTACCTGGAGTTTACCCTGATCAGCTTTGGGGACGACAAGCACGCCTTTACCCAAAACGCGCCTGTAAACGATTACTATAACGATGATGTGCTAAGCGAGCTGCGCGCGGAGCATGCGGCGTATATGGCGCAAAGCGGGAATTACCTGGTGGCAAAAAGTGTGGTGCTGGCGGTGTGCGCGGCGCTGGCGGCGCTGGCATTGGTTTGGGCGCTGCGGGTGCGCAGGCGGGTAGAGAAAAAATTCACCTTCTACAAACCGGCTCTGGCACTGGATATGTATCGGGACATCCCCAGCGATTTAGACCCCGGTTTTGCCGCCCAGCTGGTGTTTTGCAAGCACAGGCAGCCCAAAGACACCCAAAACCCCTACGCCGCCGTGCTGCTGGATTTGGTGCGCAAGGGCTATGTGGAGCTTGTGCGGATAAACCAAAGTAAAGATTGGGACGCGGACAACGTGAGCATGGTGGTAAAAGAGGTGGCAGACGGCGAGAGGCCGCCCCTTACCCCCGGCGAAGCGCAGTATTATTACATGATAGTGCGGCACGCCAAGGGGAAAGATTTGCCCCTAAGCCTTTTTGAAAAAAGCATCTCGGCGGATTACGAATACACGAACGCCACCTTGAAGAACATAAAAAGCGCGGTGAAGGCCGTGGGGGTAACAGGGGGGTATTTCCAGGGCGAAAATGGCCGCAAAGCCATAAGCTATATAAGCGGGCAAGGCTGGATGCTTGGGATATTGGGCGTTTTGGTGATGGTTATTGGCAACATTGCGGCCCACCCAACACGCCTGGATTTTGCCTTTGGTGCGTTTTTTGTGCTGGGCGCCGCTTGCCTGGCAGCCGCTGTGTACATGGGTGTGGCGGCCAAAAAATATCCCTTGCTTACCCAGTTTGGCGAAGATGAATACGCCAAATGGCGCGGGCTGTACAGCTTTTTGAACAGCTCTACCCTGATGGAAGAGCGCACGGTGATTGAACTGGCGATATGGGAGCAATACCTGGTGTATGCCACCGCGTTTGGCATTTCCGACAAGGTGATTGCGGCGCTGAATGTGCGCTGCCCGGTGTCTGAAATGAGCCCAAACACCAGCGTGATGCTGCGCAGCCCGTACTACCGCTCGGCGTTCTTCTATGCCAGAACGCGCACGTTCAGAACGGCGGTGCGCACCGCGTCTTATACGGCGCGCAGCAGCGCCTTTCAAAGCGGCTTTGGCGGCCACGGCGGCTATGGCGGCGGGGGGCGCGGCGGCGGCGGCGGCGGCGGGGGGCATTAATGCAAACCATAAAAAACACCGGCATGCCGGTGTTTTTTATTTTAGGGGCTTGCGCAGGCGCCGCGGGGCAGGCGGCGCGTACCCGCCGGTGTGCCAAATGGCAATGCCCTTTTTTTGATAGGGGTACAGCACGCGGGCCAGGTCTTTTGCTATTCTTTCGCTTCGCACCACCACCCGGCTAATGCCGTTTGCCAGCAAATACTCGGCGCTTGGCATGTCTTGCCCGTAGATGTCCCAGCTGTTGTCGTACACCGATACGTTCATTTTGTGTTGGTGCAGGCGGCCGCTGTCCAGCAAAAAGGCCGGCGGCGCGCTTGGCGGCAGGTGGGTGGCCGCCAGCTGCCGGGCGCCCCAAAGCAGGGCGGCTTCTATCGCGCCGGTGTCTGCCAGCGCCAGCGCCCCCGCCTGCGGGCGCGTGCCGTTGTACAGCGGCACGGGCCGGTAGCCCAGCCTTGCCAGGGCAATGCCCTCCAATACGCCGTCCGCGCCCGGCAAATCGGCCACCACGGCGGTGTTTGGCAGCGCCTTGGCCAGATAGGGGATGGCGGGCACGGCAAAACCGTACGGCAGGCCCTGGCCGCCCGCGCCCTGCATCGCCACAAAGGGCACGGGCCGCGCCCACGCCGCCCAGCGTGCATCGGGCGGCGCCCAGCGTTCAAAAGCTTCCCTGCCTGTCATGCCCCGCCTCCTTCTATCAGCACCGGGATATCCGCCGCGTGGGAGTCTATACGCGGCACATCGCTAATACGGGCATAATAACCGGCCGCCTTGCCCTGCACACCGTAAGCGCCCAGGCACACATGATGCATCCCGCCCTCGCCGTCCGGCAGGGGCAGGCTTTCAAAGCGCTTTTGCGCCAGGTATTGCCCCGGGCGGCGCTTTACAGCCTTCAAAATCTCTTCATACTCATTGCCCCGGCAGGCCTCTATAATGCCAATGCCCTCGCCCACGCGGCCGCAGGCGGGCTTATAGATAAAGCCGTTTTGCCCTTTGGCCGCTTTCACCTCCAGCGTTTGTGGCAGCAGGCTTTGCCAGCAGCTTACAGGCGCGCCCAGTGCCCGCAGCGCGCCCCACACCAGCGGGAAGCGCTTGGTTTGCGCAAAAATGGCGATGGGGTGGTTGCAGCAGGGCGTAATGGTATCAAAATAGCCCTGCCAGCGCCGGGGCTTCATGCGCACCAGCCACTCCAGGGGGGTAAAGCGCACCAACACGTCTGCTTTGCCTGCGTTGCCGTCTAAAATGCAAACGGCCTCGCCGTTGTCAAAGCGCACATGGTCGGCGGCGGCATACACCGGACACAGCCCCAGGTTTGCCAGCTTGTCGCCCAAAAACTGCATCACCTGCCTATCGTCGCTGTAGCAGGTGCAGTGCACCAGCAAAACGCGGCCGCCCGGCTTTGCCTTTTGCGCAATGGCCTGCGCCAGGATGCTGCCAAAATCAATGGCCCAAAGCGTTTTATCGCCCAGATAATGCTGGGCGATTTGCGGCATCAAAGAGGCCTCGGCAAAGCCGCCGGGCACGTCGCTGTTCACTTCGCTCAGCGCCCAGCCGCCCCCCGCGGTGGGGTGAAAATCAAAGCGCATCAGGCGGATATGCCCCTCCCGCCGGTAGTTTGCCATGCTGCGCACTTCGGCGCGCAGGCGGCGCGGCAGGGCCAAGGGCTTTGTCAGCGCCAGGTTTTGGTTCAGCAATTCCTCACACCGCACGGTTTCTTCAAAAAGGCGCTCGGTAAGGCTTTGCAGCACCGCGTGCTCGTGCGGTGTTAGCACCAGCGCGTGGCGGGCAATGGTGTTGCTGTCTAAAAATTGCGGGTCCCACTTATAGCCCTTAAAAATTACGTCCATGCGGTAATCGTTGTATTTTTCTTTGGGGATGGCTACCAGTTTCAAAACGCTGTGCTCTCCTTTGGCCTAAGCATACCGGTAGCATAGCATATTATAGGCTGCCAGAAAAGCACAATGCTTGATGTTGCGCACCGATAATGCTACCATGGGGATGCATGGACAACCCCCAAGGAGGATGGCATGGACGAATTACAAGCACTGAACAAACTGCAAAACGGCAGCGATGTGCGCGGCGTGGCGCTGCCTACGCCGGACGGCGGGCCGGTGACACTGAGCGTACAAACGGCTTGCCGCATTGCGCGGGGCTTTGTGCGCTGGCTGGCCGCGCGCGCGGGCAAGCCCGCCGCGGCGCTGCGCCTTGCGGTGGGCCACGATAGCCGCCTAAGCGCCCAAAGCCTGAAAGAAGCCGTGATAAGCGGTTTTGCCGCCGAGGGGGCCATCGCCGTGCAAGATTGCGGCCTGGCCAGCACCCCCGCCATGTTTATGGGCTGTGTGTTTGATGACACGCAGTTTGACGGCAGTGTGATGATTACGGCCAGCCACCTGCCCATGAACCGCAACGGCTTAAAGTTTTTTACCAAAAGCGGCGGCACAGAGAAATCCGACGTTACAAAGATTTTAGCACTGGCGTCGGGTGCGGGGGCTGTGCCGCCGGGCGCTGCGGGCGCACCCTGTGCGCTGATGGATTTGTACGCGGCGGCCCTGCGCCACAAAATAACGGCGGGGGTGGACGGCGGCGGCAAACCCCTGCAAGGTTTGCATGTGGTGGTAGACGCGGGCAACGGCGCGGGCGGCTTTTTTGTGCACAAGGTGCTGCTGCCGCTGGGCGCAAATTGCGAGGGCAGCCAGTTTTTGCAGCCGGACGGCCGTTTCCCAAACCACCAGCCCAACCCCGAAAACGCCGAAGCCATGGATTCTATCTGCAAAGCCGTGATAAGCAGCGGCGCGGATCTGGGCATTATCTTCGACACCGACGTCGATAGGATGTCGGCGGTGCTGCCGGGCGGCAGGCAGGTAAACCGCAATGCCATTATTGCGCTGATGAGCGCTGTTTTAGCGCCCGAGTACCCTGGCGGCACGATAGTGACCGACTCTGTAACCAGCGATTGGCTGACCGAATTTTTGGAAAGCAAGCTGGGCTTGCGGCATCACTGCTTTAAGCGCGGCTATCGCAATGTGATAAACGAGTGCCGGCGGCTGAACGCCGAGGGCACTTGCTCGCCCCTGGCGATAGAAACCAGCGGCCACGGCGCGCTGAAAGAAAACTATTATCTGGACGACGGCGCGTATTTGGCGGTGCGGCTGATAACGGCGGCGGCGAAGATGCGCCGCGCGGGCCAAACGCTGGCGGATTTGCTGAATGGCTACCGCGAAGCCGCCTATGCGTACGAGGGGCGCATTGGCGTGGCGGGCGAAGACTGCGCGGACTATGGCCGCGAGACGCTGGCGGCATTTGAACGCGCGGCAAAGGCGGAAGGTGTGCGCATTGCGCGCAGCTGCGAAGGGGTGCGCCTGGGCTTTGAAAACAAGGGCTGGATGCTTCTGCGCCAAAGCCTGCACGACCCGGTTTTGCCCCTGAACGCCGAGGGAGAGAGCGAAGCGGCGGTGCGGGCCATGCTGGCGCAGGCAAAGCGCTGGCTGGACGGGTTTGGCCGGTTGGATTTAAGCGCGCTGTAAAACCTTGGGGGGAGCTTTATGCCATATATTATTCTATTGGCGCTTTTGGCAGTGCCGGGCATGGCCCTTGCGGTGGCTCTGGGCAAACGCTTTGAAGAAACCATTGCGCTGTATGTGATGGCGGTGGTTTCGCTGGGCTACTTTTTTGCCATTTGCGGCGGCGTGTGGCTGTTCCCCTACCTCTACTACGGCATTTGGCTGGCGGGGGCAATCTACCTGGTGTGGGCGGTGTTTCTGCGCAAAAAGCTGCCCATCCGGGGGCTGTTTTCGTTTGGTTTTGTGGTGTACTGCGTGCTGGCGCTGGTGCTGTGGTGGGTGGCGCGCGGGCGCATGGTGTCCGCGTGGGACGAGTTCAGCCACTGGGCGCTCAGCATCAAAAATATGTTTTACCTAAACGATATTTACACTGCCCCCGCCTCTACGGTAACGTTTTTGGATTACCCGCCGGCAGGGCAGCTGCTGCAATATACACTGCTGAAAGCGGGCTTATTTGGCTGGCGCGAGGATGTTTGCACCTACATCCAGGGCCTGTTTCACCTGGTGTTTTTGGTGTGGCCGCTGGCCTTGTTCAAGGGGCGCGGGCGCGTTGCGGGCGGCATTATGATGGCGCTGGTGTTTTTTACCGTGCCCGCTATTTACGACCGCGCGTATATCTCCGTGCAAACCGACGGCCTTTTAGGCGTGATAACGGCCTATATTTTGCTTAGCTGGTTTTTATCGGCCAAGGGCAAGGCCGATGGCTGGAACGCTGTATTAGGCTGTTTTGTGCTTAGTTTGGTAAAAGACGCTGGGCTGGGCCTGGCCGTGATGGCGGCGCTGGTGATTTTGCTGGACAGGCTGATAACCGGCCGGACGCAAAACGCCGCGCCGCCCAAAATGCCCGCGTGGCAAAAGGCGGCCTGCTGCGCCGCCCCTTTTGCGGCCATATTGCTGGCCTGGGGCAGCTGGGCGCTGCACAAGTGGGCCTGCGGCGTGCCGCAATACTGGGACACGGGCGCCATCAGCCTGCCGGGGATATGGGAGCTTATTACCGGTACTGCGCCGGCATACCGCTACGAGCTGCTGGGCAATTTCTGCTACACCTTTTTTGCCAAGATGGGCAACGGGTATCTCATCCGCTTCCCCGGCATAGGCTGGCTGGTGCTGGCGGCGCTGTTTTACTTGGCCACACGCTGGCTGCTGCCAAAGGCAAAGCGCAAAAGCTACACCATTGCCGCTTTGGGCATGATGGGCATCTTTACGGTGTTTATGCTGGGCCTTTTGCTGAACTACCTGTTTGTGTTCGAGCCAGGCGAGGCGGTGGGCCTGGCGCATATAGACCGCTACCAAGCCACGGTGATTCTGGCTGGCAGTGTGTTTTTTACCACCTGGCTGTTTGCGGCCGCGGCGCGGGCCAAGGTGTGGCTGCACGTGGCGGCGGGTGCGCTGTGCGCCGGTGTGGCGCTGTGCTGCTACACCGAAACCCCCAGCGCGTTTGGCCAATTGGTAAACCCGGCAAAGTACGCCGGTGATACCATTACCGGCCGCGCCCTAAGCGGGCATATTGCCGATAAAGTGCGGGCCTTGGGTGTGCCCGGGGCAAGGGTGTATTTGGTTGCGCCCCGTGGCAGCGAGCTGCTGCCCCTGCAGGTGGCGTACGAGCTGCTGCCCGATAAGATGCCCGCGCAGCCAGACCCCGTGAGCATTGCCGCCGACAGATACTACGAAGACATGCGCGGCACGTCGGTGGTTACACCCCGGCAGTGGGGCGAGGTGCTGTACCAGGGGTACGATTATGTGTACCTGGCCTATGTGGACGGCTATTTTACCACCCATTACAAAGCGTTATTTGAAGACGAAGACGCCCTGGTGGACGACGTGATGCTGGAAGTGCTGCGCGAAGCGGACGGCACGGTGCGCTTGCGCCGGGTGCTTTAGGGTGTGCCCGTTCGCTTTGCGTCAACACACCCTGGCAACGTCATTGCCCTACAAAGGCATTTCCATCGCTTGCTTCAGCGCCTCGTTCACGTCGCGCCGCTCGGTAATCACGGCGCTAAAGCGGGCAAGCGGCGCGGTGCAAAAAAGATAGTCCGCGTCCATCTTGGTGCTGTCGCACATCAGGTAGCATTGCTTGCTGTTTTGGATAAACAGGCGCTTGATATAATACTCGTCTTCGCTGGTTTCGCACGCGCCGTGCCGCAGGCTGAAGCCCCGGCAAGACATAAAGGCCGCATCGGCGTTCAAGCGGGCCACAAAATCCTGCGCGGCTTGCCCCACCAGCGATTTCGAGCCCTCGCGCAGCGCGCCGCCGGTGCACATAACCTGCACCGAAGGCTGCTCGCTGAGCAGCATGGCCGTTTTTAGCCCGGTGGTTACCACCCGCAGGCCCGAAAACGCGCCCAGGCCGCGCGCCAGCGCGTACACGGTGCTGGATGAATCTAAAAAAAGTGTCATGCCGTTTTTTACATAGCGCAGGGCATATTGCGCGATGATTTGTTTTTGCGTCACATTGCGGTTTTCGCGAAAATTCAGCGGGTCGTCGCCGGCGCTGCCCTCCAGCAGCACCGCGCCGCCCCGGGTGCGCCGCAGCAGCCGGGCGTTTTCCAGGGCGGTTAAGTCGCGCCGGATGGTGGCTTCGCTCACGTACAAATCGCGCGCCAGCTGCTGCACGGTAACAAAGCGGTTGTTGCCGCGCAGGGTTTCCAGTATCAGCTCCCGCCGGTTAATATCGGCCATGGACGCGCCCCCTTTTGCGCAAATGCCTGCGCGTTTATGCTCGGTAACGAGCAAATTGTTTTCGTATGCGCGTTATGAGCGCCAAAACTGGTATAAAATGTTCGCTTGTGATAACATTGTAGCAGATTATAAGCGTGGTTTCAATTTGCATATTTCGGGAGGGAACGGAAAATGGAACTTGCAGAGCAATTGGTGGCGTTTTCGCGCCGCTATGGCCAAAACCCGGAGTTTGTTTTGGCGGGCGGCGGCAACACCAGCGCCAAAAAAGACGGCGTGATGTGGGTGAAGGCATCGGGCACAACCCTTGCCACCATTGACGAAACAGGCTTTGCCAAGATGGCGTTGCCCGCGCTGACCGCCATGCTGAATAAAACCTACCCCGCGCAGGACGCCGAGCGCGAAGCCGCCGCGCTGGCCGACATGATGGCCGCAATGCTGCCCGGCCAACCGGGGCTGCGCCCCAGCGTGGAGTGCCTGCTGCATGCCATTTTCCCGCAAACATATGTGCTGCATTTGCATCCGGCCCTGGTAAACGGCCTTACCTGCGGGCAAACGGGCGAGACGGATTGCCGCGCCCTGTTTGGCGAAGACGCGGTGTGGATGCCGCTGACCAAGCCCGGCTACGTGCTGGCCAAGGCCTGCCACGATGCCTTTGCCAGCTATGCGGCCCGAAACGGCGCGCCCCCGGCGCTTTTGATGCTGCAAAACCATGGCCTGATGGTGGCCGGCAACACGGTAGAAGAATTGAACGCCCTGATGGACCGCGTAGTGGCAGCCATAGGCGCACGCGCGCAAACCCGCCCCGATATGGCCGAGGCCGACGTGGGCGAGCCGGTGGTGCAGGCCGCCCCCGCCCTGCGCGCGCTGTACGCGCGGCAGATGGGCCAGGCGGCCGGGGTGTGCGGCAACGTGGCGGCGCTGGCCGCCTTTGCCCAAAGCCGGGCGGCCATGCAGCCTTTAATGCTGCCCTTCACGCCCGACCATATTGTGTACTGCAAGGGCGCGCCCCTGTATCTGGCCGAGGGTGACGACGCCAAGGCCGCCTTCGATGCCTTTTATGCCCAAAACGGATACGCGCCCAAGATTGTGGTGTTCCAAAGCGGCGGCTATCTGGCCCTGGGCAAAAACCGCAAAGAGGCGCTTATTGCCGCACAGCTGTTTTGCGATGCCATTAAAGTGGCGGTGTACAGCCAAAACTTTGGTGGCCCATTGCCGCTTACCCAGGCGTTTACCCGCTTTATTCTGGATTGGGAGGTAGAAAACTACCGCCAGAAGGTGTCTTTGGGGGCGGGCGGCGCGGCCCGCATGCAGGGCAGGGTGTGCCTGGTTACCGGCGCGGCCCAGGGCTTTGGCGAGGGCATTGCCCGGGCCATTGCGGCGGCGGGCGGCAGCGTGTTGGCCGCCGACATGAACCTTGCCGGTGCCGAGAAGCTGGCCGAAGAGCTGTGCGCCGAATACGGCGCGGGCACGGCCGTGGGCGTGGCCGTGAATGTGGCAAACGAGGATGATGTGGCTGAAATGTTCCGCCAGGCCGTTGTTTGCTACGGCGGGCTGGATGTGCTGGTGTCTTGCGCGGGCATTTTGATAGCGGGGGGCTTGCAGGCCCTTACGCGCGAGCAGTTTGACAAGGTGACCGCCGTGAACTACACCGGCTACTTTTTGTGCGCAAGGTATGCCGGCGCTATCATGAAAGCCCAGCGTGAAGCCGTGCCCGGCCGGATGGCCGATATCATTGAGATAAACAGCAAAAGCGGCCTGGAGGGCAGCAAAGCCAACTTTGCCTACGCGGGCAGCAAGTTTGGCGGCATTGGCCTCACCCAAAGCTTTGCGCTGGAGCTGGCCGAGTATGGCATTAAGGTCAATGCCATTTGCCCGGGCAACCTGCTGGACGGCCCGCTGTGGAGCGACCCCGAGCGCGGGCTGTTTCGCCAGTATCTGGACGCCGGGAAAGTGCCCGGCGCGAAAACCGTGGCCGATGTGCGCGCGTTTTACGAAGCCAAAGTGCCCCTGGGCCGCGGCTGCACGGTAGACGATGTGGCCAGGGCGGTGTTTTACCTGGTGGAGCAGCAGTACGAAACCGGCCAGGCCCTGCCCGTAACAGGCGGGCAGGTGATGCTGAATTAGGAGGATATATGCTAACCAACGCTGAATGCGCGGCACTTTTTACGCAGAGCACACCCGAGGGGCGGCTGGCCGCCCTGCGGCGGGAACTGGCCCGCTTTGCCGCCGGGGAGCTGCCAAGCCCTGCCGCAACGGATTTTGTAAACAACCATATTCACACCATGTATTCGTTTTCGCCGTATTCCCCAGTGGGCGCGGCGTTTACGGCGTGGTATAATGGCCTTACCACCGCCGGGATTATGGACCACGACAGCGTGGCCGGGGCGGATGAATTTATCAGGGCGGCGAAGGAAATGGGCATTGCCGCCACCGTGGGGTTTGAATGCCGGGTGCAGATGAACACCACCCCCTTCGCGGGCAGGCGCATCAATAACCCCGACCAGGACGGTGTGGCCTATGTGGCTTGCCACGGCATCCCGCATCAGAGCATTGCTGGGGCAGAGGCGTTTTTAGCGCCATACCGCGAAAAGCGCAACACGCGCAACCGCGCCATGGTGGCCAAGATAAACCTCTTGCTGGCCGGCAGCGGCATTGCCCTGGATTTTGAACGCGACGTGCTGACGCTTTCTCAAAACCCTGCGGGTGGCAGCGTAACCGAGCGGCACATTTTGTACGCGCTGGCCTTGGCCATTGTGGGCGCGTGCGGGGCAGGGCAGCCGGTGGTGGCTTTTTTGCAAAAGCAGTTTGGCCTGAAAGCGGAGGGCAAGGCCCTGGCCGGGCTGCAAAACGCCAGGGCGGCAGATTACGCCTACACCCTGCTGGGCGTGCTGAAGGGTGGTTTTGTAGAGCAGTTTTACATTCCTGCCACCGACGAATGCCCTGATGTATCGGCGTTTTTAGAGTTTACGCGCGGCATAGGCGCCGTGCCGGCTTACGCCTATCTGGGCGATGTGGGCGACAGTGTGACCGGCGACAAAAAAGCCCAAGCCTTTGAAGACAGCTACCTGGACGACTTGGTGCCGTGGCTGGCCGGGGCAGGCTTTTTGGCCCTTACCTACATGCCCACCCGCAACACCCCGGCCCAGCTGGCCCGCCTGATGGCCCTGTGCGACGAAAACAGCCTGTTCCAAATTTCGGGCGAAGACATCAACAGCCCGGCGCAGTCGTTTATTTGCGAGGCGCTGCGGCTGCCGCAGTACCGCCATCTGGTAACCAATACCTGGGCGCTGATTGGCCACGAGCAGGCCGCCACGGCCCATGTGGAAGACGGCATGTTCAGCGCCACAACCATCAATGCCATGCCGGGGCTGCGGGAGAGAATTGCGTATTTTGCAAAGCTGGCGCATGATGGAGAAAATGGACATTCGCCATTGTAGGGAACGGTTCTGAACCGTTCCGTGCCAGTCCGCCATCAATGGAACGGTTTAGAACCGTTCCCTGCAAGGTTTATGATATTTGGAGGTAACCCCATGAAAACAACGGCATTGCGCGTTTACGGAAAAGAAGATTTGCGCCTGGAGAGCTTTGAGCTGCCCCCCTTAGGCGAAGACGAGCTTTTGGTAAAGCTTGTGAGCGACAGCATCTGCATGTCGAGCTATAAAGCGGCCATGCAAGGCCCGGCCCACAAGCGCGTGCCCGATGACGCGGCGCAAAACCCCACCATTTTAGGGCACGAGTTTTGCGGCGAAATTGTACAGGCAGGCGCAAAATGGCAGGGCCAGTACCGCCCGGGGCAGAAATTCGTCATTCAGCCCGCTTTGCAAAACACCTACAACGCCATTGGCTACAGCTTCCCCTTTATGGGCGGCAACGCCACCTATGGCATTGTGCCAAACACCTACATCGAGGCGGGCAACGTGCTGGTGTTTGAGGGCGACGCGTTTTTCCACGGCAGCCTGGCAGAGCCGCTGTCTTGCGTGATTGGCGCGGCGCACGCCAACTATCACACCCGGCTGGGCAGCTATACGCACCATATGGAACCGGTGCAAGGCGGCAAAATGGCGGCCCTGGCCTCGGTGGGGCCCATGGGCCTGGCGTTTATCGATTATATTCTGCACCGCGAGAGCCGCCCCGCGCTGTTGGTGGTTACCGACATTGACCAGGCGCGCCTGGACCGCGCAGCCGCAATTTTAACCGTGGCCGAGGCCGAAAAACAGGGCGTGAAGCTGGTATATCTGAACACCGGCGCGAGCGCCGACCCCGTGGCCGAATTGAAAGCCGCCAGCGGCGGCACGGGCTACGACGACGTGTTTGTGTTTGCCCCGGTGGCCCCGGTGGTGGAGCAAGCCGACGCCATTTTGGGCTACGACGGCTGCCTGAACTTTTTTGCCGGCCCGTCGGACACCGCCTTTGCCGCCAAATTTAATTTTTACAACGTACACTACAACGCCACGCACATTGTGGGCACCAGCGGCGGCAACACCAACGACATGCGCGAGGCGCTTGGCATGGCGTCGAAGGGGCTTATCAACCCGGCTATTTTGGTAACCCATGTGGGCGGCCTGGACGCCGCCCACGATACCACCTTGAACCTGCCCAAAATACCCGGCGGCAAAAAGCTGATTTACACCCACATTGCCATGCCGCTTACCGCCATAGCCGATTTTGGCGAAAAGGGCAAAACCGACCCCTTGTTTAAGCGGCTGGACGAAATATGCCAAAAGAACGGCGGCCTGTGGAGCGACGAAGCCGAAAGGGTTTTGCTAAAGGGTGCGCCAAAGCTGGATGTGTAGAAGGGAGATACACGATGAAACGTTATCTTGCTATCGACATTGGCGCCTCGGGCGGGCGGCATATTTTGGGCTGGCTGGAAAACGGCCGTTTCTGCCTGAAGGAAATGTACCGCTTTGAAAACAAAGCAGATACGGTGGATGGCCGCCTAATCTGGGATGTGGACGACCTGTTTGAGCATATTCTGGCCGGTATGCGCGCCTGCGCAAGCGCCGGCCTGCCGCCCGACAGCATGGGTGTGGACACCTGGGGTGTGGACTATGTGCTGCTGGATGCGGACGGCGCGCGGCTGGACGACGCTGTGGCTTACCGCGACAGCCGCACCCAGGATATGGATAAGGCCGTGGAGCAAATTGTTTCGTACAAGGCGCTGTATGCCCGCACCGGTATCCAAAAGCTAAGCTACAACACCATTTACCAGCTGATGGCCGTAAAGCAAGGGCAGCCCGGCCTTTTGGAAAAGGCGCACAGCCTATTGATGCTGCCCGACTATTTCCATTTTTTGCTTACCGGCCAAAAGCGGCAGGAGTACACCAACGCCACCACCGCCGCCTTGGTAAATGCCCAAACCCGCACGTGGGACGATGAACTGATTGAGATGCTGGGGTATCCGCGCGGGTTGTTTGGCCCGCTAAGCGCCCCCGGCACGCCCGTGGGCTGGCTGCTGCCCGAAATACAGGCAGAGGCAGGCTTTAACTGCCAGGTGGTGCTGCCCGCCACGCACGATACCGGCAGCGCCTTTATGGCCGTGCCCTGCAAAAACGCGGATTCGGTGTTTTTATCCAGCGGCACCTGGAGCTTGCTGGGCCTTGAAACCGCACAGCCCCTGCTTACAGACGTGGCGCGCCAGAACGGTTTTAGCAACGAGGGCGGCTACAATAACACCACCCGATTTCTTAAAAACATCATGGGGTTATGGATTATTCAGTCTATCCGCCGGGAGGACGGCAAGCGCCACAGCTATGCCCAGCTGGAGGAAATGGCCCGCGAGAGCGCCCGCTTTACCAGCGTGGTGAACGCCGAAGACGACGCCTTTTTTGCACCGCAGAGCATGATAACCGCCCTGCGGGATGCGTGCGCGGCTACCGGCCAGCCCGTGCCGCAAACCCTGGGCGAGGTGATGCAATGCGCCTACCTGAGCCTGGCGGCTTGCTATGCCAAAAGCATAGGCCAGCTGCAGGAGATATGCGGCCGCCGGTTTAAGACCCTGCACATTGTGGGCGGCGGCAGCAAAGACAGTTACCTAAACGGCCTTACGGCCACGGCCTGCGGCTTGCCTGTGTACGCCGGGCCGGGCGAAGGCACGGTGATTGGCAACCTGATGGCCCAGATGCTGGCGGCGGGCGACTTGCCCGATTTGAAAACAGCCCGCGCGGCGGTGGCCGATAGCTTTAGCGTGCAAACGGTTTTACCGGAATAGTTTTTAGGAGGCAAGGATTATGGGTTTTGAAGCAGCCAAGCAACAGTACGCGGTTTTTGGTGTGGATGTAGACGCCGCGCTGGCCGCCCTGTCGGGCAAGGCCATCAGTATTCACTGCTGGCAGGGCGACGACGTAACCGGCTTTGAGAGCGCGGGAGAGAGCCTGTCCGGCGGCATACAGGCCACGGGCAACTACCCGGGCAAGGCCCGCACCCCGGCAGAGCTGATGGCCGATTTTGAAAAGGCCACCTCGCTGATTGGCGGGAAAAAGCGCATCAACCTGCATGCCAGCTATGCCATTTTGCTCCCGGGCGAACAAACCGACCGCGATGCGCTGAAACCCGAGCATTTTGCGGCCTGGGTGGCTTTTGCGCGCGAAAACGGCTATGGCATAGACTTTAACCCAACCTTTTTCAGCCACAGTATGGTGCGCGATAGCCTTACGCTGTCGAGCCCAAATGAAGACGTGCGCGCTTTTTGGGTGCAGCACGGCATAGCCAGCCGTCGCATTGCGGCCTATATAGCCAAAGAGCTGAACGACGATGTGCTGTGCAATGTGTGGATACCGGACGGCATGAAGGATGTGCCTGCCGACCGCCTGGGCCCCCGCTTGCGCCTAAAAGAGAGCCTGGACGCCATTTTTGCGGAAAAACTGCCCGGCGTGATAGACTGCGTGGAGAGCAAGGTGTTTGGCATTGGCCTGGAAGCGTATACAGTGGGCAGCAGCGAGTTTTACCTGAACTACGCGGCCAGCCGCCCCGGCGTGTACAACCTGATGGACAACGGCCACTATCACCCCACCGAAATGGTGGCTTTTGCCGATAAAGTGCCCCTGCACGTAACCCGCCCCATGCGGTGGGACAGCGACCATGTGGTGCTTTTAGACGACGAACTGAAAGAAATGGCCAAAGAGATTGTGTGCGCAAACGCGCTGGACAGGGTACTGATTGGTTTGGATTTCTTTGATGCTTCGATAAACCGTGTGGCGGCTTGGGTGGTGGGCACACGCAGCATGCAAAAGGCGCTGCTGGGCGCGCTGCTGATGCCGCACGACCGTTTTAAGACCCTGCAAGACGAAAACCGCTTTACCGAGCTGATGGTGCTGGGCGAAGCCGCCAAAATGCTGCCCATTGGCGAAGTGTGGAACCATTGGTGCGAAACCCAGGGCGTGCCGCTGGACGCGGATTTTTTGGCCGACATTAAGCAGTATGAGGCGGATGTGCTGGCTAAGCGGGGATAAAACAGCCATGGTTATGCAAAAGCCGGCGTTAGCCGGTTTTTTGCTGTTGCGTTGCGCCTTTGCTAACCTCTTGACAAGGGTGTCTGATTGCTTTATAATGACTATATGAAACGATATGGTCAACAAAGTGAGGTGGCGGGTTTGCCAAAAACATACTCGGACGACGAGCGGGCGTACATTAAAAGGCGGCTGCACAAGGAAGCCGCCCATTGCCTTGCGCAATACGGCGTGCGGCACACCACGGTAGACATGCTGATAGAGCGCGTAAAAATACCCAAGGGCACGTTTTATTTGTTTTACGCCTCTAAAGAGCTTTTGCTGTTTGAGGTGCTGAACGCGCAGCACGAAGCACTGGAAAAGCAGATGCTTGATGGCCTTGAAGCCATGCGCGGCAACGTGACTGTCGATGGGCTGACCGAAACGATCTATGCCCTTTTTAAGGCGGCCGACGACGGCGGCTTGCTTCGCATTATTGGCACGGGTGAAATAGAATTGCTGTACCGCAAATTGCCTAAGGCGGTTTTGCAAAACCATTTTGCGCACGATACCGACATGATAACCCGCGTGATAACGGCCCTGTCGCTTTCGCCCAAGGCCGACGCGGCCTATTTTTCGGCGGCTTTCAGGGGCTTGTTTATGAGCATGGTATACCAGCGCGAAGCGGGCGAAGCCTATTTTGCTGAAGCCTTGAAGCTGACCATCCGGGGCTTGGTTGTGCAGCTGCTGGGTTAAAATTTACGCATTAATTGACTATTAATAACAATATGGTCAAAAAGAAAGAGGTGGCATCTATGTTAAGGGTTAAAGATTTATGTTTCAGCTATTCCCAAAAAGCGTTTATCGAAAACATGACGTTCAGTGTTTCCCGGGGGGAGATATTTGGCTTTTTGGGGCCGTCCGGCGCGGGGAAAACAACGCTGCAAAAAATACTAACGGGTATGATACCCAGCTATACGGGCAGCGTGAGGCTGGGCGGCGTGGAGTGCCGGGAGCACAACAAGCATTTTTACGAGCGGATTGGCGTGGATTTTGAATACTCTACGCTGTACGAAAAGCTGACCGCACGGCAGAACCTTGAATTCTTCGCGTCCCTGTACACAAAAAGGGCGGCTGATATCGATGAGATGCTGGCTGGCGTTGGATTGCAAAACGACGCCGGCAAAAAGGTGTCGGCATATTCCAAGGGCATGAAATCGAGGCTGAACTTTGTGAAGGCCCTGCTGCACGACCCGGAGATTTTATTCCTGGACGAGCCTACCAGCGGGCTGGACCCCGCCAACAACCGCCTGATGAAGGACATGATTTTACGGCAGAGGGACGCGGGCAAAACCATTTTTATCACCACACACAACATGGCCGACGCCGCAGAGCTATGCGACCGGGTGGCTTTCATCGTTAATGGCAGCATCCGGGCACTGGATAGCCCCCGCAACCTTATCTTGCAGCGGGGGGCGGCCAAGGCCAGGTATACCTACACAAACGGGCAAGCGCAAAACGGCGAATGCCTGCTCTCCCAGATATCGCAAGACAGCGTGCTGGCGGCCGCGATACGGGAAAACCGCCTGCTGTCTATCCACAGCAGCGACGCCACGCTGGGCGATATCTTTATCGAGGTTACCGGGAGGGCGCTGCAATGAGATTGCCAAGGCTGATAGCCGGAGACATGCGTTTTCAGTGGCGGTATGGCTTTTATTTCATCTACGCCGTATTTTGTGCCCTCTACACCTTTTTGCTGTTTGCCTTCCCCGCGCCGTGGCGCGCAAACGCCGCAAGCGTGATGATTTACACAGACCCGGCGGCCATGGGCCTGTTTTTTATGGGGGCGATTGTGCTGCTGGAAAAAAGCGAGCGCGTGCTGAACGCCCTGGCCGTTTCGCCGGTGCGGGTGTGGGAATACATCGCGGCGAAAGCCATTTCGCTGATGCTGATATCCGTGCTGGTTGCGCTGATACTGGCTTTGGCGGCGGGCCTTGGCAATGTGTGGGAGGTTTTGCTTTCGGTTGCGCTTACCTCTGTTATTTTCACGCTGCTGGGCCTTATTGCGGCCACGCGCATTAGCAGCCTCAACCGCTATGTGCTCGTTACGGTTCCCATCGAGGTTGTCTGCGTTGTGCCGCCGCTTATTCATTTGTTCGCGCCGGGGGGAGTGCTGCGCTGGTTTCCCCTTAGCGGCAGCGTGGCGCTGATAGCGGGCGGCAGCCAAAACAGGCTGGCAGATATACTGATGCTGCTGCTTTGCATGGTGTGCCTGTGGCTGATAGCGCTACGCGCCACCGCCAAAATGTGGAAAAGGCTGGGAGGGGTGAAGCTATAAAGGCTGTGAGAATTAGCTTTTACCTGATGCTGCGTCAAATGAAAGGCGACGCCATGCTGATTATGATAACAGCTACGCCTTTTTTGATGGGCGTGCTGTTCCGGTTTGGCATCCCCTTCGCCGAGGGCCTGCTCACGGGTTGTTTTGGCACGCCGGCCATTCTTTCGCCCTACTACGCGCTGTTCGACCTTTTCCTGCTCATCTTAACCCCGGCCATGTTTAACTACGCCGCCGCCATGGTGATGCTGGAAGAAGCAGACGACCACATTGCCGCCTACCTGGCCATAACGCCGTTGGGTAAGGCGGGGTATCTGTGCTCGCGCCTGGGCTTCAGCGCGCTTATCGCCTTTGCCGTCAGCGCTATCGTGGGGCTGCTGTTCAGGCTTTCGCAGTTGTCTTTGCCCATGCTGCTGGGCGTTGCGCTAGCCGGTATGTTCCAGGGCGCTGTGGTGGCGCTGCTCATCGCGGGCCTGTCTAAAAACAAGGTAGAGGGCATGGCCATGGGCAAATTTACCTCACTGCTAAGCTTGGGCGCGTTCGCCCCCTATTTTCTGCAGAATGGCGCGCAGTATCTGGCATCGCCGTTCCCGGCGTTTTGGATAGCGAAAGCCGTGCAATCGGGCGCTGCTTATTCTCTGCCGGTTTCTATGGCGCTGTCGCTGCTGTATATCACCTTGCTGTACGGCCGCTTTGCCAAAAAGCTTGCGGGGTAGGCGTGGGGCGCGGCTAATAGATAACACAGTTTCCCTTTTTGGCAATTGGCGGTATAATAAAGGGCAAACGGGCGGGGAGGCACGGAGATGCGCATACTGGACGCGGCGGAAATTACCAAGGCGGTGGCCCGCCTGTGTGTGCGGGCCAATACCGAGCTGCCCACGGATGTGTGCGCGCGCATGGGTGAAGCCGCCGCCGGTGAAGACTGGCCTTTGGCAAAACAAACCTTACACAGCATGATAGAAAACGCGGCGCTGGCGGCGCAGCGCGAAATGCCCGTTTGCCAGGATACCGGCATGGCCTGCGTGTTTTTGGAAATTGGCCAGGAGGTACATATTGCGGGCGATGTGAACGCCGCCGTAGACGAAGGGGTGCGCCTTGGCTATGCCGAGGGATACCTGCGCAAAAGCGTGGTGGCAGACCCCTTGCGCCGCCGCAACACCGGGGACAATACCCCCGCCATGCTGACAATTGACTTTGTGCCGGGCAGCGGGGTGGCCGTTACCGTAGCGCCCAAGGGCTTTGGCAGCGAAAACACCAGCCGCATTGCCATGCTGCGCCCGTCGGACGGGGAGGCAGGGGTGCTTAGCTTTGTGACAGACACCGTGCGCGCCGCCGGGCCAAACCCCTGCCCGCCCGTGGTGGTGGGTGTGGGGGTGGGCGGCACGTTTGACAAAGCCGCCCTTGCGGCCAAAAAGGCCCTGCTGCGCCCGCTGGGGCAATCAAGCCCCGATGCCTATTATGCCGGCCTTGAGCAAACGCTTTTGGGGCGCATTAACGCCACGGGCATTGGCCCGCAGGGCTTTGGCGGGCGCACCACGGCCCTGTGGGTGGCCATAAATGCTTTGCCAACGCACATTGCGGGCCTGCCCTGCGCGGTGAACATAAACTGCCATGTGGCCCGCCACGCCACGGAGGTGTTGTGATGCAACACAAGCTTGCCTTGCCGCTTGGCCGCGATGCGGCGCACGCCCTGTGCGCGGGCGATACCGCCCTGCTGACGGGAGCGCTATACACCGCGCGCGATGCCGCCCACAAACGCCTGTGCGAGATGCTGGCGCGGGGCGAGGCGCCGCCCTTCCCGCTGGCGGATGCCGCCGTGTATTACGCCGGGCCCGCCCCGGCGCGCCCCGGGCAGGTGATTGGCTCGGCGGGGCCCACCACCAGCGGCCGCATGGACGCCTACACCCCCGCCTTGCTAAGCGCGGGCCTTTTGGCCATGGTGGGCAAGGGTGCGCGCAGCCCGGCAGTGATAGAGGCCATGGTGAAGCACGGCGCGGTGTACTTTGCGGCCATTGGGGGCGCGGGCGCGCTGCTGGCGGCGCGCGTGAGGCGCTGCGCATGCGTTGCCTTTGAAGATTTGGGCCCGGAAGCCATTTACCGCCTGGAGGTGGACGCCTTCCCGGTGACGGTGGCCATCGATGCCGCAGGACGAAATTGGTACAGTGAAGGCCCAAAGGCGTATGTGGAGTGGAGTGACAAGCATGCAAAAAACCCCTAGAAACTTCTGGCTTCTGTTCATCAATACCTTTACCATCAGCGCCTTTACCTTTGGCGGCGGCTATGTGATTGTACCGCTGATGAAACGCAGGTTTGTAGACAAGCTGGGCTGGCTGGAGGAAAAGCAAATGCTGGACAGCATTGCCATCGCGCAATCCGCCCCGGGGGTACTGGCCGTCAATACGTCTGTGATGGTGGGGCAGCAGTTGCTTGGCTTTGGCGGGGTGCTGGTTGCCGTTTTGGCCACCGTGCTGCCGCCGCTGGTTATTCTATCCGTCATATCGCTTTTTTACGCGGCCTTTCGCGATAACGTGGCGGTGGCGGCCGTATTGAAGGGCATGCAGGTGGGCGTGGCCGCCGTAATAGCCGATGTGGTTATCGGCCTGGCGGCCACCGTTATCAAGCGCAAGCTGCCGCTGCCCATCATCATTATGGTGCTGGCGTTTATTGCGGGCTATGTGCTGGGGGTCAACGTGGTGGTCATCATCCTGTTCTGCGCCGTGCTGGGCGTTTTGTGCGCCTGCGCGGGCCGCAAAAAGGGGAGGGAGTACCTGTAGCATGCTGTGGCTGCAACTGTTTTGGAGCTTTTTCCAGATAGGCTTGTTCAGCTTTGGCGGGGGCTACGCCGCGTTGCCTCTCATTCAGGGCGAGATTGTAGACCGCCTTGGCTGGCTGGACATGGCCGCTTTCTCCGATTTGGTAACCCTTTCGCAGATGACGCCCGGGCCAATCGGCATCAACGCGGCCACCTTTGTAGGCATCCAGGTGGGGGGTGTGCCGGGTGCGCTGCTGGCCACCTTTGCCTGTGTGCTGCCCTCCTGCGTTATTGTGTCTGTTTTGGCAAGGTTGTATGTAAGGTACAAAAACTTGTGGGTGATGCAGGGGATGCTGGCGGGTTTGCGCCCGGCTGTGGTGGCCCTGATTGCCTCGGCGGGGGCAGGCATAATGCTGCTGGCGTTTTTTGGGCGGCAGGGTCTGGCGGCGGGGCTGGCCGGGCTGGACGTGTTTGCGGTGGTTTTGTTTAGCCTGGCGTTGTTGTGGCTGCGCCTGAAAAAGCCGCCCCCTGTTTTGGTGATGGGCCTGTGCGGCGTGCTGGGCGGCTTGTGTTATTTACTGACGGAGAATGTGTAGAATGAATGACAAGAAAGGGGATACCATGAGTATTGCCAGCCGGGAAACAATAACCCATGCGCTAAAGGCGGGCCGTGTGCTGCTTTGCGACGGGGCATGGGGCACGCAGCTGCAAGCGCGGGGATTGCGCCCGGGAGAATGCCCGGAAGCCTGGAACGAAACCCACCCGGATGCGGTGCGCGCCATTGCCGCCGATTACGCAGCGGCGGGCGCGGACATTGTGGAAACCAACAGCTTTGGCGGCAACGCTTTTAAGCTTGGGCATTTTGGCCTGGCGCAGCACGCCTTCCAGCTTAACCGCCTGGCCGCGGCTTTATCCCGCGAAGGGGCGGGCGAGCGGCCCTGGGTGGCGGCGTCCTTAAGCTCCAGCGGTAAAATGCTGGTGATTGAAGAGGTGACACAGGAGCAGCTGTACGAGGCGTTCAAAGAGCAGGCGCTGGCGTTTGAGCAGGGCGGGGCAAACGCGGTGTGCGTGGAAACCATGAGCGACGCCGAGGAAGCCCAGATTGCGGTGCGCGCCGTGAAAGAGAACACGGCGCTGGAGGTGCTGTGTACCTTTACCTTTGATAAAACGGCGAAGGGAGAATACCGCACCATGATGGGCCTTACGCCCGAGGACGCACTGCGCGCGGCGGCAAGCGCCGGTGCGGATGTGGTGGGGGCGAATTGCGGCAGCGGCATGCATGGCATGCTGGAGGTAGCCGCGCTGCTGCGCGCGGCAAACGCCGGTTTGCCGCTGATGGTGCAAGCCAACGCGGGCCTGCCGCAGGTGGTGAACGGGCAAACGGTGTTCCCTGCCGACGCGCGTGAGATGGCTGAAGGCGCCGTGGCACTGGCACGCCTTGGTGTGGGTATTATTGGCGGGTGCTGCGGCACAACCCCGGAGCATATCCGCGCCATGCGCGCGGCGCTGGACGCGGCCCAGACCTTAGTGTAAATACCCATACGATGCATTTGACAGACGCCTGCCGCTGCGGTAATATTACCGGGTAGGCTTTACCCTGCCGCCGTGGCGGAATTGGCATACGCATCAGACTTAAAATCTGACGTTCTAACGAACTTACCGGTTCAAATCCGGTCGGCGGCACCATCGGGGCTTCATGCCCCGATTTTTTGTTACTCGTCTACCGGGTCACCGCTAAACACACTGGCAATGACATTTGTGGCCCAGCCATTCCTGTATCTGCTTCATGCTTACCCCATTGGCAAGCAACAGACTGGCACAAGAATGCCCTTACGGTATAATAACGACAAAGGCGGGAAGCCGCATGGAATCAGGGTTTGTGAGGAATAGCCAGTAGTATTTTTGCTCTTTTCCCAGCGAAAATAGAGGGTTAATCCACACCCATGGCGAGGAGGTGCTACACTCACGACAAAAACGGCCC